>VOFB01003872.1_pt1 | contig 53707 bp, 103 predicted proteins | sample 5384141 | NCBI WGS metagenome assembly VOFB01 (sample SAMN12384721, study PRJNA508395) | human gut metagenome | isolation source: healthy gut A | host: Homo sapiens
CAACACCTGCAGTATCTAATGTACCTCTTAATATATGGTATCTAACCCCAGGAAGGTCTTTTACTCTTCCCCCTCTTATAAGAACAACACTATGCTCTTGTAAGTTGTGTCCTTCTCCTGGTATATAAGCAGAAACTTCTATACCGTTAGTTAATTTAACTCTGGCAACTTTTCTTAAAGCTGAGTTAGGTTTTTAGGAGTAACTGTTTTTACTGAAGTACAAACTCCTCTTTTTGTGGAGCACTAGCATTAGTAGTTTTTTTGTGTAAAGAGTTGTAACTCTTTTTTGTAATGCTGGAGCAGTAGATTTTTTTTTAATAAGTCTTTTCTACTCTTACGAACTAATTGGTTAATTGTTGGCATCATCGGCACCTCCCTCTTCTAAAATTTCGATCTTTTAATGATCGCCAACTAAATCGGATATTCCTACCGATTTCCGTAGTTAAATGTTCGTTACATACACAAACATTTAATAGTTTGGTACTTAATAGTTCTTTATTATATTAAAGCTCACTTAAAAGTTTACCCTAAACAGTAATTCAGAGTAAACTTTTAAATTGCACTTTTACATTTTAACATCACATACAGTTCATGTCAAGAATGTTTATATAACAATTCTTATAAAGATTCTTCTTCTATTTTTTTCAACGGCTATATTTCTATATTTTTTCATTCCTGTTCCTGCTGGAATTAATTTACCTAATATAACATTTTCTTTTAGTCCTATTAAATGATCTTCTTTTCCTTTTATAGCAGCTTCAGTTAAAACTCTAGTAGTTTCTTGGAATGAAGCAGCAGATAGGAATGATTCTGTAGCAAGAGATGCTTTAGTTATACCAAGTAAAACTCTCTTAGCAACAGCTGGTCTTAATCCTTGAGATTCAGCTTCTTCGTTACATTCTTGGAATGTTAATACATCTTCATAACCACCTGGTAATAAATCTGTATCTCCTGGATCTTCAACCTTAACTTTAGAAAGCATTTGTCTTACTATAACTTCTATATGCTTATCGTTAACGTCAACCCCTTTGAAGTCTATACACTCTTTTGAACTTCTTTAACGATGTATTCTTGAACTCCGCCGATACCTTTAACTCTAACTATATCGTGTGGATTTATAGAACCTTGAGTAATTGGATCACCAGCTTCAACAAGTTGACCTTGTTTTACTCTGACTCTTGATCCATATGGTATTTGGTAAACTTGTTTTTCACCTTCTTTAGGTACTACTATAACTTCTTTTCTCTTACCAGTTTCGTCTATTTCAACTCTACCAGTTATTTCAGATATTATAGCTAAACCTTTTGGTTTTCTTGCTTCGAATAACTCTTCAACCCTTGGAAGACCTTGAGTTATATCTCCTCCGGCAACCCCACCTGTATGGAATGTACGCATTGTAAGCTGTGTACCTGGTTCACCGATTGATTGAGCTGCGATTATACCAACAGCTTCACCGATATTAACTTCTTTACCAGTAGCTAAGTTTCTACCGTAACACTTAGAACAAACACCATGATGAGTTTACAGTTAAGAACAGTTCTTATGTTAACTTTTTCGATACCTGCATTTATTATAGCTTCAGCATCGTCTTCTTGTATCATTGTGTCTGCTTCTACTAATACTTCTCCAGTTTCTGGGTGAAGTATAGCATCTCTAGTGTATCTTCTAAACTATTCTATCATATAAATCTTCTATTGCTTCATTCCATCTTTTTATAGCAAAGATTTCTGTTGTTTCTTTAGTACCACAGTCGTAATCTCTAACTATAACGTCTTGAGATACGTCAACAAGTCTTCTTGTTAAGTAACCTGAATCGGCTGTACGAAGAGCTGTATCTGAAAGTCCTTTTCTAGCACCGTGTGATGATATAAAGTATTCCATAACTGATAACCCTTCACGGAAGTTAGATTTAACTGGGATTTCTACTGTTTTACCAGATGCATTGGCCATAAGTCCACGCATACCAGCTAACTGTCTTATCTGGTTCTTAGAACCCCTCGCTCCTGAATGGGCCATTATATAAATGTTGTTCATTCTTTCAAGACCATTCATTAAGCTCGTCTGTAACTTTTTTCAGTTGTTTTAGTCCAAGTATCTATTTTTTCGTATCTTTCTTCGTCAGAGATTAAACCTCTTCTGAATACTTTTTCGTATTTTTTCAACTTGTACTTCAGCACCTCTGATTAATGCTTGTTTTGTTGCAGGTATTTTCATATCAGCAACTGCAACTGTTATACCACCTATAGTTGAATATTTAAATCCTAGTGATTTAATATGGTCTAAAACTTCAGCAGTTATAGTGTTTCCATGTCTTCTGAAACATTTATCTATTATCTTACCTAAAGCTTTTTTATCAACTAAATAATCTATTTCTAGATCCAAATGGATCTTCTTCTCTATTTACGAATCCCTAAATCTTGAGGTATGTTTTCATTGAATATGAATCTACCCACAGTACTTTCTGTTATTCCAACTCTACTCCATCTTCTAAAACAATTCTCATTCTTTTTACTGTTGAGTGTAATTCAACGGCTTTAGCAAAATAAGCCATCATTACTTCGTTGAAGTCTTTGAATACTGTTCCAGTTCCTTTTCCTCCTTGAGATTCTATTGTTGAGTAGTAACATCCTAGAACCATATCTTGAGATGGAGTAGTTATTGGAGAACCATCTTTTGGAGCAAGTATATTATTTACAGAAAGCATTAAGAATCTTGCTTCTGCTTGTGCTTCTACTGATAAAGGTACGTGTACCGCCATTTGGTCACCGTCGAAGTCGGCATTGTATGCTGTACAAGCTAGTGGATGTAATCTTATAGCTTTACCTTCAACTAAAACTGGTTCAAATGCTTGTATACCTAATCTATGAAGAGTAGGGGCACGGTTAAGTAAAACTGGATGGCTCTTAATTACTTCTTCAAGAACATCCCATACTTCTGGTTTTACATTTTTCTACTAATGATTTAGCACTTTTATATTATGTGTAGCAACCTTCTTTAACTAATTTATCCATTACGAATGGTTTGAATAATTCAAAGCCATTTTTCTTGGAATACCACATTGGTAGAATTTAAGATTCTGGTCCAATAACGATAACAGAACGTCCTGAATAGTCAACACGTTTACCAAGTAGATTTTGACGGAAACGACCTTGTTTTCCTTTTAAGCATATCTGATAAAGATTTTAATGGTCTATTTCCTGGTCCAGTAACTGGTCTACCTCTTCTACCATTGTCTATTAGAGCATCTACTGCTTCTTGAAGCATTCTTTTTTCATTTCTAACGATGATGTCAGGAGCTCCAAGCTCTAATAATCTTTTTAATCTGTTATTTCTGTTTATAACTCTTCTATATAAGTCATTTAAGTCAGAAGTAGCGAATCTACCACCATCTAATTGAACCATTGGTCTTAAATCTGGTGGGATTACTGGAATAGCTTCAAGAATCATCCATTCAGGTTTATTTCCTGATTTTTTGAATGCTTCTACTACTTCTAATCTTCTTATTGTTCTAACTCTTTTTTTGACCTGTACTGTCTTTTAAATCATCTCTTAATAATTTACTTTCTTGTTCAAGGTCAATTTTCATTAATAATTTTTTAATGGCTTCAGCACCCATACCAACTTCAAAAGTATTTCCGTATTTTTTTCGTAATTACTTCTAAATTCTTTTTCAGTTAATAATTGTTTTTCGTTTAGTCCAGTTTCGCCTGGATCTATAACTACATATGAAGCAAAGTATAGTATTTTTTCTAGAGATCTTGGAGACATGTCTAATAATAGACCCATTCTACTTGGGATCCCTTTGAAGTACCAGATATGAGACATAGGAGCTGCAAGCTCTATATGTCCCATTCTTTCTCTTCTTACTTTAGATTTTGTAACTTCTACGCCACATCTATCACAAACTACACCTTTGTATCTAACTCTTCTATATTTTCCACAATGACATTCCCAGTCTTTTTTGTGGTCCAAATATTCTTTCACAGAACAGACCATCTTTTTCCGGCTTTAAAGTACGGTAGTTAATGGTTTCTGGTTTTTAACTTCTCCTCTAGACCATTCTCTTATACGTTCTGCAGAGGCTAAACCTATTTTTATCGACTCGAAATTGTTTAATTCAAACAAGGAGTTCTCTCCCTTCTATTTGATATTTATTTTATTATAAAACTATATTTCAAAATCACTGTTGTCTTCATCGCCAAAGCCACTGAAATCAAAATTTAAATTATCGTCTACTTCTTCAACATCATAATCCATATCTTCTACTAAATCTTCGTCAGCATCATCAAGATCTTCTATAACGTGAGATTCCTCAACTTCTCTTTCATCGCTTAACTAGACTTAATTCGAAGTTTCCATCAACTTCATCATCTAAATCAGTTGATTCTCTAACTTCTAGTTCTTCGTCTTCTTCACTAAGAACTTTAACATCAAGACATAAACTTTGAAGTTCTTTTATAAGAACTTTGAATGATTCAGGTATTCCTGGTTCAGGAATGTTTTCACCTTTAACTATTGCTTCATAAGTTCTTACACGACCTACTACGTCGTCTGATTTAACAGTAAGTATTTCTTGAAGTATGTGTGCAGCTCCGTATGCTTCTAGAGCCCAAACCTCCATCTCACCGAATCTTTGTCCACCGAATTGTGCTTTACCACCAAGTGGCTGTTGAGTAACAAGTGAGTATGGTCCTGTACTTCTTGCATGTAACTTGTCATCTACTAGATGGTGAAGTTTTTAAGTAGTACATATATCCTACTGTTATTCTGTTATCAAATGTGTCACCTGTTCTACCATCATATAATGTTAATTTACCGTCTCTTGGGTAACCTGCTTCTTCTAAAGCATCCATTATATCAGTTTCTTTTGCACCATCAAATACTGATGTAGCAACATGCCATCCTAATTTCTTAGCAGCAAGTCCTAAAGTGCATTTCAAGTACCTGACCGATATTCATACGAGATGGTATACCTTGTGGATTCAGAACTATATCCATAGGTGTTCCGTCTTCCATAAATGGCATGTCTTCTTCTGGTAATACTCTTGATATAACCCCTTTGTTACCATGACGTCCGGCCATTTTATCTCCGACTTTTATTTTTCTCTTCTTAGCTATATAACATCTAACTAATTCGTTTACTCCTGGTGATAAATCGTCACCATTTTCTCTTGTAAATACTTTTATATCAACTATGATACCAGATTCTCCATGAGGAACTTTAAGAGATGTATCTCTAACTTCTCTTGCTTTTTTCACCGAAGATTGCACGAAGTAATCTTTCTTCAGCAGTAAGTTCAGTTTCTCCTTTTGGAGTTACTTTACCAACTAATATATCTCCTGAATCTACTTCAGCCCCTATTCTGATTATACCTCTGTCGTCTAAGTTTTTGATTGCACTTTCACCAACGTTTGGTATATCCCTAGTTATTTCTTCTGGTCCTAGTTTAGTATCTCTTGCTTCACATTCATATTCTTCGATATGAATTGTTGATAATCTATCTTCTTTAACAAGTCTTTCGTTAATTAAAACGGCATCCTCGTAGTTATAACCTTCCCAAGTCATAAACGCGATTAGGCAGTTTCTACCTAATGCTATTTCACCTAAATCTGTAGCTGGTCCATCGGCAATAACGTCACCTGCTTTTATCATTTCACCTTTGTTTATGATAGGTGTTTGATTTATACAAGTTCCGTGATTTGAACGCTTGAATTTAAGTAATTTATATCTATCTCTATTTCCGTCTTCTCTTTTGATTACTATTTCATCAGCTGTTACTCTTTCAGCTATACCACTGTTTTTAGCAACAACAACAGCACCAGAGTCTTTTGCAGCTCTGTACTCAACTCCTGTACCTATGATTGGTGCTTCTCTTCTCATTAGAGGCACTGCTTGACGTTGCATGTTGGCTCCCATTAGGGCTCTATTGGCATCGTCATTTTCAAGGAATGGTATCATAGCAGTTGCTATAGATACAACTTGTTTAGGAGATATATCCATGAAGTCAACTCTTTCAGTTGGAACAAGTTCAACTGTACCATTTACAGTTCTACATACAACCTTTGAGTTTATGAAGCTACCATCTTCATTTAATGGTTCATTTTGCTTGCACTCTTATGAATAAATCTTCTTCATCTGCAGTAAGATAATGTATCTCATCTGTCATTTTTCCTGTTTCTTTATCATATTTTCTGTAAGGAGATTCGATGAATCCATACTCATTTATTTTAGCATAAGGACTCAGTGAGTTTATAAGACCGATATTTGGTCCCTCTGGGTCTCTATAGGACACATTCTACCGTAGTGAGAATGGTGAACGTCACGCACTTCGAAACCAGCTCTTTCTCTTGAAAGACCTCCTGGTCCTAATGCTGATAATCTTCTTTTATGTGTTAACTCAGATAATGGGTTAGTTTGGTCCATGAACTGAGATAACTGTGAACTACCAAAGAATTCTTTGATAGCTGCTGAAACTGGTCTTATGTTCACTAATGCTTGTGGAGTTATAGCTTCCATGTCTTGAACAGTCATTCTTTCTCTTATAACTCTTTCCATTCTTGAAAGACCAATTCTAACTTGGTTTTGTAATAATTCCCAACTGATCTTATTCTTCTGTTACCTAAATGATCTATATCATCTATGTTTCCTATACCGAAGAATAGGTTGAATTCATAACTTATAGACGCAATTATGTCGTCTAATAATATATGTTTAAGGAATTAATTCTTTTTCTTCTTATTTTAATGCTTTCTTTTATTTCTTCTTCATCACTATATTCATCTAAAATTTCTTATAATGTTGGATAGTGAACTTTTTCTTTTATATTTAAATCATCTATATCAAAATCTATATGTGCTTTTATATCAACAAAGTTATTTCCTATTACTTTTGACTTTTTTATCTTCGTCAGTTTTATAGTAACTGTGTTAATACCTGAATTTTGTATCTTCAAGCATCATCATAACTTATTTTTTCATCAGCTTTTACGAAAACTTCTCCAGTTTCTGGGTTGATTATATCGTCATAAGCTACTCTATTCATTATTCTATAAGCTAAAGCAAGTTTTTTTATTGAATTTATATCTACCTACTTTTTGCTAAATCGTATCTTTTGCATCAAAGAACAATGCATTGATTAATGAAGATGCACTTTCAACTGTTGGTGGTTCGCCTGGTCTTAATTTTTTTATAAATTTCAACTAAACCTTCCTCAACATTTGTAGTGTTGTCTTTTTCTAATGTTGCCATTAGTCTTTCATCTTCACCTAAAAGTTCTATTATTTCAGCATTTGTTCCTATTCCTAAAGCTCTTAATAATACTGTAACTGGTTGTTTTCTTGTTCTATCCACTCTAACAGAAATAACGTCATTAGAATCAGTTTCATATTCTAACCAAGCACCTCTATTAGGTATAACAGTAGAAGATATTAGTTTTTTACCAGTTTTATCTCTTTCTAGAGCATAATATACACCAGGTGATCTAACTAATTGACTTACGATAACTCTTTCCGCTCCGTTTATTACGAAAGTCCCCTCTCTCTGTCATTAGCGGGAAGTCTCCCATAAATACTTCTTGTTCTTTTATTTCTCCAGTTTCTATATTAATAAGTCTTACTTTTACTTTTAGATGCGCACAATATGTAGCATCTCTTTCTTTACATTCTTCAATGTCATATTTAGGCTTATCATCTAGAGAGTAATCTACGAACTCTAATATTAAATTACCTGTATAATCCTCAATTGGAGAAATATCATTAAAAACTTCTTTTAAACCTTCTTCTAAAAACCACTTATAAGAATCTACTTGTATTTCTATAAGATTTGGTAAATCAGCTATTTCCTTTATTTTAGAAAAGCTCATTCTAGTTCTCTTACCTATCGTGACAGGGTATGGCATTCACTTTTCACCTCTCAATAATTAAAAATAAAACCATTGTCATACTAAACGCATCTAGTAATTTTATCACACTTTTTTGTGTTTTTCAATATAACACAGTATATAATTTTAAATTTATATATCTTCAAATTTATATACTATATATATTGAAATTAAAATAAACAAATATGCATAAAAACCTTACTCTATTTAGTATGCACATAATTTTATGTATTAATTCCATTTTTTCGTAATTTTTTATAAAGTTGAGAATAGAGAATACAAAACGAGGTTGCCTTATATTCTCTATTCTCAACTTTATTTCTTAAATTTATTAATAAATTCAAAAAGGTGTCCTACCGAGACACCTTTTTCTTAAAAAAATTATTTAAGTTCTACTGATGCACCAGCAGCTTCTAATTTAGCTTTCATTTCTTCAGCTTCTTCTTTAGAAACTCCTTCTTTTAATGTTTTAGGAGCATTGTCAACTAAGTCTTTAGCTTCTTTTAATCCTAAACCAGTTACTTCTCTAACTGCTTTTATAACTCCAACTTTTGATGAACCAGCACCTGCTAATATTACATCGAATTCAGTTTTTTCTTCAGCAGCAGCAGCTCCACCAGCAGCACCAGCAACCATTACTGGAGCAGAAGCAGATACACCGAATTTTTTTCTTCTGCAGCTTTTACTAATTCATTTAATTCTGTAACTTTCATTGATTCTATAGCTTCTAATATTTGTTCTATTGTCATTTTCGCACCTCCGAAATTATTTTCTAATTTTATATTTTTTATAATGTTATTTTCTAAAGTTAAGTGACAATTAAGCTTCTTGACCTTCTTGTTTTTTCACTAGAGCATCTAGTAAATATACGAAGTTTGACATTGGAGCTTTTAAGCTTCCAAGTAATTTAGCAAGAAGAACTTCTCTTGGTGGTATGTTAGCGAACTCAACGATTTGTGCTTCGTTGTAGAATTCTCCTTCAACAACACCCATTTTTAATTTCATTTTTGGATGATCTTCCATAAATTCTTTTATAACTCTAGCTGGAGCTATTGGATCGTCATAACCGAATGCTATAGCATTAGTACCAACTAATAACTCATAGTTGAATTCAGCTATTCCAACTTCTTTAGCAGCTCTTCTTACTAAAGTGTTTTTATAAACTTTGTATTCAACACCAGCTTCTCTCATTTTCTTTCTTAACTCTGTAACTTCTTCAACAGTTAAACCTTTGTAGTCAACAACTATTGTAGAAGATGATTTTTGTAGTTTTCAACTATTTCAGCAACAACTTGTGATTTCATTTGTATAGCTTCTCTCATCAGTGTGCACCTCCTTCACAAAAAGTATATTCACCGTACAATTAAAAAAGCTTTTATTTCTAACACAATGGTAGACATAAAAGCTCTAGTTTCATTTATCTAAAACCTCGGTAGGAAATTAAGCTCTCGCACCTACTGTCTACGGCAAATCTATTCGTTTTTAACATCAACAAGAGATATTATAACATTTGTGTTTGACTATGTCAATAAATATTATTCAGATACTCTTGCAGGATTTATTTTTACCCAGGTCCCATAGTTGAAGTAACTGTTACACTTCTTAAGTATTGACCTTTAGCAGCAGATGGTTTAGCTTTTATTATAGCGTTCATTAAAACGTTGAAGTTTTCAGCTAATTTTTCTCCACCGAAAGATACTTTACCTATAGCAACGTGGATTATATTACTTTTGTCTAATCTGTATTCAACTTTACCAGCTTTTATTTCTTCAACAGCTTTAGTAACGTCGAATGTAACTGTTCCTGATTTTGGGTTTGGCATTAAACCTTTTGGTCCTAATACTCTACCTAATCTACCTACTACACCCATCATGTCTGGAGTAGCAACTACTACATCAAAATCGAACCAGTTTTCTTTTTGTATTTTTTGAACTAGGTCTTCAGCACCTACGAAATCTGCACCAGCAGCTTCTGCTTCTTTAGCTTTTTTCACCTTTAGCGAAAACTAAAACTTTTTTAGTTTTACCAGTTCCGTGAGGTAATACTATTGCACCTCTAACTTGTTGATCAGCGTGTCTTGAGTCAACACCTAATTTAACGTGAGCTTCAACAGTTTCATCGAATTTAGCAGTAGCTATTTCACTTACTAAAGTTAAAGCTTCTTTAGAATCATATAATCTGTTTCTATCTATTTTTCCTAATGCTTCTACATATTTTTTGCTTTTTTAGCCATTTTATAATTCCTCCTTGTGGTTATTGTCGGCATACGCCTCCCACTTCTAATGAAGTGTCTAATTTAAATTAGTCTTCTACTACGATTCCCATACTTCTAGCAGTACCAGCTACCATGCTCATTGCAGCTTCAACTGATGCAGCATTTAAGTCAGGCATTTTTAATACAGCTATTTCTCTTATTTGAGCTGAAGTTAATGTTGCAACTTTCTTTTTATTTGGCTCACCTGAAGCTCTATCTAAACCAGCAGCTTTTTTAAGTAATACTGCAGCAGGTGGAGTTTTTGTTATGAATGAGAATGATCTATCTTGGTATACAGTTATAACAACTGGTATTATCATTCCTGCTTGATCTGCAGTTTTAGCATTGAATTCTTTAGTGAATCCCATTATGTTAACTCCGTGTTGCCCTAATGCTGGACCAACTGGTGGAGCTGGAGTAGCCTTTCCTGCAGGTATTTGTAATTTTATTTGACCTATAACTTTTTTAGCCATATTGATCGCACCTCCTCAAATTTCTTCCAACTATATTGTTTCTATGCTTTTTAAATCCAATTTAATGATACTTCATTACCAGTAGATGAATTCATGCACACTTTTACTGTCTCGTTTTTAAGATCGATCTCTTTTACAATTCCGCTTTGTCCTTTGAATAAACCGTCACGAACGTTGATTACTTCACCAACTTCGATTTCAGTACGTTTTTCGCCTATTTTATCTAAGTCGATACCCATAGACTTAACTTCTTCTTCACTTAGTGGAACTGGTTTAGATCCTGGTCCTACGAATCCCGTAACACCTTTTGTATTTCTTACAATATACCATGATTCGTCAGTTATTATCATGTTGATAAGAACGTAACTTGGGTATATTTTTCTTTGTCTTACTTTTTCTTTTCCTGTTTTTGTAGTTTCAATTACATCTTCAGTAGGGACAATGACTTGTTTTATATAATCTTCCATTCCCCTGTTTTTAACTGTATTTTCTATGGTAGCTTTAACTTTATTTTCATGTCCTGAATAAGTATGAACTACATACCATTTTGCATCTTGTATTTCCGACATTTACATTCTCCTTTTTTCTATTTTATTATTAGCGCTAAGGCTCCTGATAGAAGCGTATCTAAGGCCCATACTAAAATAGTAAACGAAATAATTGTAGCTAAAACTATACCTGTGTTTTTAAGTAACTCTTTTTTTGTTGACCAAGTTACTCTTTTTTAATTCTGCTATAGTTTCTTTAATATAAGCAACTAAACTAAATCTTTTCTTAGTAGATTCATTTTTTTGACTTCCTGAGTTTTCATTATAATACTCACATCCTTAAAATATAACTATTTTGTTTCTTTATGAGTAGTATGTTTTTACAGAATTTACAATATTTTTGTAATTCTATTCTGTCTGGGTTATTTTTTTGTTTTTTGTAGTGTTGTAATTTCTTTGTTTACATTCTGAACAAGCTAATGTTACTTTTACTCTCATCTGCTACACCTCCAAATTTAAATACAATAATATATATATATTGTTATATAATATTTTGAAATTAATTATCAAAATACTATTACCTTCCTTTAATCATTACTTTGTATAAGTTATCATAAATTTAAATTCATGTCAATGTTTTGTTTGTTTGTTTACTTAAAAAAAGAGGAGTCAAAACCCCTCTTTTCTCTATATATCTGAAAAATTAATTATCCTATTATAGATTATTCTATTATAGATGCTACAACACCAGATGCTACTGTTCTACCACCTTCTCTGATAGCGAATCTTAAACCTTCTTCTACACATATTTTGTTTATTAAGTCAACTTCTATAGTTATGTTGTCTCCTGGCATAACCATTTCTGTTCCTTCTGGTAATTTACAAGCACCAGTTACGTCAGTTGTTCTGAAGTAGAATTGTGGTCTGTATCCATCGAAGAATGGAGTATGTCTTCCACCTTCTTCTTTTTTAAGAACGTATATCTCAGCCATGAATTTAGTGTGAGCGTTAACTGAACCTGGCTTAGCTAATACTTGTCCTCTTTCTATTTCAGTTCTTTGAACACCTCTTAATAATGCTCCTATGTTATCCCCAGCTTGAGCGCTATCTAATAATTTTCTGAACATCTCAATACCAGTTACAACAACTTTTCTTGGTTCTTCAGTTAAACCTACTAATTCAACTTCGTCTTGAACTTTTAATTGTCCTCTTTCAACTCTACCTGTAGCAACAGTACCTCTACCTGTTATAGAGAATACGTCTTCTACTGGCATTAGGAATGGTTTGTCAACATCTCTTTCTGGAGCTGGTATATATTCGTCTATTTGTTCGAATAATTCTACTATTTTGTCTCCCCATTCTGAAGATGGATCTTCTAAAGCTTTTAAAGCTGATCCTCTTATTATTGGAGTATCATCACCTGGGAATTCATACTCGTCTAATAATTCTCTTACTTCCATTTCAACTAATTCTAGTAATTCTTCGTCATCTACCATATCACATTTGTTTAAGAATACTACTATGTATGGTACACCAACTTGTCTAGATAATAGTATATGCTCTCTTGTTTGAGGCATTGGTCCATCAGTTGCAGAAACAACTAATATAGCACCGTCCATTTGAGCAGCTCCTGTTATCATGTTTTTAACGTAGTCAGCATGTCCTGGACAGTCAACGTGAGCGTAGTGTCTGTTTGGAGTTTCGTATTCAACGTGAGCAGTTGATATAGTGATTCCTCTTTCTCTTTCTTCTGGAGCTTTATCTATGTTAGCGAAATCTACAGCTTCTCCTAATTGATATCTGTCATATAAAGTTTTTGTTATTGCAGCTGTTAATGTAGTTTTACCGTGGTCAACGTGTCCGATAGTTCCTATATTAACATGTGGTTTAGTTCTCTCGAATTTAGCCTTTGCCATTTTTGAATTACCTCCTAAATAATTTATTATGATTAAAGTGTTTACAATAAGCATTTTACTATTAATCATTTCTGTTTTCAAGATGTTTTTTTCCAATTTTCTTCTTTACTTTCTTTGAAGAGCATTATCTATAGATTTTACATCTCTATTAAGCATGTTTGCGATATATTGATATGACTTACCACTTAAATATAGTTCTAGGACTTCTAATTCTAAGTCACTTAATAATTCATTCATCTTGTTTTCGATATTTTTAATTCTTCTTTGCTTATTATCAGTTCCTCTGGGTCTGTAACTATACTTGTTGCTATAATATCTAAAAGAGTTCTGTCTGACTCTTCGTCATATATAGGTTTATTTAAGGATACATATGAATTTAAGGGTATGTGTTTTTTGTCTTGTGGCTGTTTTTATAGCGGTGATTATCTGTCTTGTTATACAAATTTCTGCAAAACATTTAAAAGAGTTTGTCTTAGTTCCGTCAAAATCTCTAACTGCTTTTATATAGGCCAATCATACCTTCTTGAATTATGTCTTCTTTGTCTGCGCCTACCAAAAAATATGACTTGGCTTTTGCTTTCACAAAGTTTTTATATTTAGATATAATATATTCTAATGCTAGTTTATCCCCTTTATTCGCTTTTAATACTATATTATACTCATCTTGTTGGCTTTTTATCCAAATCTTCATAATAATTATAGTTTTTATTGCTATCTTTAGCTAGTAACATGAAATCTCCCCATTTACAAGTTTCGTGTACTTATATTATAGCTCAACAAATCCAGTATTTTCAATGCTTTCTACGAATGTTCTCAAGTTTCGACAAAGTTATATCATCAAGTCTATCTTCTAAAATTTCGTTGAATTTTTCTTTCACTATCTCGTTGTTTTTTCTTTTATTTTCGTCAAAAGTTTCATCTAGATAGAGTTTTAATTCCCTTGCAGATATTCTTGTTGCACCTTTTCCTAAAATAATTTGTTGTTCTGCATAATCACTTGTAGCAACTTGAATTTTATCATATTTAGATAAAGTACTTATATATTTCTATATAACTATCTGCCGTTTGGTGTTCTTTTTTGTGTATACAATCGTTATATATTTTCGATTTTTCTCGTTTTTCCGTACCACCCTTTGACATTATATGCATCAAAAACAATAATCGCCTTTTTTCCGTGATATTGACGAATATTCGATTATATAATGGATTAATCTTTCTCTAGCTGCATCCAAATCTTCAACAGATAACGCCTTCAGTTCTTCCCAATCGTTTTATAATGTTGTAACCATCTACAATTAAATATGATTTGTACTTTTTCTTTGCCATTAATCCCTCTTCATTCTCTGTCTGAATATTTCATATAGTAATATACCACCTGCAACTGATGCATTTAATGATGATACATTTCCTATCATAGGCATTTTAACTACAAAGTCACAGTTTTGTTTAACTATTCTAGACACACCGAAACCTTCACTTCCTATTACTAAAGCTAATGGTCCTGTTAAGTCTTGCTCATAGAAAACTCCTCCGTCCATATCTGCCGCAGCTATCCAAAAGCCCTTCTTTTTTTAATTGTTTTATAGTATTTGCTATATTGGTTACTTACAAACTGGAACATATTCAACAGCTCCTGCTGAAGCTTTTGCTACTACAGAAGTAATGTGAACTGATCTTCTTTTTAGGTATAATTACACACCATGAGCACCAACTGCATCTGCTGTTCTTATTATTGTACCAAGATTGTGGGGTCTGTTATCTCGTCTAATATTATGAAGAATGGATCTTCTCCTCTTTCACGTGCTATTTCAAATAAATCTTCTAATTCATAATATTTATAATCACTTACTACAGCAAATAACACCTTGATGTGCATGACTTGTACTTATTTCGTCTAATTTGTTTCTATCTACATATTGAACAACTATATTTTTTCTTTAGCCATTCCTATTATTTTTTTAATAGAACCTTCTTTTGATGTATTTGATATCATTAATTTGTCTATTGGTCTATCACTTCTTAAAGCTTCTATAATAGGATTTCTACCTTCTATATTTGCCAATAAATTCACCGCCTATAATGTTTTAAATTTTTTCTTACTTCTTGTATTTTTCCATGTCATTTTTTTTCCTTCTGGACATGCTCCATTTAAACAGTTTGGTCCCACATTGTTGAATAATATAGGAGCAACTTCTCTTACTAATTTTAACATTTCTGTTGCTAATTCTCTAATTTCCCATTGTGCTCTTTTCACAACATCTATGATGGAAGAAATTGTATAAACTTCTAGCATTTATAGTAAATACCATTTTTGTTTCACATGCATTTGGGAATACATATCTAGCATCTTCTATAGACATTTTTTCAGCTTGAGATTTAGCTTTTTTTCTCATTTAAACCTTTATCTAATAAGTCTTGATAGTGTTTTTCGAATAATATTTCTACTAACTTATCATAGTCTTCTTGACATTTATTCATTGATTCAATAAATATCTTTTTAGCTTCTTCATTTCTTTCTATCTCTGGTGGAATTATATATTCGAATTGATCAAGTTTTTACATATCTTTGAGATTGTTGTGAGAAACTTGCTATTCTATGTCTCACTATTTGGTGAGAACAACTTGATATTCCTTCAATCCCGAAAGTAAATGTAACATGCTCGATTGAGATTCATGTCCCATACTTTACTAACATATTTAAAAAATTTATTTATACTTTCTTCAGTTAGATTTTCTGCAATTTCATCTACACCAACTGATCCGGTGAATAACATAACTTCGCAGCCATTGATATTACTTTTTCCGGTTCTGGTGTATGAGCTAATAACTTAACTTTCATCTTTAAAATCCTCCCTTTATTCGTAAGTTTAATATATGAAATAATTTAATTTTACACTCTATTTTACATGAAATTTATATATAAAATAGACATATAAATTCCATTATACACTAAAACTATATCCTAAAAACATACTATAAAAATATTATTTATATTACAAAAAACACCACTTTTATTTCACACTTTACAGTATGCCCAAAAGCGGTGTTTTTCTATTACATGTCTCGTTCTATAATTTCAATACCTTTTTGAATGATATATTCTAGTCTTTTTTTCTCTTCTCCAAGATATAAATATCCTATTAAAGCTTCAAATCCAGTTGCATATTTATAGTCAATTATGTCTGCATTTTAGGCGCTGTATGAGATTTTTGATTTCTACCTCTTTTAAAAATCTTCATCTCTTCTTCAGTAAGCTCGATCTTCTAATTCATGTATTATTGTAGCCTGTGCTTTTGCTTTAGAATATTGTATCGCCAATTTATGAAGATTATTTACTTTTCTATTCATATTTTGTCTTATTAGATGTTCTCTAATATATGATTCATATACTGTGTCTCCTAAGTACGCTAATACTAATGGTGACATAGTTATAAGTTTTATTTTATCCATTTTTATGCTCTCTTCCATTTTACTCCTTGTCTAGTATCTTCAAGATTATACCTTTATCTAGTAATTGTTGTCTTATTTCATCTGCTAATTGGAAGTTTTTATTTTTCTTAGCTTCTGTTCTTTGTTCTATTAGTTTTTCTATTTCTTCGTCTAATATGTCTTCTTTTTTGATCTTTGTTTACTATATTTAATACGCTAGTTAATTCGTTGAATTCATCTATTACTTTTTTTGTGCAAATTCTTTAGAAGATTTTTCAGTTACGTTGCTGTTCATGAACTTAGCTAATTCGAATATAACACTTACTGCATCTGCTGTGTTAACATCATCATCCATAGCATCTATGAATTTTTTGTCTAAATCCAGCTAATTCTTCTTGTAATTTAGCTTCTTCTTCAGTCATTTTAGAATCTTCAAGATTGTTTATTGTAAATAATGCTTTTTCTTTAGCATTGTATAATCTTTCAAGTCCAGCTTTAGATTGATTTAATATTTCATCGCTGAAGTTTATTGGATTTCTGTAGTGAGTAGATAACATGAATAATCTAACTACTTCTAAATCAAATATTTCTGCTATTTCTCTAACAGTGAAGAAGTTACCTAATGATTTACTCATTTTTTCGTTATTAACGTTGATATACTCGTTGTGTAACCAGTAGTTTGAGAAATTCTTTCCGCTTCTAGCTTCACTTTGTGCTATTTCGTTTTCATGGTGAGGGAACTTTAAGTCTTGCCCACCAGCATGTATATCTATAGTTTCTCCTAAATATCTGTTAGACATAACTGAACATTCTATATGCCATCCTGGTCTACCTTCTCCCCATGGACTTGCCCATCCTGGTTCGCCTTCTTTTTAGCTTTCCATAAAACGAAGTCCATTGGATGTCTTTTTGATCATTTACTTCTATTCTTGCCCTGCTTCTAATTCTTCTTGTTTTATCCCAGAAAGTTTTCCGTAATCTTTGAATTTTTAGTATCGAAGTATACATCTCCATTAACTGCATATGCATATCCTTTGTCTTCTAATTCTTTTACGAATGCTATTATTTGTTCTATATTATCTGTTACTCTTGGGTGAACACTTGCTCTTTTTTTATTCCAAGACCGTCAGCATCTACAAAATATTCATTTATGTACTTATTAGCAACTTCTTCTGGTGTTATATTTTCTTCATGACCTCTTTTTTATAATTTTGTCATCTACATCTGTAAAGTTTTGTACAAATGTAACATCATATCCCCTATATTCTAAATATCTTCTTAATGTATCAAATATTATAAAAGGTCTAGCATTTCCTATATGTATAAAGTTGTATACTGTAGGTCCGCATACATACATTTTCACCTTGCCTTCTTCGATTGGTTTAAACTCTTCTTTTTTTACGTGATAATGTATTATATAATTTCACGATAATCACCTCTCCTCTAATTAAAATTATTATTTCTATGTCATTAAATATTTCTATATTTTTTCTTTATTTTTGTATATTTTCAACTGTTTACTATATTATTATACCTTATTACACAATTTTAACAACAATTATAAAACTATTTTTATTATTTTGATAATAGATACCCAAAATATACATTCTAAAATATTTTTTCTTTTTAAGCCAGTATATAACATAATTTTAAAATATAATTATGCTTTTTTTTACTCCACTCAATACATCCTCAAAACTATAAATACTCTCATCAGACATCGAAACTATCTTATTCCAATCATCTTTATAGTATTCATCATATATACCTACTACTTTGCAATGTGCCAATTTAGCACTTTCAACAGCATACAACGCATCTTCAAATACAACTGTATCCTGTGGTTTTTCATTCATATCTCTACAAACTTGTAGATATATTTGTGGATTTCTTTTACTAAGTTCAAAAATCTTTATCTGTATAAACCTTATCAAATAAGTCTAATATTTCTGTTCTTTTTAATGCTGCTAGAGCTTGATTTTTTTGTGATGTAGTTAATATACACATCTTATATCCCATTTTATTTAACTGTATTAAATACTCTTTTACGCCTTCTTTTAATGGTATTTCATTTAAATATTTATCTTCTATCATATCTAATATCTGATTTTCGATTATATCTAAACTCTCATTTAGGTTGTATGTACTTTTTTAAGTAAGAAGCTGATTCATTTAATGTCATTATATCGATTACTTCTTCTAAATTATCTTGAGCTAATTTACCTTTACTTTGTAGATATATCCTCCCAAGATATTTCCAAAGTTTCATTGAATCTAATAAAGTTCCGTCCATATCAAATATAAGTAATTTTTTATTATGAATAATTCTATCTAGTATCATATTCTTCCTTTCTATATTAATTGTCTTAAATATTTAAAAACCTATGAATATAGATTTTTCTATAATTACATAGGTTTTAGATATTAATTATTTTCCATTATATAATTCAAATCTATATTTTTGATTTGTTATATTGTCTTCTCTTCCATCTTCAACTTCTTCCATAAACATATCAAAGAGGTCTGACAAACATCCCATATGGTGGGTATAATGCTTGGTATGAAACTAGAACTTCTTCTGTTTCAGTATGTGTCACGATATTGTGAACATAATATAATTTTCCTTTAAAGTGTCTGTATGGTCTTTGTACTTCTATTTTTCTAGTCATAATTTTCTCCGTTTTATCTCATTTTCTATTAATTGTATTTTTAGTCCGTCTGGGTCATTTACATAGAAAAATTTAGTTTTTGGATTTGGTGATATTATATCAGTAGTTTGATATCCCATTGAATTTAGTTTTTCCATATATTCTTCTACATTTTCTACTTCAAACCCTATTGATATACCACTTCCTGAGTATGTTTTCATTTTCATCTTGTATAAGTTCTATTTGTGTACCTCCATCTTTATCAGATAAAATGCTAAAGTTTTTTTGAACCAGCGCTAAATTTATTTCGTATTGTTAGGCCAGCTACTTCTTCATAAAATTGTATCGATTTCTCTATATCACTTACTATTATAGTTGTATGTGCATATCTCATTTTTCACCTCTAAATTTAATATTTATAATGTTTATTTATATTATACATTATAACCTTTTCCAACAAATGTTTTACATTTCCAATTTTTTTATGGTAATGTATTATGGTATTAAAATTGAAAGACAGTTCATTTAGACCATCCTGTCTATAAATAAAACTAGGCTATTGAATGAAAAAGGTTTATTTTTTCGTACTAGTTTTATAGTGCAAAAAAATAAGCCTTTTTTTATTTATAATTTATGCTTAAAAAAAAATTTAGACAAGATAATGAACATGTATTAATAATCAACATAGATATTTCGGGAGGTAAATATGTTTAAAAATAAAAAGTCAAATTGAGTTTGATATGGCCCACTACTTAAGTGGCTATGAGGGAAAATGCTCAAACATACATGGTCATAGATATAAATTAATAGTTTCAGTTAAAAGTGAAACACTTCATCAAGAAGGACAACTTAGAGGAATGGTTGATGATTTTGGAAATATAAAATCTAAATTAAAAGAAATAGAAAATTTATATGACCACAAATTAGTCATCGAGGATAATGAAGATGGTCGTTTGGTAGCACAAAAATTGAGTGAATTACCAAATGCATTTAAAGTTCTATTAGTTCCATACAGACCTACTGCAGAAGAAATGAGTAGAGATATTTTTACAAATTAAAAGATATGGGACTAAATGTTAGCGAAGTAGAATTATTCGAAACACCAACAAATAGTTGTACATATTCGGAGGAATAAGATGTTTAATATTATAGAAAAATTCGTTTCGATAGACGGCGAAGGTCCAACTGCTGGCGAGCTTGCTACTTTTATAAGATTCCAAAGGTTGCAACCTTAGATGTTCATGGTGCGATACTACCTATTCTTTTGATAAAAGTGAAATTACAGAAGTTTTATCTGCAGAAGAAATTTACGATTACATAAAAAGTACAGGTGTTTCAAACGTAACATTAACAGGTGGTGAACCTCTGTTTCAAAAGAATATAGACGAAGTTTTATCATTATTAAATGATGATAAAACTCTTGTGGTTCATATAGAAACAAACGGAGCTATAGATATTCTTCCATTCAAAGAAAAATATCCTAATATCATCTTTATATTAGACTATAAACTAAACTCTAGTGATATGACTCATCTTATGAAATTAGAAAATTTCAATCATGTTACTAGTAAAGATGTCTATAAATTCGTATTAGGAAGTAATAAGGATCTTGAAGAGGCGTATAACTTAATCAATAAATTTGATTTAACAAATAAATGTTTAGTTTATTTCAGCCCAGTTTTTTAATTCTATTAATTTAGAAGATATTGTTGAGTTTATGAAAGATAAAAACTTAAACAAAGTTAAACTTCAAGTCCAATTACATAAGGTTATCTGGGACCCTAATATGAAAGGTGTTTAATACCTAAATATTAATATGTGAACGGAAATATAAAATTTAAAGGAGATAAATTATGAATAATAATAGTAATAATAATGCTGTAGTTGTATTTAGTGGGGGACAAGATTCTACTACTTGCTTATTTTGGGCATTAGAAAGATTTGATAAAGTTATTGCTGTAACTTTTAATTATAACCAAAAACATAAACTAGAAATAGAATGTGCAAAAAAATATAGCTAATGAACTTGGAATAGAACATCATATATTAGATATGGATTTACTTAATCAATTAGCACCAAATGCACTAACTCGTGATGATATAGAAATTAAAGATGGCGAAGAAGGCGAACTTCCATCTACTTTTGTTGAAGGACGTAATATGGTATTTTTAACTTTTGCAGCCATATTAGCAAAAACAAAAATGCTAGACATATCGTTACAGGTGTATGTGAAACTGACTTTAGTGGATATCCTGACTGTAGAGATGTATTTATAAAATCGTTAAATGTAACATCAAACCTAGCTATGGATTATGATTTTGTAATGCATACTCCTCTAATGGTTAGATAAAGCGCAAACTTGGGAACTTGCGGATAAATACGGAAAACTTGAATATGTAAGAGAAAAACTCTTACTTGCTATAACGGATTAATCGGTGATGGATGTGGTGAATGTCCTTCATGCAAACTAAGACAAAATGGCTTAGAAACTTATTTAAAACAAAAAGAAGAACTTTGCAAATAGAAAGAGGTATTTATATATGTTAGAAACAGGAAGAAAAGATAAAGAATTAGAAGGTTTAAGCTTACTTGGAAAACCAAGGAACTAAATATAAATTTGGTTATGACCCAGATATATTAGAAGTATTTGATAACAAACATCCAAACAATGACTACTTTGTTAAATTCAACTGTCCTGAATTTACAAGTTTATGTCCAATAACAGGTCAACCAGACTTTGCAACAATTTATATTTCATACATTCCAGATGAATAAAAATGGTGGAATCAAAATCATTAAAGTTATACTTATTTAGTTTTAGAAATCATGGCGATTTTCATGAGGACTGCATGAATGTAATAATGAAGGATTTAATAAAATTAATGTCTCCAAAATATATAGAAGTTTGGGGTAAATTCACTCCAAGAGGCGGAATAAGTATAGATCCATATTGCAATTATGGAATCCCAGGCACAAAATATGAAAAAATGGCCGAACATAGAATGATGAATCACGACTTATATCCTGAAAAAGTTGATAATAGATAATAAAAAATATTGATATAAATTAAAATATATAAAAGACGATAAGTAAAACCTCCCTATCTTATTTTTAGGTGTCGTTTATTTATTGTCTTTTTCATTTTTAAAATTTATACATTATATAATATACTTTTTTATCCAATTTTTCTTCATAGTTAATAATATACTCAAGTTATTTTATCTATTTTTAAGGGTATATTATTAAAAATAAACAAAAATATGAAGGGAGGATATGAGTAATTATTTTTATAATTTACTCAAAATATTTATGATAAATAAAATTTCTAATACTGGATTTAATTTTGATAATTCATATATCGAACTTCCCCCAGAATTCTACAGCCCTGCAAATCTACAATCTGTAAAATCACCACAATTAGTCATATTAAACAATGAATTATCTAACTCTCTAGGATTAAATACAGATTTTCTAAAATCACAAGAAGGCATATATATTATGTCTGGAAATATAAAAATCCCAGATGGCGCATATATATCCCAAGCATATGCAGGTCATCAATTTGGAGGATTTACAATGCTCGGTGATGGTCGTGCATTATTGATTGGTGAACAAATTACTCCATCTAATCAGAGATTTGATATACAACTTAAAGGCTCTGGAAGAACACCTTATTCTAGAAATGGCGATGGTCGAGCTGTGCTTGGTCCTATGCTGCGTGAATATATCATCAGCGAGGCAATGCATGGACTAAATATTCCTACTACTAGAAGTCTATCTGTTATTTCTACTGGTGAAAATGTATATCGTGAAACTATTCAACAAGGTGCCATATTAACAAGGGTTGCATCTAGTCATATTAGATTCGGAACATTTGAATATGCTGCATATATGCTTGATTATGAAAAACTAAAAAACTATCAGATTATACAATTAAAGACATTTCCCCTTTTTAGAAAACAACGAAAATAAATATATAAATCTTTTAGATGAAGTTATAAAACTCAAGCATCACTTGTTGCTAAATGGCAAAGTGTCGGATTTATACATGGTGTTTTAAATACAGATAATATGAGTATTTGTGGTGAAACTATAGACTATGGACCTTGTGCATTTATGGATGTCTATAATCCAGATACTGTATTTAGCTCTATAGATACAAATGGTAGATATGCATATAAAAAATCAAATCGCAATCGTAAATTGGAATTTATATAGATTAGCAGAGACTCTACTTCCACTAATAAATTCTGATGAAAATAAAGCTATCGAGATTGCACAAAACTCTTTATCTAAATTTATCAATCTTGCTACGTCTAATCTAAGTCATGAAATGTGTTCTAAGATAGGAATATTTGAGCCAAAAACTAGTGACATTGATTTATTAAATGAACTACTTAATATGATGCAAAAATATAAAGAAGATTATACTAATACATTTATAGCTCTGACATTCAATGATTTGCCTCAAAAAGGAATGTTTATAAGTGAGGAATTTATAAATTGGAAAAAGAAATGGGAAGAAACACTCACTCTTCAAAACAAATCAAAAGATGAAGTTTTCGACTTAATGAAAAACTCTAATCCAGCAGTTATTCCTAGAAATCATAGAGTTGAAGAAGCTTTATCAGCAGCTAATAATAGAGATTTTTCTGTAATGAATAATCTTTTAAAAAGCTTTATCTAATCCATTTGAGCATTCGGAATTTCAAAAGGAATATGCTAAACTCCCATCTACTCCACAATGTAATTATAGAACTTATTGTGGAACTTAATTTTAAAAATAAGCGTTATAACACTACAATATAACGCTTATTTTTTTATGCTTACTTTATGTCCTACTTACCCCATTTTTATTTGTATTTCAAAATCTAGTGTATTCAATACACAGTATATTTCTGATATAATATTAATACTATAAATTGGGAACTAAGGAGGTTTACAATGATAAATAATTTACAAGAAGCTCAAAACTGCCTTCTTTGCAAAAAGCCTAGATGTCAGACTAACTGCCCTATAAATACACCTATTCCTCAAAGTAATTCAACTCTATAAAAACGGTGAAATTGAAAAGGCAGGAGAAATTTTATTTAATAACAATCCTCTATCTGTAATTTGTGCGATAGTATGTCCGCACGAAAGACAATGTAGAGGAAATTGTATAAGAGGGATAAAAAAAGAACCTGTTCATTTCCATTCAATTGAAGAGGAAATCTCAGCGAAATATTTAGAAACTACAAAATTTGAAAAACCTGAAAGCAACGGAATAAAAGTAGCTATCATAGGTTCTGGACCAGCTGGTCTTACTGTTGCATTTGATCTTTGCTAAAAGAGGATATGATGTAACAATATTTGAAAAAAAATGAAAGAATTGGTGGGGTATTAGCATATGGTATTCCTGAATTCAGATTACCTAGAAAATTAATAGATTTACTAGTTGCTCGTCTTTTAGACCTTGGAGTTAAAATAAAAATAAATTCTATCGTAGGTCCTGTAGTAACATTAAATAAATTATTTAAAGACGGTTATAAATCAATCTTTATCGGAACAGGAGTATGGAATCCAAAAAGACTTGATATAAAAGGTGAAACGTTTGGTCATTCTCATTACGCTATAGATTATTTAAAAAGTCCACAATACTACTCTTTAGGTAAAAAGTTGTAGTTATCGGTGCAGGTAACGTGGCTATGGATGCTGCTAGAACTGCAAAAAGAAATGGTGCAGAAGAAGTCTATGTTGCTTATAGACGTGATTTTGAAGATATGACAGCAACAAAACATGAAATTTCAGAAGCTATAGATGAAGGTGTTTTATTTAAAACATTTGAAGCTCCTGTTGAAATAGTAGATGAAGGTATAATCCTTGCTCGTACAGAAAAAGTAGAAGTTGACGGAAGAAGTAGTGTATCTATTGTCCCTGATAGTGAATATTTATTTGAATGTGACTCTATCTTAATAGCTGTAAGTCAAGCACCTAAAAATACTATAGTAGTTAATAATAAAGGTGTTGATACTACTAAACGTGGTCATATCGAAACAGATGAAAAAGGTCATACTACAAAAGAAGGCGTATTTGCATGTGGAGATGTTGTTCTTGGTGCAAGTACTGTAATACAAGCCGTAAATTCAGCTAAAATAGTTAGTGAATCTATGCATGAATATTTACAAGAAGTAGCTGAAGAAGCAGCAATTTAATAAATAAAAAAAACAGTATTGAAAATCTAATTAGACACTCAATACTGTTTTTTATTGTTCCATGTGGAACCTTAATTATTATCTATTTTTATAGCAGTCCATGCATCATCATACATTTGCTTAGTCTTTAAATCAAAGTCTTTATATAATTCACATCTACTCATAATCTCTTTAGTCATATAAGCATTTGATTATCTTGAATTTCTTTTTTGGTTGTGCTAATCTAGCTTCTTTATTTGGAGTTGTATATCCTATTTCATCAGCAATTCTTAATGCACTTTCTTTATCGCTTTGACAAAGTTTATGAATTTTTTCTGCACCATCTACATTTTTAGCATTTGAAGTTATACATAAACTATCAATCCAGAAGTTTGCTCCTTCTTTTGGAACAACATATTTTAAGTTTGATATTCATCTTGAAGATTTAGTCCTTCTCCTGACCAAATCATATTTATATTAGTTTCTCCAGCTGGTATCATTGTAGTTCCATTATCTACTCCGTATATTGGATTTACTAATTTTCTTTGTTTTAATAATAATTCTTTAGCTTCATTAATTTCATCTTTATTAGTTGAGTTTAAAGAATATCCTAGTTTCTTTAATGCTACACCTATTGTATCTCTATATGTATCAAACATAAATATTTGGTTTTATATTTTTCATCCCATAATATGTCCCAACTATCTACTTTTTCTTTCACTACATCTTTATTATATATAAGACCTACTGTACCGAACATATATGGAACTGAATATTTATTATCTGGATCCATTTCAAGGTTTAAATACTGCTCATCCATTTGAGATATATTAGGTATATTGTCTTTATTTATTTCTTGTACAAGTCCTTTTTCAATCATTCTTGGCATTAATGCATCTGATACTAAAAACGACATCGTATTTTCCAGCGCCACTTTTAACTTTTGAATACATGGCTTCCATATCATCAAAAGTCTCCATGTTAACTTTTATATTATATTTTTTTCAAATTCTTTTAATAGTCTCATCATCTATATTTTCTCCATAATTGAAGAAATTAATTTGTTCTTGCTGTTTTTTTACAACCTGATAATAATGTAGTCATCATCATTATGCACAGCGATATAACTAATATTTTTGATAATTTTTTTCATAATATACCCTTTCAATTTAATAAACTCCTCTTATCAGTATTTAGACACTAAATTATATCATTAAAATAATTATTTTCTCTTAATATATTCGATACTAAATAAGAAAATCCTTACTTCTAATAACATTAATAATATTATCGCTATAATTTTTACCCAAATTTCTTCTATAAATTTATAATTTTAAAAATATATTTAATTTTACATTGTCATTTATTTTTCTACATAAGAAAAAGACGACCAAAATGGCCGCCTTTTAATTATATATAATTTGTTATGAAAATATTTTATACTATTGTACTACAGCAACTTCATTTAATTTTTGCATTCATTTCAAGTAATTGTTCTTTAGTTAAAGTTACATTACATGCTCCAAGAAGTGATGTTAATCTAAGAACTGTGAAGCTTCCTAACATTTTCATCATAGGTCCCATGTCAGTTTGTTCTGATTTTCCACCCATAATTCCACCAACAGCTGGTGCCATGATTTCAGAGAATACTCTAGCTCCTTCTTCAGATTTAACTATGTCTTCTATTTTACTGTTAAGAGTAATATCCTTCTGGTGCTACTACGTCGAACCAGTTTAATATTGCTCCTTTTTCTTTTAGACGGTATTCTTCGTTGAATACTTCTACTTTTCTAAGGAAACTTTCATCTCTACATTCACCAGCTATAGCTACTAAATTAGTTTCTCCTGTATTTGGTACTTCAAAATAGAAGAAGTGTTCTGGTGAAGTTTGTTTTCCTAAGCTAACACCATTAGCAAAATAACTCTACTTCTGGTTGGTTTGAGTAAACAGTTACTTTTGTAGTTTCTTCTACTCTGTCTACATATCTTTTACCACAGATGTGTACGAATGGATCATCTGATAACCAAGCTTTGTAAGCGTAGAATGAATCCTTTTTATATTTACGGTCAAATGTCATTAAACCTTTATGGTTTTGTCCATTTTCCCCACCTTCATTTCTTGAGTCTGCACCGAAGTCAAACATGTTCCATACATGTGTTGCCCACATATATTTTCTTGTGAAGAATTGTTTGATTAATTCTTCATGGTAGTATGCTTGATATTCTTCTGTATAGTCACCTTGTTGTGGGTCAGAAGTATGCCAGTTTAATGCTTCACAACCATATTCACTACAACCTATTGGTATGTTTGGATATTTAGCATGGAATTCGTCAAACCAAGGTCCATTCTGAGAAGTATCTCCTCCATACCATCCGAAGTAGTGATTGTATGATACTGTATCTGGTATTTGAACATATGGGTCATCCATGCTACACATAGATACACAAGCCATAGTTGTTAAACGAGTTTTTGTCCATTTCGTGAACTAAGTCATTTAATATTACATGGTTTTTCTTAAATCTTCATCAGAATCACCATGCATTGTTATTTCATTTGATAATCCCCATACAACTATTGATGGATGGTTGTAGTTTTGAACTACTAATTCTTTCATTTGAGATATTGTATTTTCTCTACCATTTGGCATATGAGTAGATATGTATGGTATTTCAGCCCATACTACCATACCTCTTTCATCACATAAATCATAGAAGTATTGGTCATGTTGGTAGTGAGCAAGTCTTATTGTAGTTGCTCCAACTTCACATATTAAATCCATATCTTCGTCGTGATGTTCTTTAAGTAATGCATTACCTACTCCCCATCTATCTTGGTGACGAGATACACCTCTTAATGGATATTCTTCCCCATTTAATATAAATCCGTTTTCTGGATGTATTTCAAAGTACGGCATCAAATCTTGCGCTTACGTTGTCTAAAACTTCATCTTCTGATTTTTAAACAAACTTCTGCAGTGTATAGATATGGATCTTTTTTACCATGCCATAAATGTACGTTTTCTATTTCGAAAGATGCTACAGTTTGTGAAGCAGGTGTTTCTTGTTCTGCAACAACATTTCCTTCTGCATCTTTTAATGTATATACTAATTTTTGAGTTTCTTTTACGTATTTTTAACGAATACTTCAACTTCAACTTTAGCATTTTCACCTACTACTTCTGGAGTTACTTTTTATACCAGGTGTTCCGTAGTATTCTAAATCAAAGTGTGATTCACTTACTGCGATTATGTTTAGATCTCTGTATATACCACCATAGAAAGTAAAGTCCGCATTTTGTGGGTAAACTCTATCTTTTGTGAATTGTCTACTTCAAATACGAATAAGTTTTTGTCTTCTAATACATCAGTTATATCAACTCTCCAAGTTGAATAACCTCCGTCATGGTTAGCTAATTTTTTACCATTTACATATACTATTGCTGAAGAGTTTGCACCTTTGTATTTCTAAGAAATATCTATCAGCTTTTGGTAAATCCATTTTTTCAAGTTCTTTTTCGCATAGAAAGCAGTTCCTCTATAAAGGTCATTTCCACCATCTTGTCCATCTATATCATTCCAAGTATGAGGTATATTAACCCAGTTCCATCTTTCAGGCATTGTAGTTGGAGCTTCTAAAGCTTCTTTAGAGAATGCCCATTTTGTGTTGAAATTATATATTTGTCTCATATATATCCTTCTCCCCTCATTTTATATGTCAAAATTTAATATTATATTCTAAACAAAGTAAAGTTAGAATATTATATTTATATCATAAGTAATAACTATAATACTTAATTATGTCGTTTTGTGTTATTACTTTTATTTAACAGTATGTTAATTATATCACAAAAAACGTTTTTCCTCATCAATATATACGTTTTTTTTTTTATTAATATATCCGATATTTATTGTCTTATTCTAAAAATAAAAACGACTTATATATAAGTCGTTTTCATTTATAATTTTAAAAAGTTAGTATTTTATTGTGCAATTTGATTTAATTTATCATTTAAGTCAAGTAATTGTTCTTTTGTAAAGTCTACATTTGTAGCACTAAGAAGACTTATATATCTAAGAACTTTAAATGCTCCTAACATCTTCATTTTTTTCTTTACTTCTTCTTCAGTTTCATTTGTTGAGTTATTTCCCCAACCAGAACCGCCACTCTTCATAAATTCCATAAATAATTTTTGCCTTCTTCTGATTTCATTATATCTTCTATTTTACTATTAAGAGATAAGTATCCTTCTCTTTCATTAATATCAAACCAGTTTAATATAGCTCCTGTTTCATTTTAATCGATAATCTTCATTGAATACTTCTACTTTTCTTATGAAGCTTTCATCTCTGCATTCTCCAGCTACAGCTACTAAAGTAGTTTCACCTATATTTGGTACTTCAAAATAGAAGAAGTGTTCTGGTGAAGTTTGTTTTCCTAAACTAACACCATTAGCAAATAACTCTACTTCTGGTTGATTTGAGTAAACAGTTACTTTTGTAGTTTCTTCTACTCTATCTACATATCTCTTAGAGCATATATGTACGAATGGATCATCTGATAACCAAGCTTTGTAAGCGTAGAATGAATCCTTTTTATATTTACGGTCAAATGTAACTAAACCTTTGTGGTTTGTCCATTTTCTCCACCTTCATTTCTTGCATCTGCACCAAAGTCAAACATATTCCATACATGTGTTGCCCACATATATTTTCTTGTGAAGAATTGTTTTATTAATTCTTCGTGGTAGTATGCTTGATATTCTTCTGTATAGTCACCTTGTTCTGGGTTAGAAGTATGCCAGTTTAATGCTTCACAACCATATTCACTACAACCTATTGGTATATTGGGATGTTTAGCATGGAACTCATCAAACCAAGGTCCATTTTGAGAAGTATCTCCTCCATACCATCCGAAGTAGTGATTGTATGATACTACATCTGGTATTTGTACATATTCATTGTCCATACTACACATAGATACACACGCTATAGTTGTTAAACGAGTTTTGTCCATTTCATGAACTAAATCATTTAATATACGGTGATTTTCAACTAAGTCTGGATCATCTTCTCCACCTATAGTTATTTCATTTGATAATCCCCATACAACTATTGATGGATGGTTGTAGTTTTGAACTACTAATTCTTTCATTTGAGTTATTGTGTTTTCTCTACCATTTGGCATATGAGTTGATATGTATGGTATTTCAGCCCATACTACCATACCTCTTTCATCACATAAATCGTAGAAGTATTGGTCATGTTGGTAGTGAGCAAGTCTTATTGTAGTTGCTCCAACTTCACATATTAAATCCATATCTTCGTCGTGATGTTCTTTAAGTAATGCATTACCTACTCCCCATCTATCTTGGTGACGAGATACACCTCTTAGTGGATATTCTTCTCCATTTAATATAAATCCGTTTTCTGGATGTATTTCAAAAGTACGGCACCCAAATCTTGTGCTTACATTGTCTAAAAACTTCATCTTCTGATTTTAAATAAACTTCTGCAGTATAAAGATATGGATCTTTTCTACCATGCCATAAATGTACGTTTTTTTCTATTTCTAAAGATGCTACAGTTTGTGAAGCAAGTGTTTCTTGCTCTACAACAACATTTCCTTCTGCATCTTTTATTGTATAAACTAATTTTTGATTTTCCTTAGCATTTTTCACGAAAACTTCTACATCTACTTTAGCATGCTCACCTACTACTTCTGGAGTTACTTTTATACCAGGTGCCCCATAGTATTCTAAATCAAAGTGTGATTCATTTACTGCTATTATATTTACATTACGGTAAAGTCCACCATAGAAAGTAAAGTCTGCATTTTGTGGATATACTCTATCATTTGCTGAGTTATCTACTTCTACTACAAATAGATTTTTATCTTCTAATACATCTGTAATATCAACTCTCCAAGTTGAATAACCTCCATCATGGTTAGCTAATTTTTACCATTTACATATAATATTGCTGAAGAATTTGCTCCTTGTATTTCTAAGAAATATCTATCAGCCTTTGGTAAATCCATTTTTCAAGTTCTTTCGCATAGAAAGCAGTTCCTCTATAAAGGTCATTTCCACCATCTTGTCCATCTATATTGTTCCAAGTATGAGGTAGGTTAACCCAATTCCATCTTTCAGGCATTGTAGTTGGTGCTTCTACAGCTTCTTTAGAAAATCCCCATTTAGTATTAAAATTATATATTTGTCTCATATATATTTCCCCCTTATTTTTATCTCAAAACAAAATACATATTCTAATTTCATTGAAGTTATAATACATATTTTTATATTGCAAGTACTTACTGCAATATATTTAACACATGTTTTGAATTTGTTATTTTTATAACGATATGTTAATTGTATCACAAAAAATGTTTTCATAATGCTCAAATACGATTATAATATTCACATATACGTTTTTTCAAAATTTTTTATTATATATTATATAACTATAAAGGAGATTGTTTTATGCAAACAGATATTTTAGATTTTACAATAAAATTATTATCAAAATGTATTCCTGTGAAAGTACGTAAATTAAAAAAATCAACATTAGAATCACTTCGTACAGAAGGATATTCTGATTTTTCATCAATGATAAATTATCATCTTACAAAATGTTTAAAAATTTACCTTAATCAATGCGGAAGTTCGGTAATTACAAATATAACTACACCATTTAATACTCAGTATTACACACTATGCATCTCAGAAAATCGTGATGAACATCTTATGATTGGTCCATTTTTAGAAAATCCTATTACAGGTAATTTAGTTTATGAAATTATAAGCAATTTACAACTCAGCTTAGATTATGCTGCAAAACTAAAACTATATTATCAGTCAGTTCCTTCTATAGATTCTGCTGAGATATTTGAAATTTTATATACTATTAATGAATATATTACTAAAAGTTCTATTCCACCCAAAATAAATAATTTAGACTTAAGTATTTTGTCTAAACAAGATTCAAGCTATGATATTTTTACAGAAGAGATGAATCGAACTTCTATGTATAAAATACTTGAGGAAAGATACATATCAGAAGGGAAACTTTTATCTTATATTACAAAAGGGGATTTAAATCGTGCACAAGCCCATCTTGAAAAATATAGTTCAAGCCTAAGTGATATTAATAACGCATCTGATTCAATAAGAGATACAAAAAAATTTATTATTAAGTGGTAATACTTTATTCCGTAAAGCCTCACATATGGGCGGTGTTCCTCCTATATATTTAGATGAGTTATCAAGAAAATGGGCAAAAAAATAGAACATGCACCATCTTTTGAAACATTAAATAATTTCCCTCAAGAAATGGTCCGTTCTTATTGTTTATTGACAAAAAAACATTCACTATCCCAATTTTCTCCTACTGTAAAAGCTACTTTTACTTTTATAAATTTGAACCTATCATCAAACCTCTCTGTTAAGAAAGTTGCCAATGAAATAGGTTTATCTCCTGATCACCTTACAAGATTATTTAAAAAAGAAACTGGGTTTAATATTATTACATTTATTAATAAAAAACGAATTGATACTTCTCTTGAATTATTAAAAACTACGGACTTGTCCATAGCCGAAATAGGAGATTTGATTGGACTTAATAATACATCTTATTTTTTTATACATTATTTAAAAAGGAAACAGGTATGTCTCCAAAACAGTATCGAGATAGTTTAAGTTCAAAATAAAAAATGTTACTATTGTATAGAATCAAATTTATACAATAATTAAAATTAATAATTATAATAGAAAAGGGCTTTTTAAGCCCTTATTTATTATCTTAAAACATATCAATAATTTTTAATCAAATGGTTGTTCTTCTAATACCCATGGTAATTCAATATTTGTTACTTGTGCAATAAAGTATGGTTTTGACATACCTGTATTAACATAAATATGTGCATCAGTATCATGTCTATATAATGTTATAACTGCATCTTCATCATATAATACAGTCTTATCTTCAAATAATTCGCCTTTAACTGAGTAGTAACTTTCGTAAATACGCTTATCTCCTTTTTCATTCCAACAAAAAATCTATTATTTCTAATGGATAATCTACATTAATACCTAGCTCAGCTAATACCTTTGTTGCTTTTGGATATTCTTTTTCAAAAGTTTTTAAATAATTTTTGCAATACATACACTGACAATGTTCATTATATGTATCTAAATACGAATTGGTCTCTTCTACATCAACATTATATTTCAACTTAATTTCCTCCTTAATTTGTCTTTGTACGATCTATATATTTTGTATCTTATCATTAATTCTAATATTTACAATATTAATTTACAATATCATTATATATGTCAATAAATATAAACTACTCACTCTACTAAAAATCCAATTTTAAATAATTGAAATTAGTTATAAAAAATGTTATTCTATCAAAAAGTAAATTCGCCAAAAGACCGTTAAAATATGGCGATTTTTTTAAATAATAAAGAGAGGTAATTATATGATAAAATTTGAAAAATTATCGTACTCATTCCCACAAAGGGACTTATATAATAATGTTTCATTTACATTAGAAGAAGGTCAACATTGTGCCTTTATAGGAACAAATGGTAGTGGAAAAAGTACACTTATAGATATAATCATGGATCCTGAAAAATACTTATTTGATGGTAAGTTAGAAATGGAGCCAAACTTAAAAATCGGATACGTAAGCCAATTCACTCAAAGAGACAAAGCAAATGATATAACTGTTTTTTTGAGTATTGCAGAAGAATTTATAAAACTTGAAAATGAAATAGCTACTCTTTGCGATGAAATGGGAACTTCTGATGATATTGAAACTTTATTAGAAAAATACCAAGAAGCACTAGATGCTTTCGATGCCATTGACGGTGATAATTATGAAAATAATATCAACAAGAAATTAAATATAGCTGACTTCGGTAATCACAGAGATAGAATGATTTCTGAACTTAGTGGTGGAGAATTTAAACTTATCCAAGTAATAAAAGAAATGCTAAACAGCCCAGACTTAATGATTATGGATGAGCCTGATGTATTTTTAGACTTTGAAAATCTTAATGCATTAAAAAACTTAATTAATTCTCATAAAAAACTATCTTAGTAATTACACATAATAGATACCTATTGAATCATTGTTTCAACAAAATTATTCATCTTGAAAACATGGAAATTCAAGAGTTTGATGGAGGATATGTTGAGTATAATTTCTCATTACTTCAAACTAAAATTGAATTACAAGAGATGGCAATGGCTGATGAAGAAGAAATCGCTAGAAATGAAGCATTAATCGAAGTATTAAGAGAAAAAGCAACTTATAATGCAGATGCTTCTAGAGGTAGAGCATTAAAAGCTAGAGTTAAATTCCAAGAAAGATTAGAAGCAAATAGAATCAAACATCCATTTGTAGATATAAAACAACCTTACATTAACTTAGAAACTAATAATGAAATTGAAGAAACTATAGCCTTTAAAAACATCTGATTTTGGTATTTCATTTGATGAAACACTTTTAGAAAATGTTAACTTTGAAATAAAATCTACTGATAAAGTAGCTATAGTTGGTACAAACGGTGTTGGAAAAACTACTTTATTAAGGCAAATATTCAAAAATAATAATGAATCTATTAAAATAGATAAAAATATTAAATTAGCATATTTATCTCAAATGCAAAGTGAAGTAGTAAACGAATCTAACACAATACTTCAAGAATTCTATGATGTTGGTTTTGAAACTTATGGTGAAATAAGAAGATATCTTGGAAGATATGGATTTGATTCAGATATTCTTACACAAAAAATAGATTCTTTATCTGGTGGAGAAAAAAATATCCTTCAACTAGCTAAAGTTTCTGCTAGTAAAGCAAATATGTTACTAATGGATGAACCTACAAGCCACTTAGATATTTATTCGCAAATGGCTTTAGAAAAAGCTATCCAAAATTATAAAGGTGCTATATTAATGGTTTCTCATGATTACCATTTCATAGTTAACTGTGCAGATTATGTTCTTCTTATTGAAGATAAAACAGTAAGAAAAGTAAGCATGCGTAAATTTAGAAAAATGATTTATGCTAATCACTTTGACAAAGACTATCTACAAATTGAAGAAAAGAAAAATCTCTTGAAATGCAAATTGCTTATGCATTAAAAGATACTGATTTTGAGCGTGCAAGAACTCTATCTGAGAAATTAGAAGAAATAATTAAATCACTTTAAATACTATCCCCTTATGATTTATTAATTTAAAAATCATAAGGGGTATTTTTATATATTTATTAAAAAAATATATGCTCCAATTATTAACTATTTTATATTTTTTTGTATACCTAAATCAATTTTTGGTATTATATATAGGTATGTGTATACAAAGTACATTAATTAATATATTTTTATAGGAGGTTTCACGATGAATAACGAAACAAAAGTTAAAGTTGTAACTGCTGATCCTTCAGCATTAGGACTTTTCGGATTAGCAATAATAACATTAGTAGCTTCATCTCAAAAACTTGGATTAACTAATGGTGTATCTCTAGTTTTCCCATGGGCTATATTCTTAGGAGCAAGTGCTCAATTAATGGCATCAATAAATGATTTCAAACACAATAATACATTCGGAGCGACTGCTTTCGGTGCTTACGCATTCTTCTGGTATGCAGTAGGATTTACTTGGTTAATGCAAAATGGTATGTTTGGTGAAAAATTAGCTGCTGCTTGTGATACAAAACAATTAGGATTCGCTTACTTAGGATACCTAATATTCACTATATTCATGACTATAGGAGCTATGGAAACTCATAAAGTATTATTCACTATATTTGTTCTTATAGACTTCTTATTCATAGGATTAACATTAACTTCATTCGAATAATGGAGCATGCAACTCATATGTTAGCTGCTTACTCTGAATTAGCTATAGCTATAGTTTCATTCTATGGATGTGGTGCTGCAGTATTAAATACTCACTTCGGAAGAGTATTCTTACCAGTTGGTAAACCATTTGGAATATTTAAAAATAATAATTTTTTATATATAGAAGACCGTCACCAAGTAAATAAAAATTTACTTGATGACGGTCATTTTTATATAAACACGCTCCGTTACTTGTGATACGGTTCACCATTATTTATTCTATAAGCTCTATAAACTTGCTCTAATAAAATTAATCTCATTAATTGATGTGGGAATGTCATTTTGAGAAAGATAACTTATAATCTGCTCTTGATAAAACTTCATCTGAAAGACCTAACGAACCACCAATTACGAAAGTTATGTTACTTACACCCCTTACACCTAATTTATTTATAGTCTGCAAGTTCTTCTGATGATAAATTTTTTCCATCTATTGCAAGAGCTATAACATAGCTATTATCTTTTATCTTAGATAGAATTTTCTTACCCTCTTTTTTCTTTTATAATTAACATTTCTTTATCACTTAGATTTTCTGGAGCTTTTTCATCCTCTAGCTCTATTATTTCTAATTTGCAATATTTAGATAATCTTTTTTTTTGAATTCATCTATACCTAATTTCAAATATTTTTCTTTAATTTTTCCGACGCATACTATATTTATTCTCATATAATCTATACTACTTTATATAAGTAGCATTTCCTCCTTTATATATTATCGTTCCTTTTTTTATTAAATGTTAAAGTGCTTTATTCTACATTTAAATAATCCTATTTTATTATATTATACCAATTTGCTTTTGTATATATTTTAAAATACAAGATTTATTGCAATAGTTAGAGATAAACAAAAATTCACATACTTATCCACATATCCACAGTTGATAATTAGAAAACAGTGGATAAATATTTATTTTACTAACTATTTTTATAATTTTAAACCTCTAATGTATAAATTTAGCATTAAAAAATCCGCCAAATATAGTGGCGGACGATTTTTTAATATTTTATTTATAATAATGCAATTAATGATTCAACATCTTCTCTTTTTGTAGCCCAGCTTGTTGCAAATCTGACTACTGTATGTGAATCATTGTATTTTTCCCAAAAACTAAATCTAACGTATTTTGATAGTTCATTCATTTTACTATTTTCTAATATGATAAATTGCTGGTTTGTAGGTGAATCTAAGTAAAACTTATATCCTTTATCAGCTAGTCCTTTTTTAATAGTTCTGCCATATCTATTGCATTTTTGCTATATCAAAATAAAGATTATCTGTAAATAATGCATCAAATTGAACACCTAATAATCTTCCTTTTGCAAGTAAAGCACCATGTTGTTTTACCATTGTTGTAAAGTGTTTCGGCATATTATTTTTAGTAAATACTACTGCTTCTCCACATAATGCTCCAATTTTTTGTTCCACCTATATAAAAAAAATATCACAGTATTTTGCTATGGTTTTGATATCTACATCAGTTTCCTTTGCCATTACTCCATAGCCTAATCTAGCACCATCTAAAAATAATGGTAATTCAAATTCTCTACAAATCGTAGATATTTTTTCTAATTCATCTTTTGTATATAATGTTCCATATTCTGTTGGATGTGAAATATACACCATCCCCGGAAATACCATATGTTCATGGTTGCCATCATTAAAAAATGTTTCTAAAAAAATCTTTTTAGCTCTGTTGCATCTATTTTTCCATCATGTTCTGGAACTGTTAAAACTTTATGCCCTGTAAATTCAATAGCTCCTGCTTCATGCACGCTGACATGTCCAGTTTCCGCTGATACAACTCCTTCATATGGTTTTAATGTTGTATCTATAATTATTTGATTTGTTTGTGTTCCACCAACTAAAAAATAAACTTCTGCATCATTGCAACCGCAAGCTTTTTTTATTTTTTCTTTAGCTCTTTCACAGTACTCATCACTTCCATATCCAGAAAGGCTTTCGTAATTTGTTTTTGTTAATGCTTCTAAAACTTTATCATGTGCCCCTTCTGAATAATCATTTTCAAAATATAACATATATATTTCCCCCTTAATTAAATTTGTCCATTCATATTTCTATAGTTCATAAACCTTTGAAACTTTATCTCTTGATAATACATCTAATATTAAATCTTTTTCCTATTATCATGTTATTTTTAGTTAAAACATTTTTTGATGTTGCATATGCTAACTCAGGAAAATTATTTTCTTTGCTTAAATGTGCTAATAGTATTGATTCCGTTCCTCCCTCTACTAGCTCTATGCAAAAAACTTGCAGCTTCTTCATTTGATAAATGACCGCCTTCAGACATTACCCTCTTTTTAAGTGCGTATGAATAACTTCCCATCATAAGCATATTAGGATCATAATTTGATTCTAACACTACTAATTTTGAACCTTTTACATTTTTTCTTATATTTTCAGTTATATATCCTATATCAGTTGCTATAGACATTTTTTCTTTTTCTGAATAGATATTATATCCCACTGCATCTTCCGAGTCATGTGGTATTGAAAAAGGTCTTATCTTTAAATCTCCTAAAACATAAGGTTTATCATTATCAAAAACCACCATATTTTCTTCTTTTATATTTCCGATTTTATCTTTCATTGAACACCATGTTTTTAAATTTGCATATATAGGTATATCTAATTTTCTAGACATAATTCCTGCACCTTTTATATGGTCAGAATGTTCATGAGTTATAAATATTCCACGTATTTTTTCTATATCAAAATCAGCTTGTTGTATTCCTGATGTTATTGTTTTTCCTGCTAGTCCTGCATCTACTAAAATTCCCGTATCTTTATAAGTTACAACATGGCAATTCCCACTACTTCCACTTCCAATTGAACAATATTTTAACACCTTACCGCTCCTCTCTATCTTAACTTCTACATAATATTATACCAAAAAAAATAGAGTGTGAGACGTTTTTCCACACCCTATTTAAAGATTACCTCATTATTTATATCTTAAACATTATATATATCTTAACTACATTTATCAACTATCTTATTTATATCCACCCCTTTATCCTTCCATAATTTCATAAATTGTTCTCCATTAACATTTTGGAACATATAACTCTGACAGTATTCTTGTAATGTTTCAAAAGAAAATCTTATCTCCAACTTCTTTTCTTATTTCATTAAAAACTACTGCACCTTTTGTATATACATTTAAACTATATTCTGATGAGCTACCAAATTCATTAATTGCTTTAAACATATCTTCTCCTCTATAATTTTCACTTTGAACTTTCATAGTCTTCATCAATTTATCACTTACGTCTTTACCATATCTGCTTTCAAAATATAAAATAGTAGAGTATTCTGTAAGTGCCTCATCTAACCATGGTTCATTAACTTCATCATTTCCGACAATACTATACCACCATTGATGAGCAGTTTCATGCGCAATTACATACTCTAGCAAGAACTTACTATCTTCATCATATAAATTTTTGTCTATCATTACTAAAGTCGGATATTCCATTCCTCCTATAAAGAAATCACTCGCTACTACTGAATATGTATCGTATGGATATTCTGTAAACAACTCGCTAAATACTTTTTTATTGATTCTTTTGCAATTTTATTTGCCTCAACTGCTAAATCTTTGTTTAAACTATATGTAATAATAGAAGTTTTTCCATAAACACTTTTATTTATTATAAATTTGTCGCTCAATACCATAGCAAAATCTCTTACCTTTTTTGCTTGTAACTTACAAAGTTTTTTATCTTTATCTTTCTTTTCTTCTATTATTGAACCTGTACTAGCAATTTCATATTTGTTTGGAACTAAAATATTAACTGTAAAATTACTTGTATCACTATAAAATGGGTCTCCTATTGCTGAGTAACTTCCTAAATTCCATCCTTTTTCATCATAAACACATGCTATTGGAAACCAGTTAGTTATATTTATCGTATCATCACCATATCCAAAACGACCTAAGCAATTAGGTAATTTCACATTATATTTCATATCGATAGAACATTTCTCACCCTTTTTTAACTCTTTATCTAATTGGATTTCTAAAATATCTTTTTTATCTCCTGTTATATTGTATTTTAATTTTTTATTACTATTTAAAATGTTTAATATGTCTATGTATCCCCTATTAAAACCATTTGGGTAAGCTTGTTCCATTTCTTCCTTTTCAAAAGGGCATGTTTCGCTATCCGAAAAAGCATTTGGATAGATATGCATATACAACTTGTCTAAAGTTTTGCCAGTATTATTTACATATGTAATATTTTGATTACACTCAATTATCTTATCTTTATCATTAAATACAACATCAATTATGTAATTATTTATTTGTTTGTCATCTACTATTTGCATAGTATCATTCTCTGTCTTATGATTAATAAGAAAAAATACCCCTATAGCACAGAGTATAATAAGTATAACTAAGGCTATCTTTCTCCTTTTTTCTTATTAAAGTTTATAACCATTTTATTTCCCCTCCCATTTTACATGCATATTTTTTTTTTTTTAGTTCAAAGATAAAACTATAATGTCTTATGTTATAATTTATCTGAGGTGATGAAATGTTTTTTTAAAGAAGTTAATAAAAAAGATTCTGGAGATACTATAATCTCTAATATCTTCATAGATATATTTATGCCTATGGCTAATGGATTATACGTACAAGTTTATCTTTTAGGCTATCGACAAGCATGTGATCCTAAGGCCAATCAAATTTTAACAATATTTCATTGGCTAAAAATTTAGGGGTTCCCTTATCAGATGTAATCAATGCTTGGAAGTATTGGGAACAACAAAAACTAGTAAAAATACATAAAAATGATGTTGAAGATGACTTTGATTTTTTCAATTGAATTTGTAAATTTAAGAGATTTTTATATGAATAATATTGATAATAATAAAACTGTTGCCCCAGTCAAATCAGATACTGATAAACTGTTAGAAGCTAGAAATAACCCTAGCATTGTCAGAATGTTTAATTCTATAAACAAGATAATAGGAAGACCTTTAGTTCCAAGTGAAAATATGAAAATATTAGAGCTTATTAATGAATATAATTTAACTCCTGACTTAGTAGTATATGCATACGAATATAGTAAAGAGCAAAAAAACGGCAATCCTAAACCTTTAATTTATGTTGAAAGCGTACTTAGAAATTGGTATGATGCAAATATAATTTCTGTTGAAGATGCTAAAAATAGTTTTACAGCTAGAAAAGATAGATATTCTATTTATCGTAGTGTATTAAATCAACTTGGTTTCTCTAATAGACAACCAACAGATTCAGAAAAAAGAAATTATAGATATCTGGATTGATAAATACAATTTTAGTCAAGAATTAATATCATATGCATGTTCTAAGAGTATAAATACTCCAAATCCGTCTATATCTTATATAAATGGTATAATGGAAAATTGGTACTCTAAAGATATAACGACTATAGAAGATGTTGAAAAAGAAGAAGCTGAATTTAAAGCTAGTAAACAAAAAGAAAAAGAAGAAAATCAAAAGAAAAAAGAAACTAAAACTTATAATTACAACAACAATACTAACTATAGTAAAGATAGAGCTCCAAAGGTAGTTACTAGATATCACAATAGTTTTAATGAGCACTTCAGAAAATATTCTGAAGATGAGTTAGAAGCAAAATTACTCAAAGTTCAAAATTCAAAAAAGCAAAGTAGGTGATTAATTAATTGAAAGACTCAGCAGTAAGAGAAATTCTTTTTCGTACCAAAAGAAAAGAGATAAGGCAGAATATGAATTTGAAGAAAGAAAAAGAGAATATATAACAAGTTTCCGGAAATAGAAAAAATCGACGATGAAATAACTAATGTTGGACTAAAAATGATGAGATTAGTTTTATCTACTTCTCCTGATAAAGAAAATTTATTGGCTAAGTGTAGAGAAGATATAAACTCGTTAAAAGAAGAAAACAAAACTTCTTAAAAATGCATAATATCCCTGAACATGATTTAGAAATTCAATATGAATGTCCTATATGCGAAGATACTGGATTTTTAAAAAACGGAGAAAAAAAATGCAATTGTTTTAAACAAGCTCTTATAAATGAATATTATAAAATGTCCAATATATCAAGAAACTTCAAAACACAAAACTTTAATACATTAGATCTTTCTCTATTTTCAGATGATATAATACCAGAACTAAATATATCATCAAAACAAAATATACTTGAAATATCAGCAATATGTGAAATGTTTGTGCAGAATTTCACTAAAGATAATGAAGAAAATCTATTATTCTATGGAGATACAGGTTTAGGAAAAACCTTTATGTCAAACTGTATAGCTAAGGCTTTATTAGATAAAGGGTTTACTGTTATCTATCAAACATCATTTAAAATGTTTGAAATAATTGAGGAATATAAATTCCATAATATAAATAATTCTATATCAAAAGAAAACTACAATAATTTATTTGAATGTGATCTTTTGATAATAGACGACCTTGGAACTGAACTTACAAATACATTTACAGTAAGTGAATTATTTATGATATTAAATACTAGGTTGTTAAACAAAAAGAAAACTATTATTTCAACTAATTTCTCCCTTGGAAAATTAGCTGAAACTTATACAGAAAGAATCTCATCTAGAATTTTTTGATAAATTTACATTAGTTAAATTTGTTGGAAAAAGATTTAAGATGGGAAAGTAAATTTGATTAAAAAAGGATGTACCATTTAGATTCTAATCTAATGATACATCCTTTTATTTTATATTAATGCTTAAATAATTTAGATATTATTTATCGAATACATTTTTTCTTATTATAGTTTGAGCTCTGTTTGGTCCAACTGAAACTAAGTCTACGTTAACACCTATTAACTCTTCTATTCTTGTTATATATTTTTTTAGCGTTTTCTGGAAGATCTTCGTATTTTTCAACTTTAGTTATATCTTCTGTCCAACCTGGCATTGTTTCATAAACAGGTTCACATTTAGCTAATTGTTCTAATGAAGCTGGGAAGTTTTCTAATATTTCATCTCCACATTTGTAAGCTGTACATACTTGTATTTCTTCGAATCCAGTTAATACATCTAATAACATGAATGCTATACTAGTTAAACCGTTTGTTCTAGCTGCATATTTAACAACAACAGCATCGAACCATCCACATCTTCTTGATCTACCTGTTACTGTACCGAATTCATGACCTTTTATTCTTATTTGGTCACCTATTTCGTTTAATTGTTCAGTAACGAATGGCCCTTCACCAACTCTTGTAGTATAAGCTTTAACTATACCAACAACGTCTTTTATCATGTTTGGACCTACACCAGCACCAACTGCGAATCCACCTGATGTTGGGTGAGAAGATGTTACGAATGGATATGTTCCTAAATCTAAATCAAGTAAAGTACCCTTGAGCACCTTCAAATAATACTTTTTATTAGCTTTTATTGCATCATAAACTATTACAGTTGTATCAGCAACAAATGGTCTTAATTTTTCTGCATATGTCATGAATTCAGAATAAATTTCATCGAAATTAAACATATCTTCTTTTTTGTCATATACACCTTTAACTAATTTATTTTTAGCCTCTACTTGACCTTTTAATTTTTTAGCAAATACTTCTTTATCCATTAAGTCGCATATTCTTATACCAGATCTTTCAGTTTTATCCATATAGCAAGGACCTATACCTCTTTTAGTAGTTCCTATTTTGTTATCGCCTCTTGCTTCTTCAGCTAAACCGTCAAGTTCTTTGTGATATGGGAATATTATGTGAGCTCTATCACTTATTTTGATATTTTTAGTATCTATCCCATTTGATTGTAACATTTCAAGTTCTTCAAAGAATCCTTTTGGATCAAAAACTATACCATTTCCTATAACATTTATAGTATTTGGATTTAATATTCCAGAAGGTATTAATCTTAATGCAAATTTTTTCACCATCTACAACTATAGTATGACCAGCATTATTTCCACCTTTGAGCTCTTATTACTACATCTGCTTGAGTAGCTAAGAAATCTATTACTTTACCTTTTCCTTCGTCTCCCCATTGAGAGCCTACTATTGCTACTGTTTTCATACGTTCACCTCTATATAAATTATTATTAATTTTCGAACACTTACGTCTATTAGTTTATCAAACATTCGATTTTATTGCAACTTTATTTAAAAGAGAAATAATTTAATTTGTATTTTTGATAATTAGAAAATTTATCAACAAAAATTATACACAATTATCAACAGAAGCCTGTGGATATTGTGTATAATTTTTAGTTTTATTTTAATATTTACAATTTTTATAAATATATATATTTTTTAGTTTTATTCTTCTCTCATTTTATCGGCAAATTTTTGTATTTCACCAAACCAAACTAGTTCAACTGTTCCAGTTTCTCCATGTCTGTTTTTAGCCACAATAACCTCACCGATATTTTTTTCTTTCTGTATCTGGATAATAATATTCGTCCCTATATAAAAACATTACTATATCGGCATCCTGTTCTATAGAACCTGATTCTCTCAAGTCTGAAAGCATCGGTCTATGATCTGCCCTTTGTTCTGGGGCTCTTGATAACTGAGATAATGCAACAACTGGACAATCCAATTCTTTAGCTAATATTTTCAACGATCTAGATATCTTAGCAATTTCTTGTTGTCTACTTTCATTATGGCCTTCACCTTCCATAAGCTGTAAGTAGTCTATCAATACTAAATCTAATCCCTTTTCTATTTTCAACTTTCTACATTTTGATCTTAATTCAGATATTTTTATACCTGGTGTATCATCTATATGAATTTTCGCTCCCCTGATAATACTGCCATACCATCTGTTATTCTCGGCCAATCATTGGCAGCTAGTGTTCCGGTCTTGATTTTCTTTAATTCTACACTAGATTGAGCTGCTACCATACGTTGAACAAGCTGTTCCTTCGACATCTCGAGACTAAATACTGCAACTGATGCATCACCTTTTAAGGCTGCATTTTGTACTAAGTTAAGTGCAAATGCTGTTTTACCCATAGCAGGACGTGCCGCTATTAGTAACAAATCCGATCTTTGAAGACCATTTATTTTTTTTATTTAAATCTCTAAATCCCGTAGTTAATCCTGTAACATCGCTTTTTTCTTCATATAATTTTTCTAGCATAGAAAGAGTTTCTGTTAAAACTTGATTTATCGGCTGAAAATCATTAGTTGTTCTCTCTTGAGATATATCAAAAAATCTCTTTTTCTCTGCATTTTCTAAAACGTCTTCAACTTTTGTAGAGCTATCATAACCTAAATTTATAATATCATTTGCTGCTGATATTAATTGTCTAGATATAGATTTTTCTTTTACTATATTTATATAGTATTTTATATTAGATGTTGTAGGAACAATCGTCGATAAGCTTGTTATATATGCTATTCCTCCTATATCATCTAAATACCCTGATCTCTTAGTTCATCTGCTAAAGTTATTAAGTCAATTTCAGATTGATTGTTATAAAGTTTCAGCATACATTCATAAATTACTCTATGTGCTTCTTTATAAAAATCTTCTGGTACTAATGTCTCAGAAACACTTATCATAGCCTCTTTTATCTAGTAATATAGATCCTAATACAGACTGTTCTGCTTCCACACTATGTGGAGGAATTCTCATATTATCCTCCATTATTTATCACCTCAAGTTCAGGTTTATTTTTCTTTTACGTCAACTCTTATTTTTGTAACAACTTTTTTGATGAATTTTTATATCAACAAATCTTGAACCTAATACTCTTATTGGTTCATTTAAAAGTACTTTTCTTTTATCTACTGTTATACCTTTTTGTTTTTAAGTTGTTCAGCTATTTCTTTTGCAGTTATAGAACCGAATAATCTTCCGCCTTCTCCTGCTTTTGAATATATTTCTATATTCATTTCTTTCATTTTATCGCCTAATTCAACAGCTTCTTCATACTCTTTTTGAGCTTTTATTTCTGCTGATTTATTTTGTTCTTTTTAATTCTTTAACAGCTTGGTTATCTGCTAATTTTGCCATTTTTTAGGTAGTAAGAAGTTTCTTGCGTATCCATCACTTACTTCTTTAACCTCACTTTTTTTTTCCTGTGCCTTTAACGTCTTTTAATAATATTACTTTCATTGATTTTCCTCCTCTAAATATTCTTCTATTATCTGATGCACCTTTTTTATAAGCTTGATTTAGTGTTACATTTTTAAGTTGAGCACCAGCTATATCTATATGTCCGCCGCCTCCTAGCTTTTCCATGAGTACGTGAACGTTGATTTGTCCTAATGACCTCGCACTTATAAATACTGTATCATTTTTTGTGTCCTAGGATAAAAGAAGCTTCAACATTTTTAATATTTAAAAGTTCATCAGCTGCCTTAGTTATGACCACATTTATATTGCTTATTTCTGATTCAGAATAAGCTATACAAATTCTTTTATTTATTATTTTAGTATTTTTTATAATATCAGCTCTAGCAATAAAATCTTCTACATTTGATTTAAATAACATCTTAGTTTCAACAGTATCTGCACCGATTTTTTTCAAGTATGATGCAGCTTCAAAAGTTCTTACACCTGTCTTAAATGCAAAGAATTTTGTATCTAAGTTAATTCCTGCAAGCAAGCCTTCTGCTGTTAATTTATTTATCTTAACATCTTCTTCTAAATACTGAATAAGTTCTGTTACCATTTCACATGTAGATGATACATATATTTCATGGAATAATAAAACTGTATCTTTTATAAATTCCACACCTCTTCTATGATGGTCTATTACTATTACCTTTTAGCAATATTTAACAATTCTTGGCATTCTGTATAGCTTGGCCTATGAGTATCCACAACAATTACAACTGTATCTTGGGTGCAGTTTTTTATGGCTTCCTCACATGTTATAAATAGACCTTTGTAATATTCCTGTTTCTTTACTCTCTTAACGAATTCTTCTATAGAATCGTTAACTTGGTCTAATACTATATTGGCTGATTTACCACAAGATTTACATATGTCAAATATACCTACAGCTGCACCCATCGCATCTAAATCTGGATATTTATGTCCCATAATGTATATATTATTACTTTGTGAGATTACTTCTTTAAGTGCATATCCTATTAATCTAGATTTAACTTTTTGTAGTTTTTTCTACTGCTTTTTGACTTTCCACCATAAAACTCGAATTTGTCTTGAGTTTTAACAACAGCTTGGTCTCCACCTCTACCTAACGCTAAATCTAATGCACCGTTTGCACGTTGCAAATCTTCATATAAAGAATCTCCTTCTCTTCCGACTCCTATACTTATAGTGACTGGAAGTGTATTTTCGCAATTTATATTTCTGATTGTATCTAATATTGCGAATTTATTTTCTTGTAGTTTTTTAATTTTTTTCTCTAGTGAAAAAGACGTATTTATCTTTAGATTTTTTGATTGCCCCTTTAAGTTCATTTTCAAAACAGATGTAAAGATACGTTCCAATTCAACTGTTATTAAAGATCTCTTTTCTTCTGAGCACTTTTTAAAACTTCATCATATCCATCAACTTGAATTAACATGATTACATTTTTATTGTCTTCATATCTCTGTCTTAAATCTAAATATTCTGTTTTATCTAACCAATATAGCATCATTAGATATTTTGCATTGTCATTTTGTTCATTTTTATAACATTATAAACAACAGTATACTGTCTATCTTTATATTCAACATCAGTATACATTTCTTTTATTCTCATTTAAAACTTTTCTTAAATCTAAGTTTGGTATTATATTATCTATATTTTCACCTAATAAATCTGGTGAACCTGTCATTTCATAAAACTTATTGTTATACCAATTTATATTCCCGTCGAATTCTAATATACAAAGAGGAATTGGTAAATTCATTATAGTTTTTTTTTGTTGTTTCATCCATATCTAACGACAAATTCTGAATATATTTATTCCATTCCTTTTTTTCTAAAATTAGCGATTCTCCAGTTGTGAAAGACTATATATATGAATCCAAAGAAAAATAAGCCTCCTAAGTATAAATTGTAAGCAAGAAGCAGTATACTCATTATCCCTATTATCAATATATAAGCATTTATTTCTGGCATATTTATTTTAAAATTTGGCTTATTCCTCATATTTATCCTCCTATATTAATTCACAACTTTTTACTTTTCTAAAATCGAATATACTATCTACCATTCCTAATATAGAAATTCCCATAATTTACTATACTTACAGCTATTATTCCTAATATGAATTTTATTACATGACCTGCTTTTTAAGCCATTTTTTGTGAAGAATATAGCCACAGATACTCCTTGTATAAGGAATAATATATAGAATATTAATTCTAAGTTTACTAATATTAAATGTATATATGGGATATTTAATATTTCAATTAACATTATAAGTATATATAAAACAAACGAAGTTAATACAGCATTTCCCGGTAAATAAAATCTAGAAAACTTAATTCCTTTTAGAGTTTCTTTTATATTGTTTTTTCTTATTTTCTTTAAGGTGAATATAGCTAAGAAATATGTAATAGCTAATATTATAGCCCTAGAAAATAGTATTAATGGCATAATATTTAACACTGTTTGTATTATTGACTCCTCTGTAATGTTTGGCATTGAAGCCAGATTTGATACAGATTCTTGTATTACACTAATTTGTGTTGATAATTGTGCTTTCATAACAGAAGTGAATTCTTCTAACATATTAATATTAAATAGTATTTTGATATTAAATAATTTGCAATTAATCCGATTATAAATGCAATGGTTCCCATAAAAATAGGATTATATTTATTATCTTCTTATAGTTTAATATGTTTCTAGTAATTATACCTATTATTATCCCTGGTATAACAAAAATTTAGACAAATATCAAAATATATACCGGGTCAATAAAGAAAATTAGCCCCAAAATTACCATAGCAAAAGATATGAAAATACCTTTAGTGTCTGATAATGCAGCAATTACCACAAACAATGAAGAAACACTAATTGTTAATATACTCAATGCTGGTATATTAACCGCAACTAATATCATTATTATAGTAAATAATGTTATTACTATCGTCTGAGGGTAATGTTATTTTTTTATTCAATTTTAATCACTCCCTGTTTTCAATATGATTTTTTAAATTGGTTAAATCTCCATACCATTTTTCTATACTGTGATCTTTTATCCCTAATGAAGTTTTTTTCTTTTATTTTATAGTCTATTTCATTAAAACTTATTCCTAGTCTTTTGCTAAAAGATAAGTTATCATTATAATATTTGCTAATATATCTTGAAGTCCCTCATCCGCTGATTTACACCTTTGAATAAAACATTAAATAATTCACTAACACTCATTAATAGCTCGTTTTCATCCATTCTATTAATTTCATGTTTTTGTAATATCAGTATTCCTATCAATCCTCACAACTTTACCCTCCTTTTTATATTATTTAACCTTAAAAATAAATTATATATATTTTTAGTAATTAATTATTGTATTTATAATAATTCAATAAACAATATGTAATTACATTCTTATCTTTGCAATTTATTTTTATAATAATCGCAAAATTTAATTTTGAGTATAAATATAAAGTTTTTGTGAATTTGCAACTATCAAATATATAAACATATTATAACACATATATTATTATATCATTTAAAAAATGGTTCTTTAAATGATGTTTTTCTAGTCGAATTATACTACTTAACAGCAATATTGTATCTTATTTTTGTGAAGTAGTTATTAAAAAGCCTTCCTTGATATTTCAATGGAAGGCTTTACTTTATTAGTCTAAAGTGTATGGTAAAAGTGCTAAGTTTCTAGCTCTTTTTTATTGCCACTGTTAAGTCTCTTTGATGTTTTGCACAAGTACCTGATATTCTTCTTGGTAATATTTTACCCTCTCAGTGATGTACTTTTGTAATCTTTGAGTGTTTTTGTAATCTATTCTAGCGTCTTTTGATGCGCAGAATTGACAAACTCTTCTTTTTACGTTTTTTGTTTATCATCTGTGTTATTCCTTTCCTTAAAATGGTATATCATCGTCATCTATAGCTTGAAAACCATTAGGATTAATCTTGAGTTGGCTCAAAGCTTGGTTCAAAACCTGCTTGTGACCCTTTGATGACTTTCAACATATGGATTTTCCGATTTTCCTCTATTGCTATCTAAAGCTTGTACGCTTCTTGAACTTACTTTAGTGAAAGTTCTGTTTTCTCCTGATTGAGTTTGATATCTATCTACTCTAAGATTTCCTTGAACTGCAACTAATCTACCTTTTGATATATAGTTTGCGCAGAACTCAGCTGACTTACCTATAACTTCTACAGGTATGAAATCTGTTTCTTTTTGTTCCGTCTTTCTTAGTGTATTCTCTATCAATTGCAAGAGTAAATGTAGCAACAGGTGTTCCAGTACCAGGTATATATCTTAGTTCTGGATCCTTTGTTAATCTTCCAATTAAAACTACATGGTTCATAATGCGACCTCCTTATAAATCTATTGGACTAAGCATTAATTATGCAACCACGATCATATGTCTTATTACGTTTTCGTTTATCTTTAAGTTTCTGTCTAATTCTTTTGGAACTTCAACACCAGACTTAAAGTTAACTAATACATAGAAACCTTCTGAGAATTTAGCTATTTGGTAAGCTAATTTCTTATTTCCCCATGTATCAACTTTTTTCTACTTCACCATTTGAAGAAATAACGTCTTTTATTTTGTTTAAAACACTTTCTTTTGTTTCATCATCAGAATTTGGTTTTACAACATAAACTAATTCATAATTTTTCATTCTTTTTCACCTCCCTTTGGACTTAACGGCTCTACTTCTTAGAGCAGAGAAATGAGAATTAAATCTCATACTTGTCTATTTTATCACCATTAGATAAATATATCAAGATTTTTGTAGTTACTCACTTTTTCTTACAATTCTATTTTTAATCATTTTTTGTATATTTATACTAATATTTTATTCACTTTTGGAATTACTTTTTCGTTCTTTTTTCTAGTGTTGGTCTATCTAGCATGATAAGCCTTCCACAATTTTTACATTTTATTTTAATATCCATTCCAACTCTAATTATTTCAAATTCTTTACAACCGCAAGCATGTTGTTTTTTTAGTTCAACAGTATCTCCTATATTAAGACTTAATGGCATATGATATTCCCCCTCTTAATTAATTTCTTCTACTTGTTTTTTCCATCTTGCTTATATATTTTGTATATTCCTTTGTATTCAATTTGATTTTGATTAATAATTTCTTTTATATTATCTATATCTTCTATTGCAAATGCTATAGACATACCACAACTTTGAGTGATTTCTCTTGGTGTAGGTAAAACTGTATAATCCATTTCATTTTTACCAAAAAGCTTATCACATTTTATAGTTTCTTGATGTGTAGAATTAAATGATATTATATACATTTCATTCATAGTACTTTAGTTGCTAAAATTCCTTTATTTTAGCATACTCCTTTCTTGATTAATTTTTCATAATCATATTATCATATATTTTTTATTTTTCACTCAATATTCTGAATTATATTCGTATCTTATATAAATTACAAAAAACTAGACTCAATGAGTCTAGCTTTTTTGTTTATTATTATATTATTTCTAAATCTTTAAATATAGTTATACCTTCTTTTGGTAACATTCTAATTTTTTTCTTTTGATATTCCTGAGTATAATTGACCTAGTTCTATATATAAGTTTCCTAAGATTTTCTCTTCGTCTAATTTAGAAACTATTTCTATACATTTTATAAGGTATTCTATAGATATATCAGTTTCTCCTTTATATTTATATATATCACAATAATATTTTAAAGCTTTATATTCATCATATTTACTTTTATTTTTATTGCTGCTGCTAGTGCCAATTTAGAATATTTCTTAGCCATTTCAAAATCGTCTGTATCTATATACGATTGGATAATGTTAAATAAACTATCCATCATGTATTCATCTGAATCAATTTTTTTAAATCATATACTTTTCCGAATACTGAAGAATTTTTCGTTATCTCCCATCTGCATAAATACTTCCTACTGTTAAGTATATTTGAGCTAACTTATCTTTATTTTCTTCTTTTTTTTCTATTATTTTTAAAGCCTTAGCAAAATAATCTTTTTGATTTTACATATTCTCCTTCAGCTAATAGTTTTTTAGCTTTTAAAACTAATAGTTCTATTTCTTGTTCTGCGAATAATCATTATCTATATTACCTATCTTTTTCAATAAATTCTAGTGATTTTTCACTATCATTTAGTTTCATATAACATTTAGATATTTTGCTGTATAGTTCTTTGTATGTATCTGGATCATCTATATTAATTTCTTCTAATATATCTTTAGCAAAATAATAATTTGTTAAAGATACTTGATAGAATTCTTCATCAAAGTATATATTTGCTATATTCATATAGCATTGAATATCTCTTTTATCATCATTTTTTATAAAATAGAATAATGCTTTCTCAAAAGTAAAAGTTTGCTGTTGCACCATCTTTTCTTTTAGATAGATATCTCTAATAAATAATTACATTTACCATAATTCTCAGAAAGGCCATACTCTTCACATATTTCAATGATTTCGTGTATTTCTTTTTCAGCTTCATCTAACGCATCTCTTTTTTATATATATTTCGCTTTGTAAATCAAATTGTCAGTAATTTTTTTAGATTGCATTTCTTTGTCTCCAATAGATAATCTATACTGACATCTAGTCGTTCAGATAAGTATTCTAAAAGTTCATAACTTGTATGGGATTTATCTCTTTCTATATGACTTATTTGCGCAGCTGTTATTCTGTCCCCTGCCAATTCCTTTAATGTCATATTTTTTTCTTTTCTGAGCTTTTTATCTTTTCCCCAAACTCAATATGTTCATATATCTCACCCACTTTAACATTATTTATTATTACTAATTATAATATAATTATAACTTATACTTACATTAATTACATCACCCTTGATTACATTTTTTTTTCTAAAAATTCTATTTTTTAATTAGAAACAGTAATCCACTATATTTTTAATCTATATTTTTATTAATTAAAATATAATTATATATATTAATTAAGTATTCTATCTTATAAAATATCCACTTTCCTAGCTATATTATAATTATGTTCATAATAAAAATGTAATTTTCTTTTCCTTTTACAGGAACTCTTCTTATTTTATCACTATATCCCTATTTTAAAAAAAATATATATTTACATAATTTTTTTATAATTTATTCCTCTAAAAAGTCTATCTATTATATCATTTAAATCTTCATCTGTATAATATTCTATCTCTATTTTTCCTTTTTTCTTACCAGAAGATATATTAACTTTAGTCCCTAAAGTATTCATTAATCTTTTTCTTATCTTTAATGAATATATCTTTTTCTTTTAATTTATTTTTTAATTTTTTTATCTTCTACTATATTTTTACTATCTCTTCTGTCTTTTTTCTTACTGATAGATTTTCATTTTTATTCTTTTGTGCTAATTCAATCTGTTTCATTTCGTCACTAACCCTTAGTAACG
>VOFB01002068.1_pt1 | contig 53699 bp, 83 predicted proteins | sample 5384141 | NCBI WGS metagenome assembly VOFB01 (sample SAMN12384721, study PRJNA508395) | human gut metagenome | isolation source: healthy gut A | host: Homo sapiens
CAGCCGGGGCGGAAGAGACCGGGCGCACGATGTTCTGGATGTGGTTGATCGGGTAGGAAACGCGGGTGTTCTCGGTCACGGACTTATCGGCGAAGTCGATCTTTCCGTTCTCGTCGAGGGTCACGTTCTCGAGCAGCGCGTCGCGCTTGATGGCGTTGTAGATGTCCGGCTCGGATTCCTTATCGAGGTTGATGACCTTCGCGTAGCAGCCGCCCTCGAAGTTGAACACGCCGTTGTCGTCCCAGCCGTGCTCGTCGTCGCCGATGAGCAGGCGCTTCGGGTCGGTGGAGAGCGTGGTCTTGCCCGTGCCGGAGAGGCCGAAGAAGATGGCGGTGTTCTCGCCGTTCATGTCCGTGTTCGCGGAGCAGTGCATGGAAGCAATGCCCTTGAGCGGCAGGAAGTAGTTCATCATGGAGAACATGCCCTTCTTCATCTCGCCGCCGTACCAGGTGTTCGCGATCACCTGCTCGCGGGTGGTGAGATTGAAGGCCACGGCGGTCTCGGAGTTGAGCTCCAGCTCCTTATAGTTCTCCACCTTCGCCTTGGAGGCGTTGTAGACGACGAAGTCCGGCTTGAAGTCCTTCAGCTCTTCCTCGGTCGGCTTGATGAACATATTGGTCACGAAGTGAGCCTGCCAGGCAACCTCCATGATGAAGCGGATGGCCATGCGGGTATCCTTGTTCGCGCCGCAGAAGGCGTCCACGACGAACAGGCGCTTGTTGGAAAGCCCTTCTTGGCGATATCCTGAGCGCCGCCCACGCTTCCTGAGAGGCGGGATGATTGTCGTTCTTGTATTCGTCGGAGGTCCACCACACGGTGTCCTTGGACACGTCGTCCATGACGATGAACTTGTCTTTCGGGGAGCGGCCGGTGTAGATGCCGGTCATCACGTTGACCGCGCCCAGCTCGCTGACCTGTCCCTTTCAAAGCCCCCTCCAGACCCGGCTTGGTCTCCTCCTCGAAGAGCATCTCGTAGGACGGATTGTAGACGATTTCCGTCGTTCCGGTAATCCCATACTGCGTAAGATCAATCTTAGCCATCTTGATACAACTCCCTTTTATAAGCTGTCGGCCATGACAGAAAGCCGCATTGAGAGCCTGCCCATACACAAGCCCTACTACCCACATGATAGCACCTACATCATACCGCAACGCCGAAAGAAAATCAATGGGTTTTCGCCGAAAATATCCCATGCATGACATTTTTTGCGCAAAGGTCAGTCGCCGTCCCGCAAACCGTCCGGATTTTTTCGATTTCGATATTTTTTTGTCAAGCAACTTTATCCGGTTCGCCCGCGCCGCCCCGCCCGGCGAGGAGATAATCCCCCGCGCCCATCGCGAAAATCGGCAGATACGGCATGTGGTAGCGCGGCGCGCCGACCGTCAGCACCGCAATGCCGCAGGCCAGCGCGAAAATGCCCCAAAACGGCAGCATCCGCACCCATGTGCCGCGCCGAAACGCCGAAACGATATCCAGCGCGAACAGCGCAAGCACCGCCATATAGATCAGCTGGGAGAAGATCACCACCGCGTCGCCGAAGGCAAAGCCGCGCTCGCCCCGCCCCAGCAGCACATCCCTGAGCGACAGCAGATACGGCAGGTTGTCCGTCTCCGTGCCGCCGCCCAGATACGGTGTGCCGCCATACGTATCCGTCGAGAGGAAATAGAACAGCTTGCGCGGAATCAACTGCACAAAGCGCGGAATGTGGCGCACAATCCAGTCAACGGCCTGACGCTTGTAAAACGCATCGCGCACCTGATAGGTCACGCCCCGCTCGTCCTCGCTGATGTAGCCGATCTTGCCCTCGCCGAAAACCGTGTTGTCATAGCTGCCGTCGGCGTCGTCGTTGTTGCCCATCAGCATGTTCACGCCCATGGTCTGCGCCTGATAGACGAAGTGGCCGGAGAGGCTTTTCGTCGCCTGACCGATGGTCGCGATCACCGCGGCCGCGCCGAGCAGATACGCCGCGATGCAGCGCAGCCGCTTTTTGCGCAGGACGAGCAGCAGCAGCGTCATCGGCAGCAGAATCACCATCAGCGGACGCACCCAGTTGCACAGCGCCATCAGCACGCCGGAAAGCGCGTGCCAGCCCGTGCCGTCCTCCATGGCGCAGGCCAGCGACGCGAACGCCAGCCCCATGAAGCAAAGCTCCGTCCGCGAGCTGGCCGCCTCGCCCCACAGCGCCGGGAGCAGGCACAGCAGCGTCACCGCCGCGCAGGCCGCCTCGCGCCCCTCGCACAGCCGCCGCATGATACGATACACCGAGAACACGAGAAGCTGCGTAAACGCCATGTTGACCGCGTAAACCCACGCATAGGTTTCGCGAAGCCGCAGCAGCAGCGACAGCAGGTTCACATAGCCGTTGCCAAAGATATACAGCGCGAATTCGTCGCGCGGCGAAGGATAGAACGTGTGATTCTGCGCGCAGTAGAGCGCCAGCTCCCAGTAGGATTGCGCGTCCCCCGTGTGCGGCGCGCGGTACATCGCGCAGGCGACCGCCTGCATGACCACCAGCAGCAGATCGGCCGCTATCGCCGCCGCCAGCCAGTGGGAACGCCGCGCGTCCCGATTCCGTAAATCCGTCATACTCTCCCTTTCCATCTCATACTAATTCGCAGTTAAAATGCTTAACAGAGCGCATCAGATTTTTTGTTCTGACGAAGCCAAGTGAAGTGAGGCGTACTGGAGGTACGTTGAACGGAACGAGGCAAAGTCAGAGCGAAAAAGATGGTGCGCGGATTAAACCATTTTAACAAGAATTAGTATCGAGCAGCAGCATCATCGCCACATAGACGCAGGCCAGCACCACCAGCCGCCAGTCATGCAGGATGATCTCCACCGGGTCGCCGTCCGGACGGGTGTCGATATCGTAATGATAAAACAGCAGAATCAGGATCACCAGCGGCAGGCTCCACACCGCGCGCCCCTGCGCGTAGCGCAGCTCCGTCTGTACGTCCACGCTCCAGAGCGCGTAAAACACGATCGTCAGCGTCAGGAACATGTTGGTGCTCTGCGTCAGAAACTCCGGCGTATAGAGCGAGAGCACGCGGCGCACGCTGTTCTGCCCCAGCGCGCGCAGCTCGTTGCGGCGCTTGCCGAAGGACATGTAATACGAGGCCACCATCACCGTCAGCAGCAGCCAGCTCGAAACCGGTATGCCCGTCAGAAACGAGCCGAACAGAATCCGCATCACAAAGCCCAGCGCGACGATGGAGACGTCCAGAATCGGCACGTGCTTCAGCCCGAAGACCGTGTAGCACGTTCATCAGCAGGTACGCCGTCAGCGTGGCCGCCGCCGCCCCGAACTGCGCGATCATCCCGCGCCCGGCCAGCAATATCCCCGCCGAGAGCGCCGCCAGCGCCAACGCCATCGTCAGCGCCGCCTTTTCGAAATCCGCCCGCCGCGACCGGGCGGTTCTTTTTGCGCGGATGCTGCCTGTCCTGCGCGCGTCCCGACAGTCGTTGAGCGCGTAAATCGCGCTCGCGCTCAGCGAAAAGGCCGCAAAGCCAATCGCCGCCGCCGCCATCTTTTCGGGCGCTGAAAAAATGCCGCCGTGAAAAAAGAGCGGCAGAAAAATCAACAGATTTTTGCAGGCATGCCATGGACGCATCAGCGTCAGGCCGTCCCTGACGGTCGTTTTCATGCGTTTCACACACTTTCCATTTGAGTTTAGGTTACAATTCTCCGTTTATCAGTATACGAGAAAAGGGCTGAGAAAGCAAGAAAAAAAGGCGACGCGGTCTGCGTCGCCTTGTCTGTTATGTCTTTTCCCCGATGCGGGCACGCCTTACGGCGTCAGGCGGTTCGGACCGCGGAAGATGAACATCGCGTCCTTGATCGTCAGGCCGAGCAGCAGCATGGTCAGGCGGTCGATGCCCAGACCGAAGCCGCCGTGCGGCGGGCAGCCGTATTTGAAGAACTCGAGGTAGAACTTCACATCCTCGTCGAGCCCCTTCTCGCGCGCCTGCGCCTGCAGCACGTCATAGCGATGCTCGCGCTGCGCGCCGGTGGTGATTTCCACGCCGCGCCAGATCAGGTCGTAGCCCTGCGGCACGCCGTTCTCGTCGCGCATATGATAGAACGCGCGCTTCTCGGCGGAATAATCCGTGATGAACAGGAACTCATGGCCATACTTCTTCTTGACCCACTCGTAGGAGAGGTGCTCCGCCTCGGTGGTCAGGTCGCCTTCCTCGCCGTCCGGGCACTTGTAACCGAATTCCTTTTCCAGCTCGGCGTACAGGTCGGCCAGCTTGATGACCGGGAACGGCGTGGTCGGCACGATCACCGGCACACCGAACACGCGCTCGATGTCCTCGCCGTAGGCCTCCTTGACCTTGGCGAGCGCATAGGTCAGCAGCTCCTCCTCCATCTTCATCACGTCGCGGAAGGATTCGATGTAGCTGAACTCCAGATCAAAGCCGGAGAATTCGGTCGTGTGCTTGCTGGTGAAGGACTTCTCCGCGCGGAACACCGGCCCCACCTCGAAGATGCGCTCAAAGCCGGAGGCCATCGCCATCTGCTTGTAGAACTGCGGGCTCTGCGCCAGATACGCCTTGCGGTCGAAATACTTGACCTCGAACACGTCCGCGCCGGATTCGCTCGCCGCGCCGATGAGCTTCGGGGTGTGGATCTCTATGAACCTGCGCGCCAGCAGGAACTCGCGCATGGCGTTAATCATAACGGTCTGCGCCTTGAACATCAGTTGGTTCGCGTCGGTGCGTAGGTCGATCCAGCGATAGTCGATGCGCTGGTCGATGGAAGAGCGCTCGTGCCCCTTGCGCGCCTCGCGGTCGATCGGCAGCGGTGCAGCCAAAGACTCGATGATGATCTGCTTGGGATAGATTTCAACGCCGCCGAGCTTGACGTACTCGCTCTCCACGGCCTTGCCGATGACGGTAATCACGGAATCCAGGGTGATCTGGTTGACGGCGTTATCCAGCGCCTCGTCCTCGCCCTTTTCCACGGTGATCTGCACCTTGCCGGTAATATCCTTGAGCACGATGAAAGCCATCTTGCTCTTGTTGCGGATGTTCTCCACGAAGCCGCAGACCTGATTTCGTCCGCGCCGCGCACCTGAGCCGCATACGTTCTTTCCATAAACGATATCCTCCGATTTATTGGTTCATACAGATTTTATTATACCGTCATTTTCCGCCAAATCAAGACCCAAATGCGTTCGCGGCGTAATTTTCCCGCGACGGTTGACATTTTTTTCGCATCGGCGGTATAATATCTTCTGCACATGCACTCGTAGCTCAGTTGGATAGAGCGTCAGACTCCGACTCTGAAGGCCACAGGTTCGACTCCTGCCGGGTGCACCAGTTTTATCCGTTGTTTTTCATCCGGAAGACAGCGGATTTTTCTTATATATTCTTGATTTTTTCGTTTGCCATTTTGTTCTATTTCAGCACAACCCTAATCTTTTATTCTGGGCAAAGGGTGACCATTAGGGCGACCATAGGCAGTCTTCGACTTCTTGTTGTAGTCAAAACGGTAGTCAAAAAACGCCACCGCAAAAGCAGTAGCATTTCTTATTCTTTATCGATTCTGCAATTTTTGCTAAAAATTTTGCCTGTCCATTCGACAGTTCTGTTTTCTCCTCTCTCTTAATCAATGAATGGAATTCATTTCCCTCCACAGGAGCATATTCTACTGCAGCTTCCACTTCCCTGCATTGTGAATAACTGACGCTTACAACTCCCCCTTTTAATTTTTCAGATATCCTTCTTACACATTCTTCAGTACTTCTTCCGCCATCTCGATCCGTAGATAGTCCATCTTTTTCAGGTGTCTTAAAAGCTGCACTTGAAACAGTATGATCTTCCTTCAATACATATTTCCCGGTCGAACTGCACGAAATAATCTTTCATCATCTCGGAAACATTCATCCATTGAATTGTGCCGCCTTTTCTGCAATTTCTGTAATCGACGCGGCATCAACAGGATATTCTTTTTCCGTTTCTTTGTTGTCGATTACTGAGTAAACGCTGATTTTTTGAGCATAAACCTCAATTTCAAAATAATCGCCATTTTCTTTTTCAAATTCCATTTGAATAGAGTCTCTTGCCGTTGGTGCAAGAAAAGGCTGATCTTTTAGAGCCAATAGCATAACGTGCGCATTTCTAATTACTTGCGTTTCAAACGGGGTTGCGCCATAGCCGTTCCAATTATCTTTCAGCTTTTCAATTTCAGATAGCTTCTTTTGATTTTCTATAGCCGAAAAATTGATCAGAGCATTTTCTCCTCCTTCAGGGCATGTAATACACGCGTTTTTGTGTCTCCCTGCACAGGAAAATATATGCAAATGATCCTTCTCTATTCGGAAAATCACGTACCATTATCGGCATGCTTGCCGCCATCGAAACGCTAACTATTCCGGCCTTAATAGAAGAAGTCATGTTCATTAAACATTCCTCTTTCTAACGCTAATCTGTTCTTTTTTAACGATACCATCCAATTCAATTTGAAGCGTGTATACGCCTTCTTTCATCAATTTAACATTCCTTAAATCAATGCAACACGTCAAGCCCTCTTTAAGCGCTTCCTTGGCAATTCCCATTTCATCCATATTGGATTCCAGCGAAAAGACTTCTCTGTTTTCATCATCAAGAAACGATGCTTTCATTTTTTTGGGGCCTTGATCAGAAAAATCAGAGATTCCAAACGAAACGGTCATTGAATATAATCCAGGGATAAATTCGCTCGTGATTGACGGCAATGGTTTGTTCAAAACAGTGACTGCTCCACCTTGAGGCAATGGCAACTGTTGAGCGCTGTCACAAAAAACAATATTGTTTATGCGCATTGCTTATTCCTCCTTATCCATTTTTGATAAACAGACCCCAATTCATTGTACCATTTTTTTCGTAGCTCAGCAATAAATTTTAATCACTTTCTTTATAGCAGTCAAAAAAAATCATTCTTTGCTTTTTTCTATTAAAGCGTCAATCGAACATCCAAGCACATCCGCCATCTTGATAAGCACATCGACTCGCGGCAAATGAACGCCACGCTCCCATCTGCTCACATCTTTCTGGCTGCATCCTAACGCGGCTGCCATCTGTCCTTGCGTCATACCCGCCGCCATCCGCGCCCGCGCAAGTGGCGAATCATTCCCGCGCTCGCGGAGCTTTATGCCCTTCCATAGTTCTTTTCCTCTTGTCATTTTTTACCACCATGATAAAATGAAAGGGAAAGAGGAACGGCGGCGGTGTTTTCCGTTCCCCTCTCGGTCTTGAGCTTACTTCGTGCCGGAAGTAAGCTCTTTTTCTTTACCCTGCATCCTTTCTATAAGGGCTATTGTCTTTTCAATGCTTTGAGTTTCCTGAGCGTATTCCTTGATTGCTTCGAGCACCGCCTGAAATTCTTTTGTCTGTCATTCCTTCGTTGATCTCCTTATTCAAGTTTTTCACCGCCTTTCTGTCAGTTGCTTTCCCTCCTGACACATTTATTATATACCATTTTCGGCATTTTGTAAATACATTTTCAATTATTTTCATATTTTAGAGCAAAAAACGCCCGGAGATTTCTCTCCGGGGACGCTCACTCAACTGCCTTAGCTCGTTTCAATCTGCGGAATTTCAACCGCTTCGAGCTTTGGAACTTCGCTCTGCTCCATTTCCTTGATAGCCGCATCAATATAGGCGTTCAGGCGCTCCTTGTCCAGCACAATCCCATGTGCCTTAAGAATTTCGACCGCATAGTTGAGCTTTTCCTGTCCATAGCCGCTGCCATACAGCTTTTCAGCCGCATAAACGGCAATGTGAACCAACTCTCGCACATGCTCCTGCTGCGCGTTGGTCAGCATCGCCTTGAAGTACGGCACAGCATACCGCGCAATAATCGCAAGCAACGTAAGCAAAACCTCGATCAAAGGGGTGATGTCAATGGTAGTCGTCATAGATGCTTCCTCCTTCATTATTTGTCAATCAGATGTTCCGTGATATCATCGCGCACCTTTTTCAAGTTTTCGATACCATTTCCCGTAATTTCGTGATTCAACAGTGCGTTGACCCCTCTCAATGTGAGCCGTGTCATTTCTTCCTGCTCGGCAATGCGCTTATTATCTCGGTCGAGACACTCCGCATGACGCTTGACTTCCTTTTTCAATTCTTCTTGCGGCTTCGTCATTTCACGCACCGCTTTAATTGCACTGCTGATTAAAACGATGGTTGCCAAAATTCCCGCCAAAACCAACACAAAGCCGCCCCATTGATCCGGCGTCACACTTGCCAATTCCTTCATCTTCTCCTCCCACTAACCGGCGGCTCCCTTCCCATCGTCGCCTATTGTGTTTTGTTCTCGTTTTTTTCGCGCCTCGGTCGTGTCTCCAACCGCCGACTTAAAAGCCAGCGCGACAAGCTCACCGATGATGCAGGTATACAGATACTTCGTCAGTTCACCCGGCGGCTCAAGCCCAAGCAGATAGTAACCGACGAGTGTTGCTGCCGCGTACACAATAGCCAGACCGATGCAGACGGCAACGATAATCTTGCTGTACCGCATCAGTCATCACCCGCCAATGCCGCCTGCACGATGGTCATATCACCGTCGCACACCGCCAGCCATTGTTGGCGTGTCGCGCGAATCACAATCTGCTCATTTTCCCCGTCCTCTGTCTGTGCGCCTACCTTATCGCAGTAGGCCAGCGAACACCAGCCCTGATGCCCATTGTACGCAGCTTTGCCCCAATCTCCATCAATCTCGGTGACAGTCAGTTTCGCGCCGCAAGGCATCGTAGCATATACGCCCCCATCAAACTGGGGCGTTTACGTTTAACCGCAGACCATTTTCATAAGATACCGTATATTCCCCAATAGAGTATTTTCACACCAATTTGAACATCTTCGTCATTCATGTACCCGTTCACCTCAATCATCCGATGCACCCCAGCCCATTCCACCCCGCCTTCGCCGTCAGCGCGGTTTCGACCACGCCGCCCCGGCTCTTGCTGCTGTGAATGACCGTGCCCCGCTCCGTCACCAGCCCGGTGTGGCTCACGTCGCCCGTGCCCACGCCCATGAACGCCAGCATCCCCGGCTTCGCGCCGGAAATGCCCGCCTGCTTCCACGTCAGGTCGCGGTATTTTCCGCGCTTGCTGTCGCTGTCCCACAGGGCGTTTGTGCCTGCCGTCGTGTAGCGCTTGTCGCCGCCCGGCGCTGTGCGGATGACCTTCTTGACGAGGTTGATGCAGTCCAGCTCGCTGTACGCCGTCCCGATCAGCCCCCGCGCCACGCGGATGGCTTCTTCTGCCTGAATCATCGGGTTCACCCCCCTTGCGTCACTCCGTCACGAGGTCTTCGCAACCGCTGTCGATCAGGACTTCTTTAACCTTATCTTTCAGCAGGCGCGGAACCTGCGCGTAGGTCTTCTTGCCAAGCATAATCTGCTGTGCCCACAACATAGCCATCATATCTTCTTCCTTTCCGCTCATCACGAGCAATCCAAAAAGCATATACAATCTCGCTCATCTCGAGGATGCATTGCAGTAGGGTTTCGTTCTGGTCTTCGAGCGCTTTAATGCGCTCCTCTTGCGTCGGTTGTGGCTCTCCCGGTTCCGGCACTTCCGGCTCGACGTACACACTGCCGTCGTCGGAGAGCTGCACCGCGTTGTCAAGGGTGCGGTAAACGGTCGTGTAATCGCTAAAATCGCCGAGCCGGGTCACGCCATCCATGCGCCACGTCGTAAAGCCTGTTGTTGGAGCGTCGGCGATACCGCCAAGCTCAATAACATGCTCACTGTGCCGCGAAAACGTTACTTCCCGGATTTCGTCCGAGGCGTTTATCTTGATTTTAATCATTGCATATCCTCGTTTTCACAGTCAATTCCGTTCCTATTCGGTTTATATTTTTACCCATGTAATTTGTTTAGCGCCGTTTATTTGTACGCCCAAAAACGCCTCGCTGCCGGCACCAACGCCCACATAGTATGTGTCCGAATAAAAACTTCCCGGCCAGCTTCCGCCACTAAGTCGGATAAAACCGCCATAATCAACAGGCACCGTATTTCCTTTGCTTTTTTCTGCATAAAAACTACCTGACTTTATCGAGCCGATAGCATTTTTTATGGATTTAACCGCTTCAGCGCTGGCGACTTTTTTAGACAAGTCCGTGCTTGCCATAATCTCTTCTAACGTCAGTGCGTCGGATTGATTGACTTTATCGTCCTTTAGCTGATTAACTGTCTCCTCATCCGCCGCGCCGATGTTCTCCCTCGCCTGCGTCTTTTGCGCATCATTAAGCGTCTGCGCCGTATACAGCACCGCTTCCTGCGGCGCATCCCTGCCGGGGTCGCCCTTCTCTCCTTTCTCGCCTTGCGCGCCGGGTTCGCCCTTCTCCCCCTTCTCACCCTTTGCGCCAGGCTCACCCTTCTCTCCTTTCTCGCCCTTTGCGCCGGGCTCACCCCGAAGCGACGCTTTCTGCTCATCCGTCAGGCTTTCAAAAGTCACCTCGCCGTCCTTGCCCTTCGGTCCTTGCGGGCCGGTGGCTCCGGTCTCGCCCCGCGGCCCTTGCGGCCCGATTGCACCCGTTTCACCCTTCGGCCCTTGCGGGCCGGTCGTGCCCGTTTCGCCCTGCGGCCCCCGCTCGCCGGTGTCCCCTTTTTCGCCCCTCGGTCCCTGTGCGCCAGTGTCGCCTTTTTCGCCTTTCGGGCCTTGCGCGCCGACAAATTCCCCGTTGTCGAGCTTCCTTTGCACGTCGTTTGCCGCATCGTCCGCCCGTTTGGCGGCCGCATCCGCGTTCTTCGTTGCCGTATTTGCTTTCAATATCGTTTTTCCGTTTGATCTGAAATTTCTTTCAAGCGCTCGTATTGCGCCAAAAGCTCATTCAGATTTGGAACAACATGTGTCGGATCAATTACGATATCTCCGCCTGCCTTACTTACGAGCAAATAAATCCTCGCAACCGATATAACACTTTGGTTTTCGCCTTTAATCTGCATGGTGCATTGCAATCGTCCCGCCACTTCGTAACAGGACTTGTCCAGCGTTGCGCAGGCATACCCGCTCGCATCGAAATCTGCATTCAAATATCGCGTCGCTTCATCCTGGCGCTGAACCAGTAGTTGCGCCGTACACCCTGTTAAGTCGATCGGTTTGCCGTTTTCTTGTGTCATAACGCAGATTTTATGTGCTCCTGCATCGCCTACGCTTGCCAAAGCATCCCAAACAATTTCCGCTTTGGGTTTCATCATATCCACTATCGTTCTAAATACGTAGTAGGCCACATTCTTCCCCCCTTTCAATAATTTCCTCCGGTATACGAGGTCACAAATGTCTGCACAAACAAGTCCGCTTGGATTCGCGTCAGCTTATCCGGTACAACAGACACTTCATGCCACATCCCGCGCACAATTCTTCCGTTGTTATCCTTACTCAAATATGGAATAACATCAATCTCACTTCCGCTCACTTTTTCAGGCGGAATCGCAGTTCCGTCCACTTTAATCGTCACACCTGACGCAATTTCCCCTTCATAAATGCCGTACCGAATCTCATGCGTATGGCTTTGCAATGTAAAAGAGTGGCTGTGTGCCGGAATATTCACTTTATGGGTGTGATTTGGAATATCAACCGATACCGCCGGAACCGTGACCGCCACGTTGACCATGTGATAATGTGAAAAGTCGTGACGATGTGTCATATCGTGTTTATGGCTTCCAATCGAGTGCGTGTGGCTGTCAAAGCTGTGCCAGTGACCCATGCCGTGGCTGTGCGCGCCGGTGCTGGTCGTGCTGCCCGCACCGTTGTAACTCGTATACCCCACCTTGCCAACGGAAACGCCGTCGAAGGTGTGCCGGTGCGTGTTGTTAGAGCCGTGAGAATGCTTCCCTGCTTCGTCCGTCGAGGTCATCGCGCCGCCTTCGTTCCGGCTCACGCCGGTATTGCCGCCTCCCCAGCTCCTGTTGTCCCGCTGGACGAACCGGTATCTGACACATTCCCTCCGCCTATACTTTTGCAAAACTCGTATTAGCATTGACCGTTCCATCCTGCATCGGTGTGCCGCTGGTAATTGCCTGCGCCACGGTACGCTGCGGCACAGATACCGTCGTTGCGCCTCCGGCCTCGCTCGTCTGCGTACTGCCGCCGCCCTCCTGCGCCGTGCAACATCGCCGCCGCCCGCAGCCGCGCCCGTCTCATACGCTCGGAAATTCTCAAGTTTCCAACTCAAGAGCACTCGATTGATTTTTCGCACAGGCCGTCGGCACATAAGTTCATCACCGCCGGGTGCGACGCATCCGCATTGTCGCTGGCCTGCATGGCATACAGATTAGTCGCGCCCTGTGCATACTGCGCTGTGATGGCCGTTTTGGCCGATATGCTTTCCAGCGTACTGGCACATCCGAAGATTGAGTTGCAATCTCAACGGTCATATCTAACGGTTTCCTTCGACGTCGCTTTTTTCGACTGACACAATGCGTTTGTCGAGGTCAAGTTTTGCTCGTGTATCGTTGAGACGCACGAGCTTCCCTTCGTCGATTAAATCCCATTCCAGCCCCGTCACTCGATGAAAATCCAGCGCTTTGACGGTATAGCTGTACATCGGGTTTTCAAGCTCACGCAAATAGGCTTTTCCCTTCGCAAAGAGCGTCGCTTCGTCGCTGATGGAGCTGTCCGTCAGCAGCTTGCTGATAACGCCATACTTGCTGATATTGGGAGAATCAATATAGCTTTTCCCTGTCGGATTGACCGTTCGGATGCTGGTTTGGTTCACACCTTCGCCGCTGCCCATGCAGTACAGCTGCGTACAGAGATTGGAGATATCCCGTCCCCGCTTGATGCTCTGCTCATTGCGGCCGTAACGCACCTCGCAGTTGCGCGCATCATCTGCCCGCACGAGATTGATTGTCCACGGGTAGCTGTCCGTGTCATACGTCCAATGATAGTCGCTGTCGAAGCACTTCGGGATTGAAAAAAGCGCATTGAGCAGATCTTCCTTTTCCCACGAATACTGAAACTGATATCGAAAATCGCACCGCCCAAGCTGCCAGCGCTTCACCGTCTGCAAGCTGAGCAAATGCCGGATGATATCCTCGGTATAAACGCCAGTGCCGCCCATTTCCAGATAGCCGTCAATGCGGTCATCAAACAAGAAGGCGATTACATGCTCCAGCTCATATTGAATGAACTCTCCTTCACCCGTGATATCCGATTCGGGCTGATCGCAAATTCGATATTTGCCAACGGATTTATCACCGTCCACGATGTCCACGATGCCGTGAACCGTTTCACAGAGGTCGTTGTCCGCATCGTCATCGGCGGGAATTTCAAAGCTCGCCGTATGCAGGTCGTTGAACATTCGCTTGTAGCCCACCTTGGAAGCATGGTGGATGGTTCCGATGCGTGTCATATCGCGATTGTAAATCGGAATCCTCAATCACAACCACCTCGCCCGTGCGCTCACCGTCACCGAAGCCGCTGCCGCCGACGCGCTCATAATCTCGATGTTCATTGCGTTCGGAGGTACAGAAGGAAAGTCGCCCTCGCAGAGCGCCGAAATCATGCTCTGGCCGCCGCAAACCACAGACAGGTTTTCTCCATCCACTCGCAGGCTCTGACCGCCCGTGAGCGAAAATCCGCCGCCATACAGCCGCGTTTGCCTCTGCTTTCCGAGTCTGTCTCTGTACCTGATGCGAAAATCCAAAATCGCCGTGCTGCCCGTATTCATCACATCCAGCGTAAGCGGCGTTGTATAGCCCATGCCGCGCGGAAAGACCTTGCTCAAGTCGATGGTCTGCCACGTCCCCGCCGCCAAGCTCACAGCCTGCGTAGCAGTGCTCATCGCCGCATCCTGCCATAAAGGCTGCTCGGCAAACGAGATGTCCATCACGCCATTTTCCCATTTATCGCATGTCAGCGATGCTTCATCCTCAATCTCGGCCATAATCGACCGGCTGATATCCGCATCCATCACCAGCTCCGCGCGTCCTGCTTGCAGGAGCCACGCCGCGACATCGTGCATCCGCTGTGCGACCTGCTCATCAGTCAGTCGTGCCCCTTCCTGCTCTCGATTGACAAAGTAGAGCTTTCCGCTGACTTTTCGTTCTTTGAGCATCAGCTCGGCGCGTTCAAAGCGCAATGTTCCCGCCATGCCGGACACCTCATATTTGTTCAATACGGGTGCAGGAACCGCCGTCCTCTTATCCAGCACGAACATGCAGCCCATATCGTTCAAACAGTGCTTTCCGCCAAAGGTAAAGTTGTCCGCACACGGGTCTGCTCCGCCAACGGGTTTATCGTCATACAGGCGATACCGCCGATAATCCACAGGTGAATGTTACCTTGAGCCGCGCCGAAGCGCCGCTGTATGTTGGCGCCTCCGTCCCCGTGCAGCGCGCTTTGTAATATGTGCCGCCCATGCTGTCAAAGTGCAGCTTTTCTTCACCGCTTTCCTCCAGCCACGCCCTGACCTTTTCGAGCAGCAGCGGAAGCGCCGACCTGTTTTTGCCCGCATAAGCAGCTCTACTTCGATTTTGCGCACCGTCGGTACGCCGACACAGGCCAGCACCGCGCCCCTGCGCGTCACCGTCTGCCACTCTTTTTCAGCCAAAAAGCACTCGGACACGGAAGTTACCTTCACGCGTCCGAGCTGTTCCGGCTTCATCCCGGCAAATTCCATCAAATCAGCACCCCCTGTGCGCTGCGGCCGGATACCGTTTTCTTCGCTTTTTCCGCGATAGACTTTGAAACGGTCGGCGCAGTTTTCCGTCCAACCTTTTCGCCGTCCATCACCACATCGCCGCCAAGCGCCCCGGATTCGATGAGTCTGTCCGCAATCATTCTGCCGACCGCACTCGCATATGCTTCCCGATTCTCGCCATCGGAGAGGCTGTTCGCCGTCTCTGCGGCAGTCTGTCGAGCGTTGGCGCGCGCCGTCATCACCGTGCCGACAGACGGGTCAGAAAGCCGCGTCTGCGCCGTCATGGCGCGGATGGTATCTTTCACCGCCTGTGTGGCCGCTGCGGCCATCATGCCGCCAGAAAGGCCGATAGCGCCGCCCGCGTCCATATCCCGACCGAGTGCAAGCGTCTCTGCTGGGGCTGTGCGCATCGGCGGCCTTGCGCATAGCCGCGACCGCATTGCGTACAACAGTCCGTGCCGCGCTGGACAGCATCCCCGCCATCGAGTTGATGCCGCTGATAATGCCGCGCATCAGGTCATTGCCGAGGCTGTATCCCGTGCTGCCGTTCAAACTGCCGCGCATTGCATTCACCACCGCATTCCCGGCATTTCGTGCCGACAGCACCGCATTGCCCTGCATGGCCTGAATCCCGATGGATACATTGGTCATCGCCATACGCGCCGTATTGCCGAAACTCTGAACCGTCGGCTCAAATGTGTGGTGTTCATCGACGCAACCAGCCCTTGAACGGCGGTTGTAATGTCCGTTTCTTTTCCAGAAACGCCGTCGCTCACGCCCGCTCCGATGTTTTCGCCCGTGGTCTGCGCGTTGTCGGCCGCAGTCGTAAAGTTCTCTGGATCTGTCGTCGTGTTCATCGAGGCAATAACAGAGTTCTTCGCGCCTTCCGTTCCCTGCTCTGCGCCGCTTCCATAACGCCCCATGTCTGCCTTGCCTGCGGTCTCCATGAAATCGCCCACCGCCCCGGTGATCTGCTCCATGCCCGTATTCAGCGCATCCGATGCACTGTTCCAGATGCTTTCGTCTCCCAGCGCATCGGCCAGCGAAGCCGGAATCTCAATACCCAGCGAATTACAAAGTGCAATCAGCGCATCCGTGCCATTGCCGAACGCATCTTCAAACTGCTCAACTGCCGCTTGACCAGCCTCATACAGTTCTGGATATCTCTCCTGCAATCCGTCCGCCATTCCGGCAACAATCAATCCCGCCACCATCATGGCCTGCTCATTGGAGATTTCCGCTCCATCCTGAAAACCATTGATGACCGCCTGATACAGTGCAACGCCGGCCTCGCTGAAATGGCTTTCATACTGTGCCAGCACGCCGTTAATATCGAACTTCTCGAGGGACAAATACGCCGCAACCTGTTCGAGCAAAGTACCCTGCTGTTCACCGAGATATTTGGTGACGAGCTGGCTGCCCTTCATCGTCGCGCCTTCGGCATTGGTGAACATCATATCGGAAACCTTCGTCCAGTAGTAGTCCGTCTCAATGCCAAACCAGCTCATTACGCTGTCCAGCGCACTGGTGAAGATTGACCCCATCATCTTCATCAGACCTTCGCCGATGTTAAGCATGCCGAGCGCAATACCCTTGCTGAGCGCAAAGACAAAATCTGCGCCGCACTGCACAATCTTGGTCAGCCCTTCTGGGGAAAGGATGTACCCGACAATCGCGCCCGTGATATCTCCGAGAGCGTCCATACCGTTGATGATACCCTTGCCGAGATTCTGAACAAAACGGGTCAAGTCCGGCGTTGTCACGATATCGTTGACAGCGTCGATAATCGCGCCCACCAGACTGGTAGCAACCGTTCCGATGGAGGTTCCCCAGTCTTTATCGTTAATCAGTTCCAACAGGCTTCCAATCGCCCCTGCAATATCTGCCGCTGCTGTGATGGTTTCTGAATCCCAGTCACAACGCCGCCCAATAGGCCGGATGCCAGCGCAGAAAACGCCGCTGTGAACGTATCCCATGCGCTGAAATCTTTCAAACCGCCGACAAGCTCCGCCACAAATTCGGCGGCTTTCGCCGCAAAGGTAGCTTTGTTGCTGATGATGGATGTAAGAATCGTCGAGGCCAACGCGGACATGTCGCCGACTTTCGCCGCCAGTTTTTCAGGCGTAAGCGCTTTGAAGCTCGCGGCGATCTGACCGACAATCTTCTCGCCTGCATCAGACCATGCCCCGCCATTTTCTCCCTCATCGCCGAGGAACAGCTTCTTGAGCCAGTCTCCCGCCGCACCGAATCCGCTCTTAATCCAGTCCCATACGGTGCTGCCGACATCTTTCCATGTACTTTCTTCGGTCAGCGTGTCTCCTAGGATTAAGCCTTTAAGCCACCCTGTCACGGAAACAAAGCCGCCCTTAATCCAGCCCCAAATTTTCGCCCCCGCATCGCCCCATGTGCTCTGGTCAGTCAGCGAATCGCCAAGAATCAACCCCTTGAGCCAATCCGAACCGAAATGGAATGCCCCTTTAATCCCTGCAACAACATCTGCCCATTTGAGCGTTTTGATGTAGTTTTTTGCATCCACAAAAGCCTTCTGCACCGTCTTGCCGAGGCCGCGAAGCGTTTCTTCAAGCGCCGTCAAAACGGTGACACCCAATTCGCCCCACTTCACCGCCTTGAATCCCTTGAAAATGCCCTTGGCCAAATCAATCCCAGCCTCCAGCAAACTCGGCGCATTGCGGATCGCTGCGGCCAGCACGGATACCGTAGCCGAGACGACGGATGGAATCAGTTTCGGCGCGCCCTTGGCGAAACCGTTCAGCAAAGACGTTACCGCCTGTGCGCCAACCTGCGCCACGTCCGCCGCATTGTCAGACACAACGTCCGCCAGCGACGAAAACAGGTTCGTTCCCGCTTCGGCCGCCTGCGGAACAATTTCAGCAAGCCCCGTTTTGAGCGAGGCAGCCAGCTTGGGAATACGCCCGGAAATATTCTTGATGGTCGATTGAACCGTTTTATCAAATGCCTTGAGCTTCCGTGCCCCGATTTGGGTATACTTTTCAAACGCTTTGCCCATATCGTTGCCCGCATCCATCGCGGCAGTCCCAAAAAAGCAGGAACGTTCCCGCCACAATGCCCAGCGGACTGACCAAGGCTGCAATCGCCGGGGCAATCTTCCCCGCCAGCATCAGCGCTTTACCTCCGTACATCAGCACAGGGCCAATCGCCGCCTCCAAAATGCCCATCTTGAGGATGACCTGCTTCATCGGCCCATCCAACGCGTTGAACTTGTCCACGAGTCCTGTCATGCTCTGAATGGTCTTTCGGATTGCCTGCTCATTCAGTGTGAACAGCGCTACATACGCGCCCTCAACAGCGGACTGAAACAGCGTCCAGTCGCCCTTGGCATTGGCAAGCACTGTCGCCGCCATTCGACCTGTTGCGCCCTCGCAGTTGTCAATGGAAGCCGCCAGTTTATTAAAATCCTTGTCGCTTGCACTCACGATTGCCAGCAGGCCGGACATTCCATCCTGCCCCGCCAATGTCGCGGCATACAGCGCCTTTTTTCCTGTTCAGTCAGGCCGGAGAATTTCCCTCGCATTTCGGTCATGAGCTGACGCAACGGTTTCATTTCGCCCGTCGATGTCGTCATGCTCAAGCCGAGTTCCTTCATCGCCGTCTTGACTTCCTTGGTTGGCTTGGAAAGCCTCGTCAATAAAGAGCGAAGCGCCGTGCCAGATTGGCTTCCTTTAATGCCTGCATTGGCCATCAATCCGATGGCGATAGCCGCATCTTCAATGTTATAACCGAGTGCGCCCGCCACAGGCGCAACATACTTGAAAGTCTCACCCATAAGGCCGACGTTCGTATTGGAATTGGAAGATGCCTGCGCCAGAACATCAGAAAAATGGCTTGCATCGCTGGCTTTCAATCCGAACGCAGTCAGCGCATCCGTAACGATATCCGATACATCAGCCAAACTCTCGCCGGAAGCTGCCGCAAGGTCCATAATTGGCGCAAGGCCATCGAGCATATTGTCCGTTTTCCAGCCTGCCATCGCCATATATTCGAGCGCCTGTCCTGCCTCGGTGGCCGTGAACTTCGTTGTCGAACCCATCTTGAGCGCTTCCGCGTTCAGTTTTTCCATTTCTGCCGCCGAGGCGCCGGAAATTGCTTCGACGCGGGACATCTGCGAGGTGAAATCCATGCCGGCGCTCAAAATACTTTTGCCTATCCCCTTGAGCGGGTCTGTGACCATGGATGAAAGCGTCGAGCCTGCTCGAATCATATCCGCGCCGATGCCTTCCAGCTGCGTCTCAATGGTGCGAATCGTCCCCGTCATGCCGGACGCATCCAAATCAAAGCTGGCAAACAGTTCGCCGACCTTTAACGCCATGTTCTCACCGCCTTAAACCGAAACAACAGACGAAAAAAAAGCCTCCGCCGCTTTGCGGTCAGCCTCATCATCGCCCTCTGGATTTCTGCGTTGTCTGTCCTGCTGTGCGCGGATGCGTACCGCCACCGCTCCATACGGAGACAGGTTGCAGGACAGCGCAACGAAACGCCGCCATGACAGCCCCTCGATCTGCTCGGCGAGATTGATGCCGTAATCCCGCTGGAAATCGGCTTCAATCGCATCCCAAACGTCGAGCAGACTTACTTTTTTGCCGCGTCCCCCGGCAGCTTGGAGCGGCTGTCCTCATCGCTGAGTTCCTGCCCATCTTCTTCATCGAAATCTTCAACGCCGTTAATCAGCGCGAACGTTTTCTGCACGAGCAGCGACAGCATATCTACCGTCATGCCGGATTCGCAGATTTCGGTCATCGCCTTTTCGCCAAACAGCGCATCCGCCGCCGTGAAGATCATCTTGCTGTACGCCGCATTGCGGGAACTCTGGTCAGCCAGTTTCTCCGCGCGCGCCATCATCAGTGGCACAATCGCCGGAATTTTGGGCGGAACGGAATAATCCTTGCCGCCGACGCGCACCGTGAGGTTTTCACCCTTCGCTTCCTGCATAAACGTATCAAACTCAAGCACTTTAGCCATGTGTTTTTCCTCCATTCACTTCAAAAAAAGAGGGAGAAACGCTTCGCTCCTCCCTGTTATATGTGCTGCCACGCTTACGAGGCGGCCGTAACGGTTACGGCAATGCTGGCCGTTTTCGCGCCATTGACGCTGGTGATGACGATGTTCGCCGTGCCTTCCCCAACCGCCGTGAGTGTAAAGCCGCTTTCGGTGATATCCGACACCTGAACAACGCTTCGCTTGTTGTTGGTCACGCGGAATCGCTGATTCGACGCATTTTCGGGCGTGAACTCCACGTCGATGAGCTTCGGGCTGTCGCCGACCTTCATTTCCAGCGTAGCCGCCGCCGTGCCGCCAGACTTGGCCGCGACGGCCTTCACCTGCACATACTGAATCGGTTCGGCTTCGCCGACCTGTTCCAGAGACCACGTCACGCTGTTATCGCTGTCGTCGCTCGACTCCTCGGCGCTGGTCACAACATAATCCGCAATCCAGCCGTGACCATACGGGTCAACGAATTTGAGCGTACAGTCGGAATCGCATCCGCTCATTTCGGCATACTCGTTCAGCATCTCCTGTCCGGGGTCAACCTCGCCGGTCGATTCAACAACCTTTTTGTCGCCCTCCAAATCACAGGAGCTGGAACGCTTAGTGATGTACGGCTCCGCCCAGATATCGGTGTCCGCGCTGCCGTCCTCGGTTTCGCCCCTCAATGGTGCGCGTCAGGCTGGTCAGGCCATAAATCCGCACAAATTGCTGCGTGGCAACGTCGAGAATCGACACCACCCAGTTGCGGATATTGACAGGGCAACCGTTTTTTCTGCCCTTCTTGCCCATGTGCTTCCCTCCAATCAAAAGTCACAGTAATAAATCAGATAGTTGCTGGAATACAGCTCGCGTCCCTTCGTATCCGTGCCAAGTCCCTGCGCAGAATTGACGGTTTCCACCCGCACCCTTGCGCCATCCCCAGCCAAGAATCCGATAAAGCCCTCCAGCTCTTCGGTAATCCTGCATGCCGTTTCATACGGCCATTGGGTATTGCCGACACCGCCGCGCGTATAGATTTGAATCCTCGCGCCGTCTTTGCTCCCCGAAAACCCTGTATCCGTGGAAAAAATGCAGATTGCGCAATCCGGGCTGTCCGGCAGATGCCCCCAGAAGATATTCCCGTCCTGTTCTTCCGTGGCGCATAAACCAAGCCCCAAAAATTCAAGATGGTTGGCCACCTGTTCAATTAGATTCACGCGCTTCATCCTCCAAGGTCTTCGCCCATTGCGTCCGCCAACACGGCCAGCGCTTCCCTCTGCACGCCCTTATCATTGATGGGGTCTTCCAAATACTTGGCCTTTCGGCCTCGCTGATGGCGAAAATGCCGATTCTCATGCTGAACGACTGCATACGGCGTATCGTATGAAATCGTGCCGGATAAGCCATCCTCCGCCACATCCACAACGCAGGAATTTTTCAACGGCCCCATGTCCAACGGCACCTGATCCTTAGAGACAGATGCGATATGGTCAAGCATGGCGAACGTTCCCCTTTTGCCGCCAGACTGCACCTGCCGCTGAATCAGCGCTTTGTCGATTTTGACGCGCACCTTGCCGTGCCTGCTCATTCGAGCTGCACCTCCAGATGCGAATATGCCCCGAATCCGTGCATTTGGCTGCACTGAATCACGCGCATTTTCGTACCTTCACACTCGACGATGCTGTTCACGGGAATCGGCGGCATTGGGCAGAACATCAGCGCAGAGGCCACGGTCTCGGCAATAGAGCCGTCAGGATTTTTATAGACGACCTTCGTCTTTTTCCCGAACTCCATTCTGCATTTTCGTACTTCTTCGATGCCGTACAGCGCCTTTCCGCCCGCATAACGCTCAAAAGGCTTAATGCGCGCCTCCTGCGTCATCAGCATATCAATCAGGGACATGCTGCCATCCTCCCTTCAAGGCCGCGATAAAGCAGCCCCGCCAGCAACAGCTCACTGTATGCCGCATCACAAATCGTCTTTCGGGTCAGCTTGCCAGTGAACGCTGAATCATCAAACGATGCCGAAAAGTGGCCGATTGCGACTGACGTTACCCCTTCGGGTAAGCTCATGCCCACAGCCGCGCGCCGCTGACGCTCGTGTTCAATCTGGTAGTTGACAGCCCGCTCAAATGCAGCCCGCTCAAAATCGCTGATTGGTACATTCGGAAAGATGAATCCGCTCATCTTCGCCCGCATGTTAATCATGTCGTTTTCCTCAATGGGCATTAGCTTATCTTCATCTCCTCAAATGAAACTTCGGGCGGACAACCCACGCCCGCCCGATACCTTCCGGCTTACGCGCCGGTCGCGGTATACTTGGCCGTAATCGTCACGGTGTTGCCGTTCACACGCTCCACAGTGACCTTGGCCTCGGAGGTCTTGGGCAGGCCGCTGATATTAGCCGCGCCAAACGTCGCCGGGAACATATACCCATCCTCAGCGGTCAGTGTCACTTTGGCCGTATAGACGGTAGACGCCGCAAAGCTGTCCGCAGCCGGCAGCCATTCAATGCCTGCCGTATAGCCGTCACCGCCATCGTGCGCGGCCTGCGGAGCTGCCGCCTTGACGGGCTTCGTTACCTTGAACGTCGCCGCATCAATGGTGTGAACGGTCGTCGGCAGAAGCACAGCAAACGGGTAATAGTTCGTGCCGGAAACCATGTTCATCGGCTTCGGCAGTGCCCAGCCAAGGCGCATGACAGCTCGAATTGCGCAGCAATCCTGCTGGGCGAGGTTGAGCAGCACCTTGCCGGAATCGTCGGTGAGAGACGCTTCCGTCAGAATCTTGTAGGTGATATCCTGCCGAATCGCATAGCGCATGAGGTTCCAGTTGCCAGCCAGCAGAAGTGCCTGCTTGCCGTCGAAAGAACCATTCATCGGGAAATCAATCTCACTACCGTTCAGTTCATACAGTGCTTTACCCGCCGTGCCGTTGCTGTACGCCAGTCGGAAAATCGGCTGTCGGTTCGCATCCACCGCGCCGCGCAGCTTCGCGCGGAGCTGAAGCGCGCCGATAAACGCGTCAACAGGCAGGCCCTTTTCCTCAACGAGCGCAATCACGCCGTCCTCGCCGTTGATGTCCTGATACAGGTCGCCAGTCATCGGGCGCACCTTGCCCGCCTTAATCGCGCCGCTGACCAGACCTTCCGGCCACGTGTCCGGCTTGTTCGTGCCGTGGAATACGGCCATGTCGATGACCTTGGCGAATGCCTCCTCGATGCGCGGCTGCACCTCGCCCCAGATGTCGTAATCCGCATCATCCAGCACCGCGTCAGGAATCGGCACGATGACGGCAACCTCCTCCGCCACGATGTTGACCTTTTCCCACGTCAAACCGCTGGTCGGCTTGAGGCCAACGTCGCCATTGACGAAGCCAGCAGCCACAGAACCCGTCAGCACAGGAATCTTCTGCTGCTTCGCCGTCATGTTCGGCATACGGTAGCCGCGACGCAGCGCCACAGAACGCGTTGCAACGTTCTGAATAATCGTCTTGGATACCTGCTCGGGAATAAGCGCTTCCGCGCTGTTGCGGTTAATCATGTTCATGTTGTTCTCCTGTCTGTCCTTTCGGACGGTCGATTATCGGCCTGCCGCACGGCGAATCTCATCATTCACCTGCTGGTTAGTCATTTCTGCACCTGCGCCGCCGCTGTGCGTATCCAAACCGCCGCGGCCGCCAGGCAGATTGCCGAAAAGATACGGCTGTGCAGTTTTCATCGGGTTAAGCTGATCATCCAGCCCTTCAAGCTTCCCGTCCTTCTGCGTCACCTTGTCCATGTCAATCAGGCGCACCAGCAGTTCGGGGTCTCGCGCGCCAGCATTTCGCAGCTCTGCGAGAATCAGCCCCTTCTTCGCGCTGTCGGCGATGGTCTTATCCCGCGCAGCCAAGTCAGCAGTCAACTGCGCGACCTGCTGATTAAGCGCGGCCGCGTTCGCCCCGGCCGCCTGCGCCTGTTGAAGCTGGGTGTTCAGTTGGGTAATCTGCGAGCTAAGCTGTCGCTTGTCCGCATCATACTTGGCCTTGGGGATGTATGCTCCATCTCCCACATTGGCGAGTTGGATGCCCTGTGCAGCGGCCATCTTCTCGGCAAACTGGCCGAAAAGCTCCTCACCGAGAACGGGCTTGAGGTAATCATAGTTCGGGGTATCAGACATTTGCTTTTCCTCCTTTTTCTGGTCATCCGCTTTGACTTTTGGACGGGCTGTCTCCCGCTCGGCGGAGCGCGCGAAACCCGCGCGCCGGGCAAAACAAAAGAGCGCTCTCCAAAAAGAATCGCTCTGATGGTCATGGATTATTTGACGCTCGGCAGTCCGGCATCCTCCAGCATTTGCACCGTATCGGAGACGAACTGGCTCACAGCCTCCTGCACATCCTGCCTATGCGCCATGCAGTAGTCCTTGTCGATCTGCTCAATCTGGAGGATGATTTCGCCGGAATCATAGGACAGCCGTAAAGCAAGCACCTGCCTCTTTTCTTCGTCCCGAAGCGTTCTGCTAAAGCTCCTTCTCTCCTCGTTGCCAATCAGCATAGATTATTCCCCCTTCTTTTCTGACTGTTCGGTGGAACTGTTAATCATGGCTTTCAGCCTGTCAAATGCGTCTATAACGTTGGCCGCCTTATACGCGCTGCATACATGACGGCGAAAAAGCTCGCTCTGACAGGTATGATAATGCAAATCCGCCAACGCACAGGCGTTGAACAGCTCATAGATCTGCTTCGCATCTTCCATCGTCAGACAAACCGTATTTTTCTGCATCTGTTATGCCTCCTACTTTTTCATTTTTCGCGCTGCATCGCTGAGCTTCACCCTGCCGCCCTCGCGGTCATAATGCCGAAGAAGCGTCGTCGGCGCGTTCTGAATGTGCTGGCGTGTAATCCGCTGACACTTGCGCACCATGTTGAACGCTTCCCGTTCTTCCTCCGGCGTTGCCGCTGCTGCCTGCCGCCGTTTATACCTCCTAATCTGCCGTTCACAGTACCGTTGGCGGCTGCGGGCTGTATACCCTTCGGACGGCTGCTGTACAGCCTGCGGTCGACTGCGCGGTGTTCCATGCGTGATGCCCTCGTGATAAATGGAAATATGATGCAGACACCGCGGATGGAACACCCCTGCGGCGTAAGCGTCATCCAAGCTCGGATAACGATGATTCGTTCCAGAAACGGAAACCACAACGCCCTGCCATGCTTCACAAAGCGGGCAAGCATCCATGTGCGATGAAATCATCGCCAAATCATAACCGTAGCTCTGCATGGTGTCGGTATACCCGCTGACGGTCGCCTGCGTGATTGCAGTCAGCACCGCCATTTCCGCGTATGTTCCCATCTGCCATGTCCGTCCGGAACAGTCAACAAAGGACGATATGCCCTTATCGGCAAAGTCCCGAAGGGCGCGTCCAACCGCTTCCCGATAGGTGATGCTGCCCGTTGCCACGAGCGCCGACGCATCGGCTATCACATCCGCATACGCATCATCGCATTGGCGGAGAATCCTTCGGTCTGCCGCATCCAGCCGCCTGTTGAGATCGGACAAGATATCGGCTACCTTTGCGCTGTTCGGCGCAATATGCAAAATGCCGATGGATTGCGCATATGCTTTCGCATCCGCAAAGCACCATTTCTGTGCGTCTGCATAGGCCGTTTCCAGCGTGTCCGATGTAATCTTCCCTCTGTTCTTTGTCAGAGCGGCAAGCAGCTCGGAAAGTTGGCGGTGTACCTGCGCTGTTTCGGACAGCTTTCTTTCGGCCCATCCAGGCGCGTTCACACCCTTCAGCAGCCTGCGTGCAACGCGGCGAATCATGGTCAGCTCCGCTTCGTTGTAAACCTCAAGCACCTGCTGCGCAAGGCTCTCGTATTCGCCTACGGGGATTGCCATGCTTATTCATCCCCCTATTCCTCCTGCTCATCTTCCAGCGGCGCATGCTGTTTATTCGGCAGCGGTGCATAATCACCCAGCCGCGCATCCGGCTCATCCATGCCGATTCCGTTTTCCTCATAAATCAGCTTGACTTCGGCAGCAACCTGCGTCTCGTCCCAATCAGGATGCAGCATGCGCACCTTTGTCTGTACGCTGGCCGACTGCGCGCGGTTAATCATCTCAATCGTGGAGGATGTGGTCGCCATATCGCTGGCAAAGATGCCCGGAAAGCGCACATGCACATGGATTTCCTGCGAGCTGCCCTTCTTCGGGTACAGCCGCGCGTCAAGATGGAGCATGGCTGTCAGCAATCCTTCCAGCGTATCCTGCCAATACGTCTGCTTTTTGGCACACGTTGAATAGGATTTCTTCTCACGAATTCGAAGTGCCGTACCCGATTGCGCCATTCCCTCAATGTCGATGCCGAAAGTCTGCGGCGAATATCCTGCGCCTGTGACAATTTCCCCTGACAAGCGCAACACATGTTTTCTGATGTTCATCCGCTCTGATGGAAAATTGAGAAGGCGTAATCTTATTGGATTCACCATCGCCACCTAAAGAACCGCTTTGGGTGTCCAGTGCGACCAGCGTCTCGACATCTTCGTCAAACTCAAACGTCGGTGGGCGATTCATGCTGTCGCCAAACATATCTTCCGGCTTGCGTCGAAGAAACTGTGCGGGGACAATCAGCCGTGCTTTGGCCAATCTGATATCCCGCATCCAGCTCGAATAGGATTCATCAAGCGCATCCATCAGATCACGAAGATTGTCATAATCGCTGCGCCCCATGTACGAGCCTCGGAACATCCGATTAGGTTTGATATTCGGCACATGAACGGCCAGAATCTCATCCGTTCCCGTGCTCACTTCCGGCTCAATGCCCAGCTTTTGCACCTCGTCATCGCTCATCTGTGCACCGAGGCTGTCCAAAGTGCCGCGATAAAGTCTGGTGGAAATCCGCTTCGGTTCATACAGCTCATACGCACGGATGACGCTCTGAACATTGCCGGACGCGCTGCGTTCTTCCTCAATGATTGTGAAGAAGTGAATCGCCCGAAGCGTTCCAAGCCTGTATTCCGGCCACGCATCATCCCCCTGCACAACGCGAATCATCGGGCAGGACAGGCGCAGCACATCCCATGCAATTTTGAGATACACGTCGCCGAGCGCTGCCGCGCTCTCCGCCGCCTCGTTGAGAAGCGCCGACATGGCGTTGATTCGCAGAATCTCCTCCAGCCTTTTCTGACCTTCTCCGTTCGGCTGTTCCTTCATATCATCCACACAGATGATTTTGGGATGTTCACCAAAAAGCAGGTCGCTGCCCGTCGTGGCAATGTCAGCCGCAATCGGCACATGGATTTTCTGCTTGCTCGCCCGCCGCCAGAAAGATTTAGGCTTGGCCGTCTTTCTCAACGCCTTTTCTGCGCCGCAATAAACAGCGGAATATGGCGCATAATACGCGCTTCGATGCGCCATCAGCGCCGCCCACGCCTGTTCCGGCGCAAGCACAGTCGTCTGCTCGTCCATGATTCAATCCTCCCTGTTTATCCAACCGTCGCCAGATATCCGGCATATGGATAGATGCTGTATTCGAGCTATCCAGCGCATCGACGGGGTACGAACCATTATCCAGCCGCATCCATTCGCCTTTTTCATAGGCTGCCTCATCCCACGTTGCCATCTGCAACGCCTCGTGCCACGGCGCAAGATGTTCGGCCACATGATACCGCCCCTGCATCAGCAGCATGCAGACCAGCTCAATTCGTGCTCTGATGCCGTCCGACTTATCCGTTCCGATGACAGCAATTCTCCCCATGCCCTGCTTACTTAGTTCTTCCCGCAGAGCAGCACGAAAAAGTTTTGCCGCACTATCCACATAAACGTTGGCAATTTGTGGATAAATCCGCGTCCACGGTTTCAGCCATTCAGCAATGGCCCGCGCATACCTCGCCTCGGTCATCTTCTCGCTGATTCCCTGTTTATGGTAAAGGCCGTCGATATGCACCACATCCCGCCACCCCGACGTGATACCCGTAAGGGTTGCGCAAGTCGCATCTGTGCCGCCCACGTCCACGCCAACGGCCATCTCGATAAATCGCTTTCCTGCAATCCATTCGCGCCCTACGGCCACCTGATCTCGCACATAGCTGTCATAAATTCGGCCTCGCGCCGATGTGCGCAAGCCCTGAATGTCCGACTGAAACCAGATGGAACTTTGGTCGTATTTGGCAAGTTCTGTCCGAAGCTGCTCATTGCTGAGCGATAAGTTGTCCAGAATTGTAAAATGCTCGTAGTTGTAGCCGGGGTTCTCTCCCCGCTTTTTCAATTTGTCCTGATAATCCAGAAATTCATGATAGAACCAATGGCTTGGCGGCTTTGGGTTCAGGTCAAAAAAGACCTGCCGCCTGTTCGACGCAAGCGTTCGGTCGATACACTCTTTCACAAAGGTTTCGTGACACTCGTTGACCTCAGTAATATATACCGTACCATAGCTGTTGCCTTTGATTCGCGCCGCATCATCCGCTTTCTTTCCTCCGGCAAAGAGCACAATCTTCTGCCCTCTCACCGATTGGATGAACAGACAATCTCGCGCCTGATACTTTCCTTCCCTGCACCGCCCATCAAAAATCGCTTTGAGACCGAAGCCGTTTGAATCCAGAATATTCATCTTCGCCGCCGATACCGATGTGCCGGCCGCAAGGTGTATTTTGTCCGGGTGCGTATCCAGCGCCGCCGCCCACGCCACCAGATTGATGATGTTCTTGCCCGCGCGTTTGCCGCCCTCAGCGACGTTGAGCCAGCAACTTTGACAGCGCCGGATATACTCGGCCTGCTTCACTGTAAACGGTGCGTACTTTATCACGGTGTTCCGTCCTCCTGCCCCGTCACATCATCCATCGTTCTATTTGGCTGCGGGTTGCGAATCAGGTCAGCCAGTGCCGTGATTTGCGCATTGGCAGAAGCAACCGCCGCATCGTTGTTCTCGATTGTCGGCTCGTCGCTCTGCCCCAGCATGTTTTTGCCGAGGAAGATTGCCATCGCAGGGGATTTCTTCGCAAGGTTGAACTGCATGCGCCTAAGAGATACCTTGCCATCCTGCGCATATATTTTATAGACCTCCGAAAAAGTCTGCTTGTAGGTGCGTTTACACCACGCATTCAGCGTATCTTCGCAAATCCCAAAAATACCGCAGATTTCCGTTTCAGTACACTGAATTTTGCAAAGCTGCTCAAATTCCAGCTTGGCAATCTCCTTCCTTGGCCGTCCCTCTTTTTTCCCATGGTCACCCACCCTTTCGGGGCTCACAGCCTTTCGGTATTTTTTTCGTTCAAAATCATGGGAACACAGTTGACCCAAGAGATATTATGATGCATACGCCTGTGCGTTTCTCCCATCATGGCCACCGTAACGCAGGAGGGCATCGTCATCACGCTGTAAAACGATTTGACGTATGTTCCGACATCGAGATAGATATCCGTCAACCCGCCTGCATTGGCCTGCGTCTCTTTCTGGATAAGCGACGCGTCTGTGACAGAAAAAATCTTCTCGCCACGGCTGCCGAGTGTGACGTACATGTTCACATCCTCGTTTATCGAGCCGAAAACGAAAACGGCCTGTCACACGGCAGAAAAAGGCGTTCATCGCCTTTCTGCTCAGCTTCTTCGCGAAATATTTTCCGTTCAGCCCGCCGATGTAATCACCACCCTGCGACAGTGCCACAACCAGCGAATCGGATTCATACAAAAAATTAAGCATTGCTTCGAAAAGTCGGTCAAGATCTGTGCAGTGCTTCGCCGCCAGTTTCCCGCTTTTTTCAAAGCGAAAATCGAACGCTGTATAATCATCGTCCAGCTCAAGGAATGACGACAGCCCCAGCCGCTTTGCAATCTCAAAACAGGAGTTTCGGGCATACAGCACGATATTGTGCTTTTCATAATTGTCCATCGTATCGCTGTGCTTCATAGCTTCCAGCTTATCAAACACAATCACGTTTTCTTTACCATATCGGACTATATACTCATCCTGCTGTTCATCTTCGTTATCAACGACGATATAGATCTTTCCTGTATATCCGCCCTTACGAAGCGTCGGAATTGTATATACTCTGTCCGCGCGCCCGTGTGAGAGAATCAACACAGCAAAATCATTCCGCATCGCCGCCGTCCTCCCCGATCATGTCCCGAATCGTTCCGTTCAGTTTGGCATATCCCAGCGCAATGGCGTCATCCACGTCGATGATGACCAGCGCCGAGTGTTCCATGAGCCGCTGCATCTCCGGCGTTGCCTGTGCGTAATACTCGGCAATGGCTCGGTAATTGAAAACATTATGCCGTCTCGCCGCCTGCACGAGAAAATTCTTCTCGTCCTGCGTTACACCGGAAGCCTCAATCTCTCGAATCAGCTCATCCGTTCTGCCGCTGTCCAGCATGTCCGCAAAGTTGGGTATCTCGCCCCTGACCTCGTACTGCGGAATGTTGACGCTGCTGGTATATTTGCCGTCCTCCCCGTCTTCTTCGCCGGGCATTTCAAAACCGAACTGCTCCATGTCCAGCCCCTCATTCGCGATGTCGCCCAGCACATCATCCAGCAGATCGTCATCCCACGGCGTTTCCATCGTGCTCTGATTATGCTCAAGCATATAAGCATCTCGGTCGCGTTTGGAAAGATGGTCAAGCATGATGCACGGAACGCCTTCCGCCGGAATCCTGATTTTCCGTCCTGCACAAGCTGTTTCAGCGCTTCCAGCCGTCCATGTCCCTCCACCACAACGTGGTCTTTGCCCCCATACGCCGATAGGGTCAAGGAATCCAAAATGCAGAATGGAGTTTCGGATATGCTCAAGTTGCTTTTTCGTGTGCTTTTTCGGGTTCTTGGGATTCGGGCTGAAACCCTCAATCGGCAGGTGATGTGCCGATTCTGCCCACTTGATTTCTGCCATGCTCTTTTCCTCCGTCGTCCTTGGGTTTTCATCACGGCGTTTCAAGCACGCCGCAAATGGGCAGTAAGCCTTGCCGCTGGATGTGCTGAGATAAACGCAGCTCAAGCAGCGATATGGTGCCCTGACCTCGCTTTTTCTCATAAACGCCTCCATCAGCAGGGTACAAAAAGAGCCGTCCGGGTTTTCGCCCGTCGGCTCTCTGCTGTTCACTTTTGACACAATAATTATAGCACGCGTAAAATAGCCTGTCACGGTCAAAACCCAGATAAAAAGCGGTCAAATTCCGGCACTTGGCGCATTTTCCTCCGATTTTTGAATCCTCCTCATGCCGAACACCGTATCTCGGAAGCTCTCTACCTGTGCAATCAGTTCATCGTGCGCCTCCGCGTTGGCCACGCAAAGCAGCCCCAACCGATTCTGTATCATATCCTGATAGTAGTCACAGATATCATTGGCCTGCTGAAGCAGATTGGTCAAGTTACCCAAATCCGCATCCGTCATGCAGTATTCATCCTGCGTTTCTTCGGGCTCAACGCAAAGTTTCGGTTTCTTCATAAATTTCTCCCGTCTCCCCGTCTGGCCGCTAGGTCAGCCTGCTTTTTGTTGGTCAGGCGGCCACTACCGCCGCATTGAGGCGCTGCCAATCGCTCCTGCTCATCCCCAGCACCGTATAGCCGATGCTCTCCATCTCCGTCGAGCGGTCGTAGCTTTCTACATCCTGTGCCGCTCGCGTAATGGCATTAGATAAGCCATACAAGGACAGATCTCCGCCGCGAATCAGATGATCCAGGACACCGCTTCCCTCCGCTTTGTTTAAGCCGTAATCAGCGGCCGCCAGCTCCACCATCTGCGGAATATCTGCGCTGGTGATTTTGGCTTCTTTCGCCTCCCGCATCATTTCAACCACCCGTTCAAAACGGGTCTGGTCTACCACCGCTCGAACGGTATCTCGTACTTTGAGCAGTAACGCGCGGTCATCGGCCGCCAGCGTTTCGCTGCTGTACAGGGTGTAATCCTCCCTGCTTCGTTTCCGCGCCCAACATGATATTTGCGCGTTCTGGCATCGTTGACCACCATGCCATTCGTGCAAACAAGGCGATATACCAGCGGCTGGATAGACATACTGCCCATGCCGACCTCGGAATTGGTGATGAGGATGCCCGATTGCACGATGTCACCGGGGACGACCTCCGCCGTCAGCCGCGGATTTACAGCCTTGAGATACATCTTGCTTTCAGTAATCTCACAGCTTTCAATCCGCACATCCGGCATTTCGGCAAGAATCGGAAGCACAGCTTCTGCAATTTCGGCATTATCGATTCGCCGATACCGTTCGGAAAGAAACGCCCTCGCGTTGCCGTCCAACGTGCGCACCATTCGCTTTTGCGGGGTCATCGTGAACCAGCTGTTCACATTCTGCGCCAGCAGTTCGGGATTCTCCGCTCGCATCTTATCATAATACTTAGCAGGGATGCCAAGCGCCGAACCGATCTGACGATGGGCAATTTCTCCAACACCCAACAGCGTACTGACGTTCTTGCTGTCATTGCGCATCATCATTTGATACGCCCCGGCTTCGACGAATCCCATCTCCAAGTTACGAGTGTCCAGCAGATAATCCCGCTTCGCGTTTCTCTGGCGCTCCAACTCCTGCGCCAGTTCCATAAGCGATCGTCCGTTTTTCATTTTGCATTTCCTCCTGTTGGTCATTTCATCAGCCTTTGGGGCTTTGTAGAACGCCCAGCATCCGGGCGTTCTGAAAACCTCAACTGTCAGGCGTGTGCATAGCTTCTGCGGCGATCAGGCAGATACGCTTCAATGTAGATATCATCCTCGCGATCTTCCATATCGTTGGAACAAATCTCGCATTGGAAGGTCTGGAAATCTCCGTTTGCCCCTTCCGTGTAATAGCCGGTCACGCGGCAGTCCTGCTTACCCGTCAGCTTGCAAGCAAGCCTCTCTGCCTTTCTGATTTCTCCGCGCTTCGGTTCATTCATCGTTTTTTCCTCACTTTCTCAATGCTCGTTCTTGATGCACCACTCGATTGCGTGCCCTGCATCCTCAAAGGTCTGCTTGGCAACCTTCAAAAGCTCCAATCGGCACTCATCCGCTGAGAACCACTCCTCCGGGTCATCGACGAAGCCATAGACAGCAGCTTCCGTTCCTCCTTGCCAGTTCGTTTGCGCAATCAGAACTCGGTCACCGAACCGCATCATGCAGTCATAGCAAGGTCTGAGGCGTGTGCTGAAGCTCTCCATGCAGATGCTCTTCGGGAAATCAATCCACTGCTTTTTTCATATCCCGTTTATCTCCTTGTCCTTTACGTTTAACTTGTTGCATATATAATACACCATGTTAAATCGCATGTCAATATGTTTTCTAAACTTTTTATTTATCTTTTTGGATTTTTTCTCTTTACACATGAAGCCTACATGCGATATAATGGGTGCTGGAAGGTGATATAATGTTTTCTTTTAACAAGCTCTGGAAACTTCTGATTGATTTGGGCATGTCAAAGACTGAATTTCGGCAAAAAGTCGGACTTTCTTCTACGACAGTTGCCGCAATGGGTAAAGGTACGGGTTTAACACCTAAAGTTCTTGCCCGCATCTGTGAAACGCTGCATTGCCAACCGGGCGACATCATGGAGTACATTCCCGGTTCTTCGACTTCCGAATTTCCCCATGAAACAAAATAAAGGCGTCGAAATCGACGCCTTTTCTTTATGCCTCATTCATCTGTTGCGACACCTCGACCATGCGCTCCAATCCTTGGCGCATCACATACTTGAGCGCTCCCTCGGTCATCCAGTCCCCGTATTCATCCGAGTATCGTTTCACCGTTTCCCGCCAGCGCAACCCGCTGACCAGATGCGCCATAATAACAAACCGCTCACGTTCCAGCAGCGCGGAGAGGAGGATATCAAGCATGTTTTTTCTGGCTTTGAGGCTTTCCAATTCCTGTGTATCCGCTCGGAGACTATCTATGTCGGCCATCGGCAAATCATTCATCAGCACCATAGCCGTCCGCTCCGTCGGGCTGATCGGTGATCCGTGCGCCACGGGCATATCTGTAATTTGAGGAGAACCAAGCTGCGTCCCTGCAATAAAACCTGACCCTCTGTCCAGACTGGCTTCTGCTCGGCGAATGCGATACGTAAGCACATCCATCCGCGTACACATTTTACGGTAGTCATACAGGTACGTCATCAGTTTTGTCTTCGTCATACGCGCTCCGCTCCTCCTCCGTCATTATTCCCAGCAGTAATGCACGGTCAAGAACCAGCTTTCTAAGCTGCATCGCCTTACTTATCGCCCGGTTTGCCGTTTCTGCCAATTGATGGCAGCTTTCGCCTTTTTGTCTGCCGCCTGCCAGACTGCTTGCCACATTGCCGCCGCTCCGAGTGCAAAAGCCACGCTCGCCAGCACCATCAGTTTCACGATCTCCAGCATGCTTTCCTCCGTTCCCCCACGCTATCGCTTAAAACGGCAGTTGGTCGTCGTCCACCTCGGTGAATCCTCCGTAGTCGTCATGATGCTGCGGGGTATTATCCGTCCTGCCGCCCTTGCTGGCCGCCTCGATGTAGCCGTCCTGTGGAGCGCTCGGCGGCGCACCGAAACTGTCGCTGCCCTTCTGCGCCTGTGGTGTCAGAAATTCAACTTCTTCCGCGACGATATCCCACGCTGTCCGCTTCGTGCCGTCTTTGGCCTCATAAGTACGCGTTTGAATCGAACCCGTCACTGCAACTTTTCTTCCCTTGGACAGATAGCGGCTGCAAAGCTCGGCCAACTGCCGCCATGCGACGACGTTCAAAAATCCGTCTCCTGCTGCCCGGTTTGAGAATTACGAAACCGTCGATTCACCGCGACGGTAAAGTTGCAAACGGGCGTACCTGCGCTCGTACTTTTCAGCTCCGGGTCTCTCGTCAGGTTTCCGATCAGAAATACTTTGTTCATTCCCCTTTTTCCCCCGTTTCTTTTCGTCCGTATGGCATATCTGGTCTATTTCTTCATCACGCCGACGCTTTTCTTCGTCAAGTGCCCTCTGCGTGACTCTCATACAGGAATACGAACAGAAATACACATATCCGTCAGCTTTCCCTTTGGCTTTCATGGACTGTTTATAAGCATGCTGCGGTGTTTTATAGAACGGTTTCCCGCACTGCCAGCACTTACAACGCGTCCGACTTACCATTCCGCCATCCAGCGATGCCGTTCCATGAATGAACTCGTGAATTTTAGAATCACTCATCCGGCACAGCCCCCTTCTCCTGCTGCGGCTCATCTCTGGGGTGATCTTCTGGGATGCCGCACATATTATGCCAGCGCGTGTACATATCATAGGCGTGCATCCATGTCATATCGCTCTTCTTCCATTCCCGTAACCCGTCCCGAATACCGTAAAGCATCTGGTACAGTGCCGAATCAACCGTCATTCCGCCTGCCCCAGTTCCCATCAGCGGCATAAACACTGCCGCGTCGGCTGTCATGCTCAGCTCGTTTTTCACCGTCAAGACGGCCGCGCGCGCCGCCTGATAGACGTAATCTGTGCCGACAATCTCCATCGGAATCTGCATGGTCGGCACGTAGATGACATTGGGGGAATTTGCAACTTTCGCCCGAAGTGCCGTCCCGATGGGCATTTCTGGCCCATACAGCTGGGCAATCCTCGTCTGGATGCGTCCTTCGATGCCCGGCCACGTCTGCGCAACAGCCAAATCAACGCCGCCGTCCATCAGCCCAAAGCTGTTGCCCGAAGTCACGACAACATCCCTGCCCGTGACTTTCCCCTGCTGTGCCAGATCTTCCAGCTTGCCGCATGCGGCCTGCATAGTCTTTTCCCGCTTCACGGCATTAGAAATGAACTCGCACACATCCTGATTGGGATGAAAAAAGATGATTCTCATGCGTCCTTTTCCTTTCTCTCGCTTTGCTTTCGTCAATTTTGATGACATATATGACCAAAAGCACTGCAAACAACATACTGCAATAATCCAATGGGCTTCCGGACCATCAGCGCGCTTTCTTTCTTTTCTTCGTCGGTTTATTGCTCATCGTCAGGTACCCCGTTTTCTTTTTACAAAACAGCCTGCCCAAAATCTTCATTTTCGTTCGCTCCCTTCATCGCGCAAAAAACTCGCCAATGCGGCTTCTTGCATATTCTTCTTCCGTTGCGCTGAACCAGTATTGAACGATTTCACCGTTCTTTTCCCCCTCAATGCAGATTCGGTACTGTGGCCCATGGCTGGTGCTGCTCGACCTGCCCGTATCCGCATCATAGCGATATGATGAATAGGCTGCTGTATAGCCCTTATCCACCACAATTCCGCACTGAATCGAATTGCGTTCATTTTCAACAAAACCGACAATGCCAAGGGCAATCAGGCACATGAGCACCGCAAAAAAGACCATTGCGCCGATGAATCCCCAGTCAATCCGCCTCACCTTGCACCTCCATTTTCTCTGCCGCTTTAATCCATTCTCTCGGAATCCGTCCATTGAAAGCCCTCCACTGCTCTGAATATGGATATCCATCAAAAACAATTTCCGCACCGGGAACGGCTTCGGAAAGCTGCTGCCTATCGAAAATATTTTTCAGCCACAAATCGGGAATTTCAATCGTCAACCGCCATGCCGTCCGGCTATACTGGACAAAGTTCTGCGTTGCCCAGCTTTGATGCGTCGGATCGGGGTCACAGGTCAGCCACACCCAGCCCGTATACATGACAAAGCCTTTCTTCTCTGGAACAGCAACTCCGCCCATCGTCAGGCCATCCTTCAAAATACGCCAGAGCAGTTTGTCAGCACAGAAATGATAAATTTTCACGGCTTTATCCTCCTCTGCTTTTCTTCTCTGATGTCGTTTAGGAAATGCAGCCACATCGGCCGGTCGATCTGCTCATCTCCGAGGCTGCCCGCCTCGATGATGTCCCTTTCCATAACCGTCAGCGTCTTGCTGTCCAGCTTTGGCAGCAACGGCCTGATGAAATCTATCACCAGACCCGGCATATAGGTCTGCCGACCGATGCAGTACCTCACGGCACAAATCAGTACCGCGCCGAAATCATTGTTCTGGTCAGATATCTTAATCATTCGTCGTCGCCCCCTCCCAAGGGTGGTTCTCCATCTCTTGCTGTGTCAATTTTCTCTGCCAGCAGCGCCACTATTTGCCATGCATATCAATTTCGTGACCTCTCGAAATTGGTCTTCTACTTATCCCATGGGAACTGCTGAACGAAATCGACACCCATAATCCCTCGCAAGCTCGATTTCATAAAAATTGGAGTCTTTTGCTGCGCGGAACAGTATGCCAGCTCATCAATCCAGCTCTTTTCTGGAATAACCTTGCCTTTCCGATTGCCCGTTTCCGCGCCGACAATAATCCAATCCACCCGCTGTTCCGGCGGCGTGTCGAAGTAATTCAGCCCGGTAAACGGTGCAAAAATCGGTTCGATGGAAACAAACGTCTTTGCCTTTCCACAGAAGAAATATTCCTGCATCGGGTTTTCGCAAGTCGTCCCGTACCAGAATCGGTCATTGTTCAACGGCAATATGCCTGCCTGAATCAGCTTGATATATCGTTTCGGATTTTTTGTCAGGAACAGATAGCGATGCTGCGGCGCAGCCTTGCAAGCCTCAATTACCGCACTGATCCACTCCGTCGGCACCCACTCGCCAAACAGATCTGCCATGCTGCACACGAAAATGGTTCTTGGCTTTTTCCAGCGTTGCGGCTCATCCAGCTTGTAGCGATGAAAGGTGGGTTCAAATCCGAACGGATACGCAGCGTCAGTTATACTTCCATCCTTGTTCTTCTGTTCCCACGGATAATCAAGTTCTAACGGTTTTCCCGTTCCTGTCAGCATCCCACGCTCAATCAGGTGCCGTTGGCATTGGCATTCTGGGTCATATATTTCTCTCGCCCCAAAACGCTCCGCAATCCTCCGCGCATAGCAGTATTCACAGCCGTGTAAACAGCCGGTGACTGGATTCCACGAGCTGTCACACCAATCAATTTTCGTCTTGATTCCCATTAAAATCATCCTCTTTCGGCTGTTCGGGCTTTGCAACGTCGAATTCTTCCGTAAACCACTTAAACACAAGATCAAGCGAATACGAGCCAAACCCACTGTGCATTTCTCCGTCTGTCAGGTCAAAATATGTAATGCCGTAGTATGGTTTTTCGGGTGTGCCGCTCACGTAGATTCTAGCGTATGGCGTTTTTATTTTGTGCTCATTCCTCTTCTCCGCCGCCAGCTTTACATTCATCGTTCATTTCCTCCAATACTCCCTCCGATACTCGGAAAAGCATTTTGTCGATTTGAAAATCGCTTTACGGTTTACCCAGCGTGCGAAACGCCTAAGTTCTTCCGGCGGTTCGGTGTTTGTTGTAAAGTCGCGATAGGGCTGTGCAAAAACCTCCGCGCCGATTTCCCGCAACGCAAGTGCTCGCCGCTCCGCCGATGCTATATCCTGCACAAGCAGATAAACAAAGACCCGGTAAGGCTTAACGCCAGCTTCGTCCAACCGCCGAATGGCTGTTTCGACCTCGCCCAACACCGCGTCTGTATCGCAACTCATGCGGATAAAACGAATCCATTTGAGCCGCGCCAGCATCCCGGCAATCTCCGGCGTGATAAGTCGAGCGTCAAGGCCCTGATTAAAATCCACCCGAACATCCTGACCGCCCATATCCGCGATTTGTTCAAGTCCGTGTTCGCAGGCTAAAACATTGTTGTCCATGAAAACGATATCCCGGCTGTTCGGGCGTTTGATCTCTCGCCACGTTCGATAAGGGCGAATCTGCCCTTCTTTTTTCGGTACGATGCACCAAGGGCAATGGCGTATACAGCCGCGCGTCAAAAAACCGATTGCATGTTTGCAATCCGGATAAATGGAGTAATCCGGAAACATTGCGTCGATTTCTTCCGGCAGCTCATCCATGATCCCATAACCCGTTCCACCCTTGATGGTATCAAGCGGCAAGTATGGATTTTCCGGCGTAAAGGTGAAAATCTTGCTACTATACACACGATCAAAAGTCAGCATTGGGTTCCACCACTCCACGCTGTCCCCCTGCGCCTTGTGCCATGCGGATATCTTCATCAGCGCGATGTTCGGGAAGCCCGTATGATCGCTGTCGTGTAATGCTACGCGCATCTCGTTACCCCTCTTTCGGCGGTAAGTGAAGTTCAGGAAGAAGGGCTTTGTAATCGTCGCAATCAATTCTAAATGCTTCATCAGAACCGCCGACGAACACACCGTAGGGTTTATCCTTCGCTTCAGATCGAATGATGCCGTCAATTCTGCTGATGTTGAAAATAATTCCAGACGGAAGCACGGTAAACGACGTACATTGCTCGCTTTCGGTTTTCTTGGACACATCTAATGTATCATTTCCCGAAACGGCTCGATAGAGAGCAGCGGCGAGGGCTTTCTTTTCAATCTGGGTGCGCGTGTTACCTTTGGGAATTTGAACAAACGGCGATGTGCTGTCACACACAACGCATTGATACCATACGGTGTAATCATTGTCCCGCCATCGGGCATTTCGACTTGAAGCTCCATTCTGTCACCACAATATGGACAATGTGGAAATTCAGACATATGTTCGATCAGCATCATTCATCCTCCTCGGAATCAAGAACTTCGTGCCATCCCCAGTCGATGCTGTTGAATACAGCTTCACGCGCTTCTTCTTCGATTTGTTCCTGAGTAGCGTCGTTCTCGACCTCAAATTCTTCTTCGATCCTGCATCCGGCAAAGCCAGTGTCTAAATATGCCTTGATTTTTCTCATTTTTATTCACCTGCAATCAGAAATTGATTCATGCCCGCGTCGGACTCAGCAAGGAAATACTGAGCGTCGCGCATAACGGCTTCATAGCGTTCGCGTCCCTGAAAACTGTCCACGACGCGCTGTTCCTCCGAGGACATGTCCGAATATTTGCATTTCCCGTAGGCGTTCGGCAACCATGCTTTCTTTCGCCCTGCAAAGATATTGAACTTCTCTAGGAGATTTTCATCCTTAAAGATGAGATGAGCCGTGCCTTTTTTGAAGAATGTAGCCTTGAAATACTTGGTATCAATGTTTCGTGTGCATCCAGTTGACTCGGCTATTCTGAAGGCCGCATCGAGGCTTCCCTCCCAGTCAGTTCGCCCGCAGTCGAGAAAATCAAACACCTTTTCGATATCACGGAATTTCTGAATGACGCGCCATGAATCAAACGATTTGTCATAGGAGTAGGACGAGTAGAAGGGGATAATCACTTTTTTGTTGATCTTGAAGCAGTCATTTGTTTTCCAGCCATCATAATAGTGCCGGTTCGGGCTTTCTTCGTTCCAGTATTTTTGAGTCCAGCTATCGAACAGTTCAACAATGGTATCTTCGATGCCGCCAATAACCTTGGCGTTCATTTTGATAATGAGTGTCATAATGTTGTAGATCGAAAATTCGTAATCGACCAGTTGCGAAATACTGTCGTGCAGTTCGTTGATAAGGTTCGATGTGAGTCGCTGCACAATAGTAGGCTGTTTGAAGATCATGTTCCAGTACTTGTATCGGGTTTTCCTGATGTACTTATTGATCGAGCAATCGTCTAGATTGCTACATCCCTCAATTTTGAGGCTGATGATCGGCGAGTTGTACTTTTCATTCGGCAAATTGAGCATGTTGGGTGACATGGCCTGCCATTCCTCAATGAGCCGGATGCCGCAGGCGACCTCATAATTGTAGCGGTTTACCCACTCGTCCATCTCACTATACAAGGTAAGATCGCCGTATTGTTCCGGGATTTCTTGGCGCTTGTAGGTCGGAGCTTCTTTCATTCCCTGCATTATCGAACTATCCCGTTTTCGTTGAGGAATGACCTTTTTGATGAGAGCTACGTCTACATCCGTTTCGCGTTCTGCGTTGCGGAAAGCGCCGGAGACGAAGGAAATCTCCGCGCCCGTCTGAAGGGATGCTACAAGACGCTTTCTCGTTTCCGTGTAGGGGTTGCGGATTGTTTCAGCATTGAGGATGCAGCGGATTTCGCCGCCATGCTCCATCAATTCAAGAGCTTTCAGGAAATGGTCAGCCCCTCGGTCAAAAGGGGGATTCATCACGATAAGGCTGTACCGTTTTTGAGTCTGGAATGAAAGGAAATCATCGTGAATGACCCGGAATCCGCGCCCTTCAAGGGTGTTGCGGAGGAGTGCGTCGATCTCAATACAGTCGATGTCGGCTTCCTCAACTGCCTCCCTGATGCTGCGTTCATCGTGTGTCGGGTAGTTGTGGCTGGCGTAGTACATTTTTTTCGCGGCGTACAGGGCAAGGTCGCCCTTTCCGGCGCTGGGTTCAAGAACACAGTCAACCATGTTCCACTTGATCCCATCAAGCAACTTTTCTGCCAGCGGCTCCGGGGTGGGGTAAAGGTTTTCTGTGCGCAATCACTTTCGACCGCTTTGATGACTGCTGTGTTCATTGCGCTGCCTCCGCTTTTTCATCACCGCAAAGCTCCGGCAGATTTGCTCTGACCAACGCTGCCGGAATCGGCGGACAAACAGCGTTGCCGCATCTGGCGACCTGCTCCGCCTTCGGATAAGCCTTTCCGTCCGCATCTACATCAATGATGTAGTTTTCAGGGAATCCCCTGCGCATCAAAAAGCTCGCGCGGGGTCAGCATCCGCAGCCCGATGTCCACAATCTGATATTTTTCCCCGCACACTGTAACCAGTCCAAGCCTGTCTTTGGATGTAATCGTCGGCGCAGGCTTCTCACAGGATGCCGCATTGTCTCCATTCCCGTAATACTTGACCAGGAACGCTCGAACATCTCCAAAAAATGGCCAGCTCTGGCCGTAATGGTGTTGAGCGGTTCATCTGCGCATTGCCCATCACAATTATTGTTGAACTGCGTCACATAGGCCGCGCACAGCGCATTATGGTCGATGGCCGTTACCGTCGGCAATGGAGCATCCGCCGCGCTGGCCGGACTGCTCGTGCCATAGAACTTGCTGATAAATGCAGAAACCATTCCATATCGGTTTGAAGCATCCACGGTCATAATCGGTTTGTCTATCGTTTGCCCGCGCACTTCGCTGCCCTGCTCATCGTGATACTGAATCATCATGGGCATGACTACGCCCGTGCCATGCTTGGCCGTGATCGTATCCAGCGGTTCTGCGATATCCTGTCCCCTGAAATTTTCACCGCCATGATTGACTTGAATAATGAATGGCGACGGGTTCTTCAAAACAAATTTTTCAATGCCTCTTGCAATTCTACGCATGGTCTTTTCCGAAAGTGGGCGAACAGCATGAATCCCGTACTGCTTGAATATTTCCTCGCTTGTCGCAAAAATTGATGGGCATGGGAGATTGAAACCAGCACATCAGCTACCGGCACCCACGGCTTTTTTCATTCCTGCCAGCGCCTCAAAGCTATCTGGCGCCGCGTGCGTCGGTTCAGGCCAGACAATCGGTTTTCCGTCACAGCGTGCAATCAGGAAGAACCGTTTCCGAATGGTCGGCGCTCCATAATCGCATGCCCGCATCGTCCTATACTCGACCTTGTACCCTTGCCGTTCGAGCTGGCTGACGAATCGCCGGAAAGTTTCACCCTTATACCGAGGATCTGGTCGGTTATCCTTATCAAGCCGTCCCCAGTCCTGAAATTCTTCTACGTTTTCCAGCATGATAACGCGCGGATGCACTGCTTTCGCCCACTTTACCGCAACCCAGGCCAGCCCTCGAATATGCCTGCTGACAGGCTTTCCGCCTTTCGCCCTGCTGTGATGCTTACAGTCAGGCGAAAACCACGCCAGCGCCACAGGCCTCCCCCCGCACACGCCTTGACGGGATTGACCTTCCAAACATCCTCCTGATAATGCTCGGTTGTCGGATGGTTTGCTCTGTGCATCGCAATCGCCGCCGGGTCATGGTTGATGGCAATATCCACGCTGCGGCCTATTGCCATTTCAATACCCGTTGATGCGCCGCCGCCACCTGCGAAGTTATCCACGACAATCTCGCTCATTTGACTTCACTGCTTTCTTTTGATATAATGAATACGGTTTTTTGAGGAATGTCCTGCCCGCGCCCCTAACGCGGACAGGACGTTTTTGTTTATGCGATAATCGTAACCATGCCGCTGGTTACCAAGTTATCCAGTGCCTTATCCAGATACGCGTGAATATCCTGAATCGCCCGATGCTTCCACAGGCCGCCGTCTGCCTCGTAAAGCGCAATCTCCGGCATGTCCTTTCCATCGCTGTTCCTGATACGCAGAATGAACGGGCTTTCCGGCTGATCAATCTCGCAGAACGTGCGGAACGGCCTCAAATACACAGGATTTTTGATGACCACATCGCTGACCCGCACAACGCCGTCACGCACCGTTACACGCTGACTGATGCCGTCGTCGCTGGTGTTTGTCCCCTCTCTACGCTCAAATTGCCAACCACCTTGCCGACTTCCAACGAATTGTCGGTTTCAATAAACCGGCTCTGAAGCTGCACGATGAATTCTTCCTGCCCAATATACCGCCCGAACTCGAATGGCTCATTGTCGGTCACGACACGCGCCAGCTCAGCTCGAACCGCATAATCATCACTGCATTTAATCCCGTACAGCACAACCTTGCGCGGGTCGGTCACCTGTACGACCAAATTTCCAAACTTATCCAGCTGACCATCCGGGTCGTTCAGGATATAATCCACCAGACCGCTCAGCGTGAAGATGTTCACAGTCGGAAGAACCGCCGGAAACGGTTCTTTGATACGCACCAAATCATTCGTGTTGACATACATGCGGCCGTCAATCTCCTGCACCGTATAGCTACGGTTCTTGGTGCCCAGCTCGTACAGGAAGCGCATCGCCTCAGCGTCAAGCTCTCCCAGCTTGAACAGTGGAACTTCCTTCATTTCGCCAACAATGCTTGCCATAATTTATAGGCTCCTTTCTTTTGCTCGGAACGACACAATCTGCGGCATCGTTCCCGGTTCATCCTGCGGTTCATCTTCCGTCGTGCCAATCGGCATGCTGACAGCTTCCGGCTGCACATTGCCGGCCATGTCGAGCTGCCCCGCCACCTGATTCAACTTCTGCGTCGCATAAATCGTTCCGTCATCCGTCTGATCAAAGAAAACGCTCTGCTTCACAGGCGTAGGCGGCGCGAAACTCTCCTTCACAAAAAGACATCTCGCCTCCGTCCCTGCTCTCGGTCGGCTTAATAGTCAGCACCATCGTGATTTTGCGCGCCCGTCTGGGCTCCGTGTTCGGGTCAAGAATGTTGCGCGTCATTCTGCCGAGCGCATCTTCCCAGCGCTCCTGCACTGCGCCTCCCATCAGGCGGCTCAGATCTTTGAGGTTGCCAAAAGTCTGGCTCATTGTGTTTTACCCTCCTTGTGTGTCTCGCTCAAATGCGAAGAAGTTCATGTGTGGTGCATCGAAAGCAATCGGCAAAATACCCTTGCGGCCGTTTCGATTCTTCGCCACATTGATAAGCATGAATGTCCATCCGTTCGCCTGACAGGATTCGGCCATCTGCTGCCACGGCTCTGGGACAGTCCGAATATCCGGCGCATGCAGAATCAAAAACTGATTCGCGTCCTGCTCAATGGTGCCGCTCTCTCGGCTTTCGCTCATTTTGGCATCCGCCCGCCTTCGCCTATTCCCATTTCGGACTGACGATTCATCTGCGTCATGGCAATAACGGGAATTTTCAGTTCCATCGCCAGCCGTTTAAGCGCTCTGGAAATTTCGCCGACTTCTTCCGCGCGGTTGTTGGTCTTTCTGCCGCTCCTGAGCAGCTGCAAGTAATCCACGACAATCATATCGAGTCCCGTATCCTGCCGCTGTCTGAGGGCAAGGGAACGGATTTGCAAAGGGGTCTGTGCCTGCGTGCTGATGCTCAGCTGGATTTGCCCTATTTCCGCATACGCGGCAACGACGCTCTGAATCTGCTCATCGGAAAAGTTGCGCGCTTCAATGACATCCACCGGCACGCCTGAAAAACGCGCTATGATGCGGTCATACAGCTCGGCTTCGTCCATCTCAAGCGATACATACAGGACATGCTTTCCCGACCGTGCCGCGTTGGTAGCGATAAACAGCCCCAATGCCGATTTGCCAACGGATGGCCTTGCGCCGATGATGCACAGCTTGCTGCCTCGAATCCCGCCGCCCAACACACCATCCAGCCGCCCAATTCCCGTGTGCATGCTGTCATCCGTTTTCTGTTCGGCAAACAGATAGTCGTGCATATTGAGAATCATCTGCGGGATGGAAACAATCTCCTGGGTCGGCCCATTCTTCGCCAATTCATCAATCTGCCCGCGAATTTCTTCCGCCGCCTTGACAGGATCAGTCAGCTCGTTTCGGGCAAGCTCTACGGTCTGTTGAGCGATTTTGCACAGCGCCCGCCGCATGCCGGCCGCTTTGACGTTCGCCACATACTGATCACACAGCACCAGCGACGGCATGCCGCTTTGCAGCAGGTCAACCAGTAGCGTAGAATCGAAATTCGGCATCGCGTCCGAAACGGTAACGAGGTCGCATGTCTTATTTTGAGCATCCAGTTTTTGCATGACGGCAAAAACTTCGTGACAAATCAAATCCGTGAAGTCTTCAATCGTCAGCTCAATATTTCGCGGAAGAATATCGCCTCGCAGGATAGCACCGATAATTGCCCTCTCGCTTTCAGTCGCCTGATAGGCAGTGGTTTTCTCCTCACTCACAGACACTCGTACCCCTCGTAGTAATCTTTGCCGTCCTTCGTTTCACAGATGGGCGGCGCAGCCTGATTGGGCGGCTTTCCCCTAGCCCTGTGGTCGGTTGGTGCAATATCATCATCCGATCCGCCCTGCTTGCGGTACGCCCGAAGAATCCCCAGCACATAGCGCGAGGTTTGCTTATGCGCACAACGCGCCTTTTCGATGGCTTCCAACACCCACGCCTTTGGGAACTCCAGCATGAGCATGAAATCCTCATGCTCGTCTCGGGCATCCGGCGATGCAGTGTCCCAATCCTCACGGAAAACTCCGGCCTTTCGTCCTGCTTCTTCGATTTCCCGATTGATGGCAATCTGCTCCAGCAAACCTTTTTCCGTTTCACCAGAGGTCGGGGGCAGGCTGCTCGTTTCGCCCTTGCTGCTTATATCCTCCTCTCTCTCTTTTTCTAATTCTTTATCTGATTCTATATGTGTGCATCCGCAACCGTCCGAATCCGTTTGCATGTTTAATGCTTCCATTCCTTGCGTTTGCATGCGTTCGCATCCATCTGCATACGTTTGCTTTCCAGCCGCACTTTGTGGATGCCAACGTGCATTTGCAGCATTGCGCGTGCTTTCTGTGCGTTTTTTGAGGTTCTCAAGCCCCCGATCTACGTTGCGCACCATCAGCGTAAACGCCATACTTGCCGCAGGGCAAAGCTCGCCCTTCTCCGGCCGCCTACCCTCTTTCGCGTATCTGGATAACGCCACAATGACTGCCATCGCGTCGGCAGGTTCGAGCTCATTGTTCAGCGCTTCCACATCGGCAAAGTCAAGGACAAACCCTCTGGCTTTTTCTGAACGCATTTACCTGTTACACCTCCTTTTTGCTTTTTCTGGTCTAAGTGCGGCAGCATGCCGCTGGTGCGGCGCGCCGGAGTTGAGCCGGCAACAGTGCCAAAGGGGAAGAACACTGTCAAAACCGTTTGCGCCGCATAGTGCCGGTCTTTCCCGGCTGCCAGTATGAATTTGCTATTTGATTTTGTGTCCGGCAGCGTACTCTGCCTCCCCTTCTTCTGCCGCCTTTTCTACCGTTTCAGCTCGACTCCTTCTGCTTTGGCGGCCATCGGACTTAAACCGATATCTGCGCTCGGCGCTACTATCCACCGTGCGCTGCATTGCTTGTGCTACGCCGCCACGACGCGGGGGAATCTCCCCCGCATATTTATTACTTGGCCTGTTCGACCTGTTTGGGCTTTTGAGGCGGCATGAATGTTTGAACCATCTGCACCACTTCGTCAAAGCGCGCTGCCGGAATATCGGCAACCCTGGCAATGCCCATACGCTTGAGCGCATCGCTGATTTCGCCCTGCCGCCCCGTTTCCTTCTCCATCTGCATGATCTTCTCGATCTGCTCTTTGGTAATCGTCTCGTTCTTCCCGTTTCCTCCAAGATGCGGGAATACTTCGCCCAGTGTCAGCGCGCCGTCATCAAAGCTGCATTTCAGCTCTTTGAGCTTGATCATGTGGTCGGCGTTCCAATCGTCAATCTTGGCGTTCAAGTAGTTCTCAAATCCGTCCTTGTCACGCCCAGCTTTTCATAAATGCGCAGCATCTTCGCCACGAGGTCGGCGCGCTTTTTTTCGTCCTTCATAATCTCAACCAACCCATTGGATGATGTTTTTCGGCAGGCCGCAACCGCCGCCGAGGTTACATCGCCGGGAATAATCTGAAGGATGCAGGCGCGCAGTCTGCGGCTGCCCATGTTGGCTTCCAGTTCGTAGATATCGCGGTCATCGGTCAGCTTATAGCCGCCCGAACGTGTGTAGACCGCCAATGTTTCACCTCAAAATGGCGTGAAACGTAGGTGTTTGTCTGCAAATCCCATGCGAACGCGCGGATTGCACTGAATCCAACGCCATTCTTGGCTACGCCGCGTTCAAGCACTTCCATACCGAAGGTCACATTGCCCCAGTTTCGGGCAAGCACCTCTGCCAGCCGGATGGATGGTCCGGAAATCATTTCATTGCCGCGCGGGTACAGGTAGATCGCCGCATCCGCCAGCGTCGGACGCTCGCATTCCCGCAAGATGCAATCCATACTCAAAAGCGGATCGCGCGGAAACTGGCGCGCCATCATCACCTGCGCTTTGACCTCGGATACCGCGCGAGCTTCTGCATTGGCGGCAACTGCATTGCCGGAATCATGGCGCTTTTGAATCCATGCTCATACCGTTCGCCGGAGCAACCGCATACGGATTGATGACCTGCAAATTTTCGAGTTCTTCCATCGTTTTTCGTTCCTCCCTTACGCCTTTACGCTGATGGTTGTATCCTGATAGAATTCAACGCCCGATGCTGGCCTCGCCCTTGCTCATTCGGGCAAGCGCATCCAACGCTGTCTGATTGATTTTCCGCAGCTCCATACCATTCACATAGGCCGGCACAGCGGCTTCATCCACCACGCGCGCCTTCCAACGCTTGCTGACGGTTGTGCCGACCGCCTTCGCGGGTTCGGCAACCAGCACGGATGCTTTCATGTCCTCCACCATCTCGGCCATCGCCATCGAAATCGCCGCGCCGTGCATGTCCCCGGCCTGCTCGGCCTCCGCCGCCTCATTCATCAGACGGTCACGTTCGATCTGCTGGCGCTTGACGGCTTTCCGCTCTGCCTCGCGTCTAGCCTCCGCTTCCGCCGTCTGATACCGTGCCATACCCGCCTTGATGGTTTTCTCTGCCCGTTCCATCGGCGCAAGCATGGCCTTCTCCTGCTCACAGATACGGGCATGCGCAGCTTTCGCCGCATCCTTGCTGGGTTTCCAGTATTCCTTCATCTGTTTGGAGCGCTTCTTGATTTCCACGAGAAACGCCGCCGCGTCCTCATACTCGCGCGCATTTCCGATTCGCATGTTCTCGGCTCGCTCAATTATCGCCTGACCCGAAGCAGTCAACTGTTCTTCGATGCCGAGCGAACCAAGTGTCCGAATCTGCAAAACGTTGTCTGTTGCTCTGGCTTCCATGTATATCACTCCTATCTGATTTCCGCCTGCATCGCGTTGTAAATCGCCATGCAATGCAAAAAGTTTTTATATCCGTCATCGACCTGCCCGAAGTGATAACGTCCATCTCGCATAAGCTGTAAACCGTACAGCCGCCGAATCCTCATGCCGTGGCTTTGCATCGCATGGGCATACGCGCCAATCTGCGTAGCCAGCATAACGCTGTGATAAGCCGCGGTGCATTTCAGATCAACCACATCAACGCCCTGCCCATCGTCGGGTTCGATGTGCCCCAGCAAGTCCAGCGTCCCCGCATACATCATCTGTCGATGATAGGTGCGAATCTCGCTGCCCTGCCAAGTTGGCGAATAATCCTTGCAAAAACGGAGGAACGCTCGGACGTATGGCGCAGTATCTTCATCTGTTTCAAGCACACCATACCTGACATAATTGCTGACCTGTTCATGCGCCCGCGTTCCTCTGTCTGCCGCCGCATCCAACGCCGCCTGCGGAACTGCTGCATAGAGCATGCTGCTCATCGGAGACATAATCTGCGTCACACTCGGCAGAACAAGCCCGCCCAGCGTGTACAAATGCTGCTGCTCATCAAATGCCAGCTCCGGCCTTGACTGTATCTCCATCACACAGCCTCGCAATAATCCAGTTCTTCAAGGCTTGCGGCTTCCGCGCGGCTCTGGTACTCGTCGCAAACAACCACAGCGCTGTCCAGCGCCGTATATAAGCAACTGACCAAATCGCCAAGCTGCACGTCCTGCAACGCTCCTTTTTCGGTGGTGCGAATCATAGTTCGCAACTCCCTGCAAACACTTTCCAGATGATCGAGGATGGCGTATTCCGCTTCACTCATTGCGTACCTTGACGTTTCTGTGACGAATCTGCTATAATAACAACAGCGCCACTTCTGGTCTGAATGCGGTGCGGAGGTCAGCATCTTCTCCATGCTGATCTCTTTTTTTATTGTCTCGCCGCATTTTGTTGTTCTTCCTTCTTGAGCTTGCACGCCGCCCAAATGAAGAATGACACGCCTCCGGCAATGCCGAGCGCAAGCAGAATGCTCACGCCAGCCCAGAACAGATCAATCAGTTTTTCGAGCATTTCTTCCCGCCTCTTTTCTCGACTGTCTTTACATCATCGCGAATCATCCGTTCTGTCGCATGAGATATGAACTCACAAACCAGCGACCCAGCCTTGTCCTCATCCTCACCCGCCAAGGTTTTCACGACAACGCTGACACAGATTTCCAACGCTTCAAGGATATCCTTCGCATTTCCGGCCATCGTTGTAATGCCGTTCTCGACTTTAATCAGGCAGTTGCCGTCACTGACCTTGGATTTTTCACCGCAAACGTCTTTGACCACCAGCTCGACAAACTTCTCGACAATCTCCTTGCGCATTTCGTCTTTTCTTCCTGCGCAGGCCACTTTGAGAACATTTATGGCAACGGCGGTTGCCTGTGCAAGCAGTAAATCGGCCGTTCCAGAAAGATGCAGTTCCTTGTTGTCCTTGCAATAAATCATAATTTTCGCTCCTATCTTCTCCGGGCTATCCGCCCGTTCTCATCCAGCAGCCCGTCCATAACGAGCAGCTTTGTCGTGGCTTTCCGCCTTCTGCCAGCCTCTCGCTTTTCCGGGGCAGGCTGTCGCACCGTCCTGCGGCTCTGAATCCACGCATCAAGATCAGGCTCAAGCACGGCCAGATGCGGCCTTGTGGCACTCGTTCCGATATTGACGCACGGCATTGTCCGCATAAGGTCGCTGGCCGTCCTGCGGCTTACGCCTAAGACCTTGGCCACTTCCTCCGTGTGGAGCAGCTTCGCTTTCATGCCGCTTTCCTCCTAGATTTGTAAGAGACCCAACGCCGTTTCGATGGCTTCTCTGGCTTCCTCCAGCTCTTGTCGATAGCTGTTCCGCAGCGTCGGGTCAATCTGTCCATCGACGGCATCCCGCTCCACTCTATCTTGGAGCTTGAGCACATCGTCGATCTGATGCTTGGTATTGACGACCGCACCGAGCAACCCCAACTCTCGGCTATCGGACGCACCGAAGTATTTCACGATTTCGGGGTACTGCGCCCGTGCCCAGCGCCGGAACAAACCGACATCACGAAGCTGCTCCTCCATCATGTCCACGTCGGCCATCTCTGGAATCCAATCGCCGCGCTCCATGCGCTTGACCTGCTCAACAGACACACTGAGCAGCGCCGCAACCTGAATTTGGGTCAGCCCCGCCTCTTTTCGGGCATCCTTGAGAATCTGATGGGCTGTCTCGCTCACGTTCCCGCCTCCTTTCCGAACGAAATCTGTTCTCTGCCTTCAAAACAGGCATTTCTTGACACTTCTTGACGTTTAATATTGATTAAAATTAACTTAATCAACGTCAATAACATCACCAAGAGAACAACCAAACAACTTAGCCATTCTCTTAATTGATGCGTACTTTGGAATTCGCTTTCCCTGTTCCCACAGGCAAACCGTCGAAGCATCTACACCGATTTTTTCAGCAAGTTCAGCCATTGACAGTCCAAGCCGTTCGCGATGTTCCTTGATTCGGTTCATAATTTTTCATCACACCTCCTTGTTGATTTCTGTCAACATTATATTATCAGATTTTACTTTTGTCAATATGATTTCGTGATTTTAATAAACTTTTTGTCAGCTTTATTGACGTTTCATTGAATTAAAGATAAAATCATATTGATTAAAGTCAATAAAAGGGCGTGAAATCATGAATCGACTAAAGGAACTCCGAAAAGCTAACCGTATCACGCAAAAGGAAATTGCTGATATGTTCGGCATTTCTCCCAGCGCAGTTTCATTCTGGGAATCTGGAAAAAATAATATCGACTGGCGCTGTGCCACAACACTCGCTGAAAAAGTTCCATGTTACCCCTGAATACTTACTCGCGAAACCGACATCATCGACAGCGCTTCTATTCAAGCTCCTGCCGCTGTCCGAATCCCTGTCGTCGGTACAATCCGTGCCGGAATCCCGCTGGCGGCCATCGAGGATATTGAGGACTGGGAGGAAATTCCAGCGGACATGGCAAAGAAGGGCGAGTTCGTTGCTCTGCGTGTCAAGGGCGATTCAATGCTTCCCGATATCAAAGATGGAGATGTCGCAATCATTCGTCGGCAGGAAAGCATTGAAAACGGACAAATCGCCGCGGTCATCGTCAACGGGGAAGAGGCAACAATAAAAAAAGTCCGGCTTTTGCCGGACGGAATCATGCTGATCGGTCTGAATACCGAAGTATACGAGCCTCATTTCTATTCAAAGCGAGGAAATATCTGATCTTCCCGTTCGCATTTATGGGAAGCTGGTCGAAGTACGAAGAAATTCTATTGAGGAGGATACATACGATGAAAAGAAAGCCAGACGTTCCAGTGCTCCAAACCGTTCCAATAAGAGAAAAACTCTTCTGATAGCGGATGCTTATGGTCTGCAATCAAAGCAATCCTTATGATCGCGTTCTGGCCTTTCACTTTGATTTACTGGATTATATCCTCTCTGATCGGTTCTAAAGCCTGTCAAGTCGAAATCTTCCCCTCTAATATTTCACCTTCATGTTCTGTCGGGAATGCTTCACAATCTGATGACGAATATCAAGCTGTCGGACTTTACAAACCAACATTCGTTTTTTCGACGGTTGACGGCTACAAAGACAAACTCAAAAACGTTCGCGACAGGCAACGTGAAATGGTACATGATAAAACCGCCTGCATCGTTCCAACCAAATTCACCTATAATGGAAGCGTAACTGAGGGCAACCGGCTTGTAAACGATTGGATGCGTCTGATGCTTCGTGCGTTCAATGGAGAATGCGACGTTATCATCGACCATGTTTCTTTTTTGAATTTTGATAGTTCTAAGGAAAAATCAAGAAATCAGCTGAATCCATCAACTCAATCGGTTCGCGCATGAATATCTCTATTTCCGATAAGTACATTGCCTTGAAGCTCAACGGTTGACCGTTGCCTATGACTATCAGCAATTCAAACAGGCTGAAAAAGAACGGATCCGTCAAATCCGCGAAGATGAACGGGAAAAAAGCGAAACTCGAAAGGGAATTGCAGGAACGCCGGGCAAAAATCATTAAAGACCAAAAGCACGTTGCCAATGAGCTTTCTGCCCTCTCTTCTCGACTGGAATCTGCAACGCCGGAAGAATCCGCAACGATACAATCTCGCATTGCTGAACTGAATGAATATACTCAAAAGCTGCAAAGCGACCTTGACACTGTCGCCCAACGCGAGCAACAAGCCCGCGCAGGCTATGTCTACATCATCTCGAATATCGGCTCGTTTGGCAAAAACGTTTATAAGATTGGCATGACCCGCCGTCTCGATCCGCAAGACCGAGTAGATGAACTCGGTGATGCTTCCGTTCCTTTTCGTTTTGACGTTCATGCCTTCATTTTTTCCGAAGATGCTGTCACGCTCGAAAACGCCTTGCACAACGCTTTCGCCTCTCGCCGTGTAAACCTCGTCAACCTGCGTCGTGAATTTTTCCATGTAACGCTGGATGAAATTGAGGCTTGCGTCAAGCAGAACTTCAGCGAAACCGTTGAATTCACCCGTACAGCCACCGCACAGGAATACCGTGAATCCGAAACAATCCGTGCTGAACAAGCTCTGGCAAGCTAATCGGAACATCAACCATTTTGCCAAGGTCGGCAAAATGGTCATCAAAAACTCCAGTTGCACAGCCGCATGAGTAAGGCAAACAGAAAGGACGCTTCCATGAGCAACGATTTTCGTTTTCTGATGTATCAATCCGCCGAAGAAAATGTGAGTGTCAACGCCATCATCAAAGACGAAACAATTTGGCTTTCTCAAAAGGGTATGGCTGAGCTGTTCGGCTGTTCAACAGACAACATTTCCCTCCACCTAAAAAATATCTTTTCCGACGGCGAATTGACGAAGGATTCAGTTACCGAGAAAATCTCGGTAACTGCCGCAGATGGTAAAAATTATCCTACTCAGTTCTACAATCTGGATGCGATCATCTCCGTCGGCTACCGCGTCAATTCCCGCCGCGCGACACACTTCCGCATCTGGGCAACCAGCGTCTTGAAGGAATACATGACCAAGGGCTTCGCACTGGATGATGAGCGCCTCAAGCAGGAACGGCTGCATTTGGCCACGACTATTTCCGCGAATTGCTTGAGCGCGTCCGCTCGATCCGCGCCAGCGAACGCCGCATCTGGCAGCAGGTGACGGATATCTTCGCGGAGTGCAGCATCGACTACGATAAAAACGCCGCCGTTGCCCATGACTTCTACGCCATGATTCAGAATAAATTCCACTATGCCATCACGGGGCAAACCGCCGCCGAAATCATCTATGACCGTGCCGACCGCACCAAAGATCACATGGGGCTGACCACATGGAAAAACGCCCCGGATGGCCGTATTCTCAAATCGGATGTTTCCATCGCCAAGAATTATCTGGATGCGAAGCAGATTCGTCAGCTTGGCGCGCCGTCTCCAGCTATTTC
>VOFB01000886.1_pt1 | contig 53697 bp, 58 predicted proteins | sample 5384141 | NCBI WGS metagenome assembly VOFB01 (sample SAMN12384721, study PRJNA508395) | human gut metagenome | isolation source: healthy gut A | host: Homo sapiens
CCCACCGCGCCCACAATGCCGATGAGCCAATCGAGAGGATCAAGCCCCGGCGCAAAGTCGGCAAAAGCCGGGCCTATCGTTTGCCCCAGGCCCATGAGCTTATGGGGCAGATCCACGCCGGGGGCCAGCCGGTAGGCTGTCCCCAGCTTCAGACAGGCCCAGCCAATGAACAGGTACGGGATGTTTGGTATTACATATTTCTTGACGCTATCTGTCCTCATGCACCGCCTCCTTTGCGCGTTCTTTCTGGCGGGACGGCTGGCGGGCCAGTTCAGCGGCGGCCTCCTTGAGCTGCTGCCGGATCGGTGCTTTTGTGGATTTTGTGCGCTTTAGCAGCCGTTTGGAATACTCGGAGAAACAAGCGGTCTGGGCAACGGCGATGTCATTCTTCACTGCTTCATTGACATAATTCCCGCACACCACCAGCACACGGGAGCGCCGGAGCAGATCGCGCCCCATATCAATACCGCTTTTATGTTCCTCCGGCACTACGTCATTGAGGAACAACGGCAGGTAGAGCATAGGGCAGATGGGGGAATAGCCCGCGTCATAAACAATGCGGCAGTATTTAGCTGCCTGTTCCGTAACCTCGCACGCATCACCGCGCCATGCAGCGGTCACATACGCAAGGGGTCGTTTCATAATCAAAACCTCCGTTTCTTTTCCTTATATAATAAGGTAGGGTCAAGGGAGGTTTACCTCTGGACAAAGTGTCCAGAAGCGGGGCTTGTTACTTGTCAAGTTCGTTCTTTTTCTCGGGGCTTTTGCCAGTTCGGGCGGCTGCTTGGCCTTCCAGTCATCCAGCAGGGACATAATCTGTTCTTTCATTTTGGCGGGAGTGACCTCCTTGCCAAAATACTTTTCCAGTTCCGCAATAGAAATAATCACGCCGCGATCCTCCTTTTTCTGTTCTGATAAGATACCGTCAATGACATCGCCGTTGAGCTTGCCTTCCTTGTCCAGCTCCCGGAGCCGTTTGGCCTGGGCCAGCGAGGGCGAAGCCTGCTCCCCGTCAATGGAAACAGCAATAAGCCTCCTGATTTTTCGGTTTGATGTAGAAAGCTCCACGGCGGGCATGAAGCCCATCTTTTTTATCGTCTACCTTATCCAGAAGCTCCGGCACAAGGGAGTTGAGCCGCAAGTAGCGCATGACCTTTTTTATAGTTCATTTCATGCGCCTCGCCTACAATCTCAACCGAGCGTTTCCCGACATCGCCTTCCGCAACATCTTTCAGCCGCCCGCCCTGATGCTTGATGTCCTCAACCTCGAGTTCCAGCAGCGCGGCCAATTCGCTGGGGAGCATCCCGTCACGCTGCTTGTTGCTGTCCTTCATGGCCTGCACCGCTTCGTGGTCGGTCATTTCACGGACAATAAAGGGCATTTCCTCCAGGAACCATTACACCGTTTACGCGGATAGAAGCAACGATTTCCTGCATCTTCGCATCGTCCCGTACCTTAAAGGGGTGCGGACGGAATGTGTGAAACGGATGAACCTCGGAAAGTTTCAGATAAACCAGCTTGCCTTCCTCAACCGGGCGGGGCGGTGTAGTCGGCTCGGGAGCCGTCTGTTCCACAGCAGCAGTTTCCTTCAGTGCCGTATCCTGTGCGGGCTTAATGGGCTCCTTGGCATCCGGGGCCTTTCCATCGCTTCGGGACACTTTGTCTCGTTTGGACGGCTTGGGCTTGTCAGGGGCCGTCTTATCCGCCTTTGGTGGGCGGCCCTTGCGGGCCCCAGCCGATTTCTCCGATTTCTGATTTTCAGTCGCAGCCTTTTCCGCTTTCGGCGGACGGCCACGGCGCGGCTTTTTCGGTTCCTCCGTATTGGCGGGCTGCGGTGTTTCTCCGGGGGCTGCCGCCTCTGGCGTTTCGGGGGGTTCCGACTTTTCGACTTCGGCGCGGGCGTTCTGCCTCTTTTCCGCCATAAGTTCATTGATTTTGTCAAAGGACACAACCACATCGCCGGACTCAGCACATTTACTCTGCGTCTACAAGGGTCGTATCCAGCCTGCCTTACCCGTGCAGCGTTTATCGGAGGCTATCATCTCGCGTCATGGGCAGCGGAGATCTGTTTCGTGGTCAGTTCTGTGGGATGAAGCAAAAGCAGGGATTTGCGCTGCCCCTCGGCGTAGGCCAAGGCTCTATCCTCCGCACTGCTTGTGGCCGGTATGTCCGTATCGTAGACGCACAGCACCACATCGGCGAGGTCGATGATCTTCTTGTAGGCTTGGAGCTGCGCGCCCGGTGCGCCAGCTTCGCACACAGCAGACAGGTAGGTGCAGGCGGTCAGCATATTGAAGTACCGTTCCCGCAAATAGGGCGCCCATTTTGTCGCCTGCTCCTCATGGGGCGTGTAGCAAATGAGCATCAGGTCATGGTCGGTCATTGCCCGCAGACCGTTGACGATCTCAGCGGCGTACAGTCCCACACCGCAGTCACAGGCCACAAGGAACTGCGACACACCATTCTGGCGCAGCACCATGATCTGCTGCGCCAGTTCCATCTTCATTTTGCCGCAGGACTCATCTTCTTCATCGAAGCCCCATGGAAAACTCATAGGGTGCTGCCCGATGATGGCACAGCGTATCGGTTTGTCCATTTCCATCGTTCACCTTGTCTGCAACAATATATCTTTGTCTTATTAGGAAAGCATTTGATTGTTTTAGATTATACTATTGTCACCATCTCGTGTCAAACGCTTTCTATTTCAGACAGAAAGCGGCGTGGAGAAACAGTATAATTTACCCATACCACGAAAGGCAAGGACATTCCGCATGAGTAAAACTGTTTCGTTCAAAAACAATGACCGCTTTATCCAAATCGGCATTGCCATCGTCACCCTCCGCAAGCTGCGTGGAATGTCGCAGGAAAAGCTGGCGGAGAAAGCTGGTATCAGCCGTTCACTTCTGAGCGTCATCGAAGCGCCCGGAACGGCACACAACTTCACGCTGGATGTGTTCTTCGATATTGCGGATGCACTGGAAGTTGATCCTGCCGATCTCATCAGCGCGTCTATGATCCCCGACAAGATGCTGAAAGGCCGGAAGTCTTAAACACGAAAAAAAGCGGGGCAGAGGAATTTCCTCTGCCCTCTATTTATCTGTGTACCACACCGGCCTTGCCGCAGTCTCGAAGCCGGTTCGGTAGGAGATCGCCACGCCGCCTGTGCCGGAGGCGCAATGCACCACCAGCAGGCGGCCCAGCCAGTCGCGGCCTGCGGCGATGCCGACGTGTTCATCCTCCGGATAGAACAGCAAGTCCCCCGGCTGTACTTCGTCCCACTCTATGTCCACGCAGTTGGCGTGCTGTTCCATGGCTCCGCCGCCCTGCCCGATCACATACTCGCCGCCGCTGGCATTGTAGAACGCCCAATCCACGAAGCCGGAACAATCAAGGCCGTAGGGCTGCTCCGTGCCGGTGGTGGCGCTTCCCTCGGCTGTGACCTCCGTCAGCTCGCCCCAGCGGTCGTCCCAGCCCAGCACCAACGATTTGCCGCCCCAGAAGTAGTCCACCTTGTCCACCAGTGCCAGCGCGTAAGTGACGGCCATGCGCCGTTCCATGGAGAGATCGTCCGGCAATCGCTCCCACACCTCCATGGCCTCGCCGGTGGGCTCCATGGTGTGACTGTCCGCGAGAACACCAGCCGGGGACAGCGCCGCCGCAACCGCGATTACCGGCAACGCCAGCAGCAGGAACAGCACCACACCGCCGCCCGCTGCGGCTATCGCCTCAATACCGGCGCGGACGGTCTTGCCCGCTACCTGCGCCATCTGCTCCAGCCGCTGTCCTGCTTTGCGGGCGGCGGCTTTCGTCTGCTGGAGCATCTGCCGCTGGGCGGCGCGCTGGGTATGCTGCTTTGCCCGCTGTTGGGCGGCGGTCATAGCAGTCGCAGGCGGTTTTTTGGCCGGTTGGCGCGGCACTGTGGCAGTGTGCTGCGCTGCGGCGGTCTGCTCCGTTGACTGCCACATATCCCGCTGGCACACCTGTGCCGCCGTTGTCTCCTGCCGCTGCCGCACCTTTTGGGCGCGGTATTTGTGCAGGACGTACTTCCGCTGAAGCTGCCGCGTGGCGCGGAAGGTCAGACGGGCGGTATCCGCCATCCCCTGCTGTGCCTGCTCCGTGGCGTATTCCACCGGCTGGCGCTGGTGCTGGGTCTGCCGTTCCTGCTTCTGCTGAGCGTAGTGCCGCTGCAAGATACGAACCGCCGTGCGGGGTATGGCGTTTTGCTGCCGCGTTTTCGGCTGCTCCATGGCGGCACGGGTCTTGATGTCACGCATTTTGCTCCCCCGGCTTGGTGGTCATCAGGCGGTACAGCTCCGTATCGTGGGGCAGCTCATTGATGAACGGCACGAGGCAAGAGCCGACCTTGATAAGTCCATGGCCTGCCGGTGCGTCACTGACGTAATCCATCTGCGCGTCGCTGGCATCCAGCAGCTTGGCCAGCTCCGCACGGTCGGTAGGTGCCTGGTTCAGCAGTACCAAGAACTCGCTGTTGGCGAACATCAGCCGCGCCGTGTCGGATAGCAGGCACTCCTCCACGTTCTGCGTAATGCCGGTGAGGGTGGCGTAGTATTTGCGGAATCGCTTCCAGCATTTGTAAAGAAATTCGCTGGAATAGTTGTTAATGGCGCTCTTACCGCCCACGCCGGGGCTGGCGAAGAACAGATAGATCTCGTCAATGTAGACGTGGGTATACCGTCCCTGCTGCCGGTTGCGGATGACGCGGTTGAGGATGCTGTCCAGCATCACCAGCAGGCCGATGGGCTTGAGGTTTTCACCCAAGTCCTGAATGTCGTAGCAGATGATGCGGTTGCGGGTGTCGATATTGGTCTGGTGGGCGAAGACGTTAAGACTGCCGGTAGTGAACAGCTCCAGTGCCAGCGCGATCTCATGAGCAACAGGCTCCTTCTGCCGCATGAGGTCGTCATAGAGGTCTTTCAGCGTGGGCGGATCGCCCTCGTATCTGCGGATGTACTTGCGGTAGATGTTGGCAGTGCAGCGGTCGATGATGGATTTCTCCTTTGCGCCGATCTCGCCCGCGCCCATGAGCTGTTCACACAGAGACATGATGAACTCGCTTTTCAGCACCAGCGGATTGCGCCCGTCGCCGTACTCCTTGGAAATGTCCAATGCGTTGACGTAGCTGCCGTTGGAGGCCGAGATGGTGATGACTTCACCGCCCAGGGCACGAATCAGCGGGCCATACTCCCGCTCGGGGTCTACCACAATAATATCGTGGTTGGTATTCAGTGCCACGAAGCCGATCTCCTGCTTGGCCATCATAGATTTGCCGCTGCCGGACACGCCCATATAAAGGCCGTGTCCGTTGAGCATCGCGTCGCGGTTGCAGATGATGAGGTTGCGGGACACGGCGTTGACGCCGTAGTACAGGCCACCGGTGTCCATAATCTCCTGCGTCTTAAAGGGCAGCAGCACGGCGGTGCTTTCCGTGGTCAGCGTCCGCATGGCGTCAATGCGCCGCAGGCCGTAGGGCAGCACCGTGTTCAGCGCGTCCTCCTGCTGGTGCTTCATGGTAGCAAACTGGCAGCCGTGGGAGCGGCCAATGGCGGACAGCGCCTCCGTGTCCTGCTCCAACTGCTCCTCGTTGTCGGCAAGGTGGGTCAGCGTGACCAGCGCGTACATCATCCGTTGGTCGCGGGCGGTGAGGTCGTCCAGAAACTCCCGTGTTTCCTTCCGCATTTGCTCCAGATCATAGGGGATATTGGCGGAGAAATTGTTGTGGTGGTTCTGCCGCTGCTGCCAGCGGGTGATGTCGCTCTCCACCGCCATGATGCGCCGGTGCATCTCCGATACAGCCTCGTCGGTGGCCACCGGCACAATGTCGATGGACAGCATCATGTTCCGGGGGTAGTCCATCAGCTCGGTGATCATGGTGTCCTTGATGAAGCTGGCGTACTCCCGCAGGAACAGGGTGCAGCCTACACGCTCGTCCGCGGCGTAGTGGTCATGGAAGAATTGCAGCGTCTCCGGCGCGATGGCATCGCGGAAGTCGTGGCCGCGCCGCTGGGCGGTTTGCAGGTCGAAAGCGAAGGCAGATTCCTGCCCTACGCGGAAGAAGTCATGGAACAGGCGCAGACGCTCATTGAGGGTGATTTCCCGTATACCGGAATCCATGCGGCCGAGGCCAGCGGTCAGGTCAGTTCCCACGCGGGCGAAGAAGGTGCGGGCCTCCTCGATGCTGCGCTTGGCCACGGACACGGTGATGTACTTCTCCTGCACCAGATTGTTGCTGCCGCTGGCCTTGTCCAGCAGAATGTCGTTGTACTCGCGGCGCATGTAGTCGCGGCCATCCTGCCGGTAGGCCATCAGGAGATTCCGGCTGAACTCCTGCCGGTTCAGCTGCCGGTTTACCAGCGTCAGCTTGATACCTGCGTCGATGGGCAGGCTGTTGAGAACGCCGCAGTAGCCCAGAAACAGCTCCATTTGCTTTTCTGGCGAGGCCACGGCGTAATTGATGTCAAAAAAGCGCCAGGTCTTGGAAAACCTGCCGCTTACACGAAAGATACCGTCCTTATAAATGCGCTTGATGGGGATGGACTGCTGCACGCTGCGGGGAATGCGGAAAGCGTCCCGTTCTGTGCTGCGTTCCTTGAATAGTTTTCTCACTTCTTGTCCTCCTTCTCCCAAAGGTCATATAGGTAATTCTCGCTGTGCCACAGCCGCCGACCGGCCAGCAGGAAATTGGTCTTGCACCACGCCCACAGGAATTGCTCCAGCGTCAGGCCGTTGTAGTGGAAGAAGCCTGCTGCCGCCATAGGCGCAGCGCCCACGATGCACAGCCAACCCAGCGTCTCGCGGTCTAATACGCCCCGCAGGGCGAAATACAGCCCCACCGCCGTACCCACCGCCAACAGCGAGCAAATAAGCTGCCGCGCTGTCAGGCCAAAGTAGACGGTTTCCTTTGTAGCTGCGTATTTCTTTGTTGATTTTGATCTCCATGTGTTTCCTCCTTTTGGGCAAAAGAAAAGCACCGGAAACCGGTGCTTTTCTTCGTTGTTACCTTAATGAGTAATGTTGTCAGAGTGCAAACTCATATAAAAGGAATTTCCTCGGTATTCCGATGTCCACATATGTGATTTCGACAGTATCTACATAGGCAAATCCAAACGACATATACATTTTCTGTGGAATATCATTTCCCTCTATGCAGTCAAGGCGAATGGATTTCAGCCCTCTTTCTCTTGCGGTATCGATTGCGTGCTGCACCAATTGCTTGGAATACCCGCGACCGCCATATTCGGGAAGCACTCGCAGAGCATGGAGAACGACCATCTCTTTGTCTTCCGCATCTGTCAGCCATCGAACTGTGTGGTAAGCCTCGTCGCAGTCATGATTCATGATATACGCGGCAACGATTTGGCCATCTTCTATGCCGATAAACTGATCCTTCTCTGCAATCGCATTTTTGACCATTTCGTCCGAGGGAAAGCCTCCCTTATCGCCTTCCGGCAGAAAGTCCTTTTCTCCCAGAACCTCACACATACGGTCATAAAACTGCCGTAGTTCCCGAAAATCTTTTTCCTCCGCACATCTGATTAACACGATGACAAGCCCTTTCGTATATCAATTTGCTTTTCTCTAATTGTACTACTCAGCAGAATCGTTTGCAACCCAAAGATACGGCGCCTTTCCTGCTAATACCAAGGCAGAAATTAGCAAGAAAGTATAGGGCGATATTTTCTCACATCCCAAACATCTCCCTCACCACGCGGTCGGCACCCTTCACCAGCCCTACCAGCACCAGCATATTGAAGATGACCTCGCCCAGATAGCCCCATACCTGCGTGACTACCGAGCCGCCGCCCAACACCACCGTGTCGCTGGCGGCGAAGGCCGAGAACACGATACAGGCCAGCATGATCACCGCGCCCTCCAGGCACACGCCCATATAGCTTTTCAGAAAGGCACGTCCCATTTGGGACGTGCCTTCTCCCGCAAAGGACGCCAGCGCCACCGGCGACAACGCGGCGTACAGATAGAGCTTGAAGAAACGGCCATATACGGTGAGGATCATCAAAAACGCCAGAACCGTAATGACCAGACAACCCAGCAGCGTCACCAGCCACAGGGGGATGCTGGCGAGAAACCCCACATCCTCAATAGCTGACGCCATTTCCGCAGGCAGTGACACCGTTGCACCATCGATGCCGCCCACACTGCCGGCAGCGGTGGAGATGATACCGGCGCAGACCGCGAAAATGTCCACCATCAGGTCGATGCCGTAGGTAACAGCCAGCTTCGCCATGACAAAGTAGATAAAGTGCCGCAGAACGTGTTCAGGCCGCTGGAAGTCCCGAAAGCTGGCGCTGCTGCGGAAGATGCCGATGGCCAGAAACAGCACCAGCAGACCGTAACCAATGCCCTGCATGACTCCGTTGACGGTCTGGATCGCCTGCCAGATGGTGCCGCCCTTGAACGCCTGCGGCGATTGGGACAGCAGCGACCACATCTCCGTCAGCTTGTCATTCCATACGCTGAAAGCATAGTTGAGATTGTCAATGATCCAGTTGTTGTCCATACCTTACACCGCGCCGATCAGCGTCAAGATCTCCTTGGCGAAGGTAATAAGTAAGCCACCAAACAGACACAGCAGCCCCTGCGTCCGCTGACTGGCGTCGTGGCTCTGGATGCTCATACCCACCTGCACAATGCCCCAGCCGAGAATGATGATGCCAATGGCCTTGATGACCGAAAAGATGAAGTCGGACAGGTTGTTGACGATGGTCAGCGGATCACCGCCGGTGGCGTAGACCGGCACAAGGCAGCAGAGAGTGAGTCCCGCGCCTGCACACACGGCTCTTACAATGGTGTTAGGTTTCTTCAATTTCATATTCGTCCTCCAGAAATGTATAGTCGTCCAATGTGCGGAATTCGTAAGGCAGGTCGGGCAGCGTGTAGTCCGGCACAGGCGGGTTGTGGATGTAAGGCTTCGCCCGACCGTCCGCCGTGCGGCGCACATTGGGGTGCTTCTTGATGTTATACTTCTTATCCCGCACCGGCTTTTCGCCGCGAATGAACAGCAGCGCATCATTGGTGGGCAGCATCCGTATTTCGTCAGGGGTCATCAGATCGCGTCCGGTCTGTTGGAAATTCATAGAGCTGGAGCCACTGCGTCCCTTCGTCTGCCCGCGTGTGCGGGTATGCACCGTTTCCTTTCCCAGCAGCTTTGACACAAATTCCAGTGATGTGGGCTCGTTGCCGCCGCCGAGGAACAGGAGGGTATCACAGTTGCCGATGATACCCTCCCACTCGTCCTTGTACAGTGCCTTGATGCTCTGAATGTTCTGCACGATGATATTGATACCGATGTTGTAGCTGCGGCAGGTAGCCAACACCTTGGGATAGCTGTCCGGCTGGGCAACGTTGGCCCACTCGTCCTGTATCACGCGCACCGGCATGGGTAGCCGTCCGTTATACCGCTCGTCCGCCCGCAGATAGAGCTGTTGAAAGCACTGTGTCAGCAGCATACTGACCAGATAGTTCATGCTGCCGTCGTTGACGGGAATAACGCAAAAGATCGCGCGCTTACGCTCACCCATCGAAGCAAAATCCATCTCATCGGTCTGCATCATGGCGGCATACTGCGGAAAGATAAATGCTGCCAGACGCACCGATGCCGTCACAAGAATGCTTTTTGCGGTCTTGCCCGCCGCCTGCTTGTAAACCTTATATTCCCGCACGGCGATATGTGACGGGTCGCGCTCCTCCAAAGTTTGGAACAGCAGATCCAGTGGACTTTGGTACTGTTCGTCCTCCTCCATGACTCGCGCACATTCCAGCATGAACATCAGCATTTCAAAATTCTGTTCCTCCACAGGTGCCTCATAGAGCAGATATAGCATCAGCGCAGAGTCCAGCGCGATCTCCGCCTTTTCCCAAAACGGATCGTTGGATGCACCCTTGGGCGGTGTGGTGTTTTTCACCAGATTGTCCATGAGCTTCAGCACATCCGGGTCGTCCCGAATGTAGGTGAAGGGGTTATAGCCATCCGATTGCCGGGGGTGGATGAGGTCAAATACCTTAATATCGTATCCCTCCTCCTTAAGTAGATAGCCGGTACTACGCAGCATCTCTCCCTTTGGGTCAACGATCAGATAGGAGCAGTTGACGCTCATAATGCCGGGTTTGCAGAAAAATCGCGTCTTGCCGGAACCACTGCCGCCCACCACAAGGATATTGAGGTTGCGCCGATGCTTGTAGCCATCCAATCCAATGGAAACGCGCTTTGTGAGGATAACGTTTTTCCCGTCTCGGTCTGCGTACTGCTTGTTCAGTTCACGGGCATTACCCCATTTGGCAGAGCCGTATTCCTCGCCGGGGCGGCGGTTTTCATGATCGGCGTAATATAGAAGAACACCGCCGCCGTAGAACAGCAGAAACACCAGCAAAAATCGCGATGTATACGCTGTCCATCGCAGCAGATCGGGACGCCTCACTATAGTGCTGATACGCTCCAAGAGTGCAAAAATATTCTCTCCGGGGATATAGACGCTGGCGGTTACCATTGCGAAGTACACAACCGGAAGGCAGAGAATTGCCCACGCAATGGGATGCATCTTCTTCATGGCAACACCCTCTCGCAACACACCACATACCGCTGTCGCCCACCCGAAGCGTAGGGATGGCAGGTAATGAGCGTCAGCAGGTCGCGGCTTTGCTGTATCTTGATCTTATCCACCTCATGGGGCTGGATGATCTGAATGTCCGTCACGGTGTAGGTTAGTATCTCCCACAGGTTGGTGAGCTTCACGGTATCGCCAACCTGTAAGCGGTTTATGTGCCGGAAGTAATCCGCACCGCGCCATCCACGGTGGCCTGCGATAACGCTGTTGGCGTTGTCACCGCCGATGGGCGCGGAGGTATTACCCAGCACTGCCGCACCTGCGGCGAGGTGGTCGTCTAATGCCCCCAGATAGACCGGCATGGTCAACTCCATAGCGGGTATCTCCAACACACCGATGATCTCATCTTCGATACCGTAGACAGTCAAGTCGGCGGCGGGCTCCTCGCAGGCTTCAAGGTCGGTGAGGTTGCACTGCTTTTCTGCGTAAAGCTGGCGGTTATACTCTTGTAGAGCCGCCAGCAGTTCGGGATATTGCTGCTCCGGCTTTCGCTCTTCGAGGAAGCTCTGCACGGCCTCATCTGTGTCGGCTTGCAGCCTTTGTCCCGTGAACACCGGCCATAGCACGACGCAGATGCCCGCCACGGCCAACAGCGCAGCCAGTACAAAAGGTGTCTTACGCATGGCGTTTCCTCCTTACCAAAAAGTAAGCACCACCGATTACCGCCACCGCGCCAAGGCCGACACCCAAGCCGGTGAGGTAATGCCGCGTCCACGAGGATGCAGCTGGTTTTTCTGCGGCGGTAGTCGCTTCCTGTTCGGGGGTGTAGGGAACACGGTGGCCACGCACCAGCAGCCGGTGGGTGTTGACGCCAAATGGCGTACACGTCACCAGCGTGACTAAATCCTTGCCGTCCTCAATTTGGAGCAGGCTCGTGTCCGTGGGCAGCACCGTGTTGATGGCGTCTACCTTGTATGCTAACACCTCTCCCAGCACATGGATGTAGAACATATCGTCCGCTGCAAGCTGGTCGATGTCCGAAAACAGCTTGGAACTCGCCAGTCCACTGTGCGCCGACAGTACCGCGTGGGTACTGCTGCCGCCTACCGGCAGAGATGTGCCGACCACATGGCCCACGGCGCGCTCCAGCGTGTCCGCGTCCGTGCCATGCTGTACCGGCAGATATACGTTGATTTTGGGGATGTCTACATAGGCCATGGCGCCGCCCACCGTGAGCTGCTGGGCATAGGCCAAGGGAGGGGCGGATGCCCCTCCCTCGGTAATGGTCGCCGCGCCGGACAACATGGCGTTGTACTGCTGCGCTGCTTGCCGCTGTTGCTCTAATTCGTCAGCGTTGCTGTCCTCGATGGCGGCGGTGTAGGCGGTCTCAATGTCAGAGTGGTATTTACTGTTGATGATCGTGCTGACCAATGGATAGGCCAGCAAAACTCCCGCCACAGCAAACAGCACGAAAGAAATAAGTATCCATTTATGTCTCAAAAAATACCTCCCCTTCAATTTTGATTTTTCTTATAGCTACTACGTGCGGGCATAAAACAGTCCGACTGCAATTTTGCAGTCGGACTGTTCATGATTATTCAGTTGTCTTTTTCAAGCAGCCAATCCACAAGATTTTTCACGCGGATGCCGTTGTAATTGCCAACTGTCAGATGGTCGGCAGTCAGGATGATCTTTTCGTAATTGTCGCGGATCAGTGTCAGTGGACGCATTTCACGTTCGAAGGTCTCCTGCGCCGTCATATCCGCCGTTACCTGATAATAGGTGTACTCACCCTGCTTTTCTGCGACAAAATCGACCTCCGTGTTGCCCAGCTTACCGATCATCACCTTATAGCCCCGGCGCAGCAGTTCAAAATAGACCACGTTTTCAAGAGAAAAACCGAGGTCATAATTTCTGCGCGGCAGAATGTGATTTCGCAAACCGAGATCTACGACATAGAACTTCTTGTTGATCTTCAGAAGCTGCTTACCCACAATGTCAAAGCGCTCTGCGGGATAGAAGATAAAGGACTCTGTCAGGGCATCCACATAATCATCCACCGTATTGGGCGACACCTTTCTGCCGGAAGAAATCAGATAGTCTGTGATGCTACGAACAGAAACCGGGCTGCCCACCACGCTGGCGAGGTACTTTGCAATGGATTTCAGCAGCGCAATATCTGTTACCTTCCGCTTGGATGGCTCACTCTCCTTGCGGGCTTGCCGGTCTTCGATGTCCTTCACAATGACCGTGTTGTAGATGCCCTCTAAGTAGGTCTCCACTTTTTCCGTGGTGCGATCCATCCTGGCAACATAGGGCAGTCCGCCGCATTGCAGGTACTCCGCAAAACCGCGGTCAGCGTCCAACTCTGTGATCGTCAAGAACTCTTTCAGCGAAAGCGGGAGCATCTTGATCTCCACATAGCGGCCTGTCAAAAGCGTTGCAAGATCGCCTGAGAGCATATACGCATTGGAGCCTGTGATGTAGATGTCCACATCTGGTTTGACATACAGACTGTCCACGACCTTTTCAAAGTCCGCAACCTTCTGGATCTCGTCCAGGAAGATGTAGGTCGTTCTCCCGGCCACCAAGCGTTCTTTCAGATAGGCGTACAGCTTTTTGTAGTCCAGCAGTTCCTCGTATTCCAGTTCCTCGAAGTTCACCGATACGATCTGCGCGTCTGTGACGCCGTTTACCCTCAGCCAATCCTGATACTGCGCCAGCAGCGTGGACTTTCCGCAGCGGCGAATGCCGGTCACAACTTTGATGACCTGCTCGTCCTTCCAGCCGACCAGTTCAGCAAGATATTCTTTTCGTTCTACCAAGGGAGCCACCTCCTAAAAAGAAGTATTCTCATTATAGAACGAAATATGCCATCCGTCAACTAAATATTCCGAAACTGGAATAAATTTTCTTATTCATAAAAATTTATTCCGAAAATGCGCTTTCGTTTTTCTGCTTCACTGCTCGCCCTTGTGCTTGCGGGACTTCACCACGATGAAAGCCGCCGCACCCAGCAGAGCCACGCCGCCGATGGTGAACATCCAAACGCCGTAGCCGCCGGTTTTGGGCAGGTCGAAGCCGGGGTTGTTGACCACGGTCAGCGGCACAATGGCGTTGCCATCCGTCATGGTGACATCCTTGCCGTTGACGGTGGCGGAGGCGGTCAGCAGCTTGGCACCGCACTGCTCGCAAGTGCCGTTCTCGGCGGTCTTGATAACGATTTTGACCGCGTCCTTCAGCAGCACATAGCCCTTATCGGTGGCAGTTTCGGTCAGAGAATAGGCATCGTCCTCCAGCCCCTTGACTACGATGTGCCCCTGTGCATTGGGAATGAACGTAGTTGCGTCAGCCTTCTTAGTGGCAAAGCCCTTGGCGTAGTACACGCCGTCCTTCTGCTCCGCGATGATATAGCAGTCGTCAGTATCGTTGTGCAGCCGGAACTTCACGTTCCGCAGGTTGCCGCCGTTGTCGGAGAACCGCTTGAGAACGTCAATGCCGTAGGTGTAGACATGGCAGCAATCCTTGAGGGTATCAAAGTAAGTCGTGTTGGTACGCTTCCAGGTCAGCACGACCTCGTTGGGATTGTCGGTATCGCCCATCTTGGCGTCAGAGGTCAGGGTTGCCGCATAGGTGATCCGCATGGTGCAGTCGGAATAACCGCGCTTGACGCTGTCGATGTACACAGAGGTCGCCTCATTGATCTCGCTCAGACCGGTATCGGTCATGCGGATGGTCATGGTGTTAGCAGCGGCATCATAGGCCACGGTGAACTTGCCGGAGTTCACCGCCCAGGTGGCGATCTTGCCGGTGCAGCCAGCGTCCTTGAAGAACTCGATGACCACATCGTTCTTGTTATACTTGATACCCTTGCTCATGGTGTCCACATATGTGTATTCGGTCAGACTGGATGCCTTGGAGGTGATGGTGGGCAGAGTGCTGATGATCTGATAATCCACAACATCACCCACGGATGCGGTAGCAGTATGCTCGTAACCGTCCTTGATGTCGGTCAGGCTGCCGGTGTTCTTGCCGGTGGAGTTCTTGGCCTCACGCACGGTCTTTTCGAGGTCGGGGTTGCCGGTCTGGTTCTTGGGATAAACAGTGACATCGTAGTTCCACGCCGCGCCATCAATGGTGGTCATGGGCAGGGACACGAAGAAGGGATTGCAGGTGGAGGTCACGTTTTCAGGGACGCGGGTCTCTACGATGAGGTACAAAACCCTGCTCCATGTCGGATGCAGAGGTGTGACCGGTGGCGTCCGTTTCGGGCATAGCCACGCCGCCGTTCTTCACGGCGGCCTCCAGTGCATTTTTGACAGTGGTGGCATTGGCAGCCAGTGCGGTGGCCAGCTTGTTGTTGAGCATATCGCTGGTGAAGTAGTTGATGCCGCCCGCGGTCTTGTGAGCGTCTGCGGCAGTCAGGCCGATGGCAGACAGCACGGCGGAGCTGCGATCACTGTTGTCGAAGCCATACAGCACACCCACCTGCCGCTGACCATCCACCAATTCATTGTTCATAGTGATATCGGTAACACGGAGGTAGGTGAACTCCACGCCTTGGATGGCGTACTTTGCCAGCTTGTCCACAACGGCGGCATCATGTAGGCCGGTAGAAGCGTAGGACTCAGCATCCCACGCGCCGTCGCTGTTGGCCGTGGTGATATCGTATTTGTAGATGCTCAGGGACGTTTTTTTGCTGGTGTCAATGGTCGGCTCGGCAAATGCCGTGGTGATGAGGCTCAGAGCCATGATAGCGGCCATGAGCATGGCCAATACGCGATGGATCTTTTTCATTTGGTGTTCTCCTTCATTTCGATTTTTTTGCAAAAATAAACACCCGCCATGAGAGCGAGTGCTGCAAACAGGAAATAGGTTGTAAATCCCGTGCCGCCCGTGAAGGGCAGCACGAAGCCTGCATTGTTACAGGCAGTGATGGTAACATCTCGGTTGCTGCTGTCCAGCGTTCCCGTGAACAGCGGCTCGGTCAGTAGCGTATACCCTGCTGGGGCTTTGGTCTCCGTCACACGGTACTGCACACCGGTTTTAAGATTCTCCCACTTGGCGACGCCTGTACTGTCGGTGGTGATTTTGCCCACCTCCGTCCACGTCTGACCGTCTGTGGAAGTTTCCAGCAGCAGCTCCGCACCGGTGAGCGGGCTGCCCGTCACGTCTACCTTACGGACGGTGATGCTGCCTTTCTCCTCCACAATGTTGACCTTAAAGTGTATATACGCCCACACAGGGTCGGGCAGCGAGGTCAGCGCCGCACACGCCTGGTAGCCGCTGCCGTTGCTGGGCTCCAGCAGCACGGACTCTGTGCCCGCCACATCCAGCGAGTAGCCGTAGTCGCTGCTGATATAGCCGTTCAGCTGCGCTGCGGCGTCCTTTGTGGCCGTCACGGTCAGCGTGTTCCAGCTCTGATTGACCGTCACGCCGCTGATATTAGTGCTGAAGTAGTACTGCGGCAGCACGCCGTTTGTGTCGGTGGCCGTGCCGGTGTATTTGCTGCCGTCCCACGTCAGCGCAATAGCGTTGGCGTCCGAAAGCTGGTTACGGTACTTCACCGCGAAGCTGGGGATCTTGCCGTGGTTCATAATGCGGTCAATAATGATGTTGTACGCCACCGCCACGTCGTCGCCCGCATAGTGGAACAGGTTGGCGCAGGTGGTGTCGTACAGCGTGTAGGGGTACACCGGGCTGCGGTAGCCGCACACGAACTCCCAAATCACCGCCTGCGTCGCCAGCTGCGCGCAGTCCGGGTGCATATTGAAGCCGTAATTGCCGCCATAACCGTAGGCCATGGCCAGCGTCACGGCATACCGTTGATTCCACGTCAAATCACTCCACGATGTGGAGGAATACTGCAAATCGCCGCTGGCGGAGCGCACCTCCGGCTCCATACAGTAGGCAGGGACAGTTTCCCTGGTGTCGTTCCGGGTAAAATACTTGAGCTTGTTGCTGGTGTACGGTCCCCACTGGGACACCGGCGATTTGTCCTCATGGTAGCGATACTCGTTGCCGCTGCTGACGATGCCCGTGACCGTGGCGGCGTGGGCTGTCACAACGGACAGCCCCATGATTGCTACTAAAAGGCATACCAGCGTCAACAGCTTAGGAATTGTTCTCTTCATGCTCGTCCTTTCTCCCAACGCAAAAGACCGGCAGCATACGCTGTCGGCCTTTTGGTCGGGTATTCAGTTGGTTTATCCGTACAGCACCACCACGATGTATTCGTCCGATGCTGCGTCGTAGCGGACGGTGCAGTTGAATCGCGCATACGCGCCGACCGTCTCTGCGCCGTCCATGGCGGCGAGGCAGGCGAAGGTGGCGTCCACGTTGCCCTTTACGGCGGCGGTCAGTGCCGCCTGTCCGCCGTTCTCTGCCAGCCATGCCACGCTGTCCGCTGTACCGGGGAAGAAGCTGGAGTCAGCGGCGGTCATACTGGTGTCGATGGTCACGCCGTACTGCGCTCTTGCGTACTCGTTGCCCGCCTGGATAGCCTCCGCGATGGAGTAGATGTTCCCGCTGGCGGCGGGCTTAGGCGCAGGGACAGGTTCGGGCACAGGCGCAGGTTGTTCCCCCTGTTTCTCTGCCGGGGTAGGTGCAGGTGTAGGCGTAGGAGCAGGTTTATCCTCCGGCGCAGGCGTGGGTGTCGCCGGCTCTTCCGGTGCAGTGGGCGGTGCCGTTTCAACAGCTGTAGGCTGTTTTTCCGCGACTTTATCCGCATTCTCTGATGCATTTGCCCGCTCGACCGGCAGCGGCGCGTCCGCACTGCCCTCGGCTTTACTTCTCTCATCCTCCATCTGTGGCAGCAGCGCAGTCACCACTTCCGCTGCATCGTCTGCTTTCCGCATTTGAGGCACCTCCGTCTGCGCGGAGATCGGCGACTGCACCCTGTCCGATGCTTGCACCGCGCAGCCCGCCAACATCGCCGCGCAGAGGGTCAGAGCCACGCAGAAAATCGTTCGTTTCATGGTAACATCATCCCTTCGTTTTAAGATACCCCCATTATGTGGTCATAAATATCTGCTGTCAAATTTTTGCTCATCGCTCTACGCTCTGCTCCTGTTTCTTTTCCTGCTGCGGCGGCATAAGGCCGCGCTGGATGGCGGCACGCTGCGCGGAGAAGGTCTGCTGAAAATCAGCAATAACACCCATTCTGTCACGTGCTTCCAATCCATCAAACATTTCCACAAGCCCAACGGGCTTGGGCTTTTCGCAGGGAACGCCATAGCTGCGGCAGAGCATATAGCTGACGCTATCCGCGCCCAACGCACAGGACTCACGGCTGTAATAGGGGAAGTTCCCATGATCATGAATACCCGCATGGACGATCTCGCGGCTCAAGGCGCGAAACGCCGCGCTGTCTGGGATATACCCGCTGACGATGATCTGCTGTTGGCTGGGGTCATACAGTGCGTCCTGCCCACGGGCGTCACCGGTCACAACGGGGACGGGCGACACCGTCAGAAGCTGGTACAGTGCCTTGCTCATGGCATCGCTGCCGTCTGTCAACTGACTCTTTGCCGGCTGTCCGCGCCCGGCGGTCTGGGAGATGTCGAACACACGCCCCACCTTGTAGCCGCGGTACTGTCGCCCGTCCCTGACATAGGTATCGCCCACGCGGATCTTCATACCCACCTCCTCCCGCATGACATTGCGGTTCAGACCGTTCCAACCCTTCACACTGTTGAACACCGTCACCTCGGGGTTCTGCTCCATCGCCAGCAGCACATTGGACGCGCTGAAACGCGGGTTGTCCGCCTGTACATCCAAATAGTGCAGGAATGCGCCGGTACTCTCCGTCACACGCAGTGCGGCGGCGTCATTCATCTCGTTAAGGCTATCGCGCTCATCTGCCTTCCGCTGCTTCCACTCCTCGGTCTGCTGCTCCTTCTGCCGGATCAATTCACTCAAATTTGCCATAATAATCTCCTATCTCTGTTCATGCTCCGGCGCGGCAATGGTTCTTGCCTGCCGCGCCATCTGTTCGGATACCTTCTTCAGCTCCAGCATTTTCGCCCGCACGGATGGCTTATCCATCTCGGTAGACGTTCTGGCACCATTCCCGCGCTCTCTGAAGCTGTTCTCTGACCGAACGCGGGGGTTCGCTTTTTTTGCGGTGTCATCCTCCCGTACCGGCGCAGGATAGCCCATCCGTTCAAAGATGCGGTTGATCTGTCGGGCGTCCTTGGCTTTCGCCATGATCTCCACTGTGCCGGTTTTCTCCACCCGATTGATAATGGGATAGAACAAAACACCGTACCGCTTGCTCTCCATTTGGAAGCCCCGCAGATCCTCCTGCTTGACGGAGAATATGGCCAACTCCTCGCCGTCCTGGATCAGCCGCTTTAGTCCCGTCTTACCGGACAACTTAGGGTTGTCCTTGGCTACTGCCATCAGCAGAGCCGCCAGATTCTTTGCGCCCAGCCCCGCCAGCTTAACAGCACTCTCCGTGATCTGGATGCTCTCCCGCACCACCATATCGGCGGTTTCACCGTTGGTACTCATGCTTTCGCGCCTCCTTTTTCATTTCTTCCCGCCGTTCCGCCTCGGCTTGCTGCACCTGCTGGGATACCAAAGGCACATCCTCCAGTATCCTGCGGCACAGAGCAAGTTCCCTTCGCTTTTCCCGCAGGGCGGCGGTCTGGCGGTCGATCTCTGCACTGCACTGTGTTTTGTACGCCTCATCTTCTGCATCTCTCCTTTCCCGATATAGTGGTTTTCTCTGCTGCTCACCGTCGTATATCTCCCGCTGGAGGACGGTGATCCGCTGCTCCAAATCCTCCGCCGTGGTCAGGCCGTTCGCCCACAGATACCGAAACTGCCGGTCATACCGCTGTAAGCGGATGACCTCATGCCGCATGGAAAAAGGGACGCGCCGGAAGTTCTTCTTCCGATGCGTCCCTCGCAGCAGGTACAGGTATCTGAGATAGAGTGCCTGAAACCCTTTTATCTTCCTTTGTGTCCCTATGGGACGCCTGCCTTTGATGCGATACCGTCTGCCCGCCGTATGCGTAAAGGTGTGTGTCGTCAGTGTGCCGCCTTCGCGCTGGGCGGTCAGCCGTCTGCGGATGTCCTGTTCTGTGTAGCCCTCACCCAAGCTATCCAGCCGGATCGCCCGCTTACCGCCCGGCGGCAGCACGGTCACATATTTACGGCTGGGGGCGTTCCGCACCACATACCCCTCCTGCCGCAGGAGCAACAGAAACGTCTCGTATGTATACGCCTCTCCGATGAATCGGTCAATATCGCCGCGAATGATACTGCGGATGGTGGGCTTGCCGGTGTTCTCCGCTTTCCATTCGGCGTAGTGTTTCCCCTTGCCCTGCGGCGTGATAGTGGATAGGTCGTTTTCCCGGCACAGGATGTCGGATGTGCTTCGCACCTCAAAATAGTAGCTGCCGGGGCTGCTGTGGTATTTTTTGCCGTCCACAAAGGACACGGAGTTCACCACCACATGATTGTGCAGGTGCGCCTTATCCAGGTGCGTGCCGACGACCACCTCGTAGCGCTCGCCAAACAGGCGCCGGGCAAACGCCACGCCGATGGCGTGAGCCTGCTCCGGCGTCACCTCACCGGGCGCAAAGGATTGGATGAAGTGATACCCCACCACGCCGCCCTTTTTACCGAAACGGCTCTTTGTCGCCTGCATCTCTGTATAAGCGGTCTCACAACTATCGCAGTTGATGGCGGACGTAAAGAAATACTGTTCCGTTTTCTCTGGATTTTCGGCATAAGTAATACCCGTATCCAGTGTAGTCTTTTCTCCGTTGACAGCATAGTTTACCCGCTTATCCAGTCGGTCACGGATGGCGATGATCTTCGTGATGGCCATTCTTAGAGGGCTTTCACCGCCTGCCAGAGCATTCCCTGCATCGCCTTGATCTGCGCTATATCCTCCATGCGGACAAAGCCGCTGGCATTGGCGACCTTGGCAATTTGGTTGATGTTCACGGCCATACCGGACATCTGGCGCAGCAGCTCCGTCAGCTCGCCGGGCGGACGGGGACGTAGTTCCGCGCCCACAATAAGCCTGCGGATCACCGGCTCCATTTTCAGGCCGGTATCTATGGAGAGCTGCTTCAAATGTGCGTACTCTGTGCTGTCCAGCCGCAGAGAGACGCGCTTTGCAATTTCTCTCATGTGTTCTGCTCCTTCCGTTTTTTAATGGGGTTTTAGGGGGCTTTGCCCCTTAACAAGCGCGTTTTGCTGTCAAAATGCTATGCTTGCCAGGACAGCGGCGCTCTGCGCCGCGTCCTGCAATACCTGCCGAAGAAAGAAATCAGCGGGCTTCGCCGCGCTGCGCGTCACGCCGATACCTCAGCAGATCATTGTAGTCTTTTCCCCGCACCGGTGGTCTGTCAATGACCTCGTATCCTCTCAGCAGCTCTTGCAGCAATACCGCCGACATCCGTCCCGGCTCATCATTGTCCAGACACAGCACGATGCGGGTAATATGGGGTGCGGCCTTCAAATACCGCGAAAGCGCCGGTGGCAGCTGCCGATCCTCCTTCCCGACACCTCTCAGCGACAGTGTGTTTGCCTTGCGCCAGTCCCTCCCCCGCTGCTTCAGCAGCGTCAGGTAGGAAAGGGCATCAATGGCGCTTTCAAAAACGCACAGGGTAGGGCTGTCCCCCGGTGTCATCGGCACTGCGAAGGAATACCGCTTGTCGCTGCCGACCACCTCGCCCACAAAACGCTTGTCTTGCAGTGTCCCCCGCTGCATGGCGTAGGCCGGTCTGTCACCGGCAAAGCCTACGAACACGCAGTTGTGATGCTGTGCCGATTCATAGAGCAGGCCGTGTTTGATGCAGTGGTTGATGATCTCCGGGTCGATACCGCGCCCACGCAAGTATGAAAAAACACGCCGGTTGTCGGCGTGTCTGGGCGGCAGGGAAAATGATTTTGTCGGGCGGGCTTTCCGGCGCGGCGGTTCTGCCAAAGGTACGCCGCCAGCGCTCAGGATGCGCTGCACCGCATCCGGCAGCGACAGCTTCCGCACAGTGGTCAGATAGTCCAGCGCACTGCTGCCGCCAACACCCCGTGACCACCAGTACCATTCCCCGTTGGAGATCTTCAGGCTGTCATGGCTTTTGGTTGCATAAGCATTGCCGCCCACGCTGACCAGTTCATCCGGTTCACAGCACCGCAGATAGGTCAGCAGATCCATCTCACGGGCGCGGGCTAACTGCTCTGGCAGGATAAACGGCATAGGACATCACCTCCTTTTTCCGTGATCATCTCCTGTTTTGCGTCTGTTGAAATAGGCAGAGCTAAAGACAGCGGGCTGCAATATAGCCCACTGCCTTTAGCTGTTTGGCTGCTTTGATATTAAATGCTGGCCGCAGTCAAGGCATTATTGCCTGACTTAAAATTGCATTGCATCGCTATCCTCCAGACCGTGCTGGAAGAACATGATATAGTAGATGGGGATATAGATGATTTTCCCCTTCGTAGAGACTGTTCGCTCATTGGACACAACAAAGGCTTTCTGAATATGATAGTCTTCATTCTTCACGAAGTTATTCAGCGCACTGTGGATGGTATAGTCCTTACCGGACTTTACTTCAATGGGGACGGCGGATAAGGTGGCATAATCGTCAATGAGGAAATCTACTTCACCTTTATGGCGATTATCATAATAGAACAGTTCGTAACCATGCGCGATAAGCTCGCTGGCTACGACGCTTTCATAGACGGAGCCGAGATTGATGCTGGCTTCATCGTCCAGCACAGCTCGGATGTTATTGCCATAAAGGATGCCGGTCAGGACGCCCACATCATTCAGGTATAGCTTCAGCAGGTTTTTCCCTGTGGACTCGACCAGAGGGAATACTGGGTTAGAGATAGCCTGAACATTGAGGGCAATGCCTGCACTGATCAGATACTCGAACTCGTCTTGATAATCTGCGAAGGTCTTCCCCTTCTTATCTTCTATGCTCTGTGCTACGACACGTTTTTTCTTATTCTCCATGTTGGAGGGAATCAGGTCATAGATACGGCGGATCTTCAGCTTGCGCTCCTCGTCATACTTGGATGCGTCGGCGGCATAGTAATCATGAATCTCCTGTTGAATCTCACGGACGAACTGAATGTTGTGATTTTCCAGATAGGAATTGACCGCATCCGGCAGACCGCCGACCAACAGATACTTTCGGAAGTAGTCCATCATCTTATTGTGGGTCGGCTCGTCCAGGGCTTCCAGTCGTTCAAACTTCTTCCGCATGGCAGACACGGCAAACTCGTTCAGCCCGTTGGCATAGAGGAATTCCTCGAAGTCCAGAGGGAACATCCGAACTTTACGGATGCTTCCCATGGGGATCGATGTTGTCTGCGACAGAGTCACCCCCAACAGGGAGCCGCTGGCAATATAAGTGAATCGATCATCTTGGGATAGAAACTTCAGCAGCGTCAGCAGATGAGGATATGCCTGGATCTCGTCGATAAAAATCAGGGTGTTGTCTTTCTGCTTCATCTTGCTGCCTTCCAGCATACTGACTTGTAGGTAGAAGTCCTCGACGGTTTTCGTTTCGGCGAATAGCCGAGGGCCGATGGAGTCCTCCACCATATTGATCTCGATGAAGTTTTCAAACAGTTTGTGTCCTACATGTCGGATGATATAGGTTTTTCCGACCTGACGCGCACCGTCTATCAGAAGGATTTTCTTTGAATCGCTTTGCAGATGATCTTCGATAAGAGATTCGATTTTCCGAAACAGCATCATCGTCCCTCCTTGTGCTGACTTTTCAACCGTAGTATACACCGTAAAGAGCAACTTTTCAATATAATTGTGTCGAAGCTGTTGGCACTTTTCAAAGACACAGATGATGAGGTTGTAGTAGTCAAGAAAAGTAGACACGAAAAATATTTATTTTTGGTTTGCTTTTTCAAAAGTAGAGATGAAGAACATTTTTGCGGAAGATGTTTTTTCAAAAGTGGACACGGACAACAATTTTTGCTGAAATCCTTTTTCAAAAGTGGACACGACGATTCAATGCCTTGTAAGGCCCTTGTTTGCAAGGGATAGTAGTTTTGGATAGAGTAGAGCGACAAAATCAAAAGTAGACACAGCACAGGGTTATTTTTCTGTATCTTTCCGCTTTTGCACGAATTTGGGTTCTTCGGTCAGGATGCGCTTTGAAAAGGTATCCTTCTTTTCAAGCTCACCTCGATAGAAACGCTTGCAGTAGTTATCCGGTGTGTCATAGCCGATTGCAAAGCAGGGACGCTGCCGGTTATAAAAGGCAACATAGCGGCACAGGACATCTTTCACAGCATCTCTCGTACGGCATTCTTCTAATCGAAAATCGATGAATAGTTCTTCTTTTATCCAACCGTTTAGAGCCTCATTGACAGGATTGTCCGTTGGTTTACCTGCCCGCGACATGGAGCGGACAATGTTGCTGTCCTGAATCAGTTCGTTGTACGCTTTTGAGGAATACACAGAGCCTTGGTCGGTATGGATAATGGTTGGTCCTTTCTTTCCACGCAGCAGCTCAACGACATCCGCAAGACCGTCCAGATACTGCTCCCGCCCGCCACGGCGTTCAGATAGTTTCCATGTGAGTATCTGTTTCGTAAACACATCAAAGTAGAGTGTCAGCTCAAGATAAAATATCCACGGCTTCAATACCGTCATATCTGACACAATGACCTGGCGAGGCCGATCTACGGTATCCCAAGTTGTGAAGATAAGATTTGGGTACAAATCTCGTATTTTCCTGGGGCGATAATGTACTTGATGCTTGGTTTTTGCCTTTATTCCCAGAAAACGAAAGGCCTTGTACACATAGTTATCGCTTATATCCTGCTGATAATTGACTCGTATAAAAGCCGCTACCCAACGGTAGCCGTGGGATGGATGGGCCTTATGGACTTCGGAGACTAACGCGATAACTTCTTCACGCCTCAGATCCCGCGTACTCTTGTCCCGTTTCCTCCACTTGTAATAGCCAGACCGACTGACGCCCATGAGAGAGCACAGTTCCTGAACCTCATAGTCTCTGGACAGCAGTTCTACGATTTCGAATTCTTCGGCCTTAAACGAATGAACTCCTGTTCCCCAGTATCCGTTGTCTGCACGACATAGTTTTTTAAGCCGTTCATTCTCAATTCGCAGCTTGAGTATCTCACGCTTGTAGGATTCCTCCGTTCGGTCAATTCCCTCCGGGAGGACATCCTTGATCTCGCTATCTGCACGAGCCAGACCTTCCAAGCCGCCCTCATCATACTGCTTAATCCACTTCTGGAATGCACCGGTTGAAATGCGGTTTGCTTCGCAGAAGTCACTCATTTTGATACGGTAGTTGCTTTTGTACTGCCGGATCAGGAATTCCTTTTCCAACGGATTCAAGTGTTTAGACATAAAGACGAGCTCCCTTCCGGTAGAATACTCGCCCTTATGATACTCCACGGACAGGCTTTTTCTACCCCTCCGTGTCCACTTTTATTATAGCATCAGGTTCTCCCTGATTCGTCGTCATGCCCCTTGTGACAAAACCACACTTTTCCAAATAGGGAACTTTCTGCATTAGTGAGCGCCCGTTTTGTTCCCTATTTTTTATTTCGTGAAAAAGGGAACTTCCGTGCAGAAGTTTCCTTTCCCGGCTGCGCGCCCCGCAAGCATACGCAGCACGATCACCATGCGCACCATACCAAAGTCTACGGTTGCTGTCAAACTATTTCACCTTGCCAGTCCTGCCCGCATACGGTGCGCATAGTTCTCCACGCTATACCGCCGCATATAGGCGTTCTCGCTGGGCGCGGCGCTGTCCAGGTCAATGCCCTCCAGCCGGTAATCATCTGGCCGCAGCACCTCCTCCACTGGGATCACGCGAACACGCGCCCTGCTTTTTCCACTCGCCGCCGAACACGCCGCCCACGCTGTGAAATCCCCGATCACCGCACACCCACAGCAGCCGCCTGCCTGCCGGTATACTGCCCAAAGGCTGTTTGAGAACGACTACGGAACGCGGCTCTGCGCCGGCCACACGGTAATAGCCGGTCTGCTCTGCCTTCTCGTATGTACGTATCAGCTTCTCGAATTTCCACTGCGGCTCAATATAAAGAAGACTCTCCTGGTATCCCATATTGACCTACCTTTCTAACTCTGTCGTTTTTCTTGTCGGAGACTGCTGGCTATTATCCGGTGCTTCCGTTTCGGCTACGACCTCCGGCTCACGCTTGTCCATATTCAGCAGGGCGTTCAGCTCCTCCAGCCGTGCCAGCTTTGTTTGCAGCTCCTCCTCACGCGGAAATGGCTTCAACACCTCCACCTTCGCCGTTTCCAGCTGGCTATGCAGATCACTCAGCTTTTCCCGGCAAGCTTGCTCCTTGAGGGGCAGCGATTCCAGCAGATTATCCATGCGCTGGATATTGCCGAACACATCGGTACCCAGCGTCACCACATGGCGCAGCTGCCCGATCATGGTCAGCCGGTATTCCTGTGAAAAGCTGTCAAAGGACAACTCCAGTGTCAGTCCGCGGTAAGAGCCGATCTGCATCGCCTCCGGCGTCAGCATATTCTGGCATAGCAACAGCAGCTCCGCGCCAGCCGCCTTTTTCTCGGTGTAGACCTTACCCGCCAGCGTCATGGGCGAAAACCCGTCCTCATTAGGCGCGGTGTGCGCCTTGACTGCGGCAATATCCGCGCCGTACCCGGCGAGACGTTCCTGCGTCTCAGCAAGAGACTTAGGGAACGTCTTGCTGATGGCATCCTCCAGTGCGTACCGCTGGCTGAGGTGGCTGCTTTTCAGCAGCTTCAGCTTCGTTACTTCGATATCCAAATCCATTTTCTCTTTAATAAGAGGGTTTCCACTGGCCAGCGCCTTGATTTCCGCATAGGAGAGGGCCCAAAACCTCGTGCTTGCAGATGTCTTGAAACACCGTATTCAAAGGCTTTTTGGCACTTTCGGACTGCTTTACATTTACGATGAATGTTGTCTTTCCAATTCGCTGTGAATAAGAATATTTCTGTTCTTTCATATAGTCAGTTCCTCTCTTTCATAAAATTTGATTGCTGGGCATTCACATTAGAGCACCCAGTAACCGCAGATTTTCAATATATCAAGAAGTCATTAAGTCGTGAGTATAATGGAAATGGTTATCTTTCCATACCACGCTTGTTTCTTCGAGCCTTGATACGCTCCTGTCGTTCTTTCCCTTGCTTCTTTTTCGGCTCGTTCCTGTGCTTCCTTAAAAGAAAAAAGTTGCTTCACTTTTTCGGTAAAAAGTTTAGCAACTTCGGGGAAATGCTCCAACGCTTGAAGAAAAGGTCTGCACTTTTCTTTCAGTTCGTTGTATTTAGTTTTCATTCTTTCGAGTGCGTTTGCACAGTCAAAATATTTCTGTCGGTAATAGTTGGCACTCTGTTCTAATTCGCTAATTTCCGCACGACTTGTAATGCCCTCTTTGGCAAGGGCAGTAAGCTCAGAATAATCCTCTTTGGAGATTGCCATTTTACCTGTGATTGTTTTCTGCCCCATACGGTCAATCTCGTTATAGGTTTTAGAAACATTACGGGCAGGCTCATATTTTATCTGTTCATGCTGAATGCGCTTCTGCAACTTCTCCAAGCGTTCCTTGTCCTGCTTGATTTGATATTGCAGGGAAGTCAGGTGTTCTGCTGTACTTCCGTATTCGCCACGCTGAAAGCCTTTGAAGCCTTGCTCCGTCATATGGTTAAACAATTCATCTTGCAGAATACTGTATGAAGCTCGGAACATCGGTTTTCCGTTCTTTCTGAGAAGCGGATTGCCTTTTTCGTCGGTCAGCGGAATATCCGATTTCCATTTCTTTGAATGGCTGATTTGATGAACAACTTCCTTAACCGTTCCTCGCAGTTTTTCATCTTTGCAACGCTTGCTCCATAGGATTTCTTTCTCCACCACAGGCAGAACCATAGCGTGAAGATGATAGTGGTACACCTCTTTCCAAGTTCCTCGGTTGCCGCTACATTGATTTCATCAGCGTGCATTACAGCCGATATTACATTATCAGCACCGAATTTTTCTTCGATGAAATGGAACGCTTCTTCATAAAACTGCTTTGCGTATTCGTAGCCGCCGTTACGCTCGAAGTACATCGTGTTCACATCAATCACAATTTCATTGAAGAGCGTTGCGTCTTTCCTCAACCCACGAAGCGACACCAAACCGTCAGTTTCCATCTGCTTTAATTGTTCCATATAAGTCGGGGCAGTCGGTGTTTTGAAATGCACATTAAATGGTATGCGTTCCTCAATGACATTCATATTTTCATAGGTTTCATTTTTGCGCTCGTTGTGTCTTTCTGCTTTGCTGACATCGGAAGCGGTGTACTTTTTAACCCTTGCACAACTCATATCCGCTTTGTTGTTTTTAGCCATTTTCGTTCTCCTTTCTCGGCAGGGCGAAGCCGTTACACAACATTCTTTGAATGTGTGTAACCCACTATGACACTTTCAGACTTCGTCTGCAAAGATGTCGTGGGCAAGGGTGTTCCCCCTTGACCTCCTTTGATACCTCAATCATAAAATCAGACTGTCCCATCAGCAGACAGTCCGTTTTTATTCTCTCGGTATATCGCCCATCGGCAAAGACCAGTACCACAGAAAACCTTTCTTTCGGGAAATAACTCCTGTGTTCTTCTTTGCCTTTTTGATGGTCGATTTCTTGAACCCTGCGGCTTCAAGTTTTTCTTCACAATCCGAAGAAAGCATTTCTCCGTCTTTCAGCATTTCCATCAGAAATGCTTTCGCCTTGACTTCCTTATCGTTTGGTCTGCCAATTTTCGGTACAAGGGACTGGAACGCTTCTTCCGCCGTCATTTCCATTTCGGAAATGAAGTCCACACCTTTCTCTGATACTTCAAACAGAATGGCAGAGCCTGTCGGGGCAAGGTTGGATTTTACCTGCACCAAATATCTTTCCGCAGGTACTTCCTTGTTCGGTGTGCGTGTGATTGCAAGAATACTTCTTGCAGCACCCGCAATGTCAATCGAACCATTGGTACGGTAAAGGGGGTTGGTGTCTTTCATCTTGTTCATATGAGCGATAATCACAATCGCACAGCCTGTATCTTTCGCAACCGCTATCAGATGATTAAACTCGGCTCGTGTTTCGTTGGCATTGTTCATCGAACAACTTTCTCCGATATAGGAACTCATCGGGTCAAGAATTAAAAGTTTTGCGTGGTACATCTCAATCGCTTCACGAATACGGTTATCCCCAAAGGATAAAGACTTTTCATCTTCCCTGATGAAGATAAGGTTCTCTCCGTTGCCACCGGCAGAGTTAAAGCGAGGTACTACCGTATCGTCTGCGTCATCTTCCGTTGTCTGATAGATGATAGTCATAGGCTCGTTTTCTTCCGTTTCGGTAAAGGGCAGAGGTTCGCCCTTTGAGAGCAGGGCGGCAATGGAAAGCATTAGCTTGCTTTTTCCATCGCCGGGATCGCCCTGCAACAGCGTAACCTTGCCAAACGGAATATACGGATACCACAGCCATTTCACTTCTTTCGGCTCGATTTCGCTTGCCTTGACAACTTCAAGAGGTACGCTGACAGTCATTTCATTTTCAATCATTTTTCTTTGTTCTCCTTTTCGATAAATATTTCGGGCAAAGCACCACGATACAGCGGAAACTCTGCTTACAGTCATTCCTGCATTTTCTGCAAAGTTCGTTGTAGGTAATGCGGTTTCGGTCATTCAGAAACAATGCCCATTCTTGTTTCCGTTTCTTGCTCATTCTTGGCATATCAATCCACCTTTCCGTCTGAAAATAAAAAAACCACAGGAAAGATACTTGAAACCTTTTTGTGTATCTTTTAGGGGCGAAAATCGGAGAAAATCCCCGTTCTAAGCCTTTCAAAAAATCACACAAGGTATTTGTACTAACCTGTGGTTATGTATGAATTTGTTGGTTTTAGGTAACAAAAAAACACCGTATTGCTACGATGTTTTTCGTTGTTCATATTCTGTCTAAGATACTGGCAAACTGGAATTTATAGTCCTCTCAAAACCAATTTGCTTTTTCTTCTCGAAATACGGGAATATCACTATCTCGATATGGATTGTAATTATGAAGATTGCAACCAAACTCTTTTAATGATTTTATTTTGTTATCCTGTGTCCATACAATTAAAGATATTCCGTCAAATTCTTCAACATTTCCATTATTCATTTTGACTTTTAAAATACCACTCCACGATTGTTTGATTGCCTTGATGAAAAAATTGCTTAATCTCCCAGACAAGAACACTTCCGCGTGTATTCCATTCGTCAAACCAGTGCTTTACCGTTTTGCGGTTTTCATATTTAGGACTCCAACTCTCAGTATATACAACATCATCTGTAAAAATATTGTCAATTCCATCTGCTTTCTTAATCCACATATCAAACCATAATCGGATAATTTTTTTCTCTCGTTCATAAAGTACCTCCATAACTTTCAATTTGTCGCTCACAAGCAAAAGTATTGTACCACATCTTTACGAATTTTTCTACCACTTCGACTACACTCCCGACTTAATGACTTCTTGAATACTTGCCGAAAAAGAAGAACTGCCATCACTTGACAACAGTTCTTCTTCGGCTGGTATCCGTTAGAATATACAATCTCATTCAGTACAATCTCATCGGCACAGGTTCGAATGTTATTCATCAATCCTATCCATCTCATCATATCCGTTGCTTTCAGTTCTTCTGTTACACCCTGCTTCTTTGCCATTTCCTTTATCAGATATTCCGCCATATCACGAGCCGAAGTATCAATTTCGGCCAGGTGTTCATATAACTTTCCACTTGTCAGCAGATTAAAATATAGCACACGCTTGTGTTCTCTCAAATATCGTTGCCGTAACCGCCCGTATTTTGAAAGGGGTGGACTTTCCTCTACTGTCAGGCAGGGATAATAGTAATCTCCGATGAGTTCGTATCGGATACCTGTTCTTTCGTCTGTAATAAATCTTTGCATAGTTCTTTCTCCTTTTGCTTCTTGTAGTAAAACTCCAAGGTTTTCTTATTGTGGTTTACCTTTTTACATTCCTCGGAACAGAATTTCTGCTGACTGTGTGTAGGCCAGTAGGTACTGCCACACACAGCACATACACGCTGACGATAATAATGACTTCCTTTTTCCGCTTCTCTGTCGGCTTTCGTTTTATCCTGCCTTGCTTGATAGCAGCAATCCTTTGAACAGAATGCCTGTCGATTGCTTGTAGGGGTAAACTCTTTCCCGCAATGAGGACATACCTTTGTTTTGACGATTTCGCCACCGTTTTCAGCAAGTTTCTTCGCTTTTCGTTTCTCTCGGTAGGCTTTTTCACGATGACGCTGTTTTTCCAATCGCTTCTTTTCTTCCTGTTCTTCCTGCTCTTTTATCTCGGCAAGTTCTTCCTCGGTGTAGGCAATATCGACCTGTCCGACATAATTGAAGTAAATATCAACCTTTTGTGTCTTTGCTTTTCCCACACCCTCGGCTTCATACACCACAATCTTGTCAATGAGTTCGACAAACATCAAATCGGAAACTTCCGTAGGATTTTTATACTTTCGTATCAGAGAAACAAAATGCTGAATATCCATAGTGCTGTCCTTTTCTTCGGAAAGCTCCTTTTCTCATCGCTTCCATTTTATTTCCAGCTCCGCCTGCTCATCGTCATACTGCTTCATCAGTTGCTTGTATTGTCTTTCGGGCAGTAATCCCGATATAAGATTTTCATACAAGCCACGAATGAGCGTAGAGAGTTCGTCATAGCGTTTCTGACAGCGTTTTAACTCCGATTGATTGTGCTTCGGCTTTTCCTCTTGCTTGCCTTTCCATAAAGATTGTAGTTCCAAAGCAAAGGCTTTTTCGTCATTCAGAACGAATTTTGAAAAGCGTTTGACCGCCGATAATATCAAGGCTTCAACATTATCAGCATTAATCGTATGGGAAGTACAGGAATTAACCCTGCTTGCATACCCGCCGCAACGGTAAGAATACTGAACAGAACCGTCTTTCTTGCTGTAATGCGTTTGCAAAGTCATTCTCCTGCCACAGTCGGCACAATATAGATAGCCGCTTAATCGGTTTGTATGTGTACCTCTTGCCGCAGCTCTGTTCACTCGTTTCTTTCGCTTCTGAACGCAGTCCCAAAGTTCCTGCGATATGATAGGCTCGTGGGTGTTATAAAACACATACTGCTCATCTTCATCGGTAGTCTTTCTCTTATGCAGTTTGAAATTGGTGCTGACCGACTTTCTCAAAACAGTATGCCCAAGATATTCCTGTCTGCTTAAAATCGTTCTAATGGCAGATATGCCCCAAATATAAGGGTCTGCAAACTTAATCCCGTTGTACTGTTCTGGGTGATATTCCTTTGCATATGCGGCAGGAATTAAAACCTTTTCTTCGGTCAGTATTTCCGCTATGGCTCGTGGACTTTTGCCCTCATTGGCAAGCAGAAAGATACGCTTTACCACCTCAGAAGCCACAGGGTCAACAACAAGCGTCTGCTTATCGCTCGGCAATCGGTTATATCCATAAGGGATTGAACGGCTACAACGCTTTCCGTCTTTCATTCGGGCATCAAATACAGCCTTGATTTTATTGCTCGTGTCTTTGGCATAAAATTCGTTCATAATATTCAAAAACGGAGCAAAATCATTATCCGAAGCGTTGTTGCTGTCAATGCTGTTGTTGATTGCAAGAAAACGGACATCTTTCTGCGGAAACAGAATTTCCGTATAAAATCCGACTTGCAGATAGTTTCGCCCTAATCGGCTCATATCCTTAACAATCAATGTTCCGACATTGCCTGCTTCAACTTCTTTTATCAAAGACTGAAAGCCTGGGCGATTAAAATTTACACCCGAAAAACCATCGTCAGTAAAATGGCGGATATTCTCAAAGCCATTCCTACGGGCATAATCTTCAAGGTATTTTTTCTGATTGGTAATGGAATTACTCTCGCCATTCAAATCATCATCTCTTGATAATCTCTCATAAAGTGCTGTAATCTTTGAAGTCCTTGACATTCTCTTAACCTCCTTCCTTATGTATTTTCAATTTAGGACAGTTAATTTTATCGTCCTGCACAGGCCTAGCCGCTTGGATTCCATCGCCGCCGCCACCATCTCGAACGTCTTCCCTGCCCCCACTACGTGTGCAAGCAGGGTGTTGCCGCCATAGAGGATGTGGGCGATGGCGTTCACCTGATGCTTCCGCAGGGTGATCTCCGGATTCATGCCGGAAAAGTTGATGTGGCTGCCGTCGTATTCACGGGGTCGGTTGCTGTTGAACAGAATGTTGTACGCCTTGCAGATCTTCTCCCGCCGTTCCGGGTCTTTCCATATCCACTCAGAAAACGCCTCCTTCAGCAGCTCCTGCTTACCCTGTGCAATGGCTGTTTCCTTTTTGTTGAGCACCGCTACACGCCGTCCGTCCGGGTCGTACTGGTAATCGAAAATACGGACATTCTTTAAGTTCAGACTGCTCTCGATGATCTCATAGGCACTGGCCCGCGACGTACCGTAGGTGCTGTACGCCTTGACATTATAGCTATCCTTGCTCTTGCCCTCGATGCGCCACTCGCCGGTGATTCGGGAGTAATGCACCTTGATATCCCACCGTGCACGGCGGGGCGTGTCCAGCGTCTCAAAGATGAACTGCCGGACATACTCCGGATTCAGCCATGTGGCACCCAGCCGCACGGAGATCTCACTGGCGGTCAAGTCCACGGGCTGTACCTTTTCCAGTGCTTCTACATTGGGAAGGTACTGCGGCTCCGTTTCCGCCTTTGTTCTCACCTCCGCCAGCTTCCGGCGCACATTGCCGGACAGGTACTCGTCGGCGGGCAGGTATTTCTCGCCGCCCCTTTCCCCGTAATCAGGGTTCAGGAAGACGACGCCCTGCAAGTCTGCGAAAAGGGTGTTCTCATCCTTGCCGGTGAGCTGCCCCATATACACCATATCTACGCGGGCTTTCTCCCCGATGGACAGGGCCAACGCTTCCACCGCCGTATCTACTCTTTCGGCAGGCCGGTGGCTGCGGATGGTGCGCTTGGTGAACAGGTCGGCTTTCCGCTTCAGGCCGCCCTCCTCGTCCAGCACCTCCAGCGAACACAGCAGGAAATAGGAGCTATCCTGGTCAAAGGCGATGGCGTTGCCCCGTGAGTTGATAAGCCCGTAGTCGTGGGTAAAGCGGTCATAGAGGTCGTTCAGCTTTGTTTGCTGCTGGCGTATCATGCCATCCGGATAGTCCTCTGTCTGGTACTCCAGCAGCGTCCGCACACAGTCCCGCAGACCGATCATGCCGCGAATACGGCTCTCGGCAGTCTTGGACACCTCCACCGGGTTCATGCGGCTGTCCTCACGGTAATAGAGCTTGTCATTCACCAGCGCATAGGAAAAATTGCGAACGGTGGGGTCTGCCGCAATGGACTGATCTTCGCCCTCCAGCTCTTCCTCGCGTTCATAGGTGGTAATTTCACCGTGGATATTCTGCACGGCGTTGGCAAGGAGACTGTCCAGCGGCTGATCCGGAAAGGGTATACAGGTAGGCTCGGGCCATACGGCCCCGACACCATTTTCATCTCACCCAGCACCATATCCGGATGGTCGAGGAAATAGCGGTTCATGGTGATACCGTCGTCGTTCGTCCCCAACTGCACCCAATCAGGCGCGATGTCCACCATGCGGTCGCGCTTTTGCAGGAACAGAATGTCCGATACCACCTCCGTACCCGCTGCCGCCTTGAAGGTATCGTTGGGCAAACGAATCGCGCCCAACAGCTCCGCCCGCTGGGCAATGTACTTCCGCACGTTAGAGGTGCGTTTGTCCATGGTGTAGCTGGAGGTAACGAACGTCACCACGCCGCCCGGTCTGACCTTATCCAGCGTCTTGGCGAAGAAATATTCATGGATAGACAGATTCAGCCGGTCATAACGGCGATCCTGCACCTTGAACTGACCAAAGGGAACGTTGCCCACAGCCGCGTCAAAGAAGTTATCGGGGAAATCCATCTTTTCATAGCCCCGCACGGAAATGCTGCTGCGGGGGTAAAGCTGGCGGGCAATACGACCGGAGATGTCGTCCAACTCCACGCCGTAGAGCTTACTCTCTGTCATGCTATCCGGCAGCATACCGAGGAAATGACCGACGCCGCAGGCAGGCTCCAGCACGTTGCCCTGCCGGAAGCCCATCTGCCCCAGCGCGGCGTAGATGCTACGGATCACCACAGGCGGCGTATAGAAGGCGGTCAGCGTGGATTCCCGCGCCGCGGCGTACTCCGTTTCGGACAACAGGCTTTTCAATTCCTCATACCGGCTGTGCTTAGGGTCAAAGCAGTCCGCCAGACCGCCCCAGCCCACATACCGGGATAAGACCTCCTGCTCCTCTGCTGTGGCGAGGCGGTTCTCCGCCTCCACCCGCTTCAAAAGCCGTATCGCCGCCACGTTGTTGGCATACCGCTGACTGGGTAGTGCGACGCCTAACGCATCGTCAGTGATGCGGTAGTTGACGCCGCCCGCCGACAGCGGGGCGGCGGCCTCCAGCCCTCTTTTTTCTCGGCAGGTGAGGGACAGGCGGCATCGCCGCCTGTCCCTGCGGTGCCTCCTCTCTCTGCTGTACCTGCGGCAGCGGGGATATTTCTTGCTCCTGTGCCGGTTCCTCCGTGACCCCCACTTCCCCGGTGGGGGTTATGGGTGTCGCTTCCCGCTCCGCTTGCCGCAATCCACTGTCGTGCCGATGGTTAAACAGGCTGAACGTACCGTCAACGTATTCCGAAAGCTGTTCCCTCGCCTGCTGGCAGGAATCATAGTGCCGGTCTCCCTCGTCCATGCCATCCAAATAGGCTGTCAGGGCTTCCAGCATTTCCGCCGCTTTCGCCTTATCTGCCAACTGCTCCTCAATGACGGGAACGGCGTCATAGTAATCCGCGCCCTTGGGGTATGGTCTCGGCACATCGTCCGGTGCATCCGAAAAGCCGAAATACACTGTCCGCGCCAACTGCCGCCGTTCATATTGCGGAATTGCGGCAATGGCATCCTCGCCGGGGAAACGCTTCTGCGCGATGAGCCTTTCATACTCCTTGACCACATTGGGAATGGTCAGCTTGACTTCATCGTACCGTTTGCGGGCATATTCTCGCTGATAGGTCAGTCCCTTTATAGGTCTTCGTATAGTCATATCCATCGCGCCCGCCGCCGCTGTACTCACCAAAACGGCTTTTGATGAATTTCTGCTGCTCCTCTTTTGCGCGGGGATAGCAGAAGAAGGAATACACGTCCAAACGGCTGTCCGCAGACTCTGCCAAAAAGAAACGGTCGATCTCGTCCCGTGTGATGAACATCTTGCACCGGCGCAGGAAATCCGGCTGCGCGGCAAAGCTGCGCTCCGGCAGATCGATCCCGCCCAGCACCACACCGATCCGATGTGTGCTGTACTCTGACAGTCGAAAACGCATGATGCTGCGATCCTGCTCGTATGCGCGGAGGAAATCTTGGTATTCCTCTGCCAGTACCGCAAGGCCGCCTTCACCTTTGGCGAAGCCACCACATCCTCCGCCAGCTCCGGGTAACTCTTGCGCTGGTCGTGGATGACCAATGTCTGTGCGAACAGCCCCTTTCTTCTGCCTTCTTCGGTCAACTCACGGACGGTCAACATCAGCTCCTCAGCCATCTCCAACAGAGTATGCTCCCGCGTCTGCTCCAGCTCCGCCGCTGAAAGATATGTACCGGCCTCCAACAGCTCCAGTATCCGCGCCGATGCCTGCTCCCACGTCACAGTTGTGCGGCTGTGGCTGGTGCGGATGCTGTCGCCCTGTGCCAGATGGATACCGTCCTCCATGAACCACACGGCGTATTTTTGACCTTCATATTCGATGCCGCGTCCGTTTTCCGTGCCGAACTCACGGCGCAGGAATGCGATACATTCCGTCTCCGATCGCTGCCGTGCATAGAACACCGCTACCCGGTACGCGCTGTTGTAACTGTTGCCCGCCGTATACAGTGCTTGGTCGATGACCGCCTGCGGCACTGTGCGGATGGGGAACAGCTCGCCCGTCCGCTGCGGCTCCGGCACCTCGTAGACCGCTGCTCCGCCGCCCATGTCGAAGAAGGATAGCTGCTCCTCCATCACCGGCGCGTTCTGCAAGCCCAGCTTGATCTTGTACTCGCCGCGCTCGATAAGGTTTTCGGTCATTTCCGTGACCACGCCCCATGAAAAAACGGACTCCGCCGTGCGGGAGAGATAGCTGCCCTCCCACATCAAGAGTCCGTCTTCTTCGGCGTGGTAGCCCACCCGGACTTTGTCCGCGCCGGCCAGCACCTCCACCCATATATCGTTGTAGCTGTTTTTCAGAAATTCCGTGCGGGCGGTAATATCGCGGGTGTCTTGGAAATACGCAAATATCTCCTGCCGCGTATGCTTGCGCCCGCCATCGTCCAGCAGTATCGCTTCAATGAGGTGTTCATCCAAAAGCGCCGGAAGCTCTGCGCTCCCGGCGTTTTCATCTGTGTCGTTCAGTTGTAGATCAGATCGTTCAGCACCGTTTCCTCCGCGCTGTGCTTCAGGTTGTTCATCAGCCCCGTCCAGCGCTGGGGATTGGCAGCTTTCAGCTCCTCCGTCACGCCCTCGGTTTTCGCCATCTGCGCCACCAGCCGCGTCACCATCTTCTCCGCCGCCGTCTCGATCTCCGCCAGATGTGCCGCCAACTGACCGCTGGTCTTGAGATTCGTATACAGCACCCTGCGGTGCTTCTTGATGTACTGCCTCCGCAGCTCCGCGTACTTGCCCAGGTGCGTCTCCGGCTCTTGGGGCAGCAGCAGGTTCGGCAGGCGAAAGCCCTCCTGCACTCTGTAGGTCACTTCCATGTTCTGCGCTCCTTTCTTTCTCGGCGTTATTTTGCTCTTTGACAGCATCATAGCCGATTTGTGCATCCTTTGCAAAATTTTGCTCCCGCCGCGCCTGCATCACCGTGCGGCTGATCTCCCGCAGACCCATCTCCGCAATATCGCTGGTGGCGATGCCCAAAGCGTTGATGGTGCTGGGGGTATCAAAGCGAATAGATACCCTCAAAATCCTCCGGCAGCAGGTAGGCCATGGCGGGCAGCGAAAGGCGGGTCATCAGCATATAGGAAACGCTTCTCTCCAGCGCTCGCCTGTATGTGACCTCCACATTCAGCGCGTCCAGTTCCTCCAGCATACTGCCGCCGCGACAATCCAGCAGATCTCGCAGATAGTCCTGCATATTATCCGCCACGGCGTTGCGGCTGGCAGACAGTATGGCATCCGGCAAATTATCCTTTTCGGCCAGTGTACCAAAGGTGGCCTCCAGCGTCTCGATGACCGGCTCCGTGTAGGCCGGTTCCATCGACCAGATGGGAACGGGCCGCGAGATGCGTGTGGCATGGGTGTCCGTGATGTCAAAGTAGTGCTTCAGACGCCCTTTTCCATGGGCTTCATCCATGACAGCAATGCCGGTAGCACCGGCGTTGACCCACCGGCCAAACTGCCGGTTCCATTTTTCCAGCTCCAGCACCGCCGTGGCGTCAGGCCGCTGGGCATAGATCAGGACTTGCTCGTCGAATGGGCATTTATAGTTATAGCAGGCCGAGCGCAGAAAGCCCGTCCAGCTTTCATAGTCGCCGGTCAGTCTTGTCAGTGTGCGGCTATATAACTCCGTAATGAATTGAAATTTACTTGCCAAGGCATTGCCTCCTTCCTCAAAAAAATGTTGGGAGCATTGGTTTTCGACTACCGTGCTTCGCCCCGTTCTTTCAGCTTTTGCAGTCCCTTCAAAAAGTTCGGCACCTCCTGAAAGCCCACAGCATCCACATAGTAAGCCTTTCTCTCACCGCCGTGCTTGACCACGATCACATCGCTCTCCGATAAGGAGCGCATTCGCTGGCAGAAAGGCCGTGTGTCCGCATTGTGCTTTCGGTATAGCTTATCCATCGTCATGTTGGGGGCCAACACCCCGGCAAAGGCTTTGCGGTAATGGGCAGCGCGCAGCTTGCCTTTGGCACGCTCATAGCGCATAAAGGCGTAGTCCACCTTGGCCACGTTGTCGATCTGATATATCTCATAGCAGCCCGCGTCCGCTGGCTGCTGTGTTGGATCAAGCGGCTCATACACCGTGCCTATCCGCTGTGCCATCTCCGCAACCTCGCAAATATGATAGACATTACTGCCGACCAACGTGTGGTAGTCGTCGATATAGGTGCAGGACCGTATCACGCTGCCGCCATCCAGCCGCGTCATGACGATGCTGGCCCCGTCTGGGATGTAGAACAGCGTATTGTACTCCGCATCAATAAAGCGAATCCGCCGTTTGCTCTTATCCGGCTCTGGAAAGGCGATAACGCCCATGATATTTACCGGCTCACGGTCTGTCACCTTTCTCCACCCGTTCCTTTTTCTGTGCAGTACGGCTTTGCTCCCGTTGTACCCGCCGCTCCTTTTGCTCCTGATACTCGCTGCCTGCCCTTTCACAGAAGTCCTCGATCATCGCCGCACGGTCTGCTCCGTAATGTCCCCAGAAGAAGTTGGGCGGCCCATCTTCGTCGTTCTTGCAATTGCGCTGCCAGGTAACAAACGGGGCAGGCGCTTTCGGGTGTTCGCCCAAAGCAAATTCGGCGTTTCCCACGCACACCCGCGCCGTAATCTTATAGTCTGCGTTGATGATCTCACCAATGACATAGCTGCCGCTTTCCAGCTCCACGGTGTAGCTGCCGTTCTGTGCCTGCTGCGCCTTCACCGGCATGGCGGGTACACCGCAGACCAGATCCGGCTGCATGACAAACTGTGACCTTGCGCCCAGCAGCTCCTTCGGAAGCGCCGATACCGGCAGATATAGTTTTTCTTTCCCCATGACCTCATACCGAAGCAGGAAATCGTCCACCGGATAGTAGATACTCATAACAGGGTCTTTGATATGGCCCTTCGCCATCATCGCGTTCACATATCTGGCGTTGTCCAAATACCACTGCGGGTCTGCCCCCGGCAGGTTCCAGCCGAACATGGAACCTGCCCTCATGGCGGCCTCCTGTATGTCAGAAATGCCCCGCCGCCGATTATGCTCTCGAGCGATGTTCTGATTTTCCTCCCGATTCCCCGTATCCCAGTCGGAGGCGTAGTAGCCACGCTCACCCCTCTTGAGAACGATGAGCTGCCCTGTAGAGGGCAGCGTGGATAAGCAGAAATCGGGCAATTCATTCCTTCGCATAACCAGCCTCCTCACCGTGCCTGCTCCTGCTGCCTGCGGCGATGCCAGCCCTCCAGCAGCTTGATGATGACCTCCTCCATCTGCTTGGGGGTATAGCTGGCAGGGAAATACTTTTGCAGCCGGTCGTTCCGTAGCGTCACCTTCCGCTCCAGCGGCTTTTCCTCCCGCATAATGAGGTCGATGATGTTGTTCTCCAGCTTCCCCTCCGCGCTGATCTGCTTGAGCCGCTGGGCCTGATCCACGGAGGGCGATACCTCGTCCCGCTCCATGAGGAACTGGAGATAGGTCTGTTCTTTCTCGGTCAGGTGGGAGATGTAGTCGGCTGCCGGAACGAATTTCAGCTTTCCCGCGTCCACCGCCTCCATCAACGGCGGAATCAGGTTTGTCAGGCGGATATAGCGTTGGATTGCAGTTACGTTGTCCTCCGCTTGTTCAGCCAAAATCTTTACAGATGTCATGCGATTTAACTTCTCTCCATTTTGGAGAGAAGTTAAATCCGTTCGCGCCCCCTGCCGTTTCATGGCATCCAGCTTCAGCCTATACGCCTTGGCTTTCTCGCTGGGCAGCAGGTTTCCGCGGTTGATGTTATAGTCCACCACCAGAATATCCGCATCCTCGTCGCTGTAATTGCGCACGATGACCGGGCGGTTGTCCAGTCCCACCACCTTGGCGCAGTAATCGCGCCGGTGGCCGGATATGATCTCATACCCGCCCTCGCTGCGGGGACGGACGATCAGCGGCTCGGCAATGCCGGTGCGCTCGATGCTGTCCATCAGCCGCACCAGATCGGCGCTGGGCCGGTCTACGGAGTACGGCTGCCGCGCATAGGGGAATACCTGCTCCGCCGGCACGATCTGTACCCGCTCCTGATGGTCGGTCTCCCGCTCTGCGTCTGTTTTGAACAAGTCATCGTACCGGGTCAGCTCTATGCCGTTTAATTTGCGGGCCAAGCTGCAACACCTCCTTCGTCAGCGCGGCATACGCCCGTGCCGCTTTTCCCTCTGGGTCATGCTCATAAATGCTGGTTCCCGTGACGCTGATCTCCGCCACGCGGATAGAACGGGGTATCTCGCTGGCGAATACCCGGCTGCCGTAATTCCTGCGCAGTTGCTCACTAATTTCCTTAGCCAGCGTGGTACGGCTGTCCATCATGGTCAGCAGGATACCGTCCACCGTCAGATGGGGATTGATCTGCCGCTTGACGCGGGCGATGGTACGCATAAGCTGCTCCAGTCCCTTGGCGGCCAGATACTGCCCCTGCACCGGAATGATAACGCTGTCCGCCGCTGTCAGTGCGTTGATGGTCAGCATCCCAAGCGAGGGCATACAGTCGATGATGGCGTAGTCATAGACCGGTGCCACCGTGGACAAGTACTGCCGCAGCACCGTTTCACGGCTCATGATGTTCACCAGTGTTACCTCCAGCCCCGACAGCTCAATGTTGGCGGGAACAAGATCAACCCCGGACGCATGGTGCAGAATCCCCTCGCCGGGTGCGATGGGTTCCTCGTTGACGGTCTTTGTCATCAGGTCGGCCAGTGTGGGAGAAAGCTCGTCCGGCTGCCGCCAGCCCAGCATTTGGGTGAGATTGCCCTGGGCGTCGGCGTCCACCAACAGGACTTTCTTGCCCTGCTGGGCAAGGCCGATACCCAAGCTGGCAGCTGTGGTGGTTTTCCCCACGCCGCCCTTCTGATTTGCCAATGCGATGGTTTTCAAAAGCACACCTCCATTTCGTGCAACAAAAAAAGAGCCTTCCGGCTCTTGTACTTTACTGTCGTTCTATTTTTAAGTGGGAAAAAATCGTGTTTCTACATATTTTTCTTGACTTAACGTTTTACAAGAGCTAAACTGTCAATGAGGTGATCCACATGAAACGCAAAGTCGAAGCGCAGCTTATAGCGTGGAAAAACAAGTCCTCTGAGCGTCAGCCCTTATTGGTCAACGGGGCCAGACAGGTAGGCAAAACATATATCCTTCGCAAATTCGGCGAGGAACAATTCAAGAACGTGGTCTATGTCAACCTGGAGACGAATCTGACCATCGCCTCCTACTTCAACGATAATATTGCCCCTGAGCGTCTGCTGCGCTATTTGGAAGCCTCCACCGGCGAACGCATTATCGCAGGAGAAACGCTTATCTTCTTTGATGAGATTCAGTCCTGTGAACGTGCGCTGACATCACTGAAGTATTTTTGTGAGGAAACTCCGGAATTTCACATTGCAGCGGCGGGCAGCCTATTGGGTGTCGCCATCAACAGACAGCACTATTCTTTCCCTGTGGGAAAGGTCGAAACGATTACCATGTATCCTCTGGATTTTGAGGAATACCTATGGGCTCGTGGTAAGGAGTTCCTTGCTTCTGAAATACGTTCCGCCTTTGAAACGATGATCGCCCTGCCTGACGCGCTCCATGCGGAGGCGACTGAGCTGTATCGTGAGTATCTGCTGATTGGCGGTATGCCCGCCAGCATCAACGCCTTCCTCAGAAGCGGCAGCTTTTTGGATGTCTCCCTGGTGCAGAATGAAATATTGGACAACTACATCGCGGATATGGCCAAGTACGCCAGTAACGCCGACAGTGTGAAGATCCGCGCCTGCTACAATTCCATTCCAGCGCAGTTGGCAAAGGACAACCGCAAGTTCCAGTACAAGGTCGTACAAAAAGGCGGCAGCGCCTCCCTGTTCGGTGCATCCATCGAATGGCTGTATCTGGCGGGGGTCGTGCTGAAATGTCAGCGCATCAGTCAGGCATTTGAACCCATTTCTGTATATGCGGACTTGTCGGCTTTTAAGCTATACATGGGAGACGTGGGCCTTTTGACCGCAAAGTCCGGGCTTTCCCAGCAGACCGTTTTATCCGGCGAGGGGAACACTTTCATGGGCGCTGTCACGGAAAACTATGTGGCGCAGCAGTTGGCCGCAAACGGGCATGACCTCTACTATTGGGAAAGCAACAACACCGCCGAACTGGATTTCGTTCTGCAAAGTGGAAATCAAGTCATGGCCATTGAGGTCAAGAAGGGCGAACACGTCCGTTCCCGCAGTCTCAATCTGTTCATCGGCACCTATCATCCCTCCTGTGCGATACGCCTGTCCCTTAAGAACTTCGGGGAAAAGGATGGCCTGAAATCTGTCCCTCTGTACGCAGCCTTCTGCATTTGACGCTCATCCAAACCAAATCATTACGAAAATAGCTGTTCGGCAATTTGTGCCGGACAGCTACTTCTCTACCCGCTTCCGCCGCTGAGGTCGTGGCCCACCATCAGTGCGTAGTGGTTATCCATGGTCAACGGCGCGTTATACAGCGCGGTCAGCAGATATGGCTTCACATGGCGCACGTCAGTAGTATTTTCCCTGATCCGATCCAGTACATACAGCAGATGCGCGCCGGTCAGCTTCAGCAGCCTTGAACGCACTACCTCCGCTGGCAGTTCCTCGCCCGCCACGCGGATGGTAGACTTGGTGGAGCACACGGTATCCAGCATCAGCCCCACCAGCTCGTCCAACCGTGCGCGATCTACCTCTGTGTAACCGACGAGATAATCGTAGTCCACATTGGTCATGATCCGCTCTCGGTATGTCTCCCGTCGCTCCATTCCGCTCTCCTGTATAGGCTTGCCCTTATGAGGAAAGGAAGGGAAGGACTTAGTAGAATCCGTACTTAGTATTTCTTTACTTTGTTCTTGTATATTTAATTGCGCGGGATTTTCCTGTTCAGGTTTTTCCAAGACAGGTTTTACCTGTTCTGGAAAAGCCCGTTTAGGTGCGTCGCCGGTATTTTCCGCCTGAACGGGATTTTCCCGTTTAGGTGGCTCCGGCTCTCTGGGCTGCTCCAGAATGGTATATTCGATGCCGCCCAGCGTACCGTCCGCGTGGCGTTCCCGCTCCCGCACGATGTACCCCGCGCCCTCCAGTTCCCGCACCGTGGCACAGATGCTGTCCACGCCATCCTTACAGATGCGCGCCAGTCCCTTGGTGGTGTAGTCCCAATCCTCCGGCAGCGACAGCATCAGGGACAACAGGCCCTTTGCCTTCAGCGACAGGGACTTGTCCCGCAGATGGTAATTTGACATGACGGTATAGTTCCGCGTTTTCTCCACCCTGAATACAGCCATGGGCGTTCCTCCTCCCTTATATTTTAATATAGAAAAAGAGACGGTTCACACCGTCTCTTTCTCAGTTTCTATTTGCGTTTTTACTTGATTGCGTCATCAGCGGCTTCATCGCTTTTCTCAATTTCAGCCCTAAAAGACTCTGCCACCGGAGTAAAATTCTTTCTGTCAAAATACTTGGAATTGCAAGCTGCAACGTAGACTGCTTCCGTGATCAAGTTCTGTTTCCACAGGCGCTTCAGCAGGACTAATCAATGTCACGATCAACTTCTGTCATAGGCGCTCTCCTTCAGAATTGGTAGTACCCCAATTATAACATATCGTGCCTGATACGGACAACCTGTTTCCACTCACACGTTGATTTGCATTTTCTTGAATTCTTTTCAAATAAGATATATATCACAAGAGGAAACCAGCTCTCGCCGGTTTCCTCTTGCTTGTTGTCAAATTTCAGAGTTAAATTGTTCCAAAGCGCCTTTGAATCGGCGGTCATCGGCCACGATTCTGTCTAATATTTGTCTAATAGCAGCCCCGATTTTGGCACCAAATTTGCCAATATCAGGCAATACTGCCGAATACCCTGCAACAGGCAGTTCGATAAAAAATCCTGTATTCATGCGGGTTTGCGGACATTTTGAAGCACGGCGTACTACACGGCACGACCCGAATGTTATAACTCCTAAGCGGTAGGCCGCCAGTTAGAGTCTGGCCGGGGGTGCCAAAAATGACCGCTGTAAGCCGTTTTTCGATGGTTTACAGCGGTTTTTTGTTATCGTTTCTTCGGAGCATTCTTGCCGCTCCGAAGAAACGATTTTATACATTTTCCGCTGTATGCCTGCTAATTGGCTTCGAACTATTTTTCCGGCCTTGCTAATAAAAACGCCGATTTGCTAATACGATTTTCCCGCCCTATTTTTCGGATGGGGCCGACACCAGCAATGCAGCCAGTGTGTTGGCCAGTTCCGGCGACTTGCGAAAGCTGTTCCACCAGGGCCTCCAAATCCAATGTGGCGGGAGCCGATTCTTTGGTTCTTCCGGGGGACGAACCGAACGCAGATCAGGATTGGCATAGAAGGCGCTCTCAAACTTCTGGGCGTTGATCTTCCGATCCTCGTCCAGAATGTGGGCATACACGCTGGTGATCATGTCGATCTGAGTGTGTCCAGTATCGCCCTGAGTGGCCTTCAGGTCGCCGTGGTTCAGCTTCAGCTTATAGGTGGTGCTGGAATGGCGGAGGGAGTGAAAGACCACTTTTGGCTGTCGTACATGGACACGCCCCACCGCTTTTCGCCGTAGAGGGAAACAAAGTCGGACAGGAACTCCGCAATATCGACTGGTCAAAGCCGGCACACTGGCGGCCATAACCGTGTTCAGAACTGTGCATACCAGCAGTCCCGGAAGTAGGGTAGAAACGCCGGTTTTTCTCTTTCTAATCAGCCAGAATCCAGGCCAAAGTAATGTAATGGCCGGAAATAGAATGTTTCCCCAGAACATGAGTTTGGCAGGGATAGCAAAACGGCCATCATAGTAGAATACTATTATTTGCCTAATTAAGTCAAATTTTTTCGTTGAAAGGTCGACAGATCTCAAAAAGCCGGTTCGCAGCACACTTATAGCGCACATGCCGACAAAGTGAACCATCCTACCACGCTGCACGCTTTCCTGTTTTTTTCACCGCTACCCCAGCTGCTCCGTCACGGCAAAGTGGTTTTTCTCATACCGGATCAGCCCGTCCCGCTGCATGAGGGACAGCTCGTTGCTCAGCGCGCTGCGCTCCACGTTCAGGTAGTCCGCCAGCTGCTGGCGGTTGTAGGGTATGTCGAATTCATAGCTGCCGGTGCGCTTGATGCACTCCGAGAAATAGGACAACAGCCGCTTGCGGATGGACTTGGGCGAGGTGTGCAGCACCCGGCGGGAGAGCTGCAAGTTTTTCCCGGCGGAGAGTGTCAGCAGGTTCCGCAGCAGCCGGAGGTGGCGGGGACACACCTTGGCGCAGGGCTCCAGCACCTGACCGATGTGCAGCAGCAGCACCTCCGTATCCTCGGCGGCGGTGACGTTGACCATCAGCGGCTCGCCCGGCACGCAGGCATATGCCTCCGCAAAGATGCCGCCTGCGCCCACGCTGCTGAGGACGCTGTTGTTGCCCCATACGTCCCCCATCTCAATGATGACCCGGCCGGACAGCACCACGCCCAGCTGCTCCGTGGGCGTCCCCTCCGGCAGAATGACCGCGCCCTTTTTATAGGTGCGCTCTACGGCGCGCAGGCAGCGCAGCATTTCCTCGATGTCCGGCACCGTCATGCCGCGAAAAAGCGGGGTATTCCCCAAATTGATCCGCATATTTTTCTCCTTTTCGTTGGCGTGCCAACAGACTTTCATAAAATATGATAGTAAAATGAAGCCACAAAGTCAAGAAGAACCGCAAGGAGGACAAAAATATGGTACGGAGAATCATTGAGATCGACAGGGACAAGTGCAACGGCTGCGGCGCCTGCGCCGAGGCGTGTCACGAGGGCGCCATCGCCATGGTGGACGGCAAGGCGCAACTCATGCGGGACGACTACTGCGACGGGCTGGGGGACTGCCTGCCCACCTGCCCCACGGGTGCCATCACCTTTGTGGAGCGGCGAGGCCGCCGCCTACGATGAGAAAGCCGTCATGGAGAACAAGCAGCGGAAAATGCGGGAACAGGGCATGACGCTGCCCTGCGGCTGCCCCGGCAGCCAGTCCCGGAATATTCAGCGCGAGGCCGCGCCCGCCGCGGAAGCACCCCGCGCTGAACAGGCAAGCCGTCTGTCCCAGTGGCCGGTGCAGATCAAGCTGGTGCCGGTGAACGCGCCGTATTTCGACGGGGCGCGGCTGCTCATCGCCGCCGACTGCACCGCCTACGCTTACGCCGCCTTCCACGAGCGGTTCATCAAGGGGCACATCACCCTCGTGGGCTGTCCCAAGCTGGACAGCGTGGACTATTCCGAAAAGCTGACGGAGATCATCCGGGAGAACGATATCAAGAGCGTCACCGTCGTCCGCATGGAGGTACCCTGCTGCGGCGGGCTGGAGCTGGCGGCGAAAAAGGCACTCCAGCAGAGCGGGAAGTTCATTCCGTGGCAGGTGGTCACCGTCACGGTGGACGGCCGGCTGGTGGAGGAGTAAAACACAGGAGAACACGAAAGGAGAAGTATTATGAAATACGTTTGCACCGTTTGCGGTTGGGAGTACGACGAGAGCGTGGGGTACCCGGAGGGCGGTATCGCGCCGGGAACGCCATGGAGCGAGGTACCGGAGGATTTTGAATGCCCCCTGTGCGGCGTGGGTAAGGACAGCTTCGAGGAGGCGTGAGCTTTCTGAAGGGCAGGAGCCATGCGACAAGCGATAAAGCCTGAAAACGGCTGCGCGGCTGCGGGGAGAACGCTCTTCGCAGCCGCGCGGCTTTTGGGCTTGGTTCTTTTTCGCAGAGGCTTTCTTCTTGCTGCCCCTGCCTTTTTGCCCCAATCGCTTTATTTTCAGCGAATTTAAGATATATTTCCATTAAATCCCCGTTCTTAACAAGGATTTTAACCCATTCACTTTATTATGGTAATAGAATGCAGCGTGTCTGTCCCACCAGCGCCGCCCTCTTCCGCTGCGGCCGTGGAGACAGTAAAAATAAACAGTCCTTGCGGCAGAAACGCCGCAGAAGAACGACAACAAAGAGCAAGGAGGAACGAACATGCACACGAAGAAACTAATGACATTGCTGTTGGCAGTCGTGCTGGTGCTCTCTCTGGCCGCCTGCGGCGCAAAGGGCGGCGATCACATGGACGGCATGGACAACGAGCCGAAGAACGCCGAGGAGGCAGCCGCCATGCACAAGGAACTGACAGCGCAGGAGGCTGCTATTCTGGCGGAGAACACAGCACTTTGGGAAAAAGTCTTTATGGCAGCGGACAAGGGTAAGATCATGATGGAGGACGGCAAAAACTACGGCGACTTCCTGCTGGAAACCATCAACGCCGCCAAGGATCAGTTTTCGGCAGACGAGCTGAAGCTGCTTCAGAGTGAGGCGGAGAAGATTCGCGACATCGGAAACAAGCTGGCCGCACTGGAGGAAAAGTATCCCGAGATCATGCAAAAATCTCTGGACAGCGATATGAATATGCCGACGGACAAGGATATGGACACGATGCCCGACAGCGGCAGCACGGGCAACACCCCCGACAATGGCAGTACGGGCAACAAGACTGATAGCGGCAGCACGGGCAACAAGACGGATGACAGCAGCCTGCCGAAGTTCCCCGCCTTTGAGGGCAAGGATCTGGACGGGAATACGGTAAAGAGCAGTGATCTGTTCTCCGGCAAGGCCGTCACCGTGGTGAATTTCTGGTTCACCACCTGCGGTCCCTGTGTGGGCGAGTTGGGCGATCTGGACGCGCTGAACAAGGAGCTTTCCGGCAAGGGCGGTGCGCTGATCGGTATCAACGCCTTTACGCTGGACGGCAACGAGGCGGCTATCTCTGACGCCAAGGATGTACTGGCTCAGAGCGGTGCCACATATCAGAACGTGTACTTCGATTCCGGCAGCGAGGCGGGCAAGTTTGTGGAGAGCATCTACGCCTATCCCACCACCTATGTGGTCAACCGCAGCGGCCGCATCGTGGGTGATCCCATTGTGGGGGCTATCACCAGCAAGGCGCAGGCCGATGCACTGCAAGCCCAGATCGACAAGGCACTGGCTGCCGATATGGGCTGATCCAATATCTTCAAAGGGAGGCTATTATGAAGAAAAAGAACTGTAAGCTGACGAGCATTCTGCGCGTCATTGCCCTGCCCCTGGTGGGCAGTGCCGGAGGGTGGCTGTACTACCGCTATGTGGGCTGCGCCACAGGCACCTGCGCCGTTACGTCCAGCCCGTGGCTCTCCACCGGTTTCGGCTGCGTCCTTGGATCGCTGCTGTATACCGTCCTGCGGCCCGGCCGCGGCAAAGGGCAGGATGGCGACGGGGCGGAGTGACCCTTGCTCCCCCTGAAAGGAGGAAACGCCATGTATCGAAGCGTATTGGCCCTTCTTTTCGCCTCGGTGCTGCTGCTCAGCGGCTGCGCCGCAAGACGGCAGCATATACCGCAGGAAAAGGACACGCAGGGAACGGACATGGCCGGACAGTCCCCGGATATGTCCGGCGAGGAGGGTATGTATATGGACACCACGGAAAATGTCATCTATCTGGCAGGCGGCTGCTTCTGGGGCATGGAGCAGCTCATGCAATCCATCCCCGGCGTCATCGACGCCCAAAGCGGCTATGCCAACGGCACCTGCGAGGCGGACGCCACCTACCAGACCGTCTGCAAGGGAGGCACTGGCTTCCGGGAGACCGTTCGGGTGGAGTATGACCCTGAGCAGGTGAGCCTGGATGCCCTGCTGCTGGCCTACTTCTACGTCATCGACCCCACGGTGCAGAACCGGCAGGGCAACGACCGGGGCAGCCAGTACCAGACCGGCGTTTACTACACCAACGACAAGGTCAGAGAAACGGTGGAGCGCATCGCGGACATTGAGCGAGGCCGCAGCGAGAAATTCTTTGTGGAGATCGGCCCGCTGAAGAATTACTATCCCGCCGAGGAATATCACCAAAACTACCTGGAAAAGAACCCCAACGGCTACTGCCACATCCCCCGGGCGGAGATGGAGCTGCTCTCCAGGCTTCGCATCGATCCGGGCGACTACCGGAAGCCCGCGGCGGAGACCATCCGGGGCACGCTGACGGCGGAGCAGTACCGCGTCACGCAGGAGAGCGGCACGGAGCGCGCCTTTACCGGAGAGCTCTGGGACAAGTTCGAAAAGGGCATCTATGTGGACATCGTCACCGGTGAGCCGCTGTTCTCCTCTACGGATAAGTTTGAAAGCGGCTGCGGCTGGCCTGCCTTCACAAAGCCCATCGAGAGTCCTGCTGTGGTGGAACGGGAGGACTTGAGCCACGGCATGCGCCGCACGGAGGTGCGCAGCCGCGCCGGCGACTCCCATCTGGGTCATGTGTTCACCGGCGATCCGGAGTCGCCCAACGGCGTGCGCTACTGCATCAACAGCGCCGCCCTGCGCTTCGTGCCTTACGCGAGGATGGAGGCCGAGGGCTACGGATACCTCCTGAATTTGTTTGAGGGATAGGCCGGGCACGGATACGCTTGAGATGCTTGGAAAGTGCCGTGGGGTTCGGAAAGCGCGGCAGTTTATGCTGAGCGAAATGGTGGAGCTTGGCTACAAGGGCGGAAAGGTTCGGATCGGGCATTGTCAGAATGCGGCGCTTGCGCTGGAGCTTTGTACCGAAATCCGGCAGCGATTCCCGGAGGCAGACGTGAGAAGCTATCCGCTACGGGGACTGTGCAGCTATTACGCCGAGCGCGGCGGGATCATGCTGGGCTTTGAGTCATAAAGGCAGGCGCAAAAGCTGTTTATCCGGCATGGGCGTTTTTCCTCGTTCAAGCTCTGATTTCCTTTCTGTTTTATATGCAGTTAGTCGCCTCTAATCGCCTGCCAGAAGAAAAGGCAGGCCGCCTGTATGCAGTCTGCCTTTTGTCTGATGCGAAGGCCAGCAGCCGCGCTCGGCTTACAGCACCAGGGAGGGCGCGGTGTAGACCCGTGCCTTCAGCTCGCTGTTGAGCATATACAGCCCCTTGCTGTCGCCGCCGAACAGCTCCATCTTGGTGATGAGGTCGGCGGCGTTCTTCTCCTCCTCGCCCTGCTCCTTGATGAACCAGTCCAGCATCTGCATGGCGCGGAAGTCCTTTGCCTCGTATGCGGCGGCGTAGATGGCGTCGATGCTGGCGGTGACGAACTTCTCGTGCTCCAGTGCCTTTTTCAGCGGGATCATGTGGTCGCCCCGTTCCCACTCCGGCTTTGCGATAGCCTCAAAGTTGACACCCTCGCCGTTGTTCTGCAAATACTGATAGAACAGCATGGCGTGATCCCGCTCCTCCTGCGCCTGTACCCGGTACCAGTTCTCAAAGCCGTCCAGGCCGACGGCGGCGTAGTAGTTGGCAAAGTCCAGATACAGATAGGCGGAGTAGAACTCCTTGTTGATCTGCTCGTTGAGCAGCTTCGATACGTTAGCGTTCATGATGCTTCTCCTCCATAATATTGCCTTTTTCCTGCTCCCGGCAGGCGGGGCAGATGTACCGTACCCAGGGCGATGCTGGGGTGCTCCCGTTTCATCTCCAGGAACACCTGCTCCGCCGTGGGATGCCGCTGAAGCTCCGTGACGGCGGCCAATATCTCCTCTGCGTATTTCGGCATTTGCCCCCCTCCAAGAACAAGAACTATTCCTATTCTTGCTTTGCATTATACATATATTTACCCTGTTGTCAACAGCTACGGAGGGTTTACGTTGAAAAAATGGCCAAAAAACTTGACAGATCAAACTGTATCTGTTATAGTTACAGTATAAACTGTATCAGAGGTAAACACAGTTGCTTTGGAGGTGTATTTATGCGACAGATATTGCTTTTTGCGGCACTTACCGCCTCGCTGTCACTGCTGGCTGGCTGCGCGCTGTCCAAGGCAAAAGCGGATACGGCGGAGGACATGACAGACAAGGCGGCGTATCATAAGATCAGCGCCGAGGAAACCCATGAGATGATGGCCTCGCAGGAGGTCGTGGTGGTGGACGTCCGCACCCGGGAGGAATACGAAAGCGGGCATATTGAAAATGCCGTCCTTGTCCCCAACGAGAGCATCGGGAGCGAAATGCCCGAGGCGCTGCCCGACAAGGAAGCCACGCTGCTGGTCTACTGCCGCAGCGGCCGCCGCAGCAAGGATGCCGCACAAAAGCTGCTGGCGCTTGGGTATCAGAGCGTCTACGACTTCGGCGGCGTCATCGACTGGCCCTACGAGCTTGTGAAGGAGGGATAACCATGGACAGTTCCTTTAATCTGGCGGTTCACGCGCTGGTCTGCCTGAGCCACAGCGGACGCTCCCTCAGCAGCGAAGCACTGGCGGAGAACATCTGCACCAACCCCACCCGCGTCCGCCGGGTACTGGCGGGGCTAAAAAAGGCGGGGATGGTGGAGACCCGGGAGGGCCTGGACGGCGGCTACCGCCTGACGGCAGACCCGGCGATGCTGACCCTGCGGCAAGTAGCGGAGGCGGTAAATACCCGCTTCGTGGACTGTGCGTGGCACAGCGGGGACATCGACCGTGACTGCGCCATCTGCTCCGGCATGGCAGGCGTGATGGACGCGCTGTACCGGAACATGAACGAGCAGTGTGCCGCCTATCTCTCGCGCATTACGATCACAGATATTGAAACACGACTTTTTGCACACAAATAGGAGGATTTTACGATGCTTACCATTACGACCAAGAACTTTGAAAACGATGTTCTGCACGCGGACAAGCCCGTGCTGGTGGATTTCTGGGCGCAGTGGTGCCCCTACTGCCGCCGCATTGCCCCGGCCTTTGACAAGGTGGGGGAGCAGTACGCCGACACGCTCATCGCCGGCAAGATCAACTACGATGAGGAGCCGCAGCTCATCCAGTGCTTCGGTATTGACACCATCCCCACGCTGATGCTCTTTAAAAACGGTAAAGCGCTCGGCTCCATTGTCGCCCCCGGCTCCAAGGCGGCCATTGAGACATTTATCAAGGAAGCGCTTTCTCAGTAAGGAGACTGCCATGGAAAAAATCTACGATATGATCGTCATCGGCGGCGGCCCCGCCGGATATACCGCTGCCCTGTACGCCGCCCGTGCCGGGCTTTCCACGTTGGTGCTGGAAAAGCTCTCCGCCGGCGGGCAGATGGCGCTGACGGAGCAAATCGACAACTACCCCGGCTTCGAGGGCGGCATCGACGGCTTTACACTGGGCGAAAAAATGCAGCAGAGTGCCGAGCGCTTCGGCGCGGTGACGGAGCTGGCGGAGGTGTATAAGGCCAGCCTTTCCGGGAGAATTAAGACGCTGGACACCAGCGAGGGCGTCTTTCAGAGCCGTACGGTGGTCATCGCCACCGGTGCGTCGCCCCGCCCCTTGGGCATTCCCGGCGAGGATACGCTCACGGGAAAGGGCGTTCACTATTGCGCCGCCTGCGACGGCGCGCCCTATCGGGGCAAGACCGTGGCGGTGGTGGGCGGCGGCAACTCTGCCGCGGCGGACGCACTTGCTCTGTCCCGCATCGCAAAAAAGGTCTACCTCATCCACCGCCGGGACAGCCTGCGGGCAACGAAGGTCTATCATGAGCCGCTGATGGCCGCGCCCAACGTGGAATTCTGCTGGAACAGCACCGTCTCCGCGCTGCTGCACGAAAGCCGCCTGACGGGACTTCGGCTGCAAGACGTCAATACCGGCGCGGAGCGCGACCTTGCCTGCGACGGTGTGTTCATCAGCGTGGGACGCGCCCCGGCGACGGAGCTGTTCTGGGATGAACTGGCGCTGGACAAGTCCGGCTATATCATCGCGGACGAATCCACCCGCACCAACCTCCCCGGCGTGTTCGCCGCAGGCGACGTGCGCACCAAGGCGCTGCGGCAGGTGGTCACCGCCGTATCGGACGGCGCGGTGGCTGTCCACTACGCAGAGGAATATCTGGCGGAGAATCGGTAAAGAGGCTGCGAACGATCCTCTCATCGGCAGTTCCTGTCCGCAGGCGACACGATTGCGACCATGCCTCATAGGAGTGCAGGGTACAAGAATTTAAGGAGATAATATATATGTGGCTGATTCGAGCCATTTCTTTCACTGCATTGACCGTATGTTCCTTTTATTCAGGCGAAGCGATGCGTGTGCTAAATGAAGATTGGGGAGGCTTGATGGATATCATGCCAACCATGAGCAAGGCTCTGTGGGTATGTG
>VOFB01003770.1_pt1 | contig 53645 bp, 91 predicted proteins | sample 5384141 | NCBI WGS metagenome assembly VOFB01 (sample SAMN12384721, study PRJNA508395) | human gut metagenome | isolation source: healthy gut A | host: Homo sapiens
ATAAATATTTTATAAACTTAGTTTAATTTTACTTAATAAGTATATAAAAAATTGTATTACGCATACTTATTTTTTTATATTTAAAAACTTATGAATAAATTATAATTATTTAAAAATATATTTATAGAAATCAACTTTTACTTTCTTACTGCATTTATCTTTCCATTAAAAATTTGCATTATAATAGATTATATATTTATATCTATAAATTATCCAGTAATGCCTGTATACTTGCTTCTAAAACCTCATAGTTATTCTATATACTATTTAATAGTTATTATTAACTTTATATATTTTTAAATTGTAATTACTATGATATATATTTTATAGATCTATATTTTAAAAAACAATTAATAATATTTATATTTTATAGAGATTAAATTTTATTTTAATTAACCTATAAATTATTTACATTCTAAAGCTATTAAAATTAAACAATACTTCTTAATAAATATTATTTTGATAAGTTATAATTATCTATAGAACTTTAGATACTTGTTTAATATATAAGTAATAATAATTTTAAGATTTTAATATAATTGTTTTTTATGCTTTTATTATGACTCTCTTAAAAATTTTTATTATAATAGATTACACAATATTATGCATTATAATATAATAATTTACTAATATTTTTATTTGCTCTATCTTATAGTATATTCACTTATAATAAAAATTTATTGATATTGACTTAGCTTAAGTTATTATATCTATATATTATTTATAAACTACTTACTTTATACTATTGTCATTATATATATCTATAAACTATTTATCTTACAGTATTAGTACTATATATATTTACAAACGCCTTATTCTACATTATTATTTCTAAACTACTTATAGACTAATATAAAAATATTAATAGTAATATAAAAATAAATTATATTATTATCAATTCTTTTTATATTACTATTTTTACTAAAAAAGGCAGCATATTATAAAAATATACTGCCTTTTAACTATCTTATAAAAGAAACTTTTATTTTTGGAAATAAAAAAAAGATTACGTGGCTACGTCTTACTCTCCCAGGCGGTTGCCCACCAAGTACCATCAGCGCTCAGGAGCTTAACTTCTGTGTTCGGAATGGGAACAGGTGTATCCTCCTTGCTATAATAACCACATAATCTTTATTTGTACTAATAATTAGTACTCTCAAAATTGCTAACATTTAATGAATGATATTCATTTGGTCAAGTCCTCGATCTATTAGTATCAGTAAGCTAAATACATTACTGCACTTACACCTCTGACCTATCAACCAGGTAGTCTTCCTGGGATCTTAACCTTGCGGTGGGAAATCTTATCTTGAAGTGGGCTTCGCGCTTAGATGCTTTCAGCGCTTATCCTTTCCGTACTTAGCTACCCAGCCATGCCCTTGGCAGAACAACTGGTACACCAGCGGTACGTCCATCCCGGTCCTCTCGTACTAAGGACAGGTCTCCTCAAATTTCCTACGCCTGCGACGGATAGGGACCGAACTGTATCACGACGTTCTGAACCCAGCTCGCGTACCACTTTAATGGGCGAACAGCCCAACCCTTGGGACCTACTACAGCCCCAGGATGTGATGAGCCGACATCGAGGTGCCAAACCTCCCCGTCGATGTGGACTCTTGGGGGAGATCAGCCTGTTATCCCCAGGGTAGCTTTTATCCGTTGAGCGATGGCCCTTCCATGCGGAACCACCGGATCACTAAGTCCGACTTTCGTCCTTGCTCGACCTGTATGTCTTGCAATCAAGCTCTCTTTTGCCTTTACACTCTTCGTACGATTTCCGACCGTACTGAGAGAACCTTTGAGCGCCTCCGTTACTTTTTGGGAGGCGACCGCCCCAGTCAAACTGTCCACCTGACAGTGTCCCAAGACCAGATTCATGGCCTCTGGTTAGAATCCCAGTACTACAAGGGTGGTATCCCAAGGATGACTCCACACAGACTGACGTCCATGCTTCATAGTCTCCCACCTATCCTGTACATGTAGCACCGAGACTCAATGTCAAGCTACAGTAAAGCTCCATGGGGTCTTTCCGTCCTGTCGCAGGTAACCGGCATCTTCACCGGTATTACAATTTCACCCAGTCTGTTGTTGAGACAGTGCCCAAATCGTTACGCCTTTCGTGCGGGTCGGAACTTACCCGACAAGGAATTTCGCTACCTTAGGACCGTTATAGTTACGGCCGCCGTTTACTGGGGCTTAAGTTCACTGCTTCGCTTGCTCTAACAGATCCCTTAACCTTCCAGCACCGGGCAGGCGTCAGCTCCTATACATCGTCTTGCGACTTAGCAGAAACCTATGTTTTTGGTAAACAGTCGCTTGGGCCTATTCTCTGCGGCCTTCTTTCGAAGGCACCCCTTCTCCCTAAGTTACGGGGTCATTTTGCCGAGTTCCTTAACAACAGTTCTCTGGCTGGCCTTAGGATACTCTCCTCACCCACCTGTGTCGGTTTGCGGTACAGGCACCTTTAACCTCGATAGAGACTTTTCTCGACAGTGTGAAATCAGCTACTTCGCTACTTAATTTCGCTCCGCATCGTACCCCAGCATTATTCCGACGGATTTGCCTATCGGAACTGCCTCAATACTTGCCCGCACATAACCAACAGTGCGGTTAGCTTATCCTACTGTGTCATCCCATTTCTCAAACGGTTATTGGTGGTACAGGAATATCAACCTGTTGTCCATCACCTACGCCTTTCGGCCTCGGCTTAGGTCCTGACTAACCCAGGGCGGACGAACCTTCCCCTGGAAACCTTGGGTTTACGGCCTGTGGGATTCTCACCCACATCTCGCTACTCATGCCAACATTCTCACTTCTATACAGTCCACATGTCCTTACGGTCATGCTTCAAGCCGCATAGAAAGCTCCCCTACCCATCATAATGATGCCGTAGCTTCGGTAGTAAGTTTTAGCCCCGGAAATTTTCGGCGCAGAATCACTGACCAGTGAGCTATTACGCACTCTTTAAATGAGTGGCTGCTTCTAAGCCAACATCCTGGTTGTCTGTGCAATCCCACATCCTTTACCACTTAACGTACATTTAGGGACCTTAGCTGACGATCTGGGCTGTTGCCCTTTTGACTATGAATCTTATCACCCATAGTCTGACTCCCAAGCAAAAGAATACGGCATTCGGAGTTTGATAGTTTTCGGTAAGTGCAAGGCCCCTAGAACATTCAGTGCTCTACCTCCGTGTATCTACTCTTCAGGCTAGCCCTAAAGCTATTTCGGGAGAACCAGCTATCTCCGGGTTCGATTGGAATTTCACCGCTATCCACACGTCATCCCAACACTTTTCAACGTATATGGGTTCGGTCCTCCACGAGATTTTACTCTCGCTTCAACCTGCACATGGATAGGTCGCCTGGTTTCGGGTCTACGTCGGGTAACTAGACGCCCATTTAAGACTCGCTTTCGCTACGGCTCCACACCTTAAGTGCTTAACCTTGCTACACAACGTAACTCGTTGGCCTGTTCTACAAAAAGTACGCAGTCACACAAGAAATGTGCTCCTACAGCTTGTAAGTGCAGGGTTTCAGGTTCTCTTTCACTCCCCCTCCCGGGGTTCTTTTCACCTTTCCCTCACGGTACTATACGCTATCGGTCACTAGGTAGTATTTAGGCTTGGAGGATGGTCCTCCTGCTTCCCACAGGGTTTCACGTGTCCCGTGGTACTCTGGATCATATCTAGAGTCTTCTCGTTTAAAGTACTGGGCTGTTACCATCTATGGCGGAGCTTTCCAACTCTCTTCCTCTACGATACCTCTTCGTTATAATATGTCCGCAACCCCAGCGAAGAAAACTTCACTGGTTTGGCCTGTTCCGCGTTCGCTCGCCGCTACTTACGGAATCGAATTTCTTTCTCTTCCTCCGGGTACTTAGATGTTTCAGTTCTCCGGGTTTCCCCTCGCATGACTATGTATTCATCATACGATACTTAGACATTACTCTAAGTGAGTTTCCTCATTCGGAAATCTTCGGATCAAAGTTTACGTGCAACTCCCCGAAGCTTATCGCAGCTTATCACGTCCTTCATCGGCTCCTAGTGCCAAGGCATTCGCCCTGCACCCTTAATAACTTGACCAGTTATTAGAGTTCGGTATTGAGATAAATACCATTTTGATTTTTACGACTTATCTGTCATGATTTTTGAAACTTTTCTGTTCATATATAATGTCATATCACTAAATGTTATGCAATTTTCAAAGTACTAAAAGTCGCACTAACTTCCGTTCTTTTGAGGAATGAACCCTCAAAATTAAACAGTAGGCAATTCTCCTTAGAAAGGAGGTGATCCAGCCGCACCTTCCGATACGGCTACCTTGTTACGACTTCACCCCAGTTATTGGTTTCACCTTCGACGACCGCTTCCTAAAAGGTTAGCTAGCCGGCTTCGGGCGCCCCCAACTCCCATGGTGTGACGGGCGGTGTGTACAAGACCCGGGAACGCATTCACCGCAGCATTCTGATCTGCGATTACTAGCAACTCCAACTTCATGTAGGCGAGTTTCAGCCTACAATCCGAACTGAGAATGGCTTTAAGGGATTAGCTCGGCCTCACGACTTGGCTGCCCTCTGTACCACCCATTGTAGCACGTGTGTAGCCCTAAGCATAAGGGGCATGATGATTTGACGTCATCCCCACCTTCCTCCAGGTTATCCCTGGCAGTCCCTCTAGAGTGCCCAACTTAATGCTGGCAACTAAAGACAAGGGTTGCGCTCGTTGCGGGACTTAACCCAACATCTCACGACACGAGCTGACGACAACCATGCACCACCTGTCACTTCTGTCCCCGAAGGGAAAAATGCGATTAGGCATCGGTCAAAAGGATGTCAAGCTTAGGTAAGGTTCTTCGCGTTGCTTCGAATTAAACCACATGCTCCGCTACTTGTGCGGGTCCCCGTCAATTCCTTTGAGTTTCACTCTTGCGAGCGTACTCCCCAGGCGGAGTACTTAATGCGTTAGCTGCGCCACCGAAGGGGGTAACCTCCGACAGCTAGTACTCATCGTTTACGGCGTGGACTACCAGGGTATCTAATCCTGTTTGCTCCCCACGCTTTCGTGCCTCAGCGTCAGTTACAGTCCAGAGAGCCGCCTTCGCTACTGGTGTTCCTCCTAATATCTACGCATTTCACTGCTACACGCGGAATTCCACTTTCCTCTCCTGCACTCAAGTTTCCCAGTTTCAAGAGCTTACTACGGTTGAGCCGTAGCCTTTCACTCCTGACTTAAGAAACCACCTACGCACCCTTTACGCCCAGTAAATCCGGATAACGCTAGCCCCCTACGTATTACCGCGGCTGCTGGCACGTAGTTAGCCGGGGCTTCCTCCTCAAGTACCGTCATTATCTTCCTTGAGGACAGAGCTTTACGACCCGAAGGCCTTCATCGCTCACGCGGCGTTGCTGCATCAGGCTTTCGCCCATTGTGCAATATTCCCCACTGCTGCCTCCCGTAGGAGTTTGGACCGTGTCTCAGTTCCAATGTGGCCGATCACCCTCTCAGGTCGGCTACTGATCGTCGCCTTGGTGAGCCATTACCTCACCAACTAGCTAATCAGACGCGGGTCCATCCTGTACCGCCGGAGCTTTGATAAGAAAAACATGCGAATTTCTTATGTCATCCCGTATTAGCATACCTTTCGGTATGTTATCCGTGTGTACAGGGCAGGTTACCCACGCGTTACTCACCCGTCCGCCGCTCTTCTCCGAAGAAGATCGCTCGACTTGCATGTGTTAGGCACGCCGCCAGCGTTCATCCTGAGCCAGGATCAAACTCTCAAATAAAAAGTTGTTTACCTGCTCAGACTAATCATTATCTGAAATATCTGGCTTGGTTTGTTGTTGGTTTTAATTCGTGTGAATTAAAGTTTATTAATTAACCTACTGTTTAATTTTCAAAGTTCATTTCATTTAACTTGCTTAACTTTTTGTTGTTTCGCTCGTTTCAGCTTCTTTAGTTTAACAAACTTAGTTTTGTTTGTCAACTTTTTTTAAAAAACTTTTTTAGCTTTCGTCGCTTTTCAGACTTACTTGATTTTTCAGACTTACTGATATATTTTATTCCATTTTCTTGTTCTTGCCCTCTCTCAAGGACAAGTTGATATATATAGTGGCGCTACATTCATAGCAACAGCTATTGTAAGAGCAGCGAATGCCACGTGTGATAACCCATCACCTATCATTGAGTACCTTTTAAAACTAAACTAACTCCTAATAAGGCAGAACATAAAGCAACTAAGCCACCTACTATCATTGCTCTAACTATAAATGTATATGACATCATATCACTTAATACACTAATCAATTTGGGCACCTCCTATAAATCTTCTTCCTACTTCACTGTTAGCATAATCTTCTGTATTTCCGAAGAATTTGATGTTTTTTTTAAATGAAGTATTTTACTTGCATTATTAACAGCAAAATTTATATCATGAGATACCATTATAATCGTAATCCCTTTTTATTTATTTCTTTTATTAAACTATACATCTCACGTGTTACAGTTGGGTCTAAGCCTGTTATAGGCTCATCAAGTATTATTATCTTTTTAGTTGCACAAAGTGCTCTTGCTAACAATACTCTTTGTTGTTGCCCCCTGATAATTCTCTAAATGATTTTTTTTTATATTTTCTATGCCAAGAGATTTAATCATCTCATTAGCTAATTTTTTATCTTTCATAGAGTAAAATGGACTAAATCCTTTTGAATTCAAGCATCCTGATAATACAACTTCATATACTGATGCTGGAAAATCTTTTTTGAGCTTGAGTTTGTTGTGGTAAATATCCTATTTCATTTTTATTTAAGCCTTCTCCAAATACAATTTGACCTAATTTAGAGTTTTCTAAACCTAATATAGTTTTTACTAAGGTACTTTTTCCCGAACCATTCTCTCCAACTATACATAAGTAATCACCTTGTTCTATAGAAAAGAAATATCTTCTAATACTACTTGATTTTCATATTTTACACTAACATCTTTACATTCTATTTGACTCATTTAAAATATTCCTTTCCAATTCATATTTTACTGTAGTGCTGCTTTAAGTGTTTTTATGTTTTCTTTCATAATAGACACATAAGTTGCACCATTTTCAAAGTCTTGTTGACTAAGATTATGAGCAGAATTTAAACACATAGTTTTTACTCCTGTTTCATTTGCTAAAGTATTAGCTACTTTTTGGCTGCTAAGTTCAACATATAATACTACTGGTATATTTTCTTGTCTAATGAAATTAACTAAATAAGAAACAGTTTCTGCTGATGGTTCCATCTCATCACTACATCCAGGGAATGCAGCTTTATAATCAAGACCATACTCTTCTACAAAGTATTTGAATGGGAATCTATCCCCAAATACTAAAGTTTTTCTTTTCGCATTTTTTACTATATCTCTAATTTGTGAATCTATATCTTCTATTTCAGATATATATTGTTTAGCATTTGCATCAAATTTATCTGCATCTTTTTCATCTAATTGATTTAAAACTGTGTTTATTTCTTTAACGATTTTTATAACATTTATAGGTGATGTCCAAACATGTTCATCGTACTCTATGTCTGTTGTGCTGTGTTCATGTCCTTCATGACCTTCTGCATCTTCGTGGTCGTGGTCTTCTCCATCTTCATGGCTATGATCGTGATCATGCGAATGAGTTGCTACGCCTTCAAGACCTACTGTTTCATCTTCTTCAATTAAATTTACACAATCCTCTAATTTTAAAGTTTTTTGTTTTACTCATATCGATAGAATCTAAAATTCCATCTACCCATTTATCATTTTCTCCACCATTGTAAATAAATAAATCTGAGTTTTGGATTTTTCTTATATCATCTGGTGTTGGTTCGTATGAGTGTGTTTCTACACCAGGTTTAATAAGCATTTGTATATCCGCGTTATCTCCAGCAACTGCCCTAGCAAAATCATATTGTGGGAATGAAGTAACGACTATTTGTAGTTTTCCATCATGTTTCTCAACTACTTGTTTATTCTTTATTCCATTTGCAAAAATCATCATAACTCCAGATAACATTACGATAATTAATGCAATAATTCCTATTTTCTTCTTATTCATCTCTATCTCCTATTTTATTTAAGCATTTTTTACATGTTCCATAGAATACAGTTTTTTGAACTATCTATTTCAAATCCATGATAAGCACATAAATGTTCTTTTACTGTATTTAAAAAGTTGCAATCTAAATGATATAGTTCTACACATACTTTGCATTTAAAATGAAAATGATTGTAGCATTTTTTCTTCTTTATCTATGTATTGATAACAAGCACATATGCCTTTTTTCTATTGTATACTTACGGATTATGCCCTTTTGTTCTAATTCGTCGATATATCTGTATGCAGTAGTTTTTCCAACTGGAGAACCATATTCTTTTGTATAATCTATTATCTCGTCTACTGTTACATGTCTATCTTTATTATCTACCAAATAATCTAATATTAATTCCCTTTGTTTAGTTTTTTATATTTTCCTCTATTATTATTGTTCAATTGTATACTCCTCACTTTCATAAAAAACATAATCAAAATATATTTATATATATTTGATTAAATCGATTCTCATTATCATTTATTCACCGAAAATAATATCAGTTTACTTAAATAGAAACTGATTCCTATTTCATTTTCAGTTATTTATTATATACCTAGGATATAGATATGTCAAACTTTTCTATATAGTTTTATACATAAAAATAAAAGGATGTCCAAAGTAGGACACCCCTCTATATTATATTAAGATTTAATAAATCTTATTGTTCTTCGTCTTCAGTATTTTTATGAGTTATTGGTTTCATAGTTGGGAATAGTATTACGTCTCTTATTGATGCAGAGTTAGTAAGTAACATCATAACTCTATCTATACCTATTCCTAATCCACCTGTTGGAGGTAGACCAACTTCTAAAGCATTTATGAAATCTTCGTCCATATCACATGCTTCGTCGTCACCTAATTCTTTCTTTCTTAATTGGTCCATAAATCTTTCTTTTTGATCGATTGGGTCATTAAGTTCAGAGAATGCATTAGCTAATTCCCATTTATTTGCGAAAGCTTCGAATCTATCAGTTTTTCTTGGGTCTTCAGCATTTCTCTTAGCAAGTGGAGAAACTTCAACTGGATGATGAGTTATGAATGTTGGTTGATTAATTTATCTTCACCGAATTCTTCGAAGAATGCATTTATAACTTCTCCTCTTCTCATTCCAGGAGTTATTTCTATTCCTTTTTCTCTAGCTACTGCTAAAGCTTCTTCATCAGTGTTTATAGTATCAAAGTCTACACCAGCGTATTCTTTAACACATTCTATCATAGTCATTCTTTTCCATGGTGGTTTGAAGTCTATTTCAGTTCCTTGAAGTTAACAACTGTGCTTCCTGTAGCAACTTCTGCCATATGAGCTATAACATTTTCAGTTAATTCCATCATATCGTTGAAGTCAGCATATGCTTGGTACATTTCTATAGCAGTGTATTCTGGGTTGTGGTTAACGTCCATACCTTCGTTTCTGAACATTCTTCCCATTTCGTATACTTTATCGAATCCACCTACTATTAATCTTTTTTTTAAGTATAATTCGTTTGCTATTCTTAAGTACATTGGTATATCTAAAGTGTTGTGATGAGTTATGAAGGGTCTAGCATTTGCTCCACCAGCTATTGTATTTAATATTGGTGTTTCAACTTCTAAGAAACCTCTATCATCTAAGTAACTTCTTAATGCTTTTAAAGCTTTTGTTCTAGTTAAGAATGCTTGCTTAACTTCTGGATTAACTATTAAGTCAACATATCTTTGTCTGTATCTTAAGTCTACGTCTTTTTAATCCATGGTATTTTTCTGGTAATACTTGTAATGATTTAGATAATAATACTACGCTAGTTGCTTTTACTGATATTTCTTCTTTTTTAGTTTTGAATACAGTACCTTCAACACCTATGATATCACCTATATCATATGTTTTGAACACAGGGTATTCTTCTTCACCTATAGCATCTTTTCTAACGTAACATTGTATTCTACCTTCAGAGTCTTGTATATCTATAAATCCAGCTTTTACCTTGGATTCTTTTGCTCATTATACGACCTGCTATTTTAACAGTTTCGCCTTCTTTAGCTTCAAAGTTATCTTTGATTTGCATAGAATAATCAGTTACATCATATTTTGTTTGTTCAAATGGGTTTCTTCCCATATCTATAAGATTTTGTAATTTTTTTCTCTTCTAACTTTTAACACTTCACTAAGTTCTTCATGTGTTTCTACATTTTGATGTTGGTTTTACTCATTTGTTCCTCCCCTTCTATCTTCTTATATCTAATACTTTGAATTTATTTGCTCCATCTGGAACTTGTACTTCTACAACTTCACCAACTCTAGCACCTAATAGAGCTTTTCCTACTGGTGATTCATTAGATATTTTTCCTTCGAATGGATCAGCTTCTGCAGAACCTACTATTGAATATTCAATTTCTTCATCGAAATCAAAGTCATATAACTTAACTATAGAACCTACCATTACTATATCAAGGTCTATTTGACTTTCATCTATGATAACTGCTTTTCTTAATTTTTCATCAAGTTTTAATATTTGTTCTTCTAATTTAGCTTGTTCATTTTAGCTTCATCGTACTCAGCATTTTCTGATAAATCCCCAAATGATATAGCTACTTTTAATCTTTCTGCAACTTCTTTTTCTTTTTACTGTTTTTAAGTATTCTAACTCTTCTTCAAGTTTATTGTAACCATCTTGAGTAAGTAACTCTTGTTTTTCTACCATAACTTAACAACTCCTTTTACACTCTATATTTTATAAATTATAACTTTCTTTATATTATTCATTATAATTTTACGTTCTAACTAATTTATGCGCTTTATTATAAGTCACTATTCTGATTGTGTCAAGGACAACTCATTCAGCTTCATTACTACAGATTCACAATCAGTTAATTTATTGATTTCATCTCTAAATCTAGCTGAATTTTTAATCCTTTTATATACCAACCAATATGTTTTCTCATTTCACGAACAGCTACATATTCTCCATGTTCAGCAACTGCAAGTTTCATATGTTCAATAGCAGTACTTATCTTTTCTTCTGCAGTTGGGTTAGGTAGTATTTCACCAGTTTGCATATAGTGGTTTATTCTTTTGAATATCCATGGATTACCTTGAGCACCCCCTACCTATCATTATAGCATCACAATTAGTTTTTTCTAGCATATTTACAGCGTCTTCAACTTCGAATACATCACCATTACCTATTACTGGTATTGATATAGATTCTTTTATCTCTTTTATTATATCCCAGTCTGCTTTTTCCAGAATAATATTGTTCTCTAGTTCTACCATGTATAGCTAAAGCACTTATTCCACATTCTTCAGCTATTTTAGCTATTTCTACTGCATTAACACTATCATCATCCCAGCCTTTTCTTATTTTAAGTGTTACAGGTTTAGTAGAATGTTCTACTACTGCCCTCATAACTTGTTCTGCTAGTTTAGGATTTTTCATTAAAGCTGAGCCATCACCATTTTTGATTACTTTAGGAGCTGGACCACCCATATTTATATCTAAAATTTCATTTGGATGAGAGTTCAATATTTCAGCGGCTCTTCCCATATATTCAGGTTCAGAACCAAAATTTGGATTGCAATTGGGTGTTCTTCATCTTCTATTTTAGTCATTTTTTAGTATTTTCATCATTATAGCAAAGGGCTTTTGCATTTATCATTTCTGTATAAAGCATCCCACAACCTTTTTGTTTACATATTAATCTAAAAGGAAGGTCAGTTACACCTGCCATAGGAGATAAAAAACTCTGTTGTCAAGACTTACATTTCCTATGTTCATTATTGTTCTCCTTTTTATTTAAAAAGTTTTTGTGGACTATATCAATTCATTATTGACCACTTCTAATATATTATTACAAAAAATTAAAATATACTATATGATTTTTGATAAATTTTATTTTTTTACATTTACTTAACCATTTATTTTTCAAAAATACGTATATTTTATGCCTAAAAAAGACTGTCTCTATTATTTTCGAGACAGTCTTTGCTTTTCTATTTATTAATCAAAAAAATATGTTTTATTAATCGATTATTTATTCTTTATTTTTTCGTAGATAAGTTTTAAACCTTCTAGTGTTAAGTCTTTGTCGATATAATCTATGCTATCAGTTTCTGAATCTATAAGTGTTGAAAGTCCACCTGTTGCAATAACTTTTTACATCATCATTACCTAACTCTTCTTTAATCATGTTAATTAATCTTTCAACCATTCCTGCATAACCATATATTATACCAGCTTGCATTGCTGATACTGTATTTTTACAAATTGTCATACCTGGTATTACTAATTCAACCCTAGGTAATTTAGATGCTTCATGGAATAATGCTTCACTTGATATCTTAATTCCTGGACAAATTGAACCGCGTAAGTATTCTCCTTTATCTGATATTGCACTGAATGTAGTTGCTGTTCCAAAATCAACTATTATTGATGGGTATCCGTATTTTTCGATAGCTGCTACTGCATTTACTATTCTATCAGCCCCAACTTGTTTTGGATTATCATATTTTATGTTTAAGCCAGTTTTTATTCCTGGTCCTACTATTAATGGCTCAACTCCACAGTATTTTATACAGAAGTTTTCAAGAGAATGCATAACATCTGGAACCACTGATGATATAATTATATTCTTAACATCTCTCATATTGATTCTATGGTATTCAAATAAGTTATTTATTAATATACCATATTCATCTGAACTTTTTGATGATCAGTGTTTATTCTCCAACTGTTAGTTAATGTATCTCCTTCATAGATGCCTAAAACCATATTGGTATTTCCAACGTCAAATACTAATAGCATTTATATAAACCCTCTTTCTATTTTTGCTTTTTCTAATCATAGCCACTGCAACTGCTGATACTAATACACCTGCTACTATTGCTTCTGGTATTCCATTAGCTGTACATATTGCAAGAATATATTTACCTGCATTTCCTGCTTGACCTATTGCTTTCATATATCTATCCGCATATAATACGTAAATTAATCCCATAACTCCTATTGTATTTGTTAGAGATCCAACTACTCCTGCAATGAATCCTGATAAATAAACTCTTTTAGTTAATTTGTGTATTCCTGCATATACATAGTATGCCACTACACCAATTAATATTCTTGGTAATACTGATATAATTGGATTCATAAAACAGAATGATGTAATTGTAGGTTCTGTAAATGCTTTAAATAGACTTGTTAATCCGAATATTAAACCTACTGCTGCTCCAACAACTGGACCTTCTATTACTGCTCCTATTATAACTGGTACATGCATAATAGTTGCTTTAACTGGTCCTAGTGGTATATAACCAACAAAAGGAATCATAGATAATACAATTGATATTGCTGACAGTACTGAGATTACTGCCATTCTTCTAACGTTTAATCGTTTTTGAGTTGATGCTTGTGCTCCTGCGTTCATCATAATATAACCTCCGTTCCAGCTCCATTGGATGCCGGACTTTTAATATTATTTTGTTACATATTTTACCCTATAGTCAGACTTCTTTTTAAGAATGCCCGCTGTAACAAAATAAATTTTAGCAGTCGACACTTGCGTTGTCAATATTCTCACATTTTTTGTTAGTTTTTCTTATAATCAAAAACATGCCTTTTTTTAGTATATTTTTGGATTATTTTAATCAATTTTATTAAATATCTATTTTACTAATAATTGTTGTTTTAATTCATTATATGATGGTATTTGTTTTACTCCTTTAGCATTTTTAACAGCATTTATTATACTTTTTTTCCATAACTTCAACTGCTAAAGAACCTAATAATGTTAAATCTGCTCCTGTTTCTATTTCACCTGTTGCCATCGTAAATATTGTGTCTCCATCATGAGGAGTATGTATAGGGAATATAGCTCTCGCGTATCCATCATGGGCCATTTGTGATATTTTTTTTACATTGTGCTTTATCTAATTTAGCATTAGTAGCAATAATTCCTATTGTAGTATTATCTATACTAAATCCGCCTTTTGTTACCCCTTGTTTCATAAGTTCGTAACTATTTAGACAACTAGTTTTATCATTATTTAATGCTCCTGCTATTACCTTTCCATCTTCATACACATCTCCTAATGCATTTACTGCAACTAAAGCTGATACTACTATTCCATTGTCTAATTTTATAGAATGACTTCCTATACCACTTTTTGTTACAAATTCTGGTCCTCTTATTTTTTCCGACACTTGCTCCACATCCAGCACCATAGTTTCCTTGTTCTAAAACTGTTTCACTAGCATTTAAACAAGCTTCGTATCCCATTTGTTTGTCTGGTCTTATTTTATGATTTCCTATTGCTAAGTCGAATAATACCGCACCAACAACTATTGGCACTTTACAAGGCCCTGCTTCAAATCCTATATTTTTTTCTTCTAAGTATTGGCTAACTCCACATGTACTTTCTAAACCAAATGCTGACCCACCAGATAAAACAACAGCGTGTACTTTTTTGAATTGTATTTACTGGATCAAGTAAATCTGTTTCTCTTGTTCCAGGGGCAGCTCCTCTAACATCTACACCGCATGCTGCGCCTTCTTCGCATATAACTACTGTGCATCCTGTAAGAGCTTCTTCATTTTGTGCTTGTCCTACTTTTAATCCTTTAACATCTAGTATGTTATTATACATATCCTTTACTCCTCTTATAGAAACCTCTCCTGATAGTATTTCTTTTATTTCACCATTATTTTCTTTTATAATTAAATTTCCATTTTCATTTTATATCTATACATTCAACTAACTCTTTTTGTTATTCTTTATAAGATATACATGATTCCCTATTATTGCCGAATATTTTTTACATATTTCTAAAGTGCTATCTTTGTTTCCATCTAGTATATAAGCTTTATATAATTTTTCAAACTCTATACAAAATTGTCTAACGATATCAACTCTAGATAACTTATATCCTTCTTTATAAAGAGAAGTAGCTTTCTCTTTTATTTCTTCTGGGAATTCAAGTGTTTTTACATTTATACCAATTCCTATAACAATATAATTTACTCTTTCCATTTCGGCTGATAATTCAGTTAATATACCGCAAATTTTCTTATAATTTAATATGATATCATTTGGCCATTTTATCGATACATCAACACCTAAATTATCTAATGCTTTAATAATACCTGCACCTGCTACTAAAGTTAAAAACGGCGTCTTATATGGCTCAATTTTAGGCTTTATAATTAAGCTCATCCAAATTCCATCTCTAATTTTGACTTCCAACTTCTGCCCAATCTTCCTTTACCTTTAGTTTGTTGTTCACTTATTATTAAGGTTCCCCCATTAACTTTATTTCCAATTTCTTTAGCATAATCATTTGTAGAACCTACAGTATCCAAATGTATTATATTTTTTGCCTATAAATTCAGTGCTAAGATTATGCGATATATTTTCTAGTGATAATATATCATGTGGTCTTTCTGCTAATCTGTATCCCTTTTTATTTACAGATTCTATATTATATCCTTCTTCTCTAAGTGCATTTATATGTTTCCATATTGCTGTTCTAGAAATTCCTAATGCCTTAGATAATTGTTCTCAGATATAAAGCTATCTCCGCTATCTAAAATAGCTCTTATTATCTTTTCTCTCATAAATACACCCCTTTAAAACTATGTATTAATTTCTTATTATCAATTTATATCTTATTTTACATTATATTGTTAACTGTTTATATATAAAATACAATTTTTAGGAAAATTTATCAAAAAAATAAAGGCTGTTACACAATTAATGTAACAGCCTTTTTATCTAATATTCAAGATTATTTTTCATTATCTAAATCTTTTTTTATTTAATTCTACAACAGTGTCTTCTATTTTATTTTCTACTTGAGTAGTTTCTGTTTTTTAGTTATATCAACTTTAACTTCTTCTGTAGTTGAATTGTCAGTATCAGATTTTTCAACTAAATCTCCTTTATCTAAAGGAAGTTCTTGATTAAATGCTTTTATAAATTGTTCTGCATCTAAGGTTTCATATGCTAATAAGCCTTTAGCTACATAATCAAGCTCCGCAGAATAGTCAGTTAATATTTTTCTACATTTTGCATATGCAACTTCAACTATATCTCTTACTTCTTTATCTATTTCATAAGCTATTTCTTCAGAGTAATTTTTCTTAGTTGAAATTGAATTTCCTAAGAATACTTCTTCATCACTATCGCCATATACCATTGGTCCAAGTTTTTCACTCATACCGTATTTAGTAACCATAGCTCTTGCTATTGAAGTAACTCTCTCTAAGTCATTAGATGCACCTGTAGATATATCGTCCATTATTAATTCTTCAGCGACTCTACCACCTAATGCCATTATTATAGTTTCTTTCATTTCATTCTTAGTACCATACATTTGGTCTTCTTGTGGTAATGGTTCTGTAAATCCTCCAGCTCTACCTCTTGGTATGATTGTAACTTGGTGAACTGGATTTACATGTTCTAATACATGCATACAGATTGCATGGCCAGCTTCATGATAGCTGTAAGTTTTCTATCTTTTTCGCTTATAACTCTTGACTTCTTGGCTACCCCAACCATAACTTTTTGTTATAGCTTCTTCTATAGTATCCATATGAATTTGTTTTTCTCTTTTTCTTGCTGTAAGTATTGCAGCTTCATTCATTATGTTTTCTATATCTGCAGGAGTAAATCCTGGAGTTCTCTTAGCTAATACATCTACTTTTACGTCTTTTTGCAAGAGGTTTATTTTTTGAGTGAACTTTAAATATAGCTTCTCTACCTTTTACATCAGGCGCTCCTACTACTATCTCTCTGTCAAATCTACCTGGTCTAAGTAGCGCAGGGTCTAGTATATCTGGTCTATTTGTTGCTGCCATTATAATTATACCTTGGTTAACACCGAAACCATCCATTTCAACTAGAAGTTGGTTTAATGTTTGTTCCCTTTCGTCATGTCCACCACCAAGTCCAGCTCCTCTTTTTCTACCAACAGCATCAATTTCATCTATGAATATGATTGCAGGTGAATTTTCTTTGCCTGCTCAAAAAGGTCTCTTACTCTTGATGCACCGACGCCCACAAACATTTCAACGAAGTCTGAACCACTTATGCTGAAAAACGGTACTCCTGCTTCTCCTGCTACAGCTCTTGATAAATATGTTTTACCTGTACCAGGAGGTCCTACCATAAGTATCCCTTTAGGTATTCTTGCTCCTAATTCAATATATCTCTTTGGATTTTTAAGGAAGTCAACAACTTCGCTTAAATCTTCTTTTTCTTCTTGAAGACCTGCTACATCTTTAAATGTAACTCTAGTCTTTTTTTCATCATCTTTATGAACTCTAGCTTTTGATTTTCCAAAGTTCATAACTTTTCCGCCTCCACCTTGAGACTGATTCATAAATAAGAACCACATTATTACCATAAAGAATATTAATAATAATGTAGGTAACATTTGTATATACCAAGGTTCAGTTGGTTTTGGTTTACCACTAAATACTAATTTTCCTTCTTTAGATTGCTCTAATACCTCATTTGCAAATTCATCACTCATGACTTCTCTTGGCATATAAGATGTAAATTTTTCTTTTGAATCTTTTATTGTACCTTCTACTGAAGTTGAATCTACAAAACGTATTTCTGATATATTTTCTTCTGTTAAATATTTATATACTTGAGAAAAGTTTAATTCTTTTACTGTTTCTGTCGGTGTACCTGCAAATTCTACTATTGTCACGATTATAATTAAAAGTAACAAATAAAAACCTGCGCCTTTTAAGAATTTGTTCAACAGAAGCCCTCCTTTCATATGTTGTTTTATTTTTAAAGCGTTTTAAAGCATACTTTCAGTACTTCTCTTGTGCTTTCGTCAACTTTAAACTTCTCACTTACTCTGTAAGTTCCTACACTTAGTACATCTTCTTCATCTACTAATATAGGTATTCTACATCTTTCTTCTTTTGGAATTTTCATATCGATAAATAAAGTTTTTAGTTTTTTATTTCCTACAGAAATATTTATCTTATCCCCTGCTTTTCTAGTTCTTACATTTAAGTCCCCCTTTATTTTGTCTGCATCAAACCATTTATTATCTTTGTTTTCTCCTTTAGTGATGTTGTATTTTTTTCAATACTCATTGTTTCTGTTTCTACAAGTGTTCCCAATTCTTTTATTTTTACAAATCCATTCTTAGGGACTTTGTAACAGAATTCAATTTCTTCACTAATTATTTCTTTTATAGTAATTATTATACTATTTTTCTTTCTATATACAAACAAACCTCTTGGAAGATTTAATTTTTTCCCTACTTTTTTTTTTCTGGTTCCAGTTCAATAATCTCCAAGATATGTTTTTTGGTCTATAAAATTAGTATCTCCTAAAACATATTTAATCGCATATCTAAGAACTCTATATTTTATTGAATTATGTAAGTCTACAAATAAATCTACTGGTATTTCTATGCTTTCATCTGATATAGAACATATTTCTTCAAATTTCATAAGTGCATTTGATTCAATATAGTCACTATCTTCTTTTTTATGCTACTAGTCATTCTTACTATAGACTTTATTACATTTGAATTAAAGTTTTCTTGCATATATGGGATTAGTTTTAATCTAATTTTATTTCTTGTATAGATTGGATCTAGATTGGTTTGGTCTATTCTTGGATTTAGATTATATTGTTCACAGTAATCTTCAATTTCGCTTCTTTCTATGTCTAATATTGGTCTTATTATAACGTTATCTCTTATATACTCAATTCCTCTTAATCCTTGAAGACCAGTCCCTCTCATAATTCTCATAAGTATTGTTTCCGCTTGGTCATTTTCATTATGAGCTATTGCTATTTTATTAGCATGAGTTCTAGTCATGATTTCATAAAACATCTCATATCTTAATTTTCTGGCACCATCTTCAATAGATAATTTACTTTCTTTGCAGTATTTTGGAACATCAATTGATTTAACAAAGTACTTTATACCCATCTCTTCACACAATTGTGTTACATATAATGCGTCTTTTTGTGCCTCAAGACCTCTAATTTGATGGTTTAAATGAGCAGCATAAATTTCTATATCTAATGTTTCTTTTAATCGATTTAATATATGTAGAAGACAAACTGAGTCCGGGCCGCCAGAAATCCCTAATACAATTTTATCTCCTTTTTCAATAAGATTATGTCTATTTATTGTATCGAGTACCTTTTCAAATATCATATTCTATCCCTTTTAAATAATTCTTAATTTATTTTCATGTTTAATTTAATAAATATATTAAAAACTATTTTTAAATCCTTTCAAGCAAAATTTAAACTTACAATTGTTTATATATTTTCTATAAAAAATATTAAGTCCTTGTATGTTTTTGCAGATTAAATAAAATTAACTATAATACATATAATAACAAATAAATTAAACAAAAGGTAGTATTTTAAACTACCTTTATAAAATATTCTTTTATATGATTTATGAAAATAAATCTATCTTTAATATTATATCTATTTTTCTATTTATTAGACTTATTATTTTTTCTTTATATCTATGTTAATTATATTTCTTCCGTAAACATGTCCATTATTTTTATATCGTAATCAATAAGTATAGATATATTTTCTCCTTCAAATATATCTAATTCCTTTGTATGATTTTCTATAATAAAAGCACCTTGTGGAGTAAGATAATTTGATACATCAACATGACCTGCTTTAAATCTTAGTGTTGAATTTAATGCACCAAATCTCTTTATAGTTACCATATTTTCTTCTATTTTTATAGATGTTGTTATCTCTTCTCCATCTTCAACTTGTTTATAAATTATATATTTATGGTCTTTCTTTTGATATAAAGTTCCATCTGAATTAGTTTTTATAATATTTTTTTTTCACCTAATTCATTAAACTGTGTTGTCTGTATATTTATATTAATATCCATAATTACCTCCTAAGCTATACACTTTCAAATCTGTCAAAGTAATATAAACCTTATACATTTATTAAATATGTATTTTATTATTGAAATTATATCAAAAAAATTATATCAGTTATAATCTGTATTATCAATTAAAATATGCCCCTCCTACAAAGACATATATTAAATATATATCTATGTAAAACGGGCATCTTTATTCATAATTATCTTGCAAATACATGATTTCCTATTCTCAAGTGTGGATTTAGTGTATTTATCCAGTTGCATGTTGATATATCTGGATTCCAAAAAATAAATTGCATCATTTGTTGGATCATTACCATATAGAGCATCTTTGGCTGCTTTATATGATTCTTCTGTTGGCTGAGCATTTATATACCCATCCCTAACAACAGAAAATGCATTCTTTTGATATATTACACCTTCTATAGAATCAGGAAATCTTGAATCTTTTACTCTGTTTAAAACTACCGCTGCTACAGCAACTTGTCCTTCATAGCTTTCTCCTCTTGCTTCAGCTGCTACTAATTTTGATAATAAATTTAATTGTTCATCACTTAAACTCATAACTGCTTGTGTTTCTTCATCAGCAACATCCTCATTCTCTATAGATTTAGTATCCGATGTTGCAGTATCCTGGGCACACAAATTAATGTAACCCTCTTTATTGTTTTTTAAGTTCCATAAATTTGATTCTTTAGATTTTTTATTGTGTGTTTCTTGAAGTAAATTAGTAATACTCATTAAATTTATATCATTACTCTCATATGCAGATATCGTGCTTGTAACTAAAAAAAATTGCTATAAACAATGATAGTATTATTTTATAATACCTTCCCATAAACAACTCTCCTTTATAAAAATAAAATTTAATATCTATATAAATAAATTAATTATTTATATCTGACAATCGTCTTGTTTTAAATCCAATATTTTTTTGAAAAACTTCTACTATTTTAAATTTTATTTGTAAATCATTTACCTTTTTATTATCTTTTTCAACTATCAATTCATACTCATCTTTTTTGTTAAAACTGATTTTAATTTTTCATCAGTTTCTTTATCTATTACGTTGTTTTGTTCATCTACAAAACAAAGTGGAGGAAACATAACACACCACCAATTTCTACCTTGCCCCTTGCCTATTACTATTTTTAATGCTTTATATTCACCGGCAGGAAGTACTACGCTTGAATATTGTTTTGTTGGAAACTTGCTATATCCTAAGTTTATACTTACATCATAATCATACCCATTTTCTTTTATTGTTTCTTTGCATATATCCATTAACTTGTCTTCTTCATTAAGTATTATTTTTCACTCTCTTGTATTGACTTTGAGTCTTTTAGCTTTGGTTGTAAATAACTTATAACTTCGTCTCTTACTTTTTAATTTAAGGTTTTGGTCTTCATCAGAGTCGCTATTTGCTAATACGTGAAATCTTATTAAATTATCTTTATAATCATCTGAAAATCTATCTATTTTAGATATTTGTGCATATGCGTAAGTTGCCATTATTCCTAAGATTCCAACAAGTAATATAGTACATAATGTTATTCTAAATTTTATATTTTTATTTATGTTTAATTTATTTTTTATATTATTTTTCATAATCTCATCCCCACTTTTTATATATAAATCATCATATTTTAAAAAACTTATATTTCACTCCGATATAATGAGATTATTTCCAAGTTATTTTATTTTATACATAAAAAAAATCAACAAAATTCACTTCATCTATAGCGCTATCCAAAACCATATAATTTCCTTAAAATTAAAAAATGGTCCTCTAGCTAAATATTTATAAAAGAAGAATTATTGATAATTAAAATAATTTTTCTTTTATAAATATTTTTCTAGAAGACCATTCTTCCCTTTTTATAATCACTCGCTTAAATATCATTTTATATATAATTTTATAATTTACTTATTTAGTACAATGATCTAACATAAATTGTTCTGCTTTTTTCTATATGTTCAATAGCAGCCTTTTTCCCATCTGCTACATTACCTTCTTTTATAGCATTTAAGATAATTCTATGTTCATCTATCAAACTTAATGATGCATTTGAATCTGATACATAAGTTATTCTAAATCTTTGTACTTGTTCCCATAAAGAATTTATCATTTTTCTAGTTTTTGTTATTTGCAGCTTTAAATATACATTCATGGAATTCTATATCTTTTTTAATAACATATCTATATCTTGTGTTATTACAGCTTGTTCAAATTCTTCTTCTATTTCTTCTAAATTCTTTATATCTTCTTCTGTTCTTCTTTCTGCGGCTAAAGATGCGCCTAATCCTTCTAGGCTGGCTCTAATTTCTAATACATCCATTAAATCTTTAACAGAGATATTAGCTACATATGCACCTTTTCTAGGTAACATAACAACTAGTCCTTCAAGTTCTAATTTTCTTATAGCTTCTCTAACTGGAGTTCTACTAACCCCTAATTGTTCTGCTAATTGAACTTCCATTAGTCTTTGTCCAGATTTTAATTTCCTTCTAAAATAGCACTTCTCAAATTTTCAAAAAACAACATCTCTTAATGGCTTATAATTATCTAAATTTAATTTAGTTAAACTATCCATTAACCTCAACCCCCCTTTTCTTCACACGCTACGACAAATGTTTGTTCAAATTGATTTTCTAATATAGATTTGCACATATATGCATCTTCTTTATTTTCATATAAACCAAAAACTGTAGGACCACTTCCACTCATCATAGCTCCTAATGCCTTGTTTGTTATCATTATATCTTTAATTTGTTGAATTACTGGATGCATTTCTACAGTAACCCCCTCAAGAACATTAAACATATTTTCTGCTAATTGTCTAGTATCTTCATTTTTTAAGCAATCAATTAGAAGCTGGTTATTTGGTTCTTTTGTCGATGTGTTTTGAATCCAGAGATTCATAGACTTCTTTTGTTGATACAAATAGGTCTGGTTTACAGACCACAATACAGACATCTTTAGATAATCCTTTTATTGGAGTTAATTCTTCTCCAATCCCCGAAGCTAATACAGCTCCACCATTTATACAAAATGGAACATCTGCGCCTAGTTTTAATCCCAATTCCTCTAATGTTTGATCACTTAAATTTAAATTCCAAAGTTTGTTTAAACCTACAAGTATAGCTGCTGCATTTGAACTTCCACCTGCCATTCCTGCTGCTACAGGTATTTTTTTGGATATAAATTTCTACCCCTTTAGTTAAGTTAAATGTTTTCTTGATTAAGTCAGCCGCTTTATATACAAGATTGTTGCAATCTAGTGGAATTTCTTCACTAGCACTCTTAATTGTAATTTGATTTTCTTCTTTTTCTTTAATTTCAATTAAATCGTATAAATCAATTGTTTGCATTATCATTTCGACTAAATGATATCCATCTTGTCTCTTCCCTAATACGTCTATAGATAAATTTACTTTTGCTCTACTTTTTAATTTTATTGAATTCATTTTAGCCTCCTTGATAATTTTTTTTTGTATATCGTATAATGCATTACTAACTATAATTATACTAAAAATAAAATAATAGGGGGATACTATCCCCTATTATTTATCTTTTTGACAAATATTATTAAGTTTTTTATTCAGTTTGTGCGACTTTTTTTCGAGAATCAAACATTTACCTGGTTGCAAATCATCCTCTAAATTAATTTCGTTCGTCTGCGCAATTTCTTCTTCTGTTGTATTGTATTTTTAGCTATATCCCATAAATTATCATCTTCTTTGCAAATATATACAATTATACTTGGTGCAGTAGATAAATCATATTCACCTTTATCTTCTCCCTTGATGATAAAACTTTCAGCCTTTTTTGTCGATAGCTTCTACAAATCTATTTATTCTTATATTTAAATCAATTTGATTTCTATTTAAATCTACTTCTATTCTTTCTATACAAATTGTATTAAATACTGAGCATGTATCTGATAATTTGTTTATTTCTAACTCATGTTCAAAAGGTATTTCTTCGTTTATTTTGTAAATCATTTTTAATCCTTCAATCGGAATGAAAAGTATGTCGATTTTTATTATACCTTGAATTACACAATTAGAACCTTCAATATAACTATTTTCTATTGATGCATTACAGCATACATTTACAATGTCTTTTATTTGAATATCCTCATTGTCATAATTTATACTTTCTCTAACTAAAATGTATCATTTGATGTGAATAAAGTTTTATTTAGATGAATAAGTCTGTGTTCAAATTTAATTATTTTTTGAGGTGAATATGCATCTTGTAAAACCTCTCTAGTAACTTCTTCGCTTACTTTTACCTTTGAAAATACTGTGCATTCAACTTCTAAAAGTCCTGTATTATTATCTTCATTTCTCTTGAATTCATAATTAAAATCACCTATATTCATTAGTATTTCTTCATCCATACCATCAAATGCGCCAGGTACTTCTATAAACTGAGTAAAATCAATACCTACTCTTTCTAACTCAACAATATCTGAGTCATAAGTGCAAGCTAAAGGATTTATTTCTAAAATTCCTCCTATTATAACTTTATTATCTGTTATTCTACTTTCTTTTACTCTTACAACTGGATTTATATTTATAATATCTTCTATTTCTTCTATATTTACTGTTATTGTATCTCTAACTACGTTTTCTGATTTTTCAATTCCAACTATATCTTGGAATGATATTTCTTTTCTGTGTTTTTGTATTCCTTCTACTTGTGAAACATCTTTTACTATATCTAATCTTTGTTTTTCAAAAAGACTTCCTCTTACATTGATTAATGCGCCTACTTTTGATCTTTCTTTCATTCATTATAGTGCAATCAACGTGTTCTACTTCTGGGAACAACATATATTCCATGTCAGAAGTTATATTATCTCTTTCTATTACTTCATTGATTTCAATTTTTCCACTTATATTTGATACTGTACTCTTATCGTCTGCAATATAAATAACATTGTAGTTAAAACTACCTCTACAAGTTATTTTACCTTCTAATATTTCAACTTTTCTAAGGACTATGTATCCCATAGTATCCACAATATCGTACACATCTAACTTCTTGTCTGGAACAACATTTTCTGACTCTATAAATGTTTGGAATTTCCCAAAATCCATCCTATTGTCTATTTTAATAATATCTTTTATCAACTCCACGACTATCCCTCCCATATAATCTAACTATTAAATTATATTTAAGGAGACAAAAAAAAAAATTACACCTATTTGATAGGTATAATTTAACTTGCGCTTAATTTATTCTCTTTATTTTTACAAATCTGTAATTTCACATTTGCTGTCAATAAATCTGAGTAACTATAAGATACTCTTTGATTTCCATCTGATGTTCCGTCTAATTTTACTACAAAAACACTTGGATATACATTTTCTAGTACTCCAACCTTTGTAACAATCTGCTTTCTCCCTTTGTTTGCTTTTTAATACTATCGTCTTACCTAAATGTTGTTTTAGTGTAGTTCTGATTTTATCCAAAGTTTGAACAGTAGCCACGAGATCACCTTCTCCATTTTATTATATGTTTACATAATATCATAATTTTGAATTTTTGTCAAATGCATAAACTAATAATTTTATATATTTCTTATGCTATTGTCAATAGTATTTTATAAGAATACAGTATTATTTTTTAAAATTTATGCATAAATAGCCGTTACTACAGTTCAAACTTATTAGATTAAATCCTCTTACAACAAAGGTTTTGGCATTGCCCATCTAAATTTACCTCTAGTTTCAAACCCTCCAATCCCTTTTACACCAGTTATTGTTTGGTCTAATATTTCTTCTATTGGAACTACTACATCAATTCTTGAACATGCTATTTTTTTTCTACGATAAAAACAGGATCCAATGCATGTATCATTATTCTTCCCGGTGAACTTGCATAATTTGCTCCACCTTTCATCAATGCTTCATAATTTGATTGGCAAGCTCCAGCAAATATAACTAATGTATCTAAATCTGGCTGCCATTTTCTAGCTTCTTTTACCGCTTTTAAAAAATTATTTGAATTTCTATAGTTATTTATATTTTTTAAATCTCCATTTTTAACATGTAGTACATCATGTCCAGTTATAACTAAGATATCTGGTTTATGTTTTTCTAATAGATTTTTGACTTCTTTATATTGATTTGCTTCTGGTATAGCAACTCCAACTGCTGGAATCCCCAATTGGGAATATACGTCTAAACATATCTTTAAATACTCTTTATCTCCATCTATTTGAAGAACCTTCCCTGGTACTCCATAAACATTTGCAGTTGGCTGTTGAGCAGATTTAGGTAGTCCACGCGTACCTCTTCTTTCTCTTTCTTTAGCCTTTTTCAATGTTCTATATAAAATATTTTCTACATTCTTATCCATTAATATATTTCTTATATCTGAGGTTTCAATAATTCTAGGTCACTTAGTTCTGCGTCCGCTATTATTCTAAATGCAACCCCTTCAATATAGCTATTTTTTTACCATTTTGATCAATAATATCAGTAATTTTAAAAACTATATCTTTGTTGTAAGATTTTCTAGCAACAATATCTCCAACTTTCATAATAATCCCCCTATTACTTCAACTTAGTTTATATTATGTTTTTTAGCTATATTTGTTCCATAAGTTATATTTTTTAACATTGTTTAACTAAATGTGATATTTATTATATAATTTAGTTATAATTTAATTGATTTTTATAAGGGGGAATATTAATGAGAATAGGAATTTTAGCATGTTCAGTTTTTGAGCCAGAACTAGAAAAAGTTTTACAAGATATAAAAAATTAAACAGCTTTTTAAAGATAATATCGACGTGACTTATCTTCATTTTGGTCTGCATACAAATTTAGATAAATTAGAAAAAGATGTTACAGCATCTCTTGATAAATTAACACTAGAATACGACCAAGTAATCATACTTTACGGCTCTAAATGCCATTATAGATTCTTTGAGTTCTTAAAAAAAATACAATAATATAATTACAATCAAGCCAGCAAACTGTTTAGAGGCAATTATAGGGGACAAGGTGGTTGAGTCTTATGTTGAAGGAAAAGATATATATTTGACTTCAGGCTGGGTAGAAAAAAATTTGATGAATTAAATGAATTTAGTAATGCGGTTGATAATTATGATAGATTAAATCAATTTGGTATGTATGAAAATGCAATAATAGGAGATACAGGCGTTATTATAATAACTGATGAGATGATATTTGATTTATACGAAAAAATTGAAGTTCCTGTTGAGGTTGAACCTATAGATATAAATATATTTGAAAATCTCATAATAGATGCTATTAAAAAAGCTATAAATGCTCCACAAAAAGCTAAATAAATTTATGAAAATTTAATATTGAAATTCATACTAGAATATTTGAAATAAATAAAAAAGAATATTATTAATAAATTGGGTTTAATAATATTCTTTTTTATTATATTAATCATCTATATGCTCCTTCCCCAGTTGCAAAGTGCCTTTAATACAGGCATAAGTGATTCACCTCTTTCAGACAATCTATACTCTACTTTTGGTGGAACTTGAGGATATTCAGTTCTTATTATTAAATCATCTGCTTCTAATTCTTTTTAACTGTTTACTAAGCATTTTGTGAGTAACTTCTCCTAATGCTCTTTTTAGTTCTCCATAACGTAAAACTTCATTTTTCCAAAGCCAAAACAGTATATGCATTTTCCATTTTCCATCTATTAGAGACATGGCGTACATAAATGGTTTTGAATTGACTTCTTTACATTTTTCTGGTGTATTATTATTTTCTATACTCATTTATACTCTCCTTTTTTTGATAGTATCTGTCAAAAAAGTACGTACTTACTTTTTGTTTTATTTTAGTCTATCATAAACTTATAATTAATAACAAGGAGATGAAAAAATGAAAAAAACAAATAGAAGTATTTGATTATGCTAATGATATTTTAAAAGCTGTAAAAACTGGTGTTTTACTTACAACTAAAGCAGATGATAAAGTAAATACTATGACTATTTCTTGGGGAACTCTTGGTATAGAATGGGGTAAAACTATATTCACTGTTTTTGTGAGAGAAAATAGATTTACAAAATCTCAATTAGATAAAAATCCTGAATTTACAATAAATATTCCTGTTGGCGAATTTAATAAAAAATCTTAGGATTAGCTGGGACAAAGTCTGGACACGATATGGATAAAATAAAAGAAATAGGATTAACATCAGAAGAATCAGAAAAAATTTCTGTTCCAGGAATTAAGGAATTACCATTAACTCTTGAATGTAAAGTTTTATATCAACAAGAACAAGATAGAAATGCAATTCCATATGATATAGTTGAATCTTGCTATCCTGCTGATGTTGATAGCTCATTCCATGGTGCAAATAAAGACTACCATACTGCGTACTACGGTGAAATCGTTAATGCTTATATAATACAAGACTAATTTATACAAAATTAATATAAAAAGTCCACTCTTGTTTATCTGTTTTAAGTTAGAAAGAGTGGACTTTTTATATTTTCTATTAAATTGAAAAATTATTTTTAAGTTAATATAGTTATTATTTTATATAATTTACTATACTGACTATTTAATCATACTTTCAATATATTTTACTATTTTTTCAGGTGTAATACCTAATTCATCTAATAATTGACTTGGATTATATCTATCATAGAATTCTTTTTCTAATCCATAATTTTTAACTTTTATATCAGAATCTCCATAGAAACTTGCAATAGATTCTCCAAATCCTCCACGTAGTATTCCATCTTCTAATGTTATAACTAAATCATGGTCTTGTTTTAAATCGTTTAGTAACTCTTTATCCACGCCTGATGCGAATCTTGGGTTTACTAATGTTGGTTTAAATCCTAGTTTTTCTTCTACCATTTTTGATACTTCTTCACCTATTTGATAGAAATCACCTAGTCCTAAAATAGCAACCTTAGAACCTTTTTTCTTCTACTTTAAATTTATTTATAATGTTAGAATAATCTTTTTCTGCTACTCTACCATCATTTATAACTCCATTACCTGGCATTAAAATCATTACTGGATGTTCTTGTTGTTCAATAGACCAATCTAGCATTGCAAAATATTCAACTTTATTTGTTGGTGCTAATAAAACTAAATTTGGTATATTAGAGAACTCTGCAATTGTGAATATACCTAAATGTGTAACATCTGTTAATCCTGCTACTGATGTATAATTTAAAACTATTGTCGCTGGATTACCATTTATACATAAATCTTGTGAGATTTGGTCATAACTTCTTTGAATGAATGTTGCATTTGTCCCAAGTACTGGTTTTCCTCCATTTTTTGCAATTCCTGAAACTAAGGCAACAGCATGTTCTTCCGCTATACCTACATCTACAAATTGTTCTCCTGCTTCTTTTCTTCTTTCAATATTAAATCCAATTGTCATTGGCATTGCTGGAGTTACTGCAACAACAGTATTGTCTTTTTTTTCATTTTATCTAATAAGAATTTCGCTGTTAAATCTCCATAATCTTCAGCATCACCAAAATCTATTGTTATATTTCCTGTCTCAATATCAAATGGTAATGTCCAGTGCCATGACTCTTTATTTTCTTCTGCAAGTTTGTATCCTTTACCTTTTATAGTGTTTATATGAACTACTATAGGATGATCTATATCTTTAATTTTTTTGGAATAATTCTATCATTTTTTCGATATTATTTCCATCAGCTTCATATATATAATCTAATCCCATAGCTTTAAATAAATTATTTGATGCTTGACCATTTGTCTCTCTTAATTTATCTAAATTTTTATATAAACCACCGTGGTTTTCTGCTATAGATTGTTGGTTGTCATTTACGATTATTATAAAGTTAGAGTTTAGTTCTGAACCTGCGAAGTTTAATCCTTCTAATGCTTCTCCACCACTTAATGAACCGTCACCTATTACAGCAACTACATTATAATCTTCTTTCTTTAAATCTCTAGCTTTTGCTAATCCTGATGCTAAACTTATTGATGTTGAAGTATGTCCAACATTAAAGAAGTCGTGTTCACTTTCATCTGGATTTGTATATCCTGAAACAGTTCTATAAGAATTTTCATCTATAAATCCTTCTTTTTCTTCCTGTTAAAATCTTATGCGCATAACTTTGGTGAGAAACATCAAATACAAATTTATCTTTTGGTGAATCAAAAACATAATGCATTGCAATTATCGCTTCTACCATACCAAAGTTTGGACCAAAATGTCCTCCATTTTTACTTAGCTTTTGTAATAATACTTCTCTTATTTCTTCTGATAATTTTTCTAAATCATTAATTTCTATATTTCTTAAATCCTCTGGCTGATTTATCTTATTTAAAATGTCTAACATTGTTCCTCCTATTTTACCTAATACCATTTTTTTAGTTAAAAATATACTTATGCTTACAATATTTATTGTCAGCATTTTAAATTCAAATTTTACATCACAATTATTAATTTTATTGTTAATATTATGATATAAATTTCAAACATATATTTAACTTTCTTATACAATATCACTTAGAGTTGACTCTAAGTCAATAATATTATTTAATTATACAAATTTTTACAAATAAAAAGCATTTGAAATAACACTTTTACTGTGTTTTTCAAATGCTTTTTTTATTTAAAAATATTATTTTCCACAACATTTTTGTATTTTTTTACCGCTTCCGCATGGGCATGGATCGTTTCTTCCAACTTTATCTTCTTTAACTACTATTCTAGATCTGTTGTAATCTTTAGTTATAGCTTTTCTAGTTTCAGGAGATAATATTCCATTCCATCCTTCTAATTCATATAACCAGTGAGCTTCAGCACCTAACATATTATAGTATAATTTTTCCCAGTCTATTTTTATAGAAACGTTAGTATCAGCTTCTATAGCTTCTAAGTCTAACTCTTCTTTAACACTTTCGCTTATTCCATCTAAGAATCCCATGAATAATTCATTAGATACTCCGTATTTAGCAGCTAATTCAGCAACTGTTCCTTCAACAACATCAGTTTTGTTGTTTAATATTTCATTGTATATTCCTGCTTCTGATTTTAAGTAATTTTCCCAGAATTTTATTTCTTCATCATTGTTTGCGTGGTTATCACAAAGGTTTCTCCACTCTGCATATAAACTCATTATAAGTTCCTCCTAATTAATATTTATTCTAAGTTTTTTTCTTATTATTAACAATTCTATATTATATCATAATTAAACAATTCTTTTAATACCTTTATGGCATACTCTTGGTCTATAAAATAAGGACTAGAAGCTATTGTAATCACTTTTGCACCCTTTATTAGCTCTTTGATTTTGTTTAATCTAAAATCATATGGAATATAATCCATATCTTTAGAAAATATATCTAAATCTATATCTAAAACATATTCGCCTTCTAGTTTTAAATCAAATCCATAAGAACTATCTATTATATCTACATCACAGAATACACCTTTTTTTTAAGCGCCGGTTGTATAAAGTTCCCTACGTTTAAAACTTTATTAGTATATCTAAAAACATCATTTAAATTTTCTAAGTCTACTGTATAATCATCGGGCTCTCTCATGTCTTTATGTTGATCTACATGAATTAATTTACAACCTTTATTAAATAATCCCTGTTGTAAACTTTTTATCCAAAAATAAAAGGCATGGTTATGATTATCAAATATATAGACGACTTTTCCATCTACTTCGTATTGAACTAAATTTTTAAGTCCTATTGCTTTTATTTCTGTATCTTCGTCAATTTCGTTAAAAACTATATTTTCACCTAAAGATACATCATCTAAAGTTCCCTTTATTAATTTAGGTACAAATATTTTCTTGTTTGTTCTTTCATCATAAGAAAATATATTGTTTCCTAATGGTTCTTCAATATAAAAACCTACATATCTCTCCATGTTTTCTCCTTAAAAATACTAAAACATATTCCATGGATATTTATTCGGTGGTTCACAAATAAATTCCATTTTTTTTTTTTTAGTTGGATGGTCTATTTCTATTTTGTAAGACCACAGTGCAATTTGTTGCCCTTTTTATTTACGTTCTTTCCGTATCTTTGGTCCCCATAAAGTGGGTGATTTCTACTTGAAAATTGAACTCTGATTTGATGTGGTCTACCTGTTTGTAAATCTATTTGAACAAGACTAAATCCATTATTTGATGCTAATGTTTTATAGCTTAATTTAGCATCTTTAGCATCTTTGTGATTTTTATTTACTACACTTACCATATTTGTCTTTTTTTATCTTTATATAGATAATCGCTTAAGTTGTCTTCTCTCTTTTTCATATCGCCATGTATAACAGCTTTATAAGTCTTCTTAAACGTTTTGTTTCTAACTTGCTCAGGTAATCTAGATGCAGCTTTTTGAAGTTTTTGCAAATACCATAATCCCTCCAACTGGTCTATCTAATCTATGGACAAGTCCAACAAAGACATTTCCTGGTTTGTTGTATTTTTCTTTTAAATATTTTTTAGTAAATTTACCATATCATCGTCATTGGTATTGTCACCTTGAGATAATATATTTACAGGCTTTTCAACTACTAATAAATGATTGTCTTCAAATATTACGTTAAGCATTATTTAGACTCCCATCTACCACATATACCACATGGAAGAATTTTTCCGTCTCTTGAAGCTGGTATTCCTAATTCTCCTCCGTATATTTTTCCGCCTTTTACTTTTTACCTATAGTAGTTTGAAGTACATTTTCTAATACTATTGGTGAGAATCCTGTTGTATATGAGTTTATTAAGAAGAATAATGGCTTATCTGATAATACTTTCATACATAAGTTAACAAAGTCGAAAAGTTTTTTCTTCTATTTGCCATACTTCACCTTTTTGGTCCTCTTCCATAAGAAGGTGGGTCCATTATTATTGCATCGTATTTATTTCCTCTTCTTATTTCCCTTTCAACAAATTTCACAACATCATCTACTATAAATCTTACTTTTCTATCTCCTAATCCTGATAATTTTATATTATCTTTTGCTTGAGTAGTCATACCTTTAGAAGCATCTACGTGACATACTTCTGCTCCAGCTGCAGCACAAGCAACAGTTGCTCCACCAGTATAAGCAAATAAGTTTAATACTTTTTATCGGTCTTTTGCATTTCTGATTTTATCCATTGACCACTCCCAGTTTGCTGCTTGTTCTGGGAATAAACCTGTATGTTTAAATCCAGTTGGTTTTATGTGGAATTTTAAGTCTTTATAGCTTATAGTCCATTGTTCTGGGTATTTCTTTTTTATGTTCCCATTGACCTCCACCTTTGTTACTTCTGTGGTAGTGTCCATGAGGATTTTTCCATAGAGACCATTCTGCCTCCATTGGCCAAACTACTTGAGGGTCCGGTCTTCTAAGTACATAGTTCCCCCATCTTTCTAGTTTTTTCTCCATTTCCCATGTCTATAAGTTCATAATCTTTCCATTGATCCGCTAATAATAACACGTTATTACCTCCTATAATTTCTTACTAATCTTATGTATTATATCATATTAACTAGCTTTATTTTAGGTATTTTCACCAGTTTATATACTTTATTTACTATTTCTATCAGCTTTTTATATAAATTAATAATACAGCTAAATTAAAATGTTCTTTTTTATAAAAATAATCATAAATATTAGTAATTTATTTAATTAGAGGTGAATTGTTGCAGTCAATCTAAAATAGATTTTTTGCAACGGATTATAATGAATCAAATAAATCCAAATTTCACAAGCTGTATTTATAATCTACTATATATTCAATATAATGAGATTTTTTGGTAGAGAAGAATATTTCTATTATGATTTGGCGTATCCTGTCTTTTACAACGTAAAAACGGATATTTTCAAGTAGACAAACAAATTTTAGATAATTTAAATAAAACCGTTTATTCTAATATAAATACTTTTAGAGATGGTCTTTATGAAGAAATGGCCCAATATAATAAAACAGCCGCAGAAAATGCCCTTCCTAAAAGAGTTTATCAAGTAAGTACTTCTTTTGATATTACATTTAGTAAAAATCACATTTTAAGTTTTGTATTAAATTTAGATTCTATTAGTGATAATTATGGCCCTCTATACGAAGACGTATACCATTTTAATATAGATTTACTTAATGGAAATTCACTTACTTTAAAAAGATTTGTTTAATGAAGGTGTTGATTATCTACCATTATTATCACAATGTGTAAATGATGAAATAGCGAAAACTCCAGAGCTATTTTATGAAAATACTGTTGTAGACATTCCTGACTCTCAAGCTTTTTACATAACTGATAAAGGTATTGTTTTGTATTTTGAAGTTGATGAAATAGCACAAAGAATCAGCTGGTGTTCCAAAATTCTTAATTTCATTCGAACAATTTGGAGTATATAAATCCTAGATTTTATTGTAATCCTGAAAATCTTCTTAGAAGAAAAAGAAGAAGATAAATGTAAAAATAAATATAAGCAAAATAAAAAAGAATGCGCCGCCACATTCTTTTTAGAGTTATTACTAAAAAATCATCAAAAAATTATTCTAATTTCTAGTTATTTGGGTATAAATAAGTTTTATTACCTATCTGTTGATATTATAATAACTCCAAAACCTTAAATTAACCTTAGCTTTATTATCTTTACAAAAAAAAGTTACTGTAAACTAATTTAATACTAGTTACAGTAACCTTTTTATTTAACAGTATATAATTAATCAGCTAAGTTATATACTTTTTAATTGTTCTTTTAATGTGTTTTTTGATTTACTTTTACTAATGCTTTTAATGTATCTAATGAAGTCATAACATCTATAGAGTATTCAGTTGCTAATCTTCTTATTCTGAATCCGTCTCTAGTTGCATCATTACCTTTTTGTTGGAGTGTTTATAACCATATCAACTTGGTTGTTAGTTATAACATCAAGTATATTTGGTCTAACTTCTCCTATTTTATTAACTATTATAGCGTCTATTCCATTAGATCTTAGAAGTGATGCTGTTCCTTCTGTTGCCATAAAAGTATATCCTACACGTTTCATATCTTTTGCTATTTCTAAGAATTCTTCTTTTATCTTGGTCATTTACTGTTGCAAGAACTACTCCTCTGTCATTAGACATTTTCTTACCTGCTGCTGTAAATCCTTTATATAATGCTTCTTCTAATGTTTCACCAACACCTAAAACTTCACCAGTTGATTTCATTTCTGGTCCAAGACTTACATCAACTCTAGCAAGTTTTGACATTGAGAATACAGGTACTTTTACTGCTATTAAGTCTGGTGTTTTGTAGATTCCTGTTCCATATCCAAAGATCTTTTTTAATTTTGCACCTAACATACATTTTGTAGCTAAATCTACTATTGGCACACCACTAACTTTACTTATATATGGTACTGTTCTACTTGCTCTTGGGTTAACTTCTATGATGTATAATTCCCTTGAATTCGATGAATTGGATATTAACCATACCTAAAACATTAAGTTCTAATGCTATTTTCTTAGTATAGTCTAAGATTTTTTCTTTTATATCATCAGATATATTTTGGCTTGGATACATTGTTATAGAGTCTCCAGAGTGAACTCCTGCTCTTTCTAAATGTTCCATTATTCCTGGTATTAATACATCTTCTTTATCGCATATAGCGTCTACTTCTATTTCTCTACCAACTAAATATTTGTCTATAAGTACTGGGTTTTTACTATCCCTTTCAAACGCACTATCAAGGTAAGCTTTTTAATTTAGCTTCGTTATAAGTTATTTCCATACCTTGACCACCAAGTACATAAGAAGGTCTAACTAAAACTGGGTATCCTATTTCGCTAGCATGTTTTACACCTTCTTTAGTAGACCATACAGCTATACCTTTTGGCCTGTTGATATTTAATTTTTCTAGTAATTCATCAAATTTTTTCTCTGTCTTCTGCTGCATCTATATCGTTGAAGTCAGTTCCTAATATAGGTATATTCTTTTCGTCTAGGAATTTAGCTAATTTTATAGCTGTTTGTCCACCGAATTGTAAGATTACACCTTCTGGTTTTTCTTTTTTCTATTATATTTAGAACTTCTTCTTCTGTTAATGGCTCAAAATATAATTTGTCAGAAGTATCGAAGTCTGTGCTTACTGTTTCTGGGTTGTTGTTTACTATTATAGTTTCTATTCCTAATTTTCTTAAGGCTTTTATACAGTGAACTGAACAGTAGTCAAATTCTATACCTTGCCCTATTCTTATTGGACCAGATCCTAATACTACAATTTTTTCTTGTCATTTACTACAACTTCATCATACTCTTCATAAGTTGAGTAATAGTATGGAGATAATGCATCAAATTCTCCACCACATGTATCAACCATTTTATAAGCTGCATGTATGTTATATAAAGATCTTAATTCATAAACTTTTTCTGGGCTTATTTTCATTAAGTCTGATATTCCCTTATCTGAGAATCCTTTTTCTTAAGAGTTTTTAGATAATCCTTGCTTATATCTTCTATTTTCATAGTTTTTAATTTTTTCTTCTTGTTTAACTATCCAATCTATTCTATATAAGAACCATTTATCTACACCAGTGATTTTTTTCTATCATGTCGATACTATATCCTCTTCTTATCATTTCTGCTAAGTCGAATAGTCTTTCGTCATCTGGCATAACTACTCTTTCTTTTAATTCTTCTATTGTTCTTTGTTCAGATGGTTTGTGTATTAATGAGTATTTTCCTATTTCTAAAAGATCTTATACCTTTTAATAAAAAGCAGCTTCAAAGTTGCTTCCTATACTCATTATTTCTCCAGTAGCCATCATTTTTGTTCCAAGACTTCTGTTCGCTTGTTTAAATTTATCAAAAGGCCATTTTGGTATTTTTACTACAACATAGTCTAATGTGGGTTCAAAACAAGCCTTTTGTTTTCTTTGTAACTGCATTTTTTTTCTATTTCATCTAGTGTATATCCTAAAGCTATTTTAGCTGCAACTTTTGCTATTGGATAACCAGTTGCTTTTGATGCTAATGCTGAAGATCTACTAACTCTTGGGTTTATTTCTATAATTGCATATTCTAATCTGTGAGGATGTAGTGCTATTTGTACGTTACATCCACCTTTTACTTCTATTGCATTTATTATATCTATAGAAGCTGTTCTAAGTAATTGATACTCCACATCGCTTAAAGTTTGACTTGGTGCCACAACTATACTATCTCCTGTATGAACTCCCACAGGATCCACATTTTCCATATTACAAACAGTTATACAGTCTCCGTTTTCCGTCTCTCATTACTTCATATTCGATTTCTTTCCAACCTTTTATACTTTTCTCTATAAGAACTTGTGTAACTGGGCTAAGTTGTAAACCATGAGTAAGAATTTCAATTAAGTCTTCTTTGTTTTCAGCTATACCACCACCAGTTCCGCCCTAGTGTATAAGCAGGTCTTATTATAACTGGATATCCTTTTTTTCAGCATATATAATACCATCTTCTAAGTTTGTAACTATATCACTTTCGATTACTGGTTGATTGATACTTCTCATCATTTCTCTGAATTCATCTCTGTCTTCACCTTTTTTTGATTGATTCTATTGAAGTACCAATTACTTTTACCCCGTATTTATCTAATATACCAGCATCTGATAATTCTACTGCTAAGTTTAGAGCTGTTTGACCACCCATACCTGCAAGTAAACTATCTGGTCTTTCTTTTTCTATTACTTTTTCTATTGCCTCTAATGTAAGTGGTTCTATATAAATTTTATGAGCTACTTCTTTGTCCGTCATTATTGTAGCTGGGTTTGAGTTTATTAATACAACTTCTATTCCTTCTTCCTTTAAAGCCTGACATGCTTGTGTCCCTGAATAATCAAATTCCGCAGCTTGACCTATGATTATCGGTCCTGACCCTAATACTAATGTTTTCTTGATACTATCTATTTTAGGCATAATTTTTCTCCTTCACAAAATACTTATAACGTTCTAATTATTTATTGTTTAATACCTCTAAATTTATCGAATACATACTCGCTGTCTTTTGGTCCCGGGCAAGCCTCTGGGTGATATTGCACACTATATATCGGTAATTCTTTATGTCTCATTCCTTCAACTGTATTGTCGTTTAAGTTGATTTGAGTTACTTCCATACATTCTGGCACTTCACACACATAGTAACCGTGGTTTTGTGCTGTTATAAATACTTTATTTTCTTCGAAATCTTTTACTGGATGGTTTCCTCCTCTGTGTCCAAATTTAAGTTTTTCCTGTTTTTCCGCCGAATGTCCTAGCTAAAATTTGGTGTCCTAAGCATATTCCAACTATAGGTTTTTCCCTATCATCTTTTTAACATTTTCTACTATCTCATCTAAGTCATCTGGGTCCCCAGGTCCATTTGATAAGAATATTAAATCTGGATCATCATTTAATACTTCTTCTGCAGTTGTAGTAGCTGGATATACTGTTACATCACAACCTCTTTGTACAAAATTATCTATTATGTTTTGTTTTACACCGTAATCCATAACAGCAACTTTTGCACCACTACCTTGATAATATTCTTTTTCTTTTCTTGAAACATCATAAACTGCATAAGTATTATCAAATTTATCTAATTTAGGTTGAACACTTTCAAGTGTAGCATTTTCGTCGATTGTTATTATGCCTCTCATTGTTCCTTCATTTCTAAGGATTTTTTTTGTTAATGCTCTTGTATCTATTCCTTCAAGCCCAATTATTTTATTTTGTTTTAAATAAACATCTAAACTCATTTCATTTCTAAAGTTATTAGGTGTGTCACTTTTTCTCTAACGATGAATCCTTTGACGCATACATTTTTTTGATTGTACATCTTCCAAATTTATTCCGTAATTTCCTATTAATGGATAAGTCATTGTTACTATTTGTCCGTAATAAGAAGGATCCGTTAAAACTTCCCCATAACCTGTCATTGACGTATTAAATACTACTTCTCCCACAGATTCTTCTAAATACCCAAATGCTTTACCGTTAAAAACAGTACCATCTTCTAATATTAATCTTGCCTTCATATAACTTACCTCCTATGCGTTCTCAATCTCTTTAACTATTTCTATAGCTGATTGTTTTGGATTTTCAGCTTGTGTTATTGGTCTTCCAACTACCATGTAATGCGCCCCATTTTGTATTGCTTGAGCTGGAGTAACAACTCTTTTTTTGGTCTCCTACTGCTGCCGATTGTGGTCTTATTCCTGGGCATACAGTTACGAAATCTTTTCCACAAGCTTCTACTATTTTATCTACTTCCTTAGCCGAACATACAACTCCATCTATGCCTGATTTTTCAGCTAATTTTGCTCTTTTATAGCTAATTCTTCAGTTGTCATATTGCAACCAATATCTTGTAAATCTTCATTGCTTAATGAAGTTAAAACCGTAACTCCAACTATTATTGGTTTTTCTATATTTAATCTTTCTGCTTCTTCTTTTTGCGATTTCTGCACATTGTCTCATTCCTTCAAAGTCTGAAACATGTATCGTCATCATCCAAACATTATCTTTTACCGCAGCCTTTACTGCACTTTTCATAGTATTTGGTATGTCGTGGAATTTTAAATCAAGGACTATTTTTTTACCTTTTTCTTTTAGATATTCCACTGTTCTCCCCTTTGTAGCAACATATTGTTCTAATCCTACTTTAAATATGTCTACACTATCTTCTAGTTGATCAATTAAATCTTTAGCTTTATCAATGTCGTCTGTGTCAATAGCTACTATTAACTTTTCTTTCCCTTTTATCATTTCATACTCTCCTTCTTAATAAAGCCTTACTTTAAAAAAGCCCTTACACCATAGAGGTATAAGGACTTTGTATACATAAATAACTAAACTAAATGAGTTAACTATGAAGTATCTTTATCAGCCTCTCTGGACTATTTTAAAAGACTTTATTATGTTTTTATTTTATATATGATAGATTGTCAATATAAGTGCAACATTTTATGTTTATGTTGCAGCGAAGACCTCTGCAGGTGTTTTATATCCAAGACACTTGCGAGGTCTATTATTTATTATATTTACTACAACATCAAGCTCATTTTGAGTTATAGTAGAAAAATCAAATCTTTTAGGATAAAACTCTCTTAATAATCCGTTAGTGTTCTCATTAGTACCTCTTTGCCAAGAAGAATAAGGATCTGCGAAATAAACATCTATATTTAATCTATTCTCAATTTCATTATAATTAGCAAATTCTTTACCCCTATCGACTGTAAATGTTTTTAATTAGTTTGTTTGAAATATGTTCAAATGCTTTGAAACAATGTAAGTTAAATGTTGTTGATTTTCTATTATCCATAACTTGAGCTATTAAGTATCTGCTTTTTCTTTCTACAAAAGTTGAAAGGCAGGCTTTTGACTTTCCTCTACTAGATACAACAGTATCTAATTCCCAATGTCCTATACTTTCTCTTTTCCTAATGTCTTTTGGTCTATTTTTATACTTTTACCTATATTAAATTTACCTCTTGTTTCTTTTGGTTTTAAGGATTTTTCCTTTTCTTCTTAATTTATTTATATTGCCTTTTACAATAATATTTTTGTATATCCATCTATAGATTGTTTTGAATCCAATCTTCATAGATTTATCATCTTTAGATTCTAGGCGTAGCCTACCGGCTATTTGTTCAGGTGACCAAGTTTTGTTTAGACCATTTTCTATATACTCAATTAATTTATAGTTAGATGATTTTCCCTTTGCGCCGCAGTTCATTCTGTTATTTAGATAAATTTCATTTGCTATATGAGCTAAATATTTTCCATTAACAGAGTTTCTTCTGATCTCTCTTGAAATTGTAGAAGCATTTCTATTAAGATGTTTTGCTATTTTTCTTATACTCCATCCTAAGCCTAAGAAATTAGCTATACAACATCTTTCATTTATGGTAATATGTTTGTAGTTCATAATTTTATGTCCTTTCATGTAAAGTGATTTTGTAGTTATTATTACTGTAACATGAACATAAACTTATGAGCTATTTTTTTATCCATTTTTAAGTGTTGCACTTAATATGATAATTCATCATATAAAAAAACCTCTAGTCATTAACCAGAGGTATAAATAATCTTATTATATATGTTTAAAGGTACACTTAGCCCTTGTTTGTCTATATGTCCCCTTAATACGATACTATTCTAAATTACTTTATATTCTCTCTGGAATAATTTAAAGTTTTATTTAAGTTTTGCATAGCTTATATAGATTATTACACTTATTTATCCATATGTCAACCTTTGTTTAAATATGATTTTTATGGAATAATATTTTTAGACTTGTTTAGCCTTTTCCACAATACTTAGAAAATATAGTTTTCTTCTTTTGTCTTTTACGTCGAGTTTTTATATTCAATATCTATATCATCATGTTTGCATGCAATTTCAAAATGTCTTAATGCAACACCCATACTTATTCTACTGTATTTATCTAATTCCAATCTTTTTTATGTTCGTCTTCAAATAAATCAAATCCATTTTCTCTTTGTTCTAATGTCCATGGTTGGCAGTTATTGATTGATGGCGCAACTCTTAGCGCATTTAAAGCATTAAACCATTTTTCATCATATGTTTTACATATATGCTTCATTCTATGTCTATCATGTATTGCTGATGACGACCTAAATAATGCTTCCCCCTTCTTGTGGATATCCAAATGCTATTATTGCTTGCGGATATTCTATTTCAGATTCATCTTTATCTTTTATTTTATCTAAATTAACAAATTCTTCTACTTCATCTCTAGTTAGCATACATTTTAGCCATGTCGTTCCTAAACCTAAGCACGCCATTTCTAACGTGACATTTTGTAATGCATAGCCTATATTCTCTAGATAATTTTCCCTTTATTACTAGTTATTAATATATAGTGGGGAGCTTTTATTTGAATCTTATTTCTCGTTGAAAAATTAATCAAATGTCCTCTATCTATTACATGAGCTTTTATATTTAAATTTGAATTTAGATAAGTTATATTACTGCATAATTTTTTACTTCTTTCATTAAAGATTCTGTTATTGGTTTTGTTGAATAAAACTCTATAGATTTTCTATAGAAAATAGCATCATATAACTCCATCTATTACCTCCTGTTAAATGTATTATATTATTCAATTTATAACTAAGTCATATGTTAATATTATATGCTTTTTAATGCATAAATTAAAGTGTTCAAAATATTAAATTATCTAAATATTTTTTCTTTCAAATATCATGTTTTCGTATATATTTTTTATTAAATATAATAATAAATAAATAACAAGAAAACCATTATTTTGTATAAATACAATGGTATAATTTAGGAGTGATTATTTATAGAATTAAATTTAATATTATATCTTTAAAAATACATAATATCGAAAGGAGTTTTTTTATGGATTTTAATTCAAAATTACAAAAATACGCTGAATTAGCAGTTAAAACTGGAGTAAATATACAACCTGGACAAACTCTACTTGTAAGAACACCTATTGAGTGTGCTGAATATGTAAGATACGTTGTTGAAGAAGCTTATAAAGCTGGAGCAAAAAATGTCCATATTGAGTGGTCCGACGAAAATGCAACTTAATAAAATATTTAAATGCACCTGATGAGGCTTTTGAAGAATTCCCAAGATGGATTTCTGAGCAATATCTTGATATAGCAAAAGAAGGTGGTGCCTTCTTAACAATATATGCACAAGATCCTGATTTATTAAAAAATGTTGACCCAAAAAGAATTGCTGAATACCAAAAAGTATCAGGCCAAGCATTAAAAAGAATGGCGTGGATATACTTTAACAAATAAATGTAGATGGAGTATCGTTTCTATTCCTACAGCTGCTTGGGCAAAAAAATATTCCCTGATATCTCTGAAAAAGAAGCAATGGACAAACTTTGGGAACTAATCTTCAAATGTTCAAGAGTTACAGAAGATCCAATCCAAGCTTGGAAAGAACATAATAACAACCTTAAAGAAAAACAGATTTCTTAAACAGAAAAAAATTCAAAACTTTAAAATATAAATCAAAAATAACTGATTTAACAGTTGAAATGCCAGAAGGTCACATTTGGGAAAGTGGTAGCGAAAAAGATGTAAATGGAATAGAATTTAACCCAAATATGCCGACAGAAGAAATTTTCTGCCTACCTCATAAATTTGGAGTTAATGGAACACTTGCTAGTACTAAACCTCTTGTTTATGGTGGAAATATAATAAATGACTTTGTATTAAAATTTGAAAAAGGTAGAATAGTAGATTTTTCTGCTAAAGAAGGCGAAGAAACTTTAAGACACTTAATTGAAACTGACGAAGGTTCTCACTATCTAGGAGAAATTGCCTTAGTACCATATTCTTCTCCAATTTCTGATACTAACACAGTATTTTATAATACATTATATGATGAAAATGCATCTTGCCATTTTGCAATAGGTTCTGCATACTCATCTTGTATAGAAGGTGGAAATGATATCGCTGAAGAAGATTTCGATAAATACGGAATAAATGACAGTCTTACTCATGTCGACTTTATGGTTGGTTCTGCTGATTTAGATATCGTTGGTATTACTCATGATGGTGAGGAAATTCAAATATTTAAAGACGGAAACTGGGCTTTTTAATAATACTTATTAATTAATAATATTTATTTTTGAAACAATTAAAATGCTCACTTAAAATATATAGAAATAGCTAGACATATTGAAATAATCAAATGCCTAGCTATTTTTAATTTCTAAAAATCTGTCTAATATAGATTATTTTAAATAAATATTTTTAAATTACTTTCTATAAATAATAAATACTTTTAAAATTTGTAATCTCTAATCATATCTAACAAGTTTCTTGCACTTCTAGGTAAGTATTTATTTTTCATCCAAACAATTGATATTTGTGTTTTTAATTCATCTTCATCTAGCTCATAAAATTCTATGTTCTTATCTGAATTATCAATAATAGATTTTGGAACAATACCTATGCCCAGACCTTCTTCTGCCCATGCAACTGTTGTTCTAGAATCATCATTTAAGCAATATATACTGCTTTTACTTTATTTGAATGTAGTGTTTCCATAATTAGTTTTTCATATCGTCTATATATTATTATTGATTTTTTATCTAAATCTTTTAACTTTATTTTGTCTTTTTCATTAAAATTAAATTTATCATCATTTTTCTTTACTACTGCTACCATTGGCTCTGTTTTCAAATTTATACAACATAAGTTTTGGCTATTAAAAGGTGTTCTAACAACTCCAATATCTACAATTCCTCTTTCAATCATGTCCACAACTTCATATGTATTTCCTTCATATAATTCAAATTTTACTTTTGGATATTGTTTTGCATATTGTGAAATAAGCTTGTTAGGTATAAATTGATTACAAGTCGACACTGCACCTATTTTTAATACACCTTCTATTCCCGATTTAAAATCTTCAATCTCATTTAATGTAGATTCGAATACATCTACCATATCTTTTCCCCTTTTTATATAAGAGGTTTCCCACATCAGTAAGTGTAACTTTTCTACTCCCCCTCTCTCAACTAATTTTACTCCCAACTCCTCTTCCAATGCTTTTAGTTGATTACTTAAAGGTGGTTGAGATATGTGTAGTTTTGAGCTGCTTTTGTTATATTCCCTTCCTCAACAATAGTTATAAAATTTATAAGCTGTTTTATATCCATCTCCATTCCCTCTTTTTTAATAAGTATATTTTTACATTCGATGCAAAAACTAAATAAAATATAAATTTCTATATCTATACTTAAAAATATATTATATATACCTATTATATATTTTTAATATATATATAACTATGCTAAAATTTTCATATAAACTTTAGGAAGGGGATTTTAAGGTATGAATATTTTACTCGACTTATTTTTAACCTTCGCACGAATTGGGGGTTTAACATTTGGCGGTGGATATGCAATGTTACCAATTTTACAAAGAGAAGTTGCTGAAAATAAAAAGTGGGCAACAGAAGAAGAATTAATGGACTATTACGCTATCGGTCAATGTACGCCTGGTGTTATAGCTGTAAATGTTGCTACTTTTATAGGATATAAAATGGCTGGTTTTATAGGAGGAGTTATAGCAACTTTAGGAGTAGTAACACCATCAGTAGTAATAATTACTCTTATAGCTGCATTTTTAAGCAATTTTGCTGATTTACCAATTGTAATTCATGCATTTAATGGTGTTAGAGTTTGTGTATGTGTATTAATCTTAAATGCCATAATTAAACTTAGCAAAAAATCTGTAGTCGATAAACTCACTTTCGCAATTTTTATAGCAGTTTCACTATTATCAATAGTAACTAGTCTATCTCCTATCATTTATATTATTATTTCTGGTCTTATAGGAGCTCTAATTTATAAATTTAGGGGAGGTAAAGAGGAATGTTAACACTTTTGAGATTATTTTTCGAATTTTTTAAAACAGGTCTTTTCGCAGTAGGTGGCGGACTTGCTACAATGCCATTTTTATATAATATAAGTGAAACAACTGGTTGGTTTTCAAAAATGATTTAACTAATATGATAGCTGTATCAGAATCTACTCAGGACCATTAGGAGTAAATATGGCTACTTATGTAGGTTTTTCAGTATCAGGCGTAGTCGGATCAATAGTTGCTACTTTGGGATTAATTTGTCCAGCATTAGTTATTATAGTTATTATTTCTAAATTCTTAAAGAAGTTCAAACAAAATCCATATGTAGAGGCTGTTTTTCATACAATAAGACCAACTTCGACTGGTCTAATAGTAGGTGCTTGCTGGGGCGTTGTAGAAATAACTATGTTTTATTTAGATAAATATAATATTACATCCAAATTTGTCGATTTATTTAACTTTAAATCTATTATTTTTGCACTCATATTATTCTTCTTAATAAAATATACAAACAAGCATCCAGTTATATATATAGCTCTTTCTGCAGTAGTTGGTATTTTATTATCATTTTAAATTTTTGCAAAAACAAAAAGAGGCTATTATATAGCCTCTTTTTGTGTTGACGAGAAATTTTTAATTTAACATCATTAATTAAAATTTATATAAACTTCTAAATTAATGACCTATATTCAATATAATAGCATATTTTTGCTACATTATTTAAGGGAAAAAATAAATTTGTTCCCCTTAAATATCTTTTATATTTTAACATACTTTTATACTTGATTTCCACATTATTTTTTAAAAGTCAGTTTTGCTATCTCAACAGAACTTTTTGCGTCTCTTTGCATAGTAGTCTGCATCTATTTTTTTTTTGCATATTCTTCTGTTAAAACTGCACCCCCAACTATAACCTTTGCATCAATGCCAGCATCTTTTATAGCTTGTATTGTATCCTTCATATTCTGTACAGTTGTTGTCATTAGGGCGCTTAATCCGATTAGCTTTTATGTTTTGTTTTTTAGCAGTTTCTACTACTGTCTCAATTGGAACATCTTTTCCTAAATCGATAACTTCATATCCATAATTTTCTAGCATGATTTTTACGATATTTTTACCGATATCATGTATATCGCCTTTTACTGTAGCAATTATTATTTTACCTTTTGTTCCATTTGTATTATCGATATTAGCATTTAACTTATCTTTTTTATGATGTTTAATGCTACTTTTATTGTTTCTGCTGCTTGAATCATTTGAGGTAAGAATATTTCTCCTTTGTCATATTTTACTCCAATTTTATCAAGAGCAGGTATTAACATTTCGTCTAAAATATAATGTCCATCATATTCTTCAAGCAACTTATATGTTAATTCTTTCGTTTCTTCTTTTAATCCTCTTTCAACTAACATATCTAAAGACATATCTTTTTGGTTATTGTTAGATGTTTTGTTGATTGATATAGTTGTATTATCCATATTTTTCTATATATTTTTCGCAACCTTTGTCTATATTGTTTATCACTCTATATGCATACATAGATTCCATCATAACAGGTTCTGATGTATTTATTATCGCTAAATCAAGCCCAGCACCTAGTGCTAAATTTAAAAATGTTGAGTTTAGTGCTTTTCTATTTGGAACTCCAAATGATATATTAGAAACCCCTAAAATAGTTTTACAACCTAGGTTTTCTTTTTACCATTCTAATAGCTTTTATAGTTTCCATAGCTTCTTCTTGTTGTGCTGATACTGTTAAAGATAAACAGTCTATAAATATATCTTGTCTTCTTATTCCATAACTTTCTGCTCTTTCAACAATTTTTTTTAGCTATTTCAAATCTTCCTTCTGCTGTTTTAGGTATTCCAGCTTCATCTAATGTTAATCCTACTAAGCCAGCTCCATTTTTTTGTGCAAGAGGAAGTATTTTATTTAGTGATTCTTCTTTGCCATTTACTGAGTTTACAATTGTTCTTCCGTTATAATATCTAAGTCCTTGTTCTAATGCGTCCGCGTTAGATGAGTCAATCTGTATCGGTACGTTTATAATCTCTTGTAATGTCTTTATAACTTTTTGGCATCATAGCTTTTTCGTCTATTTCAGGAAGACCTACATTCATGTTTAATATTTCAGCGCCTTCCTCAACTTGATCAAGACCTAAACTAACAACATAATCTAAATTTCCACTTATTAATGCATCTTGTAGCGGTTTTCTTCCTGTTGGATTTAATCTTTCTCCCATTACTGTTGGTCCTGTTATCTCAACAATTTTTTGATGGAGAGCAAACCACACATTCTAAATTCTTTTCGATTGGTTTGACTTCTACATTTTTTTATATTTTGTGATAAAGCTTTTATAAATTCAGGATTTGTACCACAACATCCACCTATAATTTTGCACCCATTTTTACAAACTTAGATGCACCGCTTAAAAATTGTTCTGCCGTCATATCATATACAGCTTCACCACATTTGATACATGGTAAGCCTGCATTTGCTTGTACCATTACTGGTATAGTTGCTCTTGTAAGTATTTTTTTCTACTATTGGTAATAATAAGTCTGGCCCTAGTGAGCAGTTAACCCCTACTGCATCTGCTCCTAATCCTTGTAATGTAACTACCATACTTTCTGGTAAACATCCTGTAAAACTTCTTCCATTTTCATCAAAAGTCATAGTACAGAAAACAGGTAGATTTGTATTTTCTTTTGCTGCTAATAAAGCCGCCTTTATTTCATATAAATCCATCATAGTTTCTATTACAATTATATCTGCACCTGATTTTTCCCCTTGAATCATTTGTCTTTTAAATATTTCATACGCTCTATCAAAACTAAGTGTTCCCATAGGCTCTAACATTTCACCAATTGGACCGATATCTAAAGCTACATATTTTTCATTGTCATTATTAACTAAAGATGCCGCTTTTTTTTGCAGCTTTTACTGCTGAATCAATTACTTTTTCTAAATCATACCCTTGTGGCAGCTTTAACTCATTGCATCCAAAAGTATTAGTAGTTGCAACATTTGATCCTGCTTCATAATATTCTTTATGTATATCAACTAATATATCAGGATTTTTCGTACCCAAATACTTCAGTATTTTCACCTACTTGTAGGCCTTTTTTGAAGCATTGTACCCATTGTCCGTCAAATATTAATATATTATCTTGTATATATTGTCTTACTTCCACAACCATCAGCCTTTCTTCTATATTCACAGTTAAATCTATTAGAACAATTTTCACATGTTCGCTTAACTTTTGCTTTTTTTTATTTGTTATGCCAATTAATGCTACTACTGATTTTCTAGGAATCATTATTCCAGTATTGGTAACTGTTACACCAATTCTTTTATGTGCATCTAATACTTGTAATATGTCTTTATTAGCACTTATATCTAAATCCCCATATCCAGGGCTATATCTCATAGTAAGAGATTTACCCTCCTTAGACATTTGTTGAAGTATATTATCCTGTATTAAATCACAAATCTCTTCAATTGAAGTCGTAGCACATGCATCTACTATAATTCCTTTTTGTAAGGTCATTGTAGCTATATCTTCGTATATTTTTTTCGATATTAAATCCAAGAGTCGCACACATCAATACACATTTATCACAATCCTTAAGCAATTCACTTACATCTTTACTTTTTTAATATTAAGTTTGTATTTTTAAATTCAATTGTATTTAAATCTAAATCATTTTTTATATCATATATTTCATAAATATATTTTGTATCAATCTCTTTTTTGTTTCTTTAATACATTCATTTATTCTAAGATTTAAATCTGAATCAATTTCTTGACCATTGTGACCTAAATATCTAAGTACCTCTAATTTGTCTAATGATACATTAGATATTATATTTTCTTGACTTCCTATCATTTTTTATTTCTCCATATACATATTGATATATTTTTTCCAAACTTTGTATTATTTATTTTAAATATTCTAATTATTCACCATATATATTTAGTGAGAATCCTTGTTCTAACACATATTTAGCATATTCTTTTGCACCAAATAATGATAAATCTCTATAGTTTCCACATTCAACAGAAGTCGCAGCTATCATCTTGTCAGCTTTTAAAACTTTTTCTAATGCTCTTTCTAGCCCTTCTTTTATTGTTTTTGCATCGACATCTCCCCACATTACTAAATAGAAACCTGTTCTGCATCCCATTGGAGATAAATCTATAACATCATCTAATTCTTCTCTTAAATATGTTGCTAATAAATGTTCTAATCCATGCATAGCAGCTGTTCCGAAAGCTTCTTTATTTGGTTGTAAAAATCTTAAATCAAATTTACTTACCTTATCCCCCATTTTACCTTCTAATACACAGCATTTTCTCACAAAAGGTGCTTTTACCTTATTATGATCTAATTTAAAACTTTCTACTTTTTTCCATTTGAATCTCTCCTTTTTTATAGTTTTTAATATAGAAAAACGCCTAAAGACTTTCTTTAGACGTTATAATATCCAAATATATTTAAATTATATATTAATTACCGTTTTTTGTAAATAAAACTGGTATTTCAATACTAATTTACACTATCTTTAAAACCTGATCTACTTCATGCATTTCTTTATCATCCATCTTAGGTTTATTTTGATATACCATTCGTATGTTTTTCTGAGCCCCTTTTCTAGCATTATATTAGGTATATAGAGACCATGGTCTATCAATTTTTCAATTTCTAGCACGCAACTAGTATTTTTAAATGGAAAATAACTTCTTTCTTTTTTATCTTTATTTTATCCGAATCTACATATTTTATTATAGGTTCTTTTCCGACTACTTCGCCACATGTTTCTATTAGTTTCTTCCACGTGATACGTTGAGGAGTTGCAACATTATATACTTCTCTAACTTTATCATTTTTATCAAACTATATAAAATCCTTACGAAATCATCTATATATATAAATTGATTTACTACAGGTTCATTTTTATCACTAGGTACTGGAATAGCCTTCCCTTCTCTTATTCTATCAAAAAATAAGTCTCCCTATATAAATTATTTTCTGGTCCATAAATGTGAGTTGGTCTTATTATTATGTAAGGTATATCACTATTTATAATATAACTTTCTGCTTGTACTTTTTCAATTCCATACTGCCCCCAGGCAGGATTAATCCCTTTTTCATCATCTTCTGATATATATTTTTCTGATTTTTTATATACTGCGGAAGAAGACAGTACAACATATTTTTTAAGTTTTTTCGATTTACAAATTTAAATAAGTCCTCTATTTCTGATTTAAAAAATGCTGTCATATCATAAATATATGTGTATTCATTTCCATTTAAGGCATTTTCTAATTCATCTAAATTCTTTCTATCACACAATAAATGTTTATTTACACCTTCATAATCAATACTTCCAGTTGTCAAAACATCAACCTTATGTCTATGTTTTATAAAATATTTAGCAAGTGATTTGCCAATAAAATCGCTTCCTCCCATAATTAAAACTGACTCCATTTTTATTCCCCCCTTATGGATAAAAATTTATTGAGTTTAAAAGTAACGCCACTTTAATAATACCATATATTGGAGTATTTTTATTGTATTATTAAAATTATCTGTGTATTTTTTAGAAAAATGCACAATTTCTTTCACTATAATTTACATTCATTTAAATAGTTATTTATTTTTATTTAACTTTTATATAAAAAATAGCAAAAGGGGCGCTACATTTTACGCCCTTCTTAATACTATTTTATCTTTTATTTTTCAAGTCTATTAAATTTTATCTAATTTATTTCTTTAATACTACTAATCCTTTTTCTAGTCGAGTCTTAATAGAATAATTGCATAAGTCTAAATTTAAAATTACTATTTGTTTAAAGTACGTTTTAAGAATTCACGAGTTCTCTCTTGCACAGGATTATTAAATATTTGTTCTGGACTTCCTTCTTCAGCTATTACTCCTTTATCCATAAATACGACTCTATCAGAGACCTCTTTTTGCAAATCCCATTTCATGAGTAACAACTAACATTGTAAGACCCGAATCAGCTAATTCTTTCATTACTTTTAAAACTTCTCCTACCATTTCTGGGTCAAGCGCAGAAGTCGGCTCATCAAATAGTATAACATCAGGTTCCATAGATAAAGCTCTTGCAATGGCAACACGTTGCTTTTGTCCACCTGACAATTGCTTTGGTTTAGCATTTATAAATTGCTCCATACCAACTATTTTTAAATATTTCATAGCTACTTCTTCTGCTTCTTGTTTTGAGCGTTTTAATACTTTAATTTGTCCAACAGTGCAATTTCCTAAAACATTATGATTATTAAATAAATTAAATTGTTGGAATACCATCCCTAACTTTGTACGGTATTTATAGATGTCGTGTTTTTCGTCTAATATATTTTCTCCGTTATATATTATCTCTCCACCACTTGGTATTTCTAATAAATTGATACAACGAAGAAGTGTTGATTTTCCTGAACCAGAAGAACCTATTATACAAACAACTTCACCTTTTTCAACAGAAAAATCTATATCTTTTAAAACTTCATGCGTTCCAAAAGATTTATTTAAATGTTTAACTTCAATTACATTTTCCATATTATTTCCTCCACTATTTATTATGCTTTGTTTAATGCATCTTCAGGTTTTTGAACTTGCATCTGATTTCCTGTCATATTGTAATTTTCAGGTCCATCTAATTTCTTTTCTACAAAACGTAATATTCTCGTGATAGTAAATGTCATTATGAAATAAACTATACATGTTATGAAGAATGATTCAAAATATCTGAAGTTATTTCCTGCAATTGATTTTGTTGTAAAGTAAAGTTCTGTTACACCTATAACATTAAGTACTGATGTATCTTTTATGTTGATTACAAATTCATTACCTGTAGCTGGTAATATATTTCTTATAACTTGAGGTAATACTACATTTATCATTGTTTGGATGTGATTCATACCAATAGCCTGTGCAGCCTCAAATTGCCCCTTATCTATAGATATAATTCCTCCACGAACTATCTCTGCCATATATGCCCCTGTATTTATAGAAACTATAAATATTGCTGCGAAAGTTCTATCCATATCAATTCCAAAAGCTAAATCAGAACCATAATAAATAACCATAGCTTGAACTATCATTGGCGTTCCTCTGAAAAATTCAACATATGCATTTAATATTGCATTTATTATTGTTAAAAATACCTTTTTAGCCCCTTTGTCTCCCTTTGGTATAGTTCTTACAACACCTATCAACATACCAATTATAGAACCTATCACAGTACCTATTAAAGATATATATAATGTCATTTCTGCACCAGTTAAAAAACTTTTCCAGTTTTGAGATGCAATTTGTATAATCCACTCCGAACTCATATTTTTCCCCCTTAATCACATCTAAAGACCGACTGTATTTCTACAACCGGTCTTTACTAAAATTTTTACTAGTTATTTTGATGCTGGTTGATTTTTTATTGCTTGATCCATTAAATCTTTACGTTCATCTTCTGATATTCCTGCTAGTATTTTATTTATTTTGTCTTTTAAAGGACTATCTTTTGCTAAACCTACAGCTATAGCTGTATCTTCAGCAGAAGTTTTAAAACCTTGACCTTTAGCAAATTCAACCATAGCAAAATTATCATTTGCTGCTGTAGCGCTTACACCTTCTGGACGTTCAGATACATATCCATCTATTTTTCCTGATTCTAATGCTACCCTCATTGCTGGGAAATTATCCATAGCAGTATCTTTTTTAGCACCTTCAATTTGGTCAATTACCGTATAGTGGAAAGTGTTTAATTGTCCTGTTATAGTAGCACCTTTAAAATCACTTAATTTTGTTGCATTTTCATATTTTTCCACCTTTTTTTTACAACCATAACTAAGTCAGAAGTATAATATACATCTGTAAAATCTATAGTTTTTTACGTTCAGCAGTTGGAGACATACCAGCAATTATTGCGTCTATCTTTCCTGATTGTACTGCTGGAACTAATCCATCCCATTCAGTTTTAACTATAACTAATTTTTTTCCTAATCCATCAGCTATTTTTTTGAGCTATTTGAACATCATATCCACCTGCATATTCATCATTTCCTTGGATTTTTACCCCTCCATTTGAGTCATCAGATTGAGTCCAGTTAAATGGAGCATATGCACATTCCATACCTACTCTAAATTCATCATCACTGTTTGAACTAGATGAACCACTCGAAGCATTAGATGATGCACTATTTGATGAACTACATCCTGTTAACATCATTGCTAATGACATTACCATTACTAATAATAACGATATTCTT
>VOFB01003503.1_pt1 | contig 53464 bp, 59 predicted proteins | sample 5384141 | NCBI WGS metagenome assembly VOFB01 (sample SAMN12384721, study PRJNA508395) | human gut metagenome | isolation source: healthy gut A | host: Homo sapiens
TGGGTCGGTGAAATGGCGTACCCTTTGCCATGAAACGGGGCATAGGCTCCATTTCAAAGGGCTACCGCAAATCACGGCAGCCCCAAAGAACCGGTATGTCGTATTTTGCGACGCACCTACTTTACGAAGGTACCCCTTGTTTTGGGGCGTACTCCTCAACAGTAAATGATCTCTGCCCGGACAATTTCCTCCGCCCGGTTGCGAATGCTGTTCACGGCTCTGACCCAGGCAAGCTGGTCACGAGCTTTCAGTTCCTCTGAGATTCTTCTGGCTTCTTTTCATCTGGGCAATGATACAATCCAGACGGTTCTGTGCCTGCTCATCCAGATCGGCAAGATATGTCCACAGCTTTTCGAGACAGAAGCATCATTGTACCGGTCGGGACAATACTTTGCAGATATTCCCTGTGCATCCGTCCCCACCGTCCGATTGGGCGGCTTTCCTCCGGCAGCTGTAAGTCTGAATATAGTAATGTCTCCGACCAGAACATAGTCCAGATATATCCGAGGGCGTTGCCGCACTCAATCACGATGCTGCCTTTCGGGTCAGTGACCACATAGGAACTGTGCATCTGGAGAAGGTTTGGCTTCAACCAAAAGCGAGTTTTACCGGAACCCGAACCGCCGATAATCAGAACATTCTTATTTCGGGCATTGGCAGGATTCTTCGGGCGATTGCTCATCATCAGCCGCTCCGTTTTCGTCAGGATCACATTGTCCTCGAACTTTGGTGCAATAAACGGCTCAATATCTTTTGCCGTTCCCCAACGAGCAGAACCGTACTCAACATTGTGTCGGTACTTCTTCAGCCAGCCGAAGTCCTGCGCCGCAGAGAATACCAATCAGCAAATCCAACGGGTGAAAGCTGGGAAACGGATTGTTCAGGGCTATCGGAAGGGCATGAAAAAAAAGCTGAGGATTTTCGCAGATGAATCTGCCCCTCAGCCAATCTCCATGCTTCTCCTAAATTCGTAGCGAACAACCCTACCAGAAAATACGGTAAATTCAGAATCAGGAGCTTTTTCATTTTTCTCTTATCCATCACAGATCACGCTCCTGTTTCTTCTCTCGAACCTTCTTCGGAATCGCTGCGACAATTTCCTTGAACTTCTTCAGCTGCGCCAGAACGCTCGGCTTTTCATTCTTGGTTAATGCCCTTGCCTGATGTTCCTTGCAGATTGCATCCAAAGCATCTGCATCTTTAGAACGGACAAAAACAAGAAACCGGGGAGGATCAACGGACTTATCTTTTCTTACGGCAAAGTCCACGCCATACTTCTTGGCGATTTCAAAATCACGGATACTCTCTTTGTCGATCTCAACATTCGTAGCACCCTGATTCTGTCCCAAAAGCTGTTTCACGGATTGCTTTCCATGAACGGCAGGGTCTCGTGCCTTTTTCATCTTCACTTTTTCCCGGTGCTGCAAATACTTGCGGATACCGGCAATGATAGTGCGCCCCGTCAGCTTGGTTGTGCTGATCGCCAGGTTTACTGTTCTGTTTTCAACTTCTTCCTGCATGATTCATCACCTCCTGCAAGCAGTAGAGTGAACAGATTATCGTGCCATATCTCTGTGGTCGTAATACAGATTGCCCTTGGCAACTGCGGCATGGCTGATAATCTTGATATTGCCAGCTTTCTGGTTATCCAGAGCCTTCTGATAACCCACATCGCTCAAATACAGGCGATTTCTTTCGCCTTTCCAACCGACAGGCGATTCATCGGTCAGCACATCGAAAATAATCATGTGCTTGGTGGCGTCATCAAATCGTGCCAAGTCCATATAGGTATGTCCCTGGTACTCCTTGGCACCATCCTGAATCCGCTTTCGCTCCATCAGCTCTCCAATCGTCGAATTTCTTTGCATAAGAACCTCCTTACAGAACATCTCGGTCAGGGTTACTTTTGTGGGGAACCGAATCAGCTTTGACAGGTGCATCTTCTTTCTTCACCATGTCATCCGGCAGGGGAAGCGCCATAATGCTGCGCCCCATGCGTACAAAAGTCTCAGGCTGATGAAAGTGTTCCTCAAACTGCTTCATCAGTTCCGGGGACAGAGAACAAAAATCATCCTCGCCCAATCCCACAACCAGAAAATCACCGGCGATAATGTCATAAATATCGCCGTCATCATCACGCAGCGCACGGTTCAGTTCTTTGCCTACGAGTTTACCTTCGTCGTGCATCACCAGTGCAACCGGCTCATTGAACGGATAAGTTGCCTCAATATCGCCACCTACGGCTTTCTGCAAATCCTCCAGCTCACAGCCGATCTGCACAGCCTGCGGATACATGAACGGCTTTACCAGCAACACATTCATGGTATCTGCCTGTTCTTTCTGAACCTCCCGTTCCTCGGTCGTGCCGAACGCAACACCGGTAAAGTTTTCGGAGTCCAGAATGTACTCCGAATTGTAATAAGCGGCTCTAACCTGTTCCTCTGCCGCATCGTGAGATTCTGCTTGCACCGTAACCGTTTTCTCCAAGGTTTCGGTGATCTTCACATCGTATTCTTTCAAGTTTCGATACCTCCGTTTCTTTGGAAATAAGAAAAGCGACCATCCATGAACCTGTTACAGTTCATAAATAGTCGCATCCACATCGGCTAAAAGCTCGAACAAGCAAATATCGTCCAGTTCGCAAATCAGGGAACCCATGTCGAAGAAAATATCGTCCTCGCATTCCACCGTAGTAACCACGCTGCGGTGTTCGTTAAGACAAATGGCTTCTTCCTTGTCCATCGTGATCGTAGACATACAGGACACCACATAGAATGTCATATCTTCTGCTAACCACAGCTCCTTGCTCTGAATCGTGCGAACTTTTTCATCGCCGCTCATATCTTCTACATAGGACAGAAGCCGCACGGCTCTGCTGTTCAGAAGTACCGTTCCCTGATAGTCGATACCCTCACCAGCAGAGGACAATACTCGATACTCGCTAATCATCTCGGCATTTTTCTGAAACGACTTTGCCAGAAGCGCAGGAGAAATATCATCGAACTCCTCACTGTAGTTTACGAGCATATCTACCATATAATCAGGATCGCAAAGGTCGTAGAGTTCTTCCAAAGCGCCCTGAATGTTTTTGGGTGTAAACATTTTTTACCTTACCTTTCCATTGATTTTTCTCTTTTTTTCTGCCATTGCTCCAAAAGCTGAATGATTTTATCCTCCATCTGCTTGTTGGTATAGGACTTCGGGAAGTATTTTCGCAACGAATCCGTTTTGAAGGTTACTCTGTCCAGCTCTCCCTTCTTGATTTCATTCATAATCTCGCACATCGCATCCAGCGTACACTCGCCCTCCTGTGCGAGCTTTTTAATTCGCTGTGCTTGCGAAAGGGAAGGAGCTGCTTGAGCATAATCCATTGCAGAAAGAAAATCCTTCTGTTCTTCACTTGCCAGATAGGAAAGCTCCACCGCAGGATTGAATTTGATCTGTCCCGTATCTACCATATCCAGCAGTTCCGGAATCAGTTCGGTCAGACGGATATACCGGTGTACCTGATTTCTGCTTTCTCCTGCCTCCTGACCGACTATATCCATTGCCTGCAACTTCATCCCAACTTGGGATGAAGTTAAATCGGTGCGTTGACCTTGATGTTTAATCGCATCCAGCTTCATCTTATAAGCAAATGCTCTTTCACTCGGCAGGATACTCTCCCTCTGCAAATTCGCATCAACCATCAAAATAATGGCTGCATCATCGTCCAGGTCACGAACAATCGCAGGCATGGTTTCCTTACCCGCAAGCTCCGATGCCCGGTGCCGCCTGTGACCAGAAACGATTTCATAACCACCGTCGGGGTCAGGACGGACAATCGCAGGAGTGAGAACTCCGAAATCTCGGACGCTCTCTGCCGTTTTCATCATTTCTTCATCATCAACCACACGGAAGGGGTGTCCCTCAAAGGGGTGTAGCTCAGAAAGCGGAATTTCCTGCACACGCTCCTGCTGGGCTTCAGCTCTGGATTGATCGGTGGAGAAAATATCATCGTACCCCTTCAAGCTGATGTTTGCGCCTTTTTTCTGCATTGTTTAACACCTCCTTCGTCAGAATTTTATAGGCTTCGGCAACTTTGCCTTTGGGATCATGCTTGAAGATACTGGTTCCCTCTGCGCTGATTTCCTCTGCACGGACAGAGCGGGGAATGTCGGTCTTGTAAACCTTCAGCTTTCCGCCGTAGCTCTCCCGAATCAGATTGCTGATGTCTTTGGAGTAGTTGGTGCGGCTGTCCACCATCGTCAGAAGAATCCCTTCAATCCTCAGTTTCGGGTTGATTTGCCTCTTGACCTTGTTGATGGTTCCAAGCAGCTGTTCCAGACCCTTTGCAGGAAGGTATGCTGCCTGAACCGGTATCAGCACATTGTCGGCAGCTGCCAACGCATTGACGGTCAGCATACCCAAAGACGGCATACAGTCAAGAAGAATGTAATCATAATTCTGTTTGACTGTATCCAGGTATTGCCGGAGAATGGTTTCCCGGCTCATGGCATTGACCAGTGCTACCTCCATACCTGAGAGTTCGATGTTGGACGGCACCAAATCAACGCCCTCCGGATGATGAAGAATCCCTTCATCGGGAGTAATAGGGTTTTCCATCATAATCTTTCCCATCAGATCGGAAAGTGTCGGAGACAGATCATCCGGGCAGGGATTGCCCAAACTGACCGTCAGGGAAGCCTGGGGATCGGTGTCTACCAGAAGCACCTTTTTTCCTTCAAGAGCCAAGCCAACGCCCAGATTCTCGGTGGTGGTGGTCTTTCCAGTGCCTCCTTTCTGATTGACCACCGCAATGATGGTTGCTTTTTTCGACATTTATCGTCACTCTCCTTCCTCTCGCTTCATTTTCAATTTCTTAAATCCTCCTTCCAAATATCCGTGTGACATATCGTGCCGAACAAGAGCATCGTAGTAGGTGTCTATTGTCGTCGGCGCATTGTATATCGTAGTCAGCATATACTGACGGATATTTCTAATCTTTGTGGTGTTCTCCTTGAAGCAGTCCATAACATATCGAATGTGTTCGGCATTCAGTTTCATAAACCGACTGCGGACAATTTCTGCCGGACGCTCCTCTGCACCAATGCGAATCAACGGTCGCTTCGTGCAAACTGTTTCAACGATCAACTCCAGAATGTTATCCAGCATTTCGGAATCGTAAGGGTAATCCTTCTTCAACAAATCCATACTGAGCTGATCCGAGAAATAATCAAAGTATTCTTGATACCGGTCATTCTCGTCCATCATTCCACCATTTCCGGAAGGAAAGATAGAATCTATCACTAAATTCAGTATTTTTAATATCAGTATTATTACATTGTGATTTCGGAAGTTCTTGAGTTGTGATTTCCATTGTTCCAGAATTGTGATTTTCACAATTCAAGAGTTGTGAATCCACAGCAGAGATAAAGTTCTTCACATAGATCAGGTTGGGCTTTCCCAAACCCTGGCGCTTACGTTCAATCAATCCTGCTTTCTTCTCAAGTTCACTGAGCAGCTTGATAGCCTTTTGTTCAGCACAGTTCAGAGCCATCTTCGCTTCGTCGATTGTAAAAATGATATACACTCTACCGTTTTTATCTATCCAACCATTCTTGGCAGACAGGCTCATGCGGTCAAGCAAAATGCCATACAGCATCTTGGCATCGGCAGAAATATTCCAGAACCTCTCGTTCGTGAACAACACCTTCGGAACTCGATAGAATGTGAATAGATCGGATTGCTGACCGTAAAAATAATCAAAACTCACACGGCTTCACCACCTTCTTTCTGCGGAAAACTTTCTGTTGTCAGCGGAATGCTGCGGAAAGTCGTATCCGTCTTTTCGTAAGGACATCGGGCAAAATAGTAGAAGCGGTATTCCTGTTCATACACATCCATATCAACGAAGCCCCACTTCACGCATAACCTTCTTCGTACACCAACCAATGCACGGGTGATCTCGCCCATAGGGACAGCCATCACATTCCGACTTGGGTTTCGGCGGCAAAGAGATTAAGTAGTAGCAATTATTTCTACCCAGACGGCAGCCCTTTCTGCCATTCGTCCAGAAGTAGCAGTAATGACAGTCGCTCGGCTTGTCTGCGGTATAAACAGGCTTGCTCAAATAAAACACCTCCAATCTCTTGTATTTGCCCATGGGTTTGGGCATAACAAAAAAGAGCGCCTATCCATCCCCAATGCGGGGCAAATAGACGCTCTATGTACATAACGATATTTAATTTTATCTGCTATAACTGCATGGTATTCAAAACATCCGCCTTTTTTGATTAGCTGGATTTTTGGCACGATTTTGGGGCTGATTAGCAGGAAGGGCATTTTCATTAGCAAGAACAGCCCGTTTTCTGCTAAAAATTAGCTGGCGATTTTGTCTTATAACAACCGTTCGATTCTGGAGGGGTTGTCAAAAATCAAATTTTGGAGTAGAATTTTATCTCATACAGTGAAAGAGCTTTTTCGTAGCTTTTTATATAAGAAAAGCCGAAAACCCTTGAAAACAAAGGCTTTCGGCGTTGTTCACTGGCGTCCATAAGAGGATTTGAACCTCCGACCCCACGCTTAGGAGGCGTGTGCTCTATCCAGCTGAGCTATATGGACGTGTCTGATATATGATTATAGCCCGATCAAAGTCGAACTGCAATCCCTTATTTAGTTTTTTTTTTGAGGTGGCCTACGACCAGGCTGCCGCTGTGTTTGATGCGGGAGCCACCCATCTGACCCACCTGTTCAACGCCATGTCCGGCATTCACCACCGCCATCCCGGCCCCATTGGGGCCGCATCGGAGCGGGAGAACGTCACGGCGGAGCTGATCTGCGACGGTATCCACGTCCATCCCAGCGCTGTGCGGATGGCTTTTCGGCTGTTCCCGGGGCGTATCTGCCTCATCTCTGACGCCCTGCGCTGCTGCGGTATGGCCGACGGGTCCTACTCCCTGGGCGGCCAGGAGATCCTTCTGTCCGGCGGGGTGGCCCGGCTGACCGGCGGCACCATTGCCGGAAGCGCCGCCGACCTATATCAGTGCATGCGCCGGGCCGTATCCTTCGGCATTCCTCGGGAGCAGGCCGTCTGGGCGGCCACGGCTCTGCCTGCCCGGGTGATCGGCCGGGAAAGCGAAACCGGCGCCATAGCCGACGGGCGGGCGGCGGATTTTGTGATCTGCGGCGGTGAGCTGGAGCCCGAGGCTGTGTACCTGGGCGGAAAGCGCCTGGAACAAAGTGTCGGCCCTTTTGCACCCAGCCGGTGAAAATTCCCCCGAAAATCCATTGTGGACCGGGAGATTCTATGGTATAATGAGGAATCAATGTAAAATGGGCCTGTATGCCTGAGGGAGGGAACACCCTTGAACAAAAAGCTCACCAACGTCCTGCGTACCAACGTCACCCTGTATTTTATCTGCCTGGTGCTGTTTGCCCTGGCGGCTATCCCCTTTGATGTGCGCCTGGCCATCGGCGAGGGGGCAGCGGCGGTGCTGCTGCTGATCATCGCCCGGCGGCGCAGCCGCTCCGTGCAGCAGAGTATGCGCCAGTATATGGACCGCTTCACCGGCGGCATGGATTCCGCCCGGTCCAGCAACATGCTGTTTGCCCCGCTGCCTATGATGGTGTTCGATGCGGACACCCAGGCCGTGGTGTGGTGCAACGACGGCTTTCTGGAGCTGACGGAGCAGAAGGAGGGCGTGTTCGACGCCCATCTCAACGCCGTGGTTCCATCGTTTTCCGTCCGTTGGCTGCTGGAGGGGAAAAACGAGTGCCCGGAGAACGTGGTGTGGAACCACCGGATCTATCGGGTGTATGGCGGCCTGACCCGCCCCACTCCGGACACCCCCTCCACTATGGCCACTACCTATTGGATGGACGTTACCGATTCCGAGCAGCTGCGCCAGACCCTGCAGATGACCCGGCCTGTGGTGGCCATCCTGATGGTGGACAATTATGAGGATCTGATGAAGGCCTGCCCCGAGAGCAAGCGCTCCGCCGTGCTGGCTCAGCTGGAGGAAAAGCTGGACCAGTGGTCCGCCGGAGCCGACGGCCTGATGCTCCACTATGACCGGGACCGGTACCTGTTCGTATTCGAGGAGCGCAGCTATTCCGACTATGCCCAGCACCGGTTCGCCGTGCTGGATACCGTCCGGGAGGTGGCGGCAGGCGGCGTAGCGGCCACTCTGTCCATCGGCGTGGGCCGGGATGCCGACAGCTTCGATGCCCTGTTCAAAAACGCGTCTATGGCCCTGGAGATGGCCCTGAGCCGCGGCGGCGACCAGGCGGTGGTAAAGGACCGGATGAACTTCCAGTTTTACGGCGGCCGGGCCAAGACCACGGAAAAACGCACCAAGGTGAAATCCCGGGTCATGGCCAACGCCCTGGGCGAGCTGATGGATGACGCCCGTCAGGTGTACGTCATGGGCCACAGCTATGCGGATATGGATTCCCTGGGCGCGGCGGCGGGCGTGTGCTGCATTGCCCGCAAGCGGGGCAGAAAGTGCCAGATCGTCATTGACACGGAAAACAATGCCGTTCACCCTATGCTGCGCAAGCTGGCGGATCAGCCGGAGTATCACGGGGCCTTTATCACCGGCAGCGAAGCCTTTCTGAAGGTCCAGCCCGGCACCCTGCTGGTGGTGGTGGACACCAACCGCCCCGGCAGCGTGGAGTCCGAGCAGCTGCTGGAGACCTGCAACCGGGTGGCGGTCATCGACCACCACCGCCGGGGCAGCAGCTATATCGAAAAAATGGCTCTGAATTATCACGAGCCCTATGCCTCCTCCGCCTCGGAGCTGGTGACGGAGCTGCTGCAATACCTGGTGGAGCCCGGAGATATCCTCAAGTGCGAGGCGGAGGCCCTGCTGGCCGGTATCGTGCTGGATACCAAGAATTTCACCAACCGCACCGGCGGCCGCACCTTTGAGGCGGCGGCCTATCTGCGCCGGGCCGGGGCCGATACCTCCGACGTGCAGCGGATGTTCCAGGGGGACCTGAAATCCATGATCGCCCGGTACGACATTATCCGGCAGGCCCAGCTGTACCGCGGGGATCTGGCCATTGCGGCCCTGGACACCACCTGCGACCGGGTGACGGCCGCCAAGGCCGCCGACGAGCTGCTGACCCTCAAGGGTATCCGGGCCTCCTTTGTCCTGTATCCCAAGGACCAGGGGGTGTACATTTCCGCCCGCTCTCTGGGCGAGGTCAACGTGCAGGTCATTGTGGAGGCTCTGGGCGGCGGCGGCAATTCCACTACCGCCGGGGGCCAGCTGAACACTCCGAACATTGCCGTTGCCCGCACGGCTCTCCTGCGGGCCATTGACGAGTATTTTGAAAAGTAATATAGCAAATAGGAGGAACCAATCATGAAAGTGATCTTACAGAAGGATATCCGCGGCAAGGGCAAGAAGGGCCAGATGATCGAGGTGGCCGAGGGCTATGCCCGCAACTTCCTGCTGCCCAAGGGCGATGCCATTCCCGCCACCGCCGACGCCATGAACACCATGCGCCTGCAGGAAAAGGCCAAGGCCAAGGCCGATGCCGAGGCAAAGGCCGCGGCTCAGGCTATTGCCGAGCAGCTCAAGGGCATTCAGGTGAAGATCCCCCTGCAAGGGCGGCGAGGGCGGCAAGCTGTTCGGCTCCGTCACCACCAAGGAGATCTCCGCCGCGCTGAAGGAGCAGTTCGGCCTGGAGCTGGACAGCAAGAAGCTGGTGCTGCCGGACGCCATCAAGTCCTTCGGCGGCTACCAGGTCAAGGCCAAGCTGGGCTATGAGATCAGCGGCCTGGTGAACGTTCTGGTCTGCGAGGCCAAGTAAAGCAAAAAACCCTTACAGCTTATGGAAAGGAGCGGATTCTCATGCCCACGGATGAATTGCTGATTCGCCAGATGCCCCACTCTCCGGAGGCGGAGCAGGCGGTGCTGGGCTCTATGCTCATCGACGCCGACTGCGTGAAGGACGTGATGGATAAGCTCCAGCCGGAGGACTTCTATCTGCGCCGGAATCGGGAGATTTTCGAGACCATCTATTCCATGTTCGTCTACTCCAAGCCCATCGACGGCGTTACCGTGGCGGGAGAGATGGAGCGGGCGGGCCTGTCCACCGACGACACCCGGAGCTATCTGGTCCAGCTGATGGAGGTGACCCCCACCAGCGCCAACGTCATGGAATATGTCCGGATCGTCCGGGAAAAGGCCCTGCTGCGGGCGGTGGCCGCCGCCGCGTCGGACATCACCGCCATGGTCCAGGAGGGGCGCCGGGGAGGCGTCCAAGGTTCTGGAGGCGGCGGAGCAGAAGATCTATGCCATCCGCCGGGGCCGCAGCGCCCAGAACATGGTGCCCATCAGCGTGGTGCTGCAATCCGTCCTGGAGCGGCTGGGAGAGCTTACCGCCGCCGGCGGAGAGACTATGCCGGGGCTGACCACCGGCTTTTCCGACGTGGACCGGAAGATCAACGGCCTGAATAAGTCGGACCTGCTGCTGCTGGCCGGCCGCCCCGGTATGGGCAAGACCAGTATGGGCCTGAACGTGGCGGTGAACGCCGCCAAGGCCAGCCGGAAAACCGTGGCCGTGTTCTCCCTGGAAATGTCCCGGGAGCAGCTGGTGACCCGGCTGCTGGCTGGGGAGGGGCTTATCGACAACACCCGGCTGGTCACCGGGAACCTGCGGGAGAGCGACTGGGTCCGCATTGCCGAGGGCGGCTTCCACCCTCAGCCGCCTGGACATCCGCATCGACGACAACCCCCTGCTGACGGTGGCGGATATGAACGCCAAGTGCCGCCGTCTGGACGATCTGGGCCTGGTGGTCATCGACTATCTGCAATTGATGACCTCTGCCGGGGGCAAGGGCTACAGCGGCGAAAACCGCCAGCAGGCGGTGTCGGACATCAGCCGTATGCTGAAGATCATGGCTAAAGAGCTACAGGTGCCGGTGCTGTGTCTGTCCCAGCTGTCCCGTGCCAATGAAAAGCGGGACGACAAGCGGCCCATGCTGTCGGACCTCCGCGAATCCGGCGCCATCGAGCAGGACGCCGACATCGTTATGTTCCTGTACCGGGACGATTATTACAACAGCGATTCCGAAAAGCGCAACATCGCCGAGTGCATCGTGGCCAAAAACCGCCACGGCGAGACCGGCAAGGTGGAGCTGCGGTGGCTGCCGGAATATACCTCCTTCGGCACCCTGGAAAACCGCTATCAGGAGGAAGGATAATGGACCTGCGTCCGTTTATGGAGCGGTGGGGCATGCTGCCCCCCTCCGGCGGCACCATGCTGGTGGCTGTGTCCGGGGGGGCGGGATTCCGTGTGCCTGCTGCACTATCTGGCCACCATGCCCCGGGATTTTTCCGTGGCGGCGGCCCATCTGGACCACGGCCAGCGGCCCACGGCAGGCCGAGACGTGGCCTTTGTCCGGCAGCTGTGCCGGGAGCTGGACGTTCCCCTGACGGTGGAGCGGGCGGACGTGCCCGCCCTGGCCCGGCAGCGGGGTGTCGGCCTGGAGGAGGCCGGACGCATGGCCCGGTACGACTTTTTCCGCCGCACAGCGGACAGCCTGGGCGCTCAGCGCATTGCCACCGCCCACCATGCCGCCGACCAGGCGGAGACGGTGCTGCTGAACCTGGTCCGGGGTACGGGCATGCAGGGGCTGGCGGGCATTCCGCCGGTGCGGGGGCGCATCGTCCGCCCCCTGCTGGAAACGTCCCGGGACGACATCGAGACATACCTGAAAACGCACGGCCTGTCCCACGTGGAGGACGAGACAAACCGGGACACCTCCCTGGGCCGGAACCGGCTGCGCCGGGAGGTCATGCCCGGGCTTCTGTCCCTGCACCCCGGGGCCGCCGCCAGCATCTGCCGCACGGCGGAGCTGCTGCGGCGGGAGGACGCGTTTCTGGACTCTCTGGCGGCAGCATATCTGCCGCAGGAGGGACTGTCCGCCAGCCGGGAGAGGCTGCTGTCCGCGCCGGAGGTGCTGCGGCTGAGGGCCCTGCGCCTGCTGGCCGGCCGTCTGCCGGTGGGGAAAAAGGACTTCACCGCCGCCCACTACCGGGCTATGGCGGAGCTTCTGGAGGGCGGCGGCATGACGGCGCTGCCCGCCGGAGCTATGGCCCTGTGCCGGAACGGAAAGCTGACCCTGCTGCTGCCGGAGCCGCCCCTGGGGCCCATGCCCCTGGAGCCGGGGGAGAATTTTTGGGGAGAATACACAATTTCCGTCCGGAAAACCACGGGAAATTTTTCACAAAAAAGGGATGCAATCCTGCTGAACTGTGATAAGATAAACGGTGCGCTTTCCGTGCGGCCCTATCGGGGGGCCGACCGGCTGACCCTGCCCGGCAGCCGGGGCGGGCGCAGCGTCAAGCGTCTGCTGGCGGACCGGGGGGTTCCTCCGGAAAAGCGCAGGCGCATCCCGGTGCTGTGCGTCGGGGACCGGCCTGCCGCCCTGTGGGGCGTGGGCACGGATGTTGAATTTCTGCCGGAGAAAACCGGCCTATATACAGAGATTACTGTATCAACAAATGGAGGAAACCACAATGGCTAAGAGCAATATGGACCAGGATATTCTGAAGGTCCTCATCACCCAGGACGAGATCCCAAGCCCGCACCCAGGAGCTGGGCGACCGGCTGTATGAGCGGTTCCACGACAAGAACCCCATGTTCGTGGGCGTTCTCAACGGGTGCTTCATCTTTATGGCGGACCTGGTCCGCGCCGCCCAGCTGAAAAGCGAGGTGGAATTCATCGGCCTGTCCTCTTATAAAAACGCTACCAAGTCCTCCGGCAGCGTCCAGATCACCCGGGACCTGCAGCGGGACATCAACGGCCGGGACATCATCGTGGTGGAGGACATTCTGGACTCCGGCAACACCCTGGCCTTTTTGAAGGACTATATGCTGGCCAAGGGGGCCAAGAGCATCACCATCGTCACCCTGCTGGATAAGCCCGCCCGCCGGGAGAAGGCCATCACCGCCGACCTGGCCGGGTTCGTGGTGCCCGACGAGTTCGTGGTGGGCTACGGCCTGGATTACTGCCAGCAGTACCGCAATATGCCCTATATCGGCGTTCTGAAGCCGGAGGTCTATACCAAGTAACAATCGGGCATCGGCCCAGTGGAGGAAGGGAGGAGCATTCCTGTGGAAGAACAAGAGAAGCGCCCCATTGGGGGCAAACGCCTGGCCCCGGAGGACAGGGGCAGCTTTTGGAGCAACTGGGGCTATCTGATCGTTACCGCCGCGGTGATCGTGGTGCTGTTCAAGGTGATCTTCCAGCTGAGCTGGGTGCCCTCCGGGTCCATGGAGACCACCATTCCAGAGCACACCCTGCTGATCTCGTGGCAGCTGCCGTATATGGTGTCGGACCCCACACCGGAGCGGGGGGATATCGTCACCTTCTGGAGCGACGAGCTGAACAAGCTGTTGGTGAAGCGGGTGGTGGGTCTGCCAGGGGACGACATCGCGTTCCGGGACGGCTATACCTATGTCAACGGTGAGATGCTGGATGAGGCGTATCTGCCCAGGCAGGGCATTACCCAGTCCAACGCCAGCTTCCAGGTGCCGGAAGGCTGCGTCTTTTTCATGGGCGACAACCGCACCGGCTCCAACGACGCCCGGTTCTGGAACGAACCTTATATTTCCGTGGACCACATCCGGGCCCGGGTGCTGGTGGGCATTTCCGTCCTGCCGGACAACAGCTGGCGGGGCGTCCGCGTCATTCATTAAAAGAGAGGGGGGACCTTTATTGACTGCCAAGCGAAAATTCGGCTGGGGGGCCGCGCTGCTCCTGCTGCTGGCTGCATGCTTCGTATACTACCTGGTGACGGGCATGCGCAGCGCCGGCACCATCAGCTATGCCCAGCTGCGGCAGCTGTTTCAGGACGAGAAGGTCCAGGAGTTTGCCATCAGCAACACCCGGCTCACAGCCAAGCTCCAGGACGGCAGCACCGTCAGCTGTGATCTGTATGATTTCCAGGTGTTTTACAACGACCTGAACGATCTGGTGGTGCAGCAGAACCAGCAGGGGATCATCAAGGACTATACCTATCGCGCCGACCACTCTACCAATTGGCTGCAGATCCTGCTGCCCTATGTGGCGGTGATTCTGGGATTCATCCTGCTGATGAATCTGATGGCCCGGATGACCGGGGCAGGCCCCGGCGGGCCCAGGACCGGATGTCACACTTCGGCGACGCCCGGATCCAGGACGTGCCCCAGGACAGCAAGGTTTCCTTCCGTGATGTGGCGGGCGCCGACGAGGAGAAGGAGGAGCTCCGGGAGATCGTGGAGTTCCTGCGCCAGCCGGATAAATACCTGGCCCTGGGGGCCCGCATCCCCAAGGGCGTGCTGCTGGTGGGCCCTCCGGGCACCGGCAAGACCCTGCTGGCCAAGGCCGTGGCCGGTGAAGCAGGGGTGAAATTCCTTTCCATCTCCGGCTCCGATTTTGTGGAGATGTATGTAGGCGTGGGTGCGTCCCGGGTCCGGGACCTGTTTCACCAGGCCAAGCAGAATTCCCCGGCTATCATTTTTATCGACGAGATCGACGCCGTGGGCCGCCAGAGAGGCAGCGGTCTGGGCGGCGGCCACGACGAGCGGGAGCAGACCCTGAATCAGCTGCTGGTGGAAATGGACGGCTTTGCCGCCAACCAGGGCGTGGTGGTCCTGGCCGCCACCAACCGGGTGGACATTCTGGACCCGGCCCTGCTGCGCCCCGGACGGTTCGACCGCCAGGTGTATGTGGGCCTGCCGGATATCAAGGGCCGCCAGGAGATCCTGGCCGTCCACGCCAAGAACAAGCCCCTGGCGGAGGATGTGGACCTGGAGAAGCTGGCCAAGGGCACCTCCGGCTTTACCGGCGCAGACCTGGAAAACCTGCTGAACGAGGCGGCCCTGCTGGCCGGACGCCGGGACGAGAAGGCCATCACCATGGCCGACCTGCAGCAGTCCGTCATCAAGGTCATCGCGGGACCCGAGAAGCACAGCCGGGTGATCCCCGAGCATGAGCGCCGGCTCACCGCCTATCACGAGGCGGGCCACGCCGTGGTGATGCACGCTCTGCCGGATCTGGACCCCGTGCATCAGATCACCATTGTGCCCCGGGGCCAGGCAGGCGGCATGACCATCTTCCTGCCCGACGAGGATCGCAGCTATCTGTCCCGCACCCATCTGCTCAACAGCATTGCGGGGCTTCTGGGCGGCCGGGCGGCGGAGCAGCTGGTGCTGGGAGATATCTCCACCGGTGCCTCCAACGACATCAGCCGGGCCACCCAACTGGCCCGGAAAATGGTGGGGACCTACGGCATGTCCGACCGCATGGGCAGCGTGGCCTTTGACGCGGGACACGACGAGGTGTTCATCGGCCGGTCCATGGCCCAGACCCGCCCCTATTCCGAGGAAACGGCGGCGGAGATGGACCGGGAGATCCGCCGCATCCTGGACGAGGCCTATGGCCGCTGCACGGAGATCCTGGAAAAATACCGCCCTCAGCTGACAGAGGTGGCGGAGTTCCTGCTCCAGCATGAGACCATGACAGCCCAGGAATTTGAACAGATTTTCGCATCCAAGGACAAGCAATAACGGCAAAAAAGAGAGCACCGCTACGGCGGTGCTCTCTTTTTTGATTGCGGGTGGGTTATTGGTCCTCCTCGGTGAAGTGGACGTGGGAGAAAATGTGGTCCTGGCAGAAGCAGCGGTAGCCGACGCATTTGCTGCAATAGCGGAATTGCAGGTCGGGATAGTCCGTGTCCGTGCGGCCGCAGACGGCGCATTTGTGGTGATAGCCCTTTTGCTGCTGCTGTTGCCGCACGGCCTTTTTGAAGTTTACCGTCTGGGGCGCGTGCCGGTATTTCCGGCGCTGGATAAACGCGTCAATAGCGGGCCAGATGAACACCAGGAAGTTCAGCAGCGCCACCACCGGCAGGATGGCTCCCAGCCAGCTGCCTGCCAGCAGGGACTGCACAATGCCAATGACGAACACCGCGATATCCAGCCACGCCAGCCATTTGATCTTCACGGGGATGAAGAAGAACAGCAGCAGCTGGGTATCCGGAAACAGGAAGGCAAAGGCCAGGAACATGGACAGGTTCACATATCCCGTGCCGCCCACGGAATAGCCCACGCCGGAAATGGCGGAGGCGGCCAGGGTGGCGATCACCGTCAGAAGCACGCCGCTCCAGTAATAGAGGTTGAAGCGGGCGGTGCCCCACTGTCGCTCCAGGGACGAGCCGATCCAGTAGTAGAAATACAGGCTGATGGCCAGCCAGAAGGGACTGGAGCTGGTGGTGACGAAAATAAAGGTGACGATGCGCCAGAGCTCCCCGTGGAGCACCTTGCTGCCGTTGAGATACAGGAAGCTCACGGCATTGGCGTCGGTGCGCATGGTCAGCAGCATCAGCACATAGACCACCACATTGCCGATGACGATCCAGCGCATAAGGTCCGGAATACCGAACCGGGGATGCCGGGCGCAGAAGCGGTCGGCGGCGTCATAGAGCTTTTTCAAGGGGAAATTCCTCCAATACGATTCAAGTGGCTCTATTGTAACCGATTGCGGGTGAAAAGTCATTACCTTTTTTTGAACATTTGGTTCCCGGCGCTATGCAAAAGGGCAAAAACGTGGTAAAATAACAGTAGCTTGTCAAAAAAGTAATTTTTGACAAGCTACTGTGCGGTTTTTTAGAACTTAAAAAGTTCTAAAAAACCTGTGATTGCAAACGAAAGACACCCCTGATGGGTTTCTTTCGTAACTATCTTCCTTTCCGATAGCGGAAGGTTTCCGTTTTTTTCGACGGTCTTATAACTGTTTAATCGCTTTGAAAGGGGGCGGCGATGTGTTCAAGCGGGTATATGTGGAGATCACCAATGTGTGCAATCTCTCCTGTTCCTTCTGCCCTGGCACCGGCCGCCCGGCGCGGTTCCTGGCCCCGGCGGAGTTCCGGATCCTGGCGGAAAGGCTCCGCGGCCACACGGAGTATCTGTACCTCCATGTGATGGGGGAGCCGCTGCTGCACCCGCAGCTGGAGGAGCTCCTGGCCATTGCCCGGGAGCTGGGCTTCCGGGTGTGTGTCACCACCAACGGGACGCTGCTGCCCCGGCGGGGACAGGCCCTGTCCGGCGTGCATAAGGTCAGCGTATCCCTCCACAGCTTCGAGGGAAACGACTGCCCCGGCAGCATGGAGGAATATCTTTCCGGCGTGTGGGATTTCTGCCGCCGGGCCTCGGCGGAGGGGACTCTGTGTGCCCTGCGCCTGTGGAACATCGGCGGGCGGGACAACTGCAACGGTCAGGTGCTGGCCTTCCTGGGGGAACAGCTGGGCCGGGACGTGCTGTCTATCCCCACGGACCGCCGGGGGAACCGGAGGCTTTCCGCGAATGTTTTCCTGGAGCAGGCGGAAAAATTTGATTGGCCGGACCCGGAGGCTCCGGAGAGCGGCACGGAGTTCTGCCACGGGCTGCGGCAGCAGCTGGCTGTTTTGTGCGACGGCACGGCGGTGCCCTGCTGCCTGGACGGAGAGGGACGCATGGCCCTGGGGAATCTGTTTGACCAGCCGGTGGAGGAGATTCTGGCATCGCCACGGGCGGCGGCCATCCGGGAGGGCTTCTCCCGCCGCCGTCCGGCGGAGGAGCTGTGCCGCCGGTGCGGCTATGCCGCGAGGTTTTAGGATATGGATGCAATACAGGAAAAACTCAACCGGCTGCCCGGGGCGCTGCTGCCCTGGTACCGAGAAAACCGCCGGGTGCTGCCCTGGCGGGAGCAGGTGTCCGCCTACCGGACCTGGGTGTCGGAGATCATGCTGCAGCAGACCCGGGTGGCGGCGGTGATCCCGTATTTTCAGCGGTTTATGGCGGCGTACCCGTCGGTGGAGGCTTTGGCCGCCTGCGACGAGGGGCAGCTGATGAAGCTGTGGGAAGGCCTGGGCTATTACAGCCGGGCCCGGAATCTGCGCCGGGCGGCGCAGATCGTCGCGGAGCAGTACGGCGGGGCGTTTCCCCGGACGTATGAGGAGCTGACCGCCCTGCCCGGCATCGGGGACTATACCGCCGGAGCCATTTTGTCCATCGCCTTTGGGGTGCCTGCCCCGGCGGTGGACGGCAACGTGCTGCGGGTGGCGGCCCGGGTAGGCGGCTGCCGGCTGGATATTCTGGACCAGAAAAACCGGCGGCAGTTCCGGCGGTGGATGGAGGCGGCTATGCCACAGGAAGCCCCGGGGGCCTTCAACCAAGCGCTGATGGACCTGGGGGCCGGGATCTGCCTGCCCGGCGGCGCGCCCCTGTGCGATACCTGCCCGGCGGCGGACTTCTGCGCCGCCCGGGAGCAGGGACGGCAGCGGGAGCTGCCGGTGCGGGCCCCGAAAAAGGAGAAGCGCCGGGAGGAAAAAACCGTGTTCCTGCTGCTGGGGCCGGAGGGGGTGGCCCTGCGGCAGCGGCCGGATACCGGACTTCTGGCGGGGCTGTGGGAATATCCCCATGTTCCCGGACGGCTGACGGAGGAGCAGGCGGCGCAGCAGCTGCGCGCCTGGGGCCTGACGGCCCACCGGTGGCTGCGGCAGCTGGAGGCCAGGCACCTGTTCACCCACCTCCGCTGGGACATGACCGGCTACCTGGTGCAGGTGGAGGGCCGGGGGCCGGAGGATTGGCTCTGGGCCGATGGGACGATACGGGCCCGGCTGGCGGTGCCCTCCGCCTTTGAAAAATTCACGCGGGCCCTGCCCGCAGAAGGAGAATGACGATGGCGCAGCTTTATTTCAAATATGGGGCCATGGGCTCCAGCAAAACCGCCAACGCTCTGATGGCGCGGTTCAATTACGAGGAGCGGGGCCAGGAGACCCTGATGGTGAAGCCCCGCCTGGACACCCGGGACGGAGATCACATGGTTACCTCCCGCATCGGCCTGACCCATCCCTGTGTGTATTTTGACGAAATGCGGGCCCGGCCCGATGAGGAATTGCAGAAATACGCCTGCATCATCATTGACGAGGCCCAGTTTCTCACCAAGGATGAGGTATTTTACCTGGTCCACCTGGTGGACGACTGCGGCATCCCGGTGCTGTGCTACGGCCTGAAGGCAGACTTCCGGGGCCAGCTGTTCGAGGGCAGCTATTATCTGCTGGCTATGGCGGACAAGCTGGAGGAGGTCAAGACCGTCTGCTGGTGCGGCAAAAAGGCGGCCTTCAACGCACGGTTTGACGGACAGGGCCGGGTGGTGAAGGAGGGCGAGCAGGTGGTGCTGGGGGCCAACGACCGGTATACCAGCCTCTGCCGCCGCCACTGGATGGCAGGGGACCTGGGCCCGGACTTCGATATTCACAAGGTATGAGATGCACCCTTTGCCCCCGGCTGTGCGGCGCGGAGCGCACGGAGACGGCGGGAAGCGGCTTCTGCCGGATGCCGGCAGGGCCGGTGGTGGCCCGGGCGGGGCTCCACATGTGGGAGGAGCCCTGCATCAGCGGCACCCGGGGCAGCGGCACGGTGTTCTTCTCCGGCTGCACCCTGGGCTGCGTATTCTGCCAGAACCATGAGATCTCCGCCCAGGGCGTGGGAAAGCCCGTGTCTGTGGACCGGCTGCGGGAGATCTTCCGGGAGCTGATCCGGCAGGGCGCTCACAACATCAATCTGGTGACGCCGGGACACTTCGCTCCCTGGGTGGCTCAGGCCCTGGAGCCGTCCCTGCCGGTGCCGGTGGTGTGCAACACCGGCGGCTATGAGCGGGTGGAGACGCTCCGCCTGCTGGAGGGCAAGGTGCAGGTATATCTGCCGGACATGAAATACGCCCTGGAGGAGCCGGCCCGGCGGCTGTCCGGCGCCGGAGACTACCCCGCCGCGGCGCGAAGCGCCATATGCGAGATGTTCCGCCAGACGGGACCCTATCAGATGCGGGACGGCCTGCTGGTGCGGGGGGTGCTGATCCGACACCTGGTACTGCCGGGACAGCTGGACAATACACGCCGGGTCATTGACTGGGTGGCGGAGACCTTCCGGCCCGGGGAGGTACTGTTTTCCCTGATGAGCCAGTACACGCCCCAGCCCGGAGCCGTGGGCCCGCTGGCCCGCCACGTTACCCGGGCGGAGTATCGGGCGGCGGCAGCCTATATGGAAAACTGCGGCATCCGCGACGGCTTCACTCAGGAGCGCACCTCCGCCCGGGAGGAGTATACCCCGGCGTTTGACCTGACGGGGGTGTAAATGCTGCCCACTTCAATAGATGATTTTTGAGTTTCTGCAAAAAAGTACTTGCTTTTTCCGTAAGTGTACATTATAATGGTGGTAATGAATGAGGTAATGGAGGGTTATGTTACCATGAAAAAGATTCTTGCTATGCTGACGGTTATTGTGATGCTGGGCTGCATGCTCTCCGTCACTGCCTTTGCCGACGGCGGCTATGTTCCCAGTCCCAAGCATGACGACAACACCGATACCACGCCCACCTCTCCCCAGACCGGTTACGACCTGGGCATCGGCAGCGTGGTGATGACCATTGCCGTCAGCGGCGGCGTGGCCTATGTCTGCACCAAAAAGGCCCGTGCCCGGGCATAAAACGTCCCCATTTTATAAAGAAGGAGCCCCATAAATGCTGTGCCGTTTATGGGGCCTTTTTTCCGTTCTGAACAAAGGAGAAATGTCCTATGAAGCGTCCTGTGCGCATCCTGCTGACGGTGGTGGCCGTTATTGCGGTGATCGTGTGTGTTTTCTGCATCCTGTTTATCGTCCAGTATGTCCGGGGCAAGTCTGTCAGCGATAAGCTGGGCAGCGACGTCCGCTCCGGCCAGGTGGTGGAGCCCCTGGCCCCCCAGGACGACGGCAAATATATGGCCATCAATGTGGACTTTGACAGCCTCCACGACGTCAATCCGGAAATCTACGCCTGGATCGAGGTGCCCGGCACCAACATCAACTACGCCGTGGTCCAGAGCGCCGCAGACGACCTGTTTTACGACGATCACGGGGTGGATCGGTCCTATTACTCCGGCGGCAGCATTTTTTCCCAGCGGTACAACACCACCACCTTTCAGGACCCGGTGACGGTGCTGTATGGCCACAACCGCCAGTCCCAGACCATGTTTGCCCAGGTGAACAACTTTGCCGATGCGGAGTTTTTCGCCAAAAACCAGAAGATTATCGTTTACACCCCGGACAAGGTGTATGAATACACCATTTTCGCCGCCTATCCCCACTCCAGCGAGCACCTGCTGCTGTGCCACGATTTTACGGACCCCCAGCAGTTTGCGGACTATTTTGCCTCCCTGGGGGAGGCCATCAACGCCAATTACCGCCGGGACCTGTTTCCTCAGGCAGGGGATCGGGTGCTGACCCTGTCCACCTGCTACCGGCAGAATCGTATGCAGCGCTTCCTGGTCCAGGGCGTGCTGACGGAGACCTATGATGTTATTAAATGAGGAGAAGCCTATGGAACAGGAAAAGCAGGAAGCCCCGGTGCAGGGGAAGAAAAAGCGCCTGTCCACGCCGCTGCTGATTTTCATCATCCTTATGGCGGTGACGCTGACGCTGTGCGCCGTGGTGGCGGGGATCTGGCTCCACGGGCGCAGCAGCCTGCGGAACCAGGGCGCGGCCCCCACCGACACCCCTGACGATACCCAGCAGCTGGACAGCTACACCGTCCTCCACGACGGCAAATACTACCGCTATAAGGACCATATGGTGAATCTGCTGCTTATCGGCGTGGATTCCGACAACAAGCCTGCCGCGCCTCTGCCCTATGGCAGCGACAACCAGGCGGACGTGATCCTGGTGGCGGCCCTGGACACCGACGCCAACCGGATGACACTGATCTCCGTGTCCCGGGACACCATGTGCGATATTGCGGTGCTGGACCAGAACGGTCAGGTGTCCGGCGCGGCCCACACCCAGCTGGCCCTGTCCTACTCCAACGGAGACGGCCTGTATGAGAGCTGCCGCCTGTGCCAGGAGGCGGTGTCCCAGCTGTTTTACGGCTTGCAGTTCGATGGCTGCGCCGCCTTTTATATGGGCGGCATCGGGCGGCTCAACGACGCCGTGGGCGGCGTCACCGTCAGTGTGCTGGACGACTATCCCTTCACCGATGTTCCCAACGGGTGGAACATGTACCCGGGCCAGGATGTGACCCTTACCGGGCGGCAGGCGCGGCTGTATATCCAGGCCCGCCGGGGCGACGCCACCGGCAACGAGGACCGCATGAAGCGGCAGAAGCAGTATATGCTGGCCCTGATCAGCCAGGCCAAGGACCGGGTGGCGGCCAGCCCCGCCAGCGTCGTTCCTCTGTATAACGCCGTCAGCGACTATGTGCTGACGGACCTGGACCTGGGCAAGCTGTCTTATCTGGCCACCCAGGCCGCGGGCATGAGCTTTTCCGGGGACATGCTCCGGGTTACCGGCGATGCTGTTCTGGGCCAGGGCAACCGGGTGGAGCTGACGGTGGATCAGCAGGCCCTGTACGACCTGATTCTGGACGTGTTCTATGAAGAAATACCGGCTCCCACGGACACCGCCGGGGAATGACCGCACATAAATCAGCCCCTCCGGCCCAGGCCGGAGGGGCTGATCGTTCAGTCGATGATGCGGCTGAAGCTCATGCCGCTTTTCTGCATGTGTACGTCCAGACGGACCCGGTCGCCGCGGATATAGCTGCGGGTGTACTCATAAATGCGGCCATCCTCGGTGCGGGTGCGGCGCTGATGGTAAAAGGCACAGCTGCCGGGCTCCACGCCCAGAAGGCTGGCCCGGGGGGCATCCAGGATCACGGATTCATAGGTATCCTCTGCGGAAAACGGTGTGATGCCCACATGGTACAGCAGACTGTAGAAGCTGTGGGTCTGGACCATCTCCCGGGTGAGATTGGGATAGATGTACTGGGGATAGTAGGAGGTTTCCAGGATCAGCGGCTCCCCGTCCACATTGCGGATGCGGGTGAAGCAATAGACGTGGGTGCCCTCCTGCAGGTCCATCCGCTGGCAGATGGCCCGGGTGGGGATCACCACGCCGAAATCCACCAGGGTGGACGACGGCGTCTTGCCCAGGGAGGAGACCTCCGTGGTGAAGGAGTAGCGCACGCCCCGGCGGTTGCTGTTGGGGTCGGCCACGAAGGTGCCCTTGCCCCGCTTGCGGACCACCAGGCCCTCGTCCTCCAGCTCGCCGATGGCCTGGCGGGCGGTGTTGCGGCTGATATCCAGCGCCCGGCACAGCTCCGCCTCCGACGGCAGCAGGTCCCCGATCTTCAGCGCGCCGGAGGAGATCTCCCGCTTGATGATGCCCACCAGCTGGGCGTACAGGGGAATGTTGCTGCTCAGGGACAGCCGACTGTCCAGGATCGCGTTGTGTTCCATAAGATAAGACCTACCTTTTTCGGCACAGTGTTGTACTGCGTACATTCGGGATATTCTGATTGTACCATATACGTTTGGAAAAAGATAGTCCTATTTTACAATTTTGATACACAATTGCTACGAAACCCGTTAAATAATAAACGGAGTGCGGTTACTTTTTTTCCTCCATGGTCTTTTGCAGCCGGTTCAGCCGGCGGATGATCATGGCGGTGCAGATGATCACCACCACGCAGGCCACGAAGAACATGCCCATGACACTGTCGTGATAGCTGCAATAGCGCAGGGCCAGCCATGCGCCCACAAGCAGCAGAACATATCTCCATACAGCCTTGAATAGCTTCCCCCAGTCCAGATCAGGTGCGTTTCCCATGGCGGGCTCCTCCTTTTATGTTTCAGAATATCTCTTATTATACAGCATGATGCACAAAGAAGTAGTTACAAAACGGATACAAATCAAAAAAACAACCGTTAAATACAAATACCGGCAGGGAACTCCCCACCGGTATTTGAGTGTTTCAAAAAAGTCAGTCGCCTTCCCGCATGCGGTAGCCCACGCCCACCTCGGTGAAGATGTACTGGGGCTGGCCGGGCGTCTCCTCGATCTTGCGGCGGATATTGGCCATGTTCACCCGCAGGATCTGGTTGTCGGCCTTGGCCTTGGGGCCCCACAGCTCCCGGATGATGAAGTCATAGGTCAGCACCTTGCCGGCATATTTGCCCAGCAGGGCCACGATCTTGTATTCGTTCACCGTCAGCTTGGCGTTTTCGCCCCGGATCAGCACCTGATGCTTGTCATAGTCGATGGTCAGGTCCCCGGCGGTGAATTTGCCGGACTGGGCGATCTGGGAATTGGCCAGGGTGGTGCGGGTATGGCGGATGGCGGTGCGGATGCGGGCCAGCAGCTCGGAGGTGCCGAAGGGCTTCACCAGATAGTCGTCGGCGCCGTAATCCAGGGCGTCCACCTTGTCGTGCTCATGGTTCCGGGCGGACACCACCACCACCGGCAGGTTGGACCATTTGCGCACGGACTTGAGCACCTCCATGCCGTCCATATCCGGCAGGCCCAGGTCCAGAACAATCAGGTCCGGGCAGTGGGAGGCGATCATGGTCAGCGCTTCTTCACCGCTGCCCACGATGATGGTGTCATACCCATTGGCGTTGAGGACCATGGAGATGAAATTGCTGATGCTCTGCTCATCCTCCACGATCAAAATCTTATCCTTGATCTTCATGTTCTTCCTCCTCCAGGGGTAGGTCCACGGTGAACCGGGCGCCGCCCCCCTTTTTGTTTTCTCCTTTTATTTTGCCGCGGTGGGCCGCCACCACGGTTTTGCACACGGACAGGCCAATGCCCATGCTGCGGGTGCTGTCTCCCTGCTGGGCGCTCTGGGTGCCGTCGAACAGGTTGTGCAGCCGAAGCTCCGGAATGCCGCGGCCGTTGTCCTCCACGGTGAACCGGGCCCACCGGCCGCGCTTTTCCAAGGACACCGTTACCTGGGTGGTGGTGACGCCGTGAACGGCGGCGTTTTCCAGCAGGTTCGTCAGCACCTGCTGGATCAGCAGCGGGTCCATGGGCACCAGAAAGAAGTCCTCCGGCAGGTCCACCCGCACGTCGATTTGAGGATAGCTCCGCCGGAATTTGCCCACAGCGCCCTCAATGACCTCCTCCGCTGCCTCTGGGGTCTTGGTGACCCGGGCGTCCTCTCCCGCGCCGATGCGGGTGATGGACAGGAGGTTCTCCACAATGTGGATGAGCCATTGGGCCTCCTCGTTGGCGTTTTGCAGCAGCTCCCGCCGCTGCTGCGGTGTCAGGTCGGCATCCTGCTCCAGCAGAACGTTGGTGGCCCCCACAATGCCTGTCAGCGGGGTGCGGATATCGTGGGATACGGCCCGCAGAAGGTTGCTGTGGATCTTTTCCCGCTCAGCCTCCCGTTCCATCTCGCTGACCTTCTTGGCCCGGCTGGTAACGATACCGGTCGCCACGCAGATGGTCATCATCACCAGGAACGTCAGCGGAAAGCCCGCCAGCGTGAAGCTGACCTCCCAGAAGGGCGGGGTGAAGATATAGTCCACGCTGAGCACGGCGAACACCGCGATGGTCAGGCTGAAGAAAAACCCGTCCGTCAGCAGAGCCGTCAGGAATACGTCCAGCAGAAAGATCATGGACACATAGCTGGTGTCGTTGTTGGGGTCGAAGTTCCGCAGCACCAGACAGAACACCACCGAGATCAGGTACAGCGACACGGATACGATAAAATCCTTTCCGGAATAAGACAGCAGATCCGTCCGGAACAGGCGAGTCCGCTTCAGCCACTCCTGGGGCCAGCGGATCTGAAAGTGCTTCAAGGTCAATTACCCCTCTCCCCTGGTTGATGACAGTATTGTATCATATATCCGCGTTAAGAAAACGCTAAAAACGCGTTAAGATGATAGATTTTTTTCGACAAAACTGTGAGGCCGCGATTTCAGGCGCTTTCCCCGGGCTTGTTCATAAGTTTTTCATTTGCATAGCCGGGGGCGGTGTGGTATACTATATAGGTATTTGTATATTCGTGCAGAAAGGAATCAAACTATGGGACTGATCCAGAAAATTTTCGGAACCTACAGCCAGCGGGAGCTGAAGTCCATTTATCCCATCGCCGACAAGATCGAGGCCCTGGAGGACGAATACCGCCAGCTCACCGAAAGCTTGTTTTGGACGATATCCTGCCGGAGGCCTTTGCCGCCGTCCGGGAGGCGGCGGACCGGGTGCTGGGCCTGCGGCCCTACCGGGTGCAGCTCATCCGGCAATGGCGTTCATATCGTCACCGTCAACGACTATCTGGCCAAGCGCGACAGCGAGTGGATGGGCAAGGTCCACCGCTTCATGGGCCTGACCGTGGGCCTCATTATCCACGACCTGACCAAGGAGGAGCGCCAGGCTGCCTACGCCGCCGACATCACCTACGGCACCAACAATGAGATGGGCTTTGATTACCTGCGGGACAACATGGCCATCTATAAGAACGAGCAGGTCCAGCGGGGCCACAGCTTTGCCATCGTGGACGAGGTGGACTCCATCCTCATCGACGAAGCCCGGACGCCCCTGATCATTTCCGGCATGGGGGAAAAATCCACCCAGCTGTACGACATGGCGGAGGCATTCTCCTGCCGGCTGAAAAAATATGTGGTGGCGGAGACCGATGACAAGGCCGCAGAGGACGAGAGCCTGGACGCGGACTACATTGTGGACGAAAAGGCCCGCACCGCCACCCTGACGGCCCGGGGCATTGCCAAGGCCGAGGAGTTCTTCCACCTGGAGAACCTGTCCGACCCCGAAAACAGCACCATCGCTCACCACATCAACCAGGCCATCAAGGCCCACGGCACCATGAAGCGGGACGTGGACTATGTGGTGAAGGACGGCGAGGTCATCATCGTGGACGAGTTCACCGGCCGTCTGATGTTCGGCCGCCGGTACTCCGAGGGCCTGCACCAGGCCATCGAGGCCAAGGAGCACGTCTCCGTCCAGCGGGAGAGCAAGACCCTGGCTACCATCACGTTCCAGAACTACTTCCGCCTGTACAGCAAGCTCTCCGGTATGACCGGTACCGCCATGACCGAGGAGGAGGAGTTTGCCACCATCTATAAGCTGGACATTGTGGAGATCCCCACCAACCGTCCGGTGGTCCGTATCGACAACGAGGACGCCGTGTACAAAACCGAGCAGGGGAAGTACCGGGCCGTGATCCGCCAGGTAAAGGAGTGCCACGAAAAGGGCCAGCCCGTTCTGGTGGGCACCGTGTCCATCGAGAAGAACGAGCTGCTGAGCCGGATGCTCACCAAGGAGGGCATCCAGCACAACCTGCTCAACGCCAAGAACCACGAGAAGGAAGCCGAGATCGTGGCCCAGGCCGGCAAGTTCGGCGCCGTCACCGTGGCCACCAACATGGCCGGCCGCGGCACCGACATCATGCTGGGCGGCAACGCCGAGTACCTGGCCACCACCGACCTGCGCAAGGCCGGTTACACCGACGAGGTCATCGCCGACGCCACCGGCTATGCCGAGACCGACAACAGTGAAATTCTGGAGGCCCGGCAGATGTTCGCCGACAAGCTCCGCCAGCACAAGGAGGAGATCTCCGGCGAGGCGGACCGGGTGCGCCAGGCCGGCGGCCTGTTCATCATCGGCACCGAGCGCCATGATTCCCGCCGGATCGATAACCAGCTGCGCGGCCGTGCCGGCCGCCAGGGCGACCCCGGCGAGACCCGGTTCTACATCTCCCTGGAGGATGACCTGATGCGCCTGTTCGGCGGCGAGCGGGTCCAGGCCGCCATGGAGCGCATGAAGATCGACGAGGATATGCCCATCGAGAGCAAGATGCTCACCCGCTCCATCCAGCAGGCCCAGACCACCGTGGAGTCCCGGAACTTCCAGGCCCGAAAGTCCGTGCTGGAGTATGACGATGTCATGAACAAGCAGCGCGAAATCATCTATGGCCAGCGCCGCCAGGTGCTGGAGGGTATGGACGTGAAGGATGTCATCATGAACATGATGAACACCTCCATCACCCACCTGGTGCAGAATGCCTTCTCCGGCGTCCATCACCTGGATATGACCTCCTGCCAGGAGCTGCTGCGGCAGGTGGAGGGCCTGTACTTCCCCAAGTACGCCGTCCGCTTCACCCAGGAGCAGCTGGACACCATGGATGCCCAGGCCGTCATTGATGCCTTTACCCAGGCCGCCGCCGCCTACTATCAGCAGAAGGAGGACGAATTTACTCCCCCCGTCATGCGCGAGGTGGAGCGCGTGGTGCTGCTGCGGGTGGTGGATGAATACTGGATGGAGCATATCGACGCCATGAGCGACCTGCGCCAGGGCATCCGCCTCCGGGCCTATGCCCAGACCGACCCCATCATCGCCTACAAGAAGGAGTCGCTGGAGATGTTCGAGGAGATGATCGCCGCCATCCAGGACGAGACCGTCCGGCGGCTGTACTCCGTGCGTTTGCAGAAAAACGAGGAGGTCAAGCGCCAGCGAGTGGCCAACGCCACCTCCGAGAGTGTCGGCGGCGACGGCACCGTGAAAAAGCAGCCCCGCAAGGTCAAGAAAATCGGCCGCAACGAGCCCTGCCCCTGCGGCAGCGGCAAGAAGTATAAGAACTGCTGCGGCAGAAACGCGTAACGGAGGGTTTGCCCATGTCCTTTCTGGCCCATGAGGAAAACGGCCTGCTTATCAAGACCAGCACCGTCCTGTCCGGCGTGCGCCACGGCTTTTCCACCCGGACAGGCGGCGTCAGTCCGGCCCCCTGGGATTCTCTGAACCTGGGGGTAGGCCGGGGCGACGATATGGACCGGGTCCGGGAGAATTACCGCCGCTTCTGTGCCGTGCTGGGTACGGACGAGCACCGGGCGGTGCTGAGCAAGCAGGTCCATGAGGACAACGTCCGCCATGTGACGGCGGAGGACTGCGGCAAGGGTCTGTTCCGGGAGCGGGACTATACCAGCGTGGACGCCATGATCACGGACACGCCGGATATTCCCCTGGTGGTGTTCTCCGCCGACTGCGGTATCATCCTGCTGTACGACCCGGTGCGCCGGGCCGTGGGCGCGGCCCACGCCGGCTGGCGGGGCGCCGCTGCCGGCATCGTATATAAGACCGTCCGCCGGATGCAGGAGACCTTCGGCACCGACCCACGGGACCTGCGGGCCGCTATTGGCGCGGCCATCGGCCCCTGCTGCTTCGAGACGGATGCCGACGTGCCCCGGGCCCTGCGGGACGCTCTGGGCCGGGCGGCGGAGCCGTATATCACCCGCCGGGGGCAGAAGTGGCATGTGGACCTGAAGGGCGTTAACGCCCGCTGGCTGGAAAAGGCCGGGGTCACGCAGATCGACGTGTGCCCCGACTGCACCGCCTGCCGCCCGGACCTGTATTGGTCCCACCGGCGGATGGGCCAGGCCCGGGGGGCTCAGATCGCCATGATCTGCCTGTGAAAACGAGGTATTCCATGAAAAAGCGCATATTCGCGGCGCTGCTGGCCCTGTGCCTGACGGTGCTGACCGGGTGCGACTGGTCGGACAACACCGACGACATTTTCGGCACCCTGACGGATTATTACAACGTGGAGAACAAGGATAAGGACAAGGACGTGAAGCTCACATCCTTCGCCTTGCCGTATCTGAAGGGGGAGACGGCGGACCCCATCACCTGCCCCGACGGGGCCCAGCTGACCCTGGGGACTCTGCTGTACGAGGGGCTGTTTGCCCTGGACGGGCAATTTGAGGCCCAGCCCGCCCTGGCGGAATCGTATACCTACGACGCCTCCCGCTATACCTATACCATCACCCTGCGGGCCGCCTCCTTCAGCGACGGCACCAGCGTCACCGCACGGGACGTGGTGAACGCCCTGCGCCGGGCCCAGACCTCCGCCCGTTACAGCGGGCGGCTGGCGGAGGTGTCCGACATCTGGGTCAGCAATGGAGCCGTCCGCATCAGTCTGACGACGGATAACCGCAGCTTTGTGTCCCGGCTGGATATCCCCATCGTGAAGTCCGGCACCGAGAGCAGTACCTTCCCCATCGGCACCGGCCCCTATGCCTACAGCGCTGAGGGCGGCGCCCACCTGGCGAAAAACGCCTCCTGGTGGCAGGGGAAGCCGCTGCCCCTGGACCGCATTGAGCTTACCGCCTGCAAGGACACGGACTCCGTGTCCTACGCCTTCTACGCCCGGGAGATCCAGCTGCTGTTCTGCGACCTGACCGGAGCCGATACCTCCAATGTCTACGGCAGCGGTGATTATACCGATGCCGCCACATCCATCATGCAGTACCTGTGCCTGAATACCCGCCGCGCCCCCTTTGACAATCCGGCTGTCCGCCGGGCCGTGACCCTGGGGGTGGATCGGGCGGGCTGCGTCAGCGCGTTTCTGCTGGGCCACGGCATGGCGGCCCACTTCCCCCTGTCCCCGGCCAGCGACCTGTATCCCAAGGAGCTGGAGACGGCCTATTCCCCGGACGGCTATGCCTCCGCCCTGGAGGCGGCGGGCCTGCACACCGGCAAGACCCGGAGCCTGACGCTGCTGGTGAACCAGGAGAACAGCTTCAAGGTGTCCACCGCCCAGAAGATTGCAGCGGGTCTGTCCCAGTATGACCTGCAGGTGACGGTGCAGGCTCTGCCCAACGAGGAGTATCTCCAGGCCCTGCAAAACGGCGATTTTGACTTGTGCTTCTGTGAGGTGAAGCTCACCGCCGACTGGGATCTGCGCCCCCTGCTGCAAAGCTATGCGTCCCTGAACTTCGGCGGCTATGCCGACCCGGAGACGGACCAGCTGCTGGCGGGCCTGTGCGCGGCGGAGCCTGCCGGGCGTGCCGCCGCCATGACGGCCCTGTGCAAAAAACTGGCGGACCAGGCCCCCATCGTCCCCGTGTGCTTCAAGAGCTATTCCGTCCTGCTGCCGGCCGGCGCGGCGCTGCAGCCCATTACCCCCACCGCCGCCAATCCCTTTTGCGGTATATCCGATTGGAAACTAAATATGAAATGAACCCCCTGAAAGAAGGAACACCTATGAAACAAATCCGCGCCCTGGAGGTGCTGCTGCGGCAGCATGGGCTGCTGGCGGCCCCGGCAGACCGGGACGCCGCCGTCACCGGCATCTGCAACGATTCCCGTCAGGCCAGGCCCGGCGACCTGTTTATCTGCAAGGGCTATGGCTTCAAGCCGGAATACCTGGAAATGGCCCGGAGCCGGGGGGCCGTGTGCGCCCTGGCGGAGACAGACTTTCCCGGGGTGGATATCCCCTGCGTCCGGGTGTCGGATGTGCGCAAGGCGCAGAGCCTGGCGGCCCGCTGGTTCTACGACGAGCCCTCCGACAGCCTGACCCTTATCGGCGTCACCGGCACCAAGGGCAAGACCACCACCTCCTATATGATCCAGGCCATTACCAACGCCCTGGCAGGCCGTCCCACGGGCCTCAGCTCCTCCGCCGGGCGGTATTGCGGCGGTCCGGATGTGGACATACACCTGACCACGCCGGAGTCTCTGGATTTGCAATGGCTGTTTGCCCAGGCCCGGGACCATGGCCTGCCGTATATGACCGCCGAGGTATCCAGTCAGGCGTACCAGGTGGAGCGGGTCTATGGCGAGCATTTCGATATCGGCGTGTTCCTGAATTTCAGTGAGGACCACATCTCCCCCAAGGAGCATTCCTCTATGGAGGAATATCTCCAGTGCAAGCTGCATCTGCTGGAAAACAGCAGCCGGGCGGTGATCTGCCGGGAGACGGCGCAGTTTGACCGGGTGTACGACACCGCCCGCCGCTGCTGCCGGGAGACGCTGCTGGTGGGCATGGACCGGGACGACTGCGACCTGACCGTCCGCCAGGTGGAGAAGCTGGAGCATGGCTTCCAGTTCACCGTTCAGGAGCGGGGCAGCCAGACGCTGCACCACTACCATCTGGCCATGGACGGGGATTTCAATATCGAAAACGCCCTGGCTGCCATCGGCGTGGGCCGCCTGCTGGGGGCCGGCCATGACCGGATGGCCGCAGCCCTGGACAGCCTGGTGGTTCCGGGCCGCATGAACCGGTACGAGGGCGGCGGCGTCCATGTGCTGGTGGACTGTATGCACAACCGGGCCAGCTCCCAGGCCCTGCTGACGGACCTGAAGCGGGATTATCCCGGCGCGCCCATCACCGTGGTCACCGGCATCGCCGGGGGCCGCTCGCCCCAGCGGATCCAGGGCATGGGCGAGATGTGCGGCAAATATGCTGACCGCATTTTCTTCACCACGGACAATCCGGATTTTGACGACCCCGGCGACATTGCCAGCCGCTTGGCCCACGCCGCCGCCCAGGGCGGCCCCGCCCGGGTCACCATTCAGCTGGACCGCACCCGGGCCGTGGAGCAGGCCATTCTGGAGGCCCCGGCAGGCGCCGTCATCGTCCTGGCCGGAAAGGGCAACGACGCCATCCAGCGGGTCCGGGGGGGATATGTCCATTACGACTCCGACCCGGTGGTGGCCAAACGCGCCCTGGCCCTGCGGGAAAGAAGCAGTAAATCAAAACCTCCGGCTAAGCCGGAGGTTTTGATTCAGCATGTCAAAGAACCCCTGCTTTCGCCGCATGAAAGCAGGGGTTCTTTGACATGCTGAAAAGCTCCTGATTTCATAAGAAATCAGGAGCTTTTTGGTGGAGACTGCTGGACTCGAACCAGTGACCTCCTGCGTGTGAAGATACAATGCGCGCCGGAAAGCGTTGCTCCGCAACACTTTCCGGCGCTTTTGCGTGCTTTCGGCTCAGTGGAACGTCCACTGTGTCCACCTAATACTCTCCAGTCGTTTCCGCGTTTGGGTCACGGTTTGGGTCAAGCCCTGCGACGGCGCAGAAATGACCACGCTGTAATTAAAGAATAGGCGTGCCGCCTGTCAACTCCCTTCAAAATAGTCAAATCCTGTGGTCGCGCACCCATTGGAGAAGCGAGTCGTAGTCCATTGTGCCGGAGGCAACGGATAATCCGGCCTCCACAACCTCCTCGTTGGTACACTCCATGTGTATCCCGTTCACTTCCAGAAATGTCAGCATAACGTACATACCGATGCGCTTGTTGCCGTCCACAAAAGCATGGTTGGAGATGAGCGCATAGCCGAGCCGTGCGCCCTTTTCCTCCTTGGTGGGATAGAACTCCTGCTCGCCGAAGCCGGCAAAGGCGTTCTCCAATGCGGAATCCAACAGGGCTTCATCCCGGACACCGATACTGCCGCCTGTTTCTTCGGCGATGAGCCTGTGGAGCAGCAACACCTTATCTTTCGAAAACTTGATCATTTTGCAAGCTCCATAAATGCGGGCTTATACTTTTTCAGGATGCGCGCCGCCACAACGTCGATCTTCTCATCATCGGTCATATCGATCATAGGGGACACATCCAGATCCACCAGCATATATTTGGGTTTGTTGTTCTTGAAAATCACGGCCTGCCCGTTCTTCTCGGCAATGCGCGTAACACGCGAGAAGTTCTGATTCGCTTCGGTGACCGAAACGATCGTCTTTGTATCAATGGTCATCTTGAACACCTCCTATGCTTATTATACCCGTATATAGGTAAAAATCAACCTATAATTTACGCATTGTTTGGCGCTCGCAACCAACCGAAGGATGTAGGTGAGCCGATTGCAACGGCGCAGAAATGACCACGCTGTAATTAAAGAATAGGCGTCAGACCTTCGGGAGGTCATCGCAGGACAGCAGCTTTTGTTTTGCCTCGCGGAACCAGCGGTTTTCCGGCTCGATCTGCAGCACATACTGGACTCGTCCCAATAGCTGCTGCCGGTAGCGCTCCGTATCAGGAACGCCGTCTGTGCGAAGCGCTGCGTGGCCGCCCCGCAGGATACTGTCCGCCAGACCAAAGCGCAGGGCGTAATAGACCTCTTGTCGAAGTGATCGCTTATAGCCGGCCGGCACGGATACCTTCTCATTGACGGTCAGACCGGTCACGCTCTGCCGTCCGGCGTTGGTGATAAAATGGGTCTTAGCCTCATTCAGGTCAAAGCCCATCTCCGCCAGCATATTTTTCGCCTTCGAATAGACGGCGAACAGCGGACGATCGGCGGAAAAGGTCAGGTCATCACAGTACCGCGTGTATACGATGGCGCGCCGCTGGCACCAGCGTGCCATGTTCGTATCAAAATTCCGCATGACCAGATTGGAAAGCGCGGGAGAGGTGGGCGCGCCCTGCGGCAAGACACCGTCTTTGCAGCAAAGAGAGGTCAGCAGAAAACCCACCTGCCGGGAGAAGTACCGGGTGTGAAAGGCGGTGGAGTGGACCTGCTCAAAGCAAATGCTGCCGAAAAAGTCGGAGATATCCAGCTTCAGGAGATACCGCTTGCCCACATGGGGCGCGGCGTTGCCGCTGATAGCGCCGCCCTTCCGATAGGCGGTGGCCTGCGGTGCGACAGGCAGATAGGCGAGGAGCTCCCGGCAGATCTTCCGCTGCCAGCGACGCAGCGTGTCGTCCGGCACGGACAGTATGCGCACATCGCCATTACGCTCGGGGATGGTGACGGGGTGATACGCTGCCGCCGTGTGCCGCGCATAGTAAAGGAGCTTTTGCCTGCTGGTAGAGAGAAACGCCGCCAGCTGCCGGGCGTCGTACAGGAACGGCAGCTGCGGGTGAAAGCAGTGAAAATCCAGCACCATATCCGCCGCAGCCTGTATGCCGAATTTGGTCACGAAGTCTGCGTCCGGCGCTTCAAATGTGACCGTATCCTTCTCGATTTTCATAGAGGCCCCCCTAACATAAAATCAGCCCCGTGCAGTACAAAGTGACCTGATATAAGCGGAGTCGAATTTCTAATCACGGCGTGATTCGCGATTCGATGGAGCGGTATCAGGCGGTCGCTTCGCTTGCGAAGCGTGCGTCCTCTTGGCAAACAGAGCGGCGACTCGCCACCCTCCTCAAAGTACGAAACTTTAAGCTGTACACTACTGCGCGGGGCTGATCTTCGGTTGTGCTTATATGGTAAAGCGCTTTGACGGGAAAGTCAAGCGGATGGCTGCGCCTCCTGCCCGTACCGGGTCAGTGCGTCCATGATCTTGTGATACACCACTTGGTTGGGGTAATAGCGATAGTCGGCAAAGACGGAGATGCCGGTGCCGTTGAAATACTCCAAAATCGCGGCGGCGCAGGCGGCGCCGCGGCTCTGCCCGTACTCGCACTGGCAAAGGATATCCAGCCCGTCCGCCCTTGCCTGACAGATAAACGCCGCCAGCGCGTCCGTCTCCGGCATATAGGTGTCGTAGTCCAGCCCCACATCCGGCAGAGCTGTCAGATCCAGATCGTGAACGACCACGGTGAACACCCGCGCTGCTTTGCCAGCGTAGTCCAGCGGGGGCGTCGGGGCAGGCTTGCCGACGGAGGGTGGGTCGCAGAAGGAGATCACCGCCGTGCGGGAGAGCGTGTCGGTACGCAGCAGTTCCTCGGCGGCTTTGCGGGAACAGATGGTCACATTCATAGATATACCTCCAGTTTTGTATAGTTCGCGGTATGCCCGCAGGGACATACCGTTGCAGGGAGACTCCTCATCCTCCGTCTGCAGTTCGATGTCATACTCCCAGCCGCAATGCTCACAGATCCAGTACATATCCAGCGTGGGATAGCCGCAGACGGGGCAGGTGACGATGCGGAACATACCGGAGCGGTACTCCGGCGTGTTCTTCAAATTCTGTTCATTATGCATGAGGACCCTCCCAACTGATGCAGTTCAGACAGCCGCCCTGTCGAGCGATCTCCCGGATGTTGACGGGTACGATCTCTTTGCTGAAAAGCTGCCGTGCAAAAGTCTCAGCCTCGGCATCCTGCTCGATGCCAAACACCGGCAGGAAAACCACCCGTTCCGTCTCCAAATAGTTCAGGTAGCAGCCAACGGCGCTGACCCCACCGGTCGGGACAAAGGGAAAATCCACCGCGTCCAGGCCGCAGTCCTGCACCGCTCGCTTCACCTGCTGCTCAAAGCCGCAGGATGACAGCGGGCGATTGCACAGCACGGTGCGGTCGTCGAGAAATCGCGCCATGCCGTCGGCGTGGCCGGTCATGTCGCTTTTCAGAGAGGGAATGATCAAAACCTCCGTTTCCAGCAGCTCCGAAAGCTCATGCACCAGCGCGGCAGACGGATACTCCGGGTTTTCGGAAAAGACGCGGTCGCTGATCAGGACGCGCGCCCCGGACGGCGAGAACACCACGTTCCCGCCGTCGAGGTTGATATTGCTGTATGTAACCGGCAGGCCAAGCTGCGGAGCAAGATCCTTACGAAAATCGGTCCTCAGATCAGGATCGTGTTTCAGATAGGACGGCTCATAGCAGAAGGATACCTGCTTTCCGGAGCCTGTCCGCACCGGCATGAAGTCCCGCACCCAAACATCCCGTGTGCCATCCAGCAGCGCATAGGGGACATCGTGCGCCGCCAGCGCCGTGAACAGCGTCTCTGCGTCGGTTGGATAAAGCACAGGGAGGAGTGCAGAGAAATAGATCATTCAAACAGACCTTTCCAATACTCGCCGACTAATTTACGGCTGATAGCTGCTTTTTGCTCCTCTGTGCTGATTTGGTCGTCCGAATAAACGGCGTCGATATATGCCTTTAATAGTTCCGTTTTTTGCGGCAAGGATTTCTTCTCCCCGGAATCTGTCACAAAACGCTGGTTGATATCCCTCGCAATAGCCAGATCTGCATCCTTGTACGCACTGGACATGATGCCGATGCGTTTCGTGCAAACCATTACCTCTGCGGGATTTTGCTCCTTTACAAGAACGTTCTTGGCGGTTCCCCGCAATTCATGTGGGATCACACTGCTCAGTTGTGCCTGCGATTTGAAGATGCCATTGACCAGTGTGTATTTCAACAGATAGGAAAGATAGTAATTGCCGCACGACAGGCAAATATCTACACCGCTGCGCTGGTCATCCGTTTTGTGATGAAAATAGAGAGCACCGTACTGATTCTTCTGACATTCGTTACCGTGAACAGCTTCGTCAACAAATCCGGTGTTCGTATCAGAATAGTATGCTTCGACCCATAGCGGCTTGATTGTGATATCACCGATTTTGATCACATACTCCGTCAGCAGTTTTTTACCAATTTCCTGCAGAAAATTCACTTGTGCATCCTTGTCGTGTGTACTTGTCAACTGGTTAATCAAGTTTTCCATCGTTCATTCTCCTTCTCATCATATTATTTTGCGTGCCATTGCCTGTACGTCCATTATAAGCGCCGTTGCCGAAAAACGCAAGTTCACCAATTTCTTGGAACTTTTTTCACCAATTTAGCCGCTGGTTGCGCCAGCGGATGCGATCCGCCGCGTAGCGGCGATACCACCTTGCCGCCTCCTTGTAATGCTTATCCGCCTCGTAGATCTGTGCCAGCCGCGACATGGCGGCATCACTGCCAGCCTCGGCGGCCCGGTGATACCAGCGGATGCCCTCTGCCTGGTCACACGCCACATCCTGTCCGTAATAGTATCGATGCCCCAGATGCAGCATCCCGATGGCGTCGCCGCCCACCGCCGCCTCGTAGTCAGCCATAAAGCTATCCTCCCGCTCCTGTGCGTCCAGCAGCGCGTCCATCGCCGCCGCGTAGGACTCGCACTCGAAGTACAGCCGAAGCCGGGCATTCTCCGCCTCACCCACAGGGTCAAAAGCGCTCATTACATCGGAAGTCACGTTGTTCTCCGCCCGCTTATACCAGCGGATAGCCTGCGGGTAGTTGCGCTTTGTACCGCAGCCGTGCTCACAGCACCATCCGGCGGCGAACTGCGCCTCGGTAAAGTTGTGGGCTCCTGAGCGCTTGAATAGATCGAATGCCTTTGCCATAGCGTCGGGCGTGCCGCTGCGGATATGTGTCAACGCCTGCGAGAACTGTGCGTCCGCCGCCCGTCGCCGTCCGGCGATCTCCCACATCTCCGCGTACACACGGAGGGCGGGTGAAAAAGTAACATCCATGGTCATTTCCTCCTGCAATGTGATTTGCGGTCAGTGTAGCACCTTTTTTAATAAGACCTAAATATTTATATTATTTTCGGCGGTTTGGGGGTAGAAATCGGCCTCCACCGCACATTTTTCCGCGTACAGGCAGCAAAAACCGCCGCATTTCATGGGCATAACGCTGCAAATGTGTCGATTATAGATGCGCTGTATTGTGCATTTATACGAAATTTTACAGAAAACCGCCTTTTGGCCTATATATGCTTATATAAATTAGGTCTTAATTATATGGGTGCTATACTGGCGGCAAAATTCGAAAAGGAGATTTTACCATGAACGCATTTGACAAGGTCATCGGATACAAGGCCACCAAGCGCGAGCTGCTGCAGCTGTGCGATATGCTCCGTAACCGGGAAATCTATGAGGAGATGGGCGCCCGCCTGCCCCATGGACTGCTGCTGTATGGCGACCCGGGCTTGGGCAAGACGCTTTTGGCAAGGTGCTTTGTGGAGGAGAGCGGGCTGCACACCATCACGGTACGCCGCGACAAGGGCGGCGACGCCTTTATCGACGGTATTACGCAGGCCTTTGCCAGCGCAAAGACAAAAGCACCGTCCATTGTCCTTTTGGACGACATGGATAAGTTTGCCAACGAGGATGATACCCACTGCGACGCGCCGGAATATGCCGCCGTGCAAGCAGGTATCGACGATGTGAAGGACACCGGTGTGTTTGTAATCGCCACGGCAAACGATATCCGCAAGCTGCCGAGCTCCCTGCGCCGTTCCGGACGGTTTGACCGAAAAATCGAACTTCAAGCGCCCACGGCGTCCGACGCGGAGGAGATCATCACCCACTATCTGAAAACGAAACGGGTTTCGGACAGTGTCAACATGGAAGACCTGACGAGGATGATGCGCTACAATTCCTGCGCCGAGCTGGAGACTATTTTGAATGAAGCGGCGGTTCGTGCGGCCTTTGCCCGCAAGACCGGCATCGACATGGAGGACATGGTGAGTGTGGTGCTGAAGCAGCAATATGGCGCGCAAGAGGATATGCCTCGCGTTTCGGATGAAGTTATCGAAAAGGTGGCACTTCACGAGGCGGGGCATCTGGTGGTATGCGAAGCGCTGTGCCCCGGCAGCGTCGGCTTTGCCTCCCTGCTTCCCTCCGACGAAAACCGGTGCGGCGGCTTTATCCACTGCTGCAAAGGTGTCTCCGATTCACAAAGCGCCATCATCGCCCTGGGCGGCAAGGCCGCCGTGGAGACGCGGTATGCGGGGCAGGTCGCGGAGGGATGCAGCGACGATATCGCCTGCGCGGTCAACTGTATCCGCGAGGCGGCAGCCAAGGAGGGTACGCTGGGATTCTCCCTGCTGAATGTCGAAAGCGATTCCTCCAGCAATATGTCCGAAAGCCTGAATGCCCGCAGCGAGGCGGCGGTACAGGCGGAGCTGGAGCGGTACTACGGCAAGGCAAGGGCGCTCCTTGCTCAAAACGAGGCGTTTCTGAAAGAGATCACAGAGGCGCTGGTCATGAAGAAGACCCTGCTCTATTCCGATATTCAGGCTATCCGCGGCACCGCTGTAAAGAGAAACCCTGCGGTGACCTGCGAGGCGGCTTCAAGGTATGACGCGGCGGAGATCGAGAATTTCCCGCCGGAGGATCCGGAGGAGGCGATGCGTCAGAAGATCATGCGCAAGCTGGAGGAAGCGGAGCGACGGCGATGTTCCTGATGCTTCAGGAGCGCGCCGTGGAGGACAAGCCCGTCGCGCATTAGCGCACAACATGACTAAATATTTCTTTGCCGACAAAACTACGGAGGGTGCGGTTCTGCTGAACCGCACCCTCCTTGTATTTACGACTCCTTCAGCCACCGCTGGAAATCCTCTGCGGTGATGCTACCCTCGTCGCATTTCTTTTTTTGCTCTCTGGCCTGCTCGCTCCACGCGTAAAACTCGCTGTCGCTGATGCGCCCGGCCTTGATCCACGCGAAGCGTCGCTTGTACTCCCTGCGGTAGACCTTGAACACCGGGTCGTCCGCCTGCTTCAGCGTCCACTGCTGGAATGCGCCCATCGCACGGCAGCTGGACTGACCGTCGAGCGGCGTGCGGTCGCAGTACTCCGCGCTGACGCGGCCTGTCTGGGCGAAGTACCGCCCGCAGTTTTTGCAGCGACGCACGGTGATGCTGCGTTCCACGCAGGTCTGCAAAGAAAACTGCTGGCCAGCACTCTGCGCCGAATTCCAGCCTTGTCAAAACAGCTCGGCCGTTTTGGACAGCGCATACAGGCATCGCCCTCGACCTGGTAGCAACGCAGATATTTGCCCGTCGATTTGCTGCAATTTAGCCTGTGGTATGTAAGAGGAACTCCTTCCGGACAGATGAATGCGTCGAGCTGTGGATCGTAGGAGAATCCATATTTCTCAGGTGGATTGGAGAACTGAATTGCGGGGATATATCCGGTAATGCCCAGAAGTTCAAGCCCCCGGTGAACAGCACCTGTCTCATATCCGCGATCCAGAGCAAGCCGGCTCATTGGGATGCCAAGATTGATTTGCCGTTCCAAATGCCGCAAGACCAGAAGGCTTTCCTTCTCATTGGCAGAATATACATCAACGCCTGTTAAAATGCCGTGTTTGCAGTCCACAGTTGCTTCCATCAGATACCCGATGCCGCGTTTGCTGCCGTGATTGATATAACCGCTGTCTGGATCTGTTTGGCTGGTGGTACGGCACTTCCTTACAATTTTTGTTGGCGGCTTTTTGAAGCCCGGCTGATTGGAAAGCTCTTCATCCAAAGAATCGAGATAGCTTTGCATACTCTGTTCAACTTCTATTTCTACATTGATCCAGCTTTCTCTTGATACGTTGGCCGGAATATAGCTTCCATCCGCAGCCATCGCTTCTCCGTCAATCAGCCTGCTGTCTATGCATTGCTTGACTATTTCATAGAAGGCTTTCTGAAAAAGGCTGCTCTGCTGCCATTTTCGTGTTCTGGTCTTGCTGAATGTGGAGTGATTTGGGATCGTGTCATCCAGTTCAAATCCGCAAAACCACCGGTAGGCGATGTTGAGCTGAACTTCCTCCACCAACCGCCGCTCTGATTTGATGCCATACAGGTATCCGATCAAGAGCATTTTGAACATACTGACAGGGTCGACAGATGGACGGCCTGTTGCCGGATAATATGGCGCCAGAAGATCATAGATGAAATCAAAGGATACCATCCGCTCGATCTTCCGCAGCAGGTGGGTTTCTGGAATCAGTGACTCTATATCTACGAAAATCATTGCCGTTTGTCTGCTTTGGCGTCCCATCATGCTGCATCCCTCCTTATGGTTATTCTACCATAGAACGGACGTATTCGCCACCTTTGTCAACAGGTCCATATCAGTTCGCTGCTTGTGATTTCTACCGCTCTGTTACGGATGCTGTTCATCTTCCGCACCCACTCCATTGAATTGGCTGCTTTCAGCTGCTCGGTCACACCTTCGCGCTCAGCCATTTGCTTTACAAGGCGCTCGAACATTTGTTGCGGAGTTATTTTTCAATCACAGCAGCACAGAAACATTCCGCGACAAGCTGCTCAAACTGGTGCTTGCCGACAGTTCGCGTTTATCCGCGTCTGACGGTCAAGAGCCGGAAAAAACAGAAATCTTGCGATAACAGCCGCCCCGACGAACCATTCCCTATCCGGGCGGTTTCTATTTGAAAATCCTCATTTTCCCCAAGTCAAGAGCCGGGAAAAACACCCGAAAAATGCCCCTATTGCGTAACAGGGGCGCAGAAAGGAGAGTTTATGAGAACAGGGCTTACCAAGCAGGAAAAGACCACCGATATTTGGTTTGACGAGAAAAACCCGCTTATCCATATCCGCACCCACAACACCGACCTCAAGAACAGGCTGACCGCCTACGCCGTAGCTCACCCCGACCAGTGCCGCCAGACCGACGCAGACTCGGAAACGGGCTGCATGGAGTTTGAGGTTGAGAAAGGACGCTTCTCTTTCCGTCTGACCGCACCATACAGCGAGGAACGCCGGGAGAGGGCGCGGCAGTACGCCAAAAAGACAATGCAGCTGAACCGCTAAAAGGATATTGAAATGTTCACATCTGTATGGTATAATTCTTTCGACACAGAAAGACAAATCGGGCTTTGTAGAGGTGAACTCGTATGAATATAGTTATAAAAAAGATGGAAACCGATGCCGAGATCAAAGGGAAAGCATACGTTCATTGGAAATCCTGGCAGGAAGCGTATTCCGGTATTGTGGATCAACGGTATCTTGACTCGCTGACATTGGATAAGTGCGAAAAAATTGCTTTTCGTCGGACGGATAATGTCATCATCGCAAAAGACGGCGATTCCGTTATTGGATTTGTCGGCTTTGGCAAATATCGCAATGACGAACTCGAGAACGCCGGACTCGAGAACGCCGGAGAAGTTTTTGCTATTTATATTTTATCGCAGTATTACGGAAAAGGCATTGGGTATCGCTTGATGCAGACGGCGCTCTCAGAGCTTGCTGATCATTCGAAAATTGCAGTCTGGGTACTGAAAGAAAACACAAAAGCCATCCGTTTTTATGAACGATGTGGATACCGTTTTGACGGCAGAGAGCAAATCATTGAACTTGGATCTCCTGTCGTTGCGGCAAGAATGGTTTTAGAAAGATAAATTTCAGTTTGCCGCACAGACAACAGCCCCCTAACAACTGAATAACCCACCCACCAAGAGCAGCTATTTTCACACAGAAAACGGCTGCTCTTTTCTTTTGCAAACAGGCAGAAAGGAGCGACCAGCCATGACAAAGCCGAGAACGAAAACCCTTGAAGAACTGACCGCCGAGATTGAGGACGGGAAGAAAAAAATCCGGCAGCTTGAAAACCGGGAAAAGATGTTGCGTCAGAAGCTATCCAAAGAGGAACGCCGAACACGCAGCCACAGGCTGATTGTACGGGGCGCAGTCTTTGAAAGCATTGTGCCGGAAGCAAAGGGCATGACCGACGAGGAAGCCGCCGCGCTTCTTAGGATTGCCTTGACGAGCCAGCCAGCGCGGGAATATCTGAAAAAACGAGCCGAGGGCGGGAAAAGCAAATAATCCCTTTGGAACAAAGGGCGCACTTATACACCCTTGCGGGCGTGTGCGCTCTGCCGAGGGCTTATCTCCGCACAGGAAGATTTTCCCGCGCTCCGATATGGCGGCTTTGCCGCAACAAGGGGCTGCACCCCTTGCGCCGCTTCGCGGCTATCCCTGCACACCCACAAAAACAGTACACCCGCCGTTGGCGTCTGTACTATTTTTGCGGGTTTTATTATCCTATCCGGGAGGTGATACCCATAGCCATTTACCATTGGAACATCGGCATTGTGAGCCGAGGAAAAGGCAAATCAGCCGTTGCCGCAGCCGCCTACCGAAGCGGCGAAAAGCTGACAAACGAATGGGACGGAATGACCCATGACTACACCCGCAAAGGCGGCGTTGTCCATACCGAAATCATGCTGCCGCCCCATGCCCCGCCCTCTTTCTCTGACCGTTCTACCTTATGGAACAGCGTGGAGCTTTACGAGAAAGCCGGGAACGCCCAGCTTGCCAGAGAGATTGACGCGGCGCTCCCCATAGAATTATCCAGAGAGGAACAGATCCGGCTTGTCCGGGAATACTGTTCCTCTCAATTTGTTTCCAGAGGAATGTGTGTGGATTTTGTTATCCACGACACCAACAGCGGCAACCCCCATTGTCATATCATGCTGACTATGCGCCCCCTTGACGAGCGCGGCACATGGGCAGCGAAATCCAAAAAGGAATATGACCTTGACGAGAACGGCGAGCGTATCCGCTTGCCAAGTGGCAGATATAAGACGCACAAGGTTGACCTTACAGGTTGGAACGACAAGGACAACACCCTCTTGTGGCGCAAGGCATGGGCTGACTATTGATGAGGCAGTAAAAATGCGGACAGATGCTGTCTTGCAGGAGGCGGTTGTTCCGATCACGGTATCTGTCCGCCCGATTGAGCCGCAGGGAAAACTGATCGGCTTCGCCAGCGTCAATTTTGGCGGTGTGGTCATCGACGATTTTAAGGTTGTGGACGGAAAAAACGGAATTTTCCTCGGTGCTCCCTCTAAACCCGATCCTGCCAGCCGGACGGGATACCGGGCTACGGTTCGGATTCCTGACCGTGCCACACAGGAACGGATCAATGCGGCTGGTGTGGAGGCGTATCATGCGGCGGTGGAACAGCTTGTTGCACGGGCCCAGGCGGTACGGCCTGCCCCGATCAAGGAGCAGATGGCCGAGGCTGCAAAGCAAGCGGGAAAAGAAAACGCTGCCCGGCCTGCGCCTGCCAAGGCAAAGGAGGCCCGTAATGACCGATAGCCGCACTTTGGGACAAAGTATCCCGAAGGAGGGCTTGTTTCTCATGGATGGCATTGAGGGCCTGCGCTCCCTGCCCAAACATAGCGTGGATATGCTGTTGACTGATCCGCCTTACGGCACAACCCGGAATTATTGGGATGTGCCCCTGCCGCTCCCGGAGCTGTGGGAGGCGGTGAAATGGGCGGTCAAGCCGAATGGCGCAGTGCTGTTTTTCGCACAGTGCCCCTTTGACAAGGTGCTGGGCGCATCCAACCTCGCCATGCTCCGCTATGAGTGGATTTGGTACAAAGAGCGCGGAACGGGCTTTCTCAATGCAAACCGGGCTCCGCTGAAAAAGTCCGAGAATATCTTGGTATTTTATCAGAAGTCCCCGGTCTACAATCCACAGTTTACTTACGGCAAGCCATATACCCGTGTTCATTCCCGAAGCGGTACAAGCTCCAACTATGGAAAATTTGAACGGCAGGGCTCAGAGTCCAACGATGGCCGCCGCTATCCCGGAAATGTGCTTTTTGTGCCTACGGTGTCCGGCGGCATCCATCCCACACAGAAGCCCGTGGAGCTTTGTGAGTATCTGATCCGCACCTATACCCGCCCCGGCGAATTGGTCGCGGACATTTGCGCGGGCTCCGGCACAACCGCGATTGCAGCTATCAACACAGAACGCCGCTTTGTATGCTTTGAAACGGCCCCGGCCTTTTATGCCGCAGCCAGTGAGCGTATTCGTGCGGCGCAGGCAGTAAAAAGTTCTGGCGAGAAAGGAGTGTAATTATCCAGCAGTATTCTATCATTTACGCCGATCCCCCTTGGCGCTACTCGGCTAAGAAAGTACAGGGCGCGGCGGAAAATCATTATCCCACTATGAGCATTGAGGATTTATGTGCGTTGCCTGTGGCTGATCTTGCAGCCCCGGACAGCGCACTCTTTTTATGGGCCACTTTCCCGCAGCTCCCGGAGGCTCTCCGGCTGATCGAGGCTTGGGGCTTCACCTATAAATCCGTTGCTTTCGTCTGGCTAAAAAAGAACAAGAAGGCGGATAGCTGGTTTTACGGCCTTGGCTTCTGGACAAGGGGCAATGCAGAAATCTGCCTGCTGGCAACCAAGGGCCACCCAAAGCGGCAGGCTGCCAACATCCATCAATTTATCGTTTCCCCGATTGAGGCCCACAGCAAAAAGCCGGACGAGGCCCGCGACAAAATTATTTCCCTGATGGGCGATCTGCCCCGCGTGGAGCTCTTTGCCAGGCAGACCCCGCCCGGTTGGGCTGTATGGGGGAATGAAGTAACACCAACCATCCCGGACTTTGGGACACATTGTCCCGAAGTGCAGAAAGGAGTGTGATCTATGCCCTATGTAAACGTACCAAACGATTTATCCAAAATCAAAACAAAGATGGCTTTCAACCTCACCAAACGCCAGCTTGTCTGCTTCGGCAGCGCGGGCGCGGTGGGGATTCCAGCCTATCTGCTGACCCGTGGCACCCTCGGCAATACCGGGGCGATGTTTCTCATGCTGGGAATTATGCTTCCGGCGTTCCTGCTGGCCATGTATGAAAAGGACGGCTTGCCCTTTGAAAAGGTGGTGCGGAATATCATCCGGGCCAAGTTTCTAAGGCCGGGGATCAGGGCCTACCGAACCGAAAACATTTATGCGCCCTTTGCCGGGCCGGGCGCTGGAAAGGAGGATGTGATTGAAAAACACAAAGAAAGAAAAACGGAGCCGCCGCCAAGGGTAAAGGCCGGGCGGCTCTGTCTACCCAGCAGACAATCCCGTATCTGTCCATGCACCCGGACGGTGTGTGCAAGCTCCCGGGCGGGCTCTATACAAAGACCGTGGAATATGAGGACATCAATTACTCTGTGGCCTCCACTGAGGATCAGACCGCCATATTCAGCGGATGGAGCTCATTTCTCAACTACTTTGATAGTTCGCTGCCGTTTCAGCTTTCCTTTATCAATCGCCGTTCCCATTCCCGCAGCCGCTATCAGGTCAATATCCCGAAAGCGGATGACAACTATAACAGCGTCCGGGACGAGTTTACCGGGATGCTGAAAAATCAGATTGCCAAAAGCAATAACGGCATTGAACGCTCAAAATACATCACCTTTGGCATACCCGCCGAGGGGATTGCGGAGGCTCGGCCCCGTCTGGAGCGTGTGGAGGCTGATGTCATGGGAAACTTTAAGCGGCTGGGCGTTCCCTCGGAGCCGATGGACGGGCGGGCCCGCCTTGCGCTGCTTCATAGCCAGATGCATCCGGGGAGCCGCGAGCCGTTCCGCTTTTCGTGGAAAGACATCCCGCAGACCGGGCTTGGCACAAAAGACTTTATTGCCCCGGACAGTCTCGACTTCCGCCAGTCCCGCACATTCCGTATCGGCCAGTATTGGGGCGCGGTGTCCTACTTGCAGATTATGGCATCGGAGCTTTCGGATAAGTTGCTGGCGGAAATCTTGGAGCTGGATGCAGAAATGACTGTGACCATGCACATTCAGACCGTGGATCAGCTCAAGGCAATCAAGACCATCAAAGGGAAAATCTCGGACATCGGGAAAATGAAAGTAGAGGAACAGAGAAAGGCTGTGCGCTCCGGCTATGACCCGGATATTCTTCCCCCTGACCTGATTACATTCAGCAAGGACGCAGCGGAACTTCTGGCTGATTTGCAATCCCGCAATGAGCGAATGTTTCTGCTGACCTTTACGGTGGTAAACCTTGCTCCTAACCGCCAGCGGCTGGAAAACGATGTGTTTACCGTGGGCGGTATCGCGCAGAAATACAACTGCGCTCTGCGCCGTCTGGACTGGCAACAGGAACAGGGCTTTGTTTCCTCGTTGGCCCTTGGTTACAACGAGGTAGAAATCCAGCGCGGTATGACCACCAGCTCCACAGCCATCTTTATTCCTTTTATGACAAGGGAGCTCCGCATGGCTGGGCAGGCCCTCTACTATGGCATGAACGCACTTTCTCACAATGTCATCATGGCTGACCGCAAAAAGCTGAAATCGGCAAACGGGATGTATTTGGGCTCTACGGGCTCCGGCAAGAGCTTTGCCGCAAAGCGCGAGCTCTTGAATGTGTTTCTCACCATCCCGCAGGATCGGATCATCGTGGTTGACCCGATGGGCGAATACGCTCCGCTGGTGCGAAGGCTGGGCGGCCAGGTGATCGAGATTGCCCCGGACAGCCCGCACCACCTCAATCCGATGGATGTGGAGCTCAATATGGCCGCCGGAGAAAGCCCGCTTTCCATGAAGGCGGATTTTCTTTTATCCCTGTGCGAGCTGGTGGTCGGCGGAAAGGAAGGCTTACAGCCCATCGAAAAGACAGTTGTTGACCGCTGTGTGCGGCTGGTGTACCGGGAGCAGGCGCTCGGATTGGAAACCGCAAAAACACCGCTGCTGCAGGATTTGTACGAAGAGCTCTTACGCCAGCCGGAGCCCGAAGCCCGGCGCGTGGCAACTGCCTTAGAGCTTTATTGCACAGGCTCCCTCAATCTCTTTAACCATCCTACCAACGTCAAGACGGACAGCCGTGTGGTGTGCATCGTTCTGAAAAACATGGGCGAAAACCTTAGAAAGATTGCAATGCACATCACAAATGAGTTTGTTTCGCAGGCGGTGGATCAGAACTTCCACGAGGGCGCGGCGACTTGGTGCTACTTTGACGAGTTTCATATTCTGCTCCGCGATCCGCTGACAGCCAGCTACTTTGTGGCGGTTTGGAAAATGCTGCGTAAAAAAGGATGTGTGCCATCTGCCTTCATCGACATACTGACCGACCAAAGTCCATTCCGGTCTTGCGGCAAGGATAGGCTTGTACCAATCCATCTGATTTTCAAGAGCTGAAATCTGCGCTTCGTGCTCGGTTGAAACACGAGCATAAATTACCACTCGTTTTTTTACAAAATCAGAATTGATCATACTGTCACTTCCTCCTTTTTATTTGAATTTCCGATGACGAAAGCCGCAACATCAACAATGTCGGCATATTCGTTCAGTATATTTCGGTACATAAAATTCGGTATTTTACCGTCCTTATAAAGCTGCTCTATGAGCTTTAAGGCGGCAAAACAATAGTCCGGATTTTTGCTCATTTCAATTTTATTCATTGTATGCCTCCTTTACAAATGTGCGAATTATCTCGCATCTCGCTGTCTGCGCAGATATTTTCGGTAATGCTCGCAGGCTTTGAGGACGAAGTCCTCAAGCTGCTGTGGATTAGCATTGGGTGCGAATTTACGAAGCTTTTCGCTGGGTATCTTCACTGTTTCCCGCTGATTGGCTTTTTCTTCGGACATAATGCTTCGGATCATATCCTTTTCGCTGAGCGTGGCCTTGAACTGATCCACCAGTGCCTGTGCTACCGCTGTTTCCTCCACATTCTGCGACGGGTCCGGCTCCTCGTATTCCTGTCCGCCGTGGGCGTCGGCATAGGCCTCCTGAAATTCCTCCAGAGAGATCATCGGGTGCCTGGTGCGGGTGTGATACCATTTGCGGATGAAGTCCGTTTTCTGATTGCTTTTCCGAAAGTCGAAGTCCTCGAAACAGGGGTATTCCCGTGCCACTTGGATAATCTCGTCCATCCGATGCTTTTTCATCACATTGGGCACGATGTGGCGCAGATAGATGTCGATCTGCCATTCCGGCACATACCCTAATTCCGAGTGGCAACCTTTGGATAATTCGCCGGCGGAGACCAAGATGCCTTCGTCCGTCAGCTCTTGAATCCAGTAGTCCAGGCAGTGGGCAAACCGCCACGCCGGGTCGTAGCCGGAGTAAATTTCCATATACTCGCGAAGCCCATATATGGCCAAACCATAAAGGCGGTGGCGTCTATGATGAGCAGCCGGAACAGATCGCTCTCCACAAACTCACAGGCGGCCCGGTTACGGAGCAGCACCTGCGGATTCCGTGGGATAGCGTTCAACTCCGCCCCACAGCGGGACAGGATGCTTTTCGGGATGAAGTAGTAGAACGGGATGTACTCTGCGTTTCGGAACGGCGTAGGCGGGCCGTCCTTCCTGGTCAGCATAATTGGCATTTTTATTATCTCCTTTCCAGAGGGCCAGCGCCCTCTATTTTTTAACGGCATAAGCAAGCGTCGATTGTTCCTGTTTTTCAAAAATAATTTTAGCATAGTTGCTGTCCAATAAATATCCCACTTTAAGATAGAGGTCCAAAATATTTGCGGGCAGTGCGGGATACACATTATACTGCCTTTTGAATGCCTTGCTGTTTGTGATGCGCAGACTGGCTGATGGCCCCTTTTTATCCCACTCAATTTCCTATACTCGTTTTGCAAGGATAAAGAGACATGGGAGGTACAGAGATGCAGTTTTTTAAGCTGGCAGGGGCATTCGCAGCCGGGAGCGGCGGCCAGGGCAGAAAGCGGACGGCGGACGAAAATGTGGATTTACTGGCCGCCAAGAGCGAGGCCTTCAACAAAGGGCTTCGGGGCCGGGCTTTTTTCTATGTGGTCAACGCCTCCGGCGGCACTTTTACGGCAATGGCCGTGCAGAAGGACCCTCGCATGAATATAAATCCTCAGTTTCCTGCGTATACGGAGGCATTGGGCGTAAAGCTGACGGATATCCATGCGGAGGAGATTTCTCTCCATGCTGCTTGTAATTTGCTGCACCGAGCCAGCCAAAGTGATTATATTGAAGATGATGACGATGTTTTGGAGGCGCTGGATCTGGACTACATGATAAATCGGCGCTTCAGTGACTTCTGCTTCCGGGAGGATCTCATGGACGAGGCTTGCAGGGACGAGATCTACGCCAAAGCCGGACGGCTCTTTACGAAGGATTGCCTTCTCCCGGAGCTGGACCGCATTTACGCCGGAGGTTCTTTCGGAAAAATCGTTGGTCATCCCGTCCACTACTTGATACAGACTGATTACGCAGGCATCCGCCGGGAGATGATCCAGGCCTTGCTGCCATCGCTCTACGCCAATGGGCGGCTGCAAAACAGGCGGTACAGCTCTGTCCGCTTTCGCGGAGAGGCGTTGCATGGGGAGTTCTCGGCTTACGACCAGTTTTATAAAAGCAACGCCGGTGGCACAGTGATCGTCCAATACAGCGCCGACTACGGCGACATAGGCGACGAGGATACGGCTGACGGGATCCGTGATACCATTGAAAAGCTATGCAGCTACATCAAAAAATACCGTCATCAGGTGCTGACCATCCTTTGCCTGCCCCGGGAATGCACGAAGCTGAAAGAGCTTTTTTACGAAGATCTCGGCACGGTCAGTTTTGTGGAGCTGAAGGAAGAATTTCTCGAGGGTGAACAAGCCGGAGATTACTTGAAGCTGTTGGCCCGGGACAATCATGTCCGCACAGATAAAAAGCTGTTTGCTAAGCTGGAGGGAAACCGGGGGTATCTGGCGCCGGAACTGAGGACAATCTTCGATGGTTGGTATAACAACAAGCTGAAAACCACCGTGTATCCCCAGTACAAAGAGATTACCACTGTAAAAACCGAGGTGGAGAAAGCCAAACCGAAGGGCGACGCCTACAAGGAGCTGATGGAAATGATTGGCCTGACCGAGGCTAAGAATGTCATTTTGCAGGCGCTGAACTACCACAAGGCGCAGAAGCTCTTTGCGGACAAGGGCATGAAAGTCGATCGCCCTGCCATGCACATGGTGTTCACCGGCAATCCCGGCACGGCCAAAACCACCGTGGCCCGGCTCTTTGCCCGGATCATGCGGGAAAACGGGCTGCTGTCCCGGGGACATTTGGTGGAAGTGGGGCGGGGCGACCTGGTGGGCAAATATGTAGGCTGGACAGCGCAGACCGTGCAGAAAAGGTTCGAGCAGGCGGAGGGCGGTGTGCTGTTTATCGACGAAGCCTACTCTCTGGTGGATGGCCGCAGTGGCTCTTATGGGGATGAGGCCATCAACACCATCGTGCAGGAGATGGAGAATTACCGGGACGACATGGTGGTGATCTTCGCCGGGTACCCGGATAGGATGGAGGAATTTTTGCAGAAGAATCCCGGCCTGCGCTCTCGCATTGCCTATTATGTACCCTTTGCGGATTACAGCGTGGAGGAGCTATGCAGCATTGCGGCGCTGACCGCCCGAAAGAAGGGCTTGCACCTGGATGATCAGGCACAGGAAAAACTGGCCTCTGTTTTTGAGACGGCACGGAGACAGGGGGATTTCGGCAATGGCCGCTATGTTCGCAATATCCTCGAAAAAGCCAAAATGGCGCAGGCCACCCGGCTGCTGACTCAGGACTATGAAAGTCTCACGCAAAAGGAGATCACGACCCTGTGTGCCGAGGATATTGAAATGCCGGAGATTGCAGCCCCAGCAAGGCCGAGGATAGGCTTTTCGGCGTGACTTCCCATGTCCTGTTTTCTGCGCTGATTCTTGATGCGCAAATGCGCTTGCAGGATAGAAGCGATAAGGCAGATCATACCCGGTGGAGCATTTTTGCCTCACCGGGTATTTTACACTATGGTTAGACTGACCAGCTATGGAACCAAAAACAATTTGGATAACGATTCCGGATTGGTCGGCCAAGTAAAAGCATATATGGAGGGAGTCTTCGATATGAAAAAATGGTTTAGACCGGTTAGAGTGGTTAAAAAGTATATTGACATTGTGGTGAATATGGATGATTACAAGGATTACAAGACGGATACTTCTGTTGCCGTTAACCCATATTCCCCCATGAAAGTTTCTCGGCCTTCTGCGATAAAGGACTGGAAAATTTCGGATGAAGCGTTGTCTTTGTATATTGATTTTTTGAACTGTGTACTGCATATTATCTGGTCTCATGGGTTGAAAATTACGAAACAGTATTGGGCAAAGAAAACTTACGCATACAACATTGAAGTAAAGCATTACGGATATATTCATGATGAAAAAGTTAAGTACATCATACTATTTAGAGTAAATAATCATATCAATCCAACACTGAATAGGGGCCCTAAATTCAATGGCGGCAGAGAAATGACTATGCCCGTATTGCAGGATATTCGTGTTGGAAAATTTGAATCAAGCATTTATCCTGATGCAATGTTTTATATAAATAAAATTTGTAAGGGAATCAAGGAGAATGACGAGTTTACAGAAGGCATGCTGGCGACTTTGAACGCATAAGGGCAATCATACCCGGTGGGGCATTTTCGCCTCACCGGGTATTTTACACTATGGTTAGACTGACACCATAGGAGGCACTTATGAACGACAAGGCCATTCGGAATATTCTGATCGCGTACCTGAAGGCATCCAATCACGAGATCCGCATTTATCAGGAAAAGAGCATAGGCACTTCGATCTGTGATGTAATGGCGGTAACGGACAGGCTGACCGGCTATGAGATCAAAAGCGACTTGGACAACTATTTCAGATTGGCCGGCCAAATAAAAGCATATGACCGGTTCTTTGACGAAAACTGTTTGGTGGTCAGCAAAAGCCACTGTCAGTCTGCGCAGTATCATGTGCCGAACCACTGGGGCATCCTGTGTATCGAAAATGACAATATCACTTTGTTTCGGAAAGCGCTCGGCAACCAGCAGGTGTCCCGGAGAAACCAGCTTACCATACTGTGGAAGCTGGAGCTCAAGAATCTTCTGGTTCGGAATAATATGCCCCTTTATGCGCAAAGGGATCGTAAGTACATATCAGAGCAGTTGGCTTCGACAGTGGAGCCCGGCCTTTTAGGGCGGCAAATTACCCGGGAACTGTTGCAAAGAGATTATTCCGTTTATGACGCGCAGGATCATACGCTCTATTACAATGACGGTGAAAGGTTTCCGGCGGAGGAAATTGTGGATATGCTGTCGGAAAAGAATCTGGAGCAGATGACGTTGGATAAGTGGATTGAGCTCTATCGGCAAGCGGCCGCCGTGCATGAGCACAAGGAACAGCTATACCGAGCGCCAACGGTCGGCAGAACACCGCATGCGATCCCCTACACAGATATTGAGGTTTCCTTGGGCGTTCCCTGGGTCGGCAAACAGATTATTGCGGATTTCATTGCTCATATTCTGGAGAGTGAAACGGATTTTTCCAGATTTTTGGGATACGAAGAGGTAACCGGAAGCTGGTGCATCTACAATAAGGACTATCTGGCTTCCTTAAACAGCAAAAATGCGATGTTCAAGTACGGACTTGAACGATACAATGCACTGCGCATCATGGAAAATACACTGAACCTGCGGGAGATCAAGCTGCTTGATAACGGAACGGAGTACAACGAGCGGGATACCCTGGCTGCCCTGGAAAAGCAGCGCCTGATTAATGAAGAATTCAAGCGGTGGATCTGGCTTGACGAGGACCGCCGTTGGCTGGTGGAAGAAGCCTATAACAACATATTTACCGGCTATGAAGC
>VOFB01004585.1_pt1 | contig 53291 bp, 77 predicted proteins | sample 5384141 | NCBI WGS metagenome assembly VOFB01 (sample SAMN12384721, study PRJNA508395) | human gut metagenome | isolation source: healthy gut A | host: Homo sapiens
AGAATGCACCAGTTGTATGAGCTTTTATGAAATTACGAAGCTTGATTGCTTCATTTGGACTAAGTACAGTCAGGATGATATATTTGTCATCGCCTGTGAAGGCACCCTGTGCGAGTACGATTGTTGCACCTCGTTTCAGGTCATTTTTGATAAATTCACAGATTGGTTCCGGCTCGCTGCATACCACGTGGAAATACTTCGAGCGGTTCAGACTTTCAATCAGACTGTCGATCAGTGTTGAACGCATCGTAAGACCGAGCAGTGAATAAAGACCCGTCTTAATATCAAATACGAAGAAACCGGCGATTGTGAATAAGATATGAAGCAAAGCAAGCCTTTTCCGATGTCAACGCTGGTGTATTTCTTCAATATCATGGCAATAACATCCGTGCCCCCGCCGGATGCTCCGATATTGAACAAGAATGGCCGAACCGATGGCAGGAAGTACAATCGCGAAGATCAATTCCAAAGAATGGTTCGTTGGTAAGCGGTGGCTCATTGGATAGATACGTTCCAGTCCGGACAGCGTGACAGAAAGTAGGATACTACTGTATGCAGTCTGTGCAGCAAATTTTTCCCGAGAACGAAAAGCCCTATGATCAGAAGGAGCATATTCGCAATGAAGGAAAAATCACTGGCCGAAAGAGGAGTGAACTTGGCAACGAGTACCGCAAAAACCGGTGATACCGCCAAACGTGAAGTTGTTGGCGAACTTGAAAAAAGTAGATACCCACTGCCATGATCAGTGTACTGCCAGTGAGTAGTGCAAAGTTTTTAAATGTTCTTTCATTTGAAAAAATTCCCCAGTTTTCCTTTTTGTAATTATTTGGATATGAAAGAAATCTTTCATATCCTCAATGATTGTAACGCTCGTGTCTGGAAAAGTCAACGGATTGGTGGTATATTATTAGAGACAAAATATTCAGAAAAATGACCGGGAGGATAAGAAAAAATGAAACTTTTTGGCAGAAGGCAGAAGTACAGAAATTTGAACACGCAAAAGATTTCGCAGAAGAATATAATATAGGTAAGAATGATTTTATTCTTGCAAGTAAAAGTACATATGAGACATATTTTGCACCACTTGGGCTGGAAGCACATGTGGAATTTAAAAAGTAAATATGGAAAAGGCGAGCCTACAGATGTGATGATCGATGCATTGCTGGCAGATTTCCGTAAGACGGATTGTGACAGAATTATTGCAATCGGAGGAGGAGCTGTTATCGATATGGCGAAGATCCTGGTGCTTGCAGGAAATTACACCGCCGAAGAGATCTTTGGCAGGAAGGTACCGCTTAAAAGAGAGAAGACTCTGATCGCAGTGCCGACGACTTGTGGTGCCGGTTCGGAAGTTTCTAATGTATCAATTGCAGAGTTTACGAAGTTACATACAAAGATGGGACTTGCTGTCGATGAGATCTATGCAGATCGTGCAGTGCTGATTCCGGAGCTTCTGACCGGTCTTCCGTATTCATTTTTTGCGACAAGTGCGATTGATGCGTTCATTCATGCGATTGAATCCTATGTATCGCCGAAAGCAACTTTATATACACAGATGTTCAGTATGAAGGCAATGGAGATGATCATTGAAGGATTCCAGAAGATTGCTGAACATGGGGAAGAATACAGAATGAATCTGCTGGATGATTTCCTGACAGCAAGCAATCTTGCCGGTATTGCATTCGGCAATGCAGGAACAGGAGCGGTGCACGCCATGTCTTATCCTCTGAGTGGCGTGTATCATGTCACACATGGAGAAGCGAACTATCAGTTCCTGACAGCTGTATTCGCAAAATATCAGGAATTAGATCCAAATGGCAGAATAAAGAAATTAAATAATTTCTTAAGCAATATTTTAAAGTGCAAATCAGATGAAGTATATACCAAGATTGAGAAACTTCTGGATCAGATCATTGCAAGAAAACCGTTACATGAATATGGAATGAAGGAAGAAGAAATCGAGAGCTTTGCGAAGACAGTTGACACAGCAGAGACTGAAAAGCTGAAACTGACCTGGCAGCAGATGGCAGAGATGTTTTTGCTTATATCTTCTATGATAGAAATAATGTATATTTACCCATTACGGATGTATACGCAAGAGAAATACTTGATTCGAGAGGAAATCCGACGATAGAAGTGGAAGTACTTGCCGGAGATGAAGTCTGCGGAAGAGCAAGTGTTCCGTCCGGTGCATCGACCGGAAAATATGAAGCAGTTGAATTACGGGATAAAGAAGAACGATATGGAGGACTGGGTGTGCAGCAGGCGGCAGATCATGTCAATGCAAGGATTGCGCCGGAAGTGATCGGCATGAATGTACTGGACCAGGTAGCGATCGATCAGGCGATGATCAGGCTTGACGGAACAAAGAACAAATCCAATCTTGGTGCCAATGCCATGCTTGGAGTCTCGCTGGCGGCTGCAAGAGCGGCGGCCGGGGCGTTGGGACTTCCGCTGTATTCGTATCTTGGCGGCACAAATGTGAAAAAACTTCCGGTTCCAATGATGAATATTCTGAATGGGGGAAAACATGCAGATAATACAGTAGACCTTCAGGAATTTATGATTATGCCGGTAGGGGCAAAGATTTTAAGACCGGACTTCAGATGTGTGCGGAAGTATATCATGAGCTGAAGAGAGTTTTGAAAAACGCTGGAATACAGTACTGCAGTAGGAGACGAAGGAGGATTTGCACCGGATCTTCACAATGCAGATGAGGTCCTGCGTCTGATGGTAAAAGCGGTGGAAAAGGCCGGATACCGGCCAGGGAGAAGAGGTAGCTATCGCATTGGACGTAGCAGCATCCGAGTTATATGATAAGAATTTTAAAGAAATATGTATTCGACGGTGAGGCAAAGAAAAAAGGATATAAGATCGTCCGTTCGGCAGAAGAACTGATTGATTATTACGAAGATATCATAGAAAAATATCCGATTGTATCCATTGAAGATCCATTGGATGAAGATGACTGGGAAGGCTGGAAGACGCTGACGGACAGGCTCGGAGAGCGGGTGCAGCTGGTAGGAGACGATTTGTTTGTGACGAATACCAGAAGACTTGCCAAAGGGATCAGAAGAAAAGCGGCGAATGCGATACTGATCAAAGTGAATCAGATCGGGACACTGACGGAGAGCTTTGAAGCAGTAAAGATGGCGCAGAATGCCGGATATAAGACGGTAATCTCACACCGTTCGGGCGAGACTGCCGATTCGTTCATTGCAGATATTGCAGTGGCGGCAGATGCAGGCAGATAAAAAACAGGAGCCCCATGCCGGTCGGAACGGGTGGAAAAGTATAATCAATTATTGCGGATAGAGGAAAGACTGGGGGATGTGGCTGTATATCAGAACCCATTCGAAGAAAAAAAATAGAAAATGTACAGATATAATGCTGTCTGACACAAGATTTCGAAAGAGATTAGCTTGCCTTATCGTCCATCCTGTGATAGAATATATGTGGTTTATCCGCAGGAGGTGTGAATAGTGGACATTTTGAAGATTGTATTAATGATAATATTTGCAATAGACTGTATCGCATTGACAGTTATCGTACTGATGCAGGAAGGTAAGTCTGCAGGACTTGGAGCTATCAGCGGAATTGCTGATACTTATTGGGGTCAGAACAAAGGTCGTTCAATGGAAGGTGCACTGGTGAAGTCGACAAAATTCCTTGCGATTCTGTTTATTGTACTGGCAGCAGTGTTGAATTTAAAAGTATTTGCATAGGATAGAGCATATTTTTAGAAGATGAAAGGGACACTCCTGTATGGGAGTGTCCCTTTTGGAACACAGAATATGCAGGGGAGCATAGAGATATGAGTAAGAAATTTGATAAAAGAAAAAAGTTGTCTATGATCTGATCTGTGATGATTTATATACACCGATGAAATTCAAGGAACTGGCAATGCTTCTTCGCGTGGCAAAAGAAGACAGAGATGAGTTAAGACAGATCCTGGAAGCGTTGGAGCAGGAAGGAAAGATATATCTTTCCAAGAGAGGAAAATACTGCAAGGGACATGCAAAGCGTCTGACCGGTGTGTTCGGGCAAGTCTTAAGGGATTTGGCTTTGTAGTGCTGGACGAAGGAGATTCAGAGGATGTATTCATCGGTGCGGATGATACCTGTGGTGCATTTGACGGAGATCATGTTGAGATCGTACTTACAAAAGAACCGGAAGGAAGAAGCCGTGAAGGAAAGATCGTGAAGATCCTGGGAGCGGGGGCTTTCAAAAAAGTAGTCGGACTTTACCGCATGAAGCCGGGAAAGAAGTTTGGATTCGTGATTCCGGATAACCAGAGACTGGATCAGGACATATTTGTACCGATCGAAAAATCAAGAGGGGCAGTGGATGGACACAAAGTTGTAGTGGAGCTGACCTCTTATGGAGAGAATGGAAAGAAACCGGAAGGAAAGATCGTGGAGATCATCGGTCATCTGAATGATCCGGGAACAGATATCATGTCGATCGTAAAAAGGGTATGACCTCCCGGTAGAATTTCCAGATAAAGTATTAAGACAGGCAGAGCGTGTTGCAAAACCGGTCAGCGAAGCTGACATGAATGGAAGAAAGGATCTGCGTGACTGGCAGATGGTCACGATTGACGGAGAAGATGCAAAGGATCTGGATGATGCGGTATCCCTTGTAAAAGAGGGAGAAAATTATATTCTGGGCGTGCATATTGCAGATGTGACGAATTATGTGCAGGAGAACAGTGCACTTGATAGAGAGGCACTGGAAAGGGGGACAAGTGTATATCTGGTAGACCGTGTGATCCCGATGCTTCCACATACACTTTCGAATGGAATGTGTTCACTCAATGCAGGAGAGGACAGACTTGCACTCAGCTGCATCATGACAGTGGATCCGTCAGGTGATGTGATCGCACATGAGATCGCTGAGACAGTAATTCATGTGGATCGCAGAATGTCCTATACCAGCGTAAAGAAGATTCTGACGGATCATGATGAAGCGGAGATCTTAGAATACAAAGAACTGGTTCCGATGTTCGAACGGATGCAGGAGCTTTCGGGTATTTAAGAGCCCGAAGGAAGAAACGCGGTTCCATTGATTTTGATTTCCCAGAGACGAAGATGATCCTGGATGAGAATGGAAAGCCGATCGATATTAAACCATATGACAGAAATGTTGCAACGAAGATCATCGAGGATTTCATGCTTTTGGCAAATGAGACGGTTGCAGAAGATTACTACTGGCAGGAGCTTCCATTTGTATACCGTACCCACGAAGCGCCGGATGAAGAAAAAATCCGTACACTGGCAACATTTATCAATAATTTTGGGTATTCAATGCATATTGGAGTTAATGAAATCAGACCAAAAGAAATACAAAAGTTGCTAACGAAAGTGGAAGATACACCAGAAGAGGCAATGATCAGCCGTCTGGCACTTCGTTCGATGAAACAGGCGAAGTATACGGCAGAGAATGACGGACATTTTGGACTGGCGGCGAATTATTATACGCATTTTACTTCTCCGATCCGAAGATATCCGGATCTTCAGATCCATCGGATCATTAAGGATAACCTGCGGGGAAGAATGAATGAAAGTAAGATTGAACACTACCAGTCGATCCTTCCGGAAGTTGCAAAGCGTTCCAGTGAGATGGAACGTCGCGCGGATGAGGCAGAACGAGAGACAATCAAACTTAAGAAGGTGGAATACATGCAGGCACATATCGGAGAGGAATTCGACGGTGTGATCTCTGGAATTACTAAATGGGGTATGTATGTAGAGCTTCCGAATACGATAGAAGGTCTGGTCCATGTAACAAACATGACCGATGATCATTATGAATACAATGAAGAACGTTATGAGATGATAGGAATGCATACACGGAAAGTGTACAAACTGGGAGAAGCCTTAAGAGTACAGGTGTTGGATGCAGATCGTCTGATGCGTACGATTGATTTTAAGATTGTGAATCAGGGAGGTGCCGGAGATGGCGAAGAGTAATGACAAGATGATTGCTAATAACAAAAAGGCATATCATGATTATTTTATCCTGGATAAGATCGAGACAGGAATTGCTCTGCACGGAACAGAAGTAAAGTCACTCCGTATGGGAAAATGCAGTATCAAAGAATCCTTTATCCGTATTGAAAATGGAGAAGTTTTTATCTACGGTATGCATATCAGTCCATATGAAAAGGGAAATATCTTTAATAAAGACCCACTCAGAGTCAGAAAATTACTCCTTCATAAATCAGAGATCAATAAACTGATCGGTAAAACGAAGGAAAAGGGAATGGCAATCGTTCCATTGAAAGTATATTTCAAAGGCAGCCTTGTAAAGGTGGAGATTGGTCTGGCAAAAGGTAAGAAATTATATGATAAACGTCAGGATATCGCCAAAAGGATCAGAGACGTGAAGCAGAACGTGATTTCAAGATGAAACTCAGATAGGAGAAAAGAATGGTACCTACAAAGAAAGAAGAATTAAGAAATCTGGTTACCCAGACGACATTAGAGACCTACGAGGAGCTGACACCACATCTGGTACAGCTTATTAATGAAACGAACAGAAATCCGGAACTGACGGAAGCTCAGAAGCAGGATGAGATCTCATTACATATGATGGGATTTGTAAAATCCTGCACCAATGAAATTATTATAGAAGTACTTGGAGAAATTCTTGGTCTGGAATAATGTAGAAAAAATATAAGAAAAATAAGATCCTGTTGTGATAATTAAACGAAATTGTGTGTGACGTCAGAAAAATGTCAGAAATTTCCTTGACAAAAAAGTTCACAGCGTTAAACTACGGGACATAAAAGCAAGGGCGCTTCGAAAGAATCATTTCGAGGCGCTTTTTCTTTATATAAAAGGATAGCACAAGGGTGTGTACATTTTCGTGAGTCGACCACGGAAGTGCACACTCTTTTTCGTTATCGGACATCTGAAGGATGAAGGAGGAGACATTATGACGAAAGAAGTATTATCGGCGATACAGGATGCCGTAGGCACACAGGTATTTGGAATCTGGTTCTTGATCGGTGCAGCATTTGTATTCTTTATGCAGGCTGGTTTTGCAATGGTTGAGACAGGATTCACCAGAGCAAAGAATGCCGGTAATATTATTATGAAGAACCTGATGGACTTTTGTATAGGAACTTGTGTATTTATCCCATTGGGATTTGGAATTTTTGCTTGGTGAAGATGCACTCGGAGGATTTATCGGACCTCCGACACTGGGAATTTTTACAGACTATGCAAATTTTGACTGGTCAAATTTCGTATTTAACCTTGTGTTCTGTGCAACAACCGCAACGATCGTATCCGGAGCTATGGCAGAGAGAACAAAATTCTTATCTTATTGTATTTATTCCGCAGTGATCTCCGCTGTTGTATATCCGATCGAGGCACACTGGATCTGGGGCGGTGGATGGCTTGCAAGTTTAGGATTCCATGATTTTGCAGGTTCCTGTGCAATCCACATGGTTGGTGGAACAACAGCATTTATCGGAGCCGCACTGGAAGGAGCCAGAATTGGTAAATTTACCAGAGATAAAGATGGAAAAGTAACAAAAGGTACATGCATTCCCTGGACACAACATTGTAATCGGTGCACTTGGATGTTTCATCCTCTGGTTTGGATGGTATGGATTCAACGGAGCTGCAGCTACGACAGGTCCACAGCTTGCATCGATCTTTATGGCAACAACAATTGCACCGGCAATCGCAACTGTTGTATGTATGATCTTTACATGGGTTAATTATGGAAAACCAGATGTGTCCATGTGTCTGAATGCATCCCTCGCAGGTTTGGTAGCAATCACAGCTCCTTGTGATGTAGTAGATGCAACAGGTTCTATTATTATCGGAGTCGTTGCAGGACTTCTGGTTGTATTCGGTGTATGGTTCTGTGACAATGTGGTACATATAGATGACCCGGTCGGAGCAGTCGCAGTTCATTGCTTAAATGGTATCTGGGGAACGATCGCAGTCGGTCTCTTTGCAACAAAAACAGCACCAGAGTGCACATTGAAAGGTCTGTTCTACGGCGGCGGATTCCACCAGCTTGGTTTACAGCTGCTTGGTGTAGTAACCGTAATGGCATGGACGATCATAACCATGACGATCGTATTTAAGATTATCGATAAGACGGTAGGTCTTCGAGTAACAGAAGAAGAAGAGATTGTAGGTCTGGATGTGAAAGAACATGGTCTGGCATCTGCATATGCAGGTTTCAGTCTGATGGATATCACAGAAGGAAGCATGGTATCAATGAGAATACAGAGCTTGGAGAAAATGATTATGATGAAGCTTCAAAGTACACAGAGAGCTGCATCTGTCAAAGTTAACTGCTCCTGTAGATCCTGAGACTGGAATACATAAAGTTGTTATCATTGCCAAACTTTCAAGATATGAAAAACTGAAAACTGCACTCAATGATCTTGGAGTAACAGGTATGACGGTAACACAGGTTATGGGTTGTGGAATCCAGAAAGGTGCCGGAGAGAAATATCGTGGAGTTGAGATGGATGTAACGGTACTTCCGAAGGTAAAACTGGAAGTCATCGTTGGAAGTATTCCGGTGGAAAAAGTCATTGAGACAGCGAAGAAGACTCTGTACACCGGTCATGTCGGAGACGGAAAGATATTCGTTTACAATGTACAGAAGGTTGTCAAGGTTCGTACCGGCGAAGAAGATTATGATGCATTGAAAGATGTAGAGTAATAGTGCATAATCGAATTGTTAGAATATTGTGTAAAATAACGAAAAAATATAGATATTTAAAAAAGTTATAGATATGTTATGGTGTATATAGAATTTTTATTAAACGTTTAATGTACGGATTTTATTGAGACACAAGCAGATTAATCGACAGAATAAAAATATTCTGTCGATTTTTTTTAGAAATTTTATTAAACGTTTAATATCATTGCAGGAGGTGAAAGAAAGTAGTAAGGAAAACATGAAAAAAGAAAGGAAAGTGAATAATGTCTAGAGGGAAAAATTGAAAAGAAAAGTGACATCGCTTGCGTTGACAACGGCGATGGCGGTTTCAATGCTTGGTGTTTACCGGAGTCGACGGTCGAAGCAGCTGCATCAGACGATGACTCGATTTCCAATGGAAGTCTTACTGCTGCAATTGGCGATCTGGGTGAAATATCAAGATTGACAATTGACAATAACCGCAAAAACAGTAGTGGAAAAGATGTGAATTTTGTGCTTCCGAATGATACCAATCAGCAGAATAACGAAGCACATCAGTGGATGGGAGAGATGATCTTTTTCCTACCGAAGCAGCAGAGACGGAAACTTCCCGGAAGATAACAGTGGATTTCAGGAAGTAGATACGAATAAGACACTGGCTGCAGGTGGTTCAACAACTTACAGCAATGCATCAGCAAACTTAAAGAACAACCCATATATTGAAAAGAAAGTAAGCAAAGATAAGGTTGAGGTCACCTTCAAAGGACAGGATGAAGATTCGACAGACAGCCGTACGATGAAAGGCTTTAATGCAAAGTCTGTATACGATATGGATACAGATGACGGATCCCTGCTTTGGTCGATCACACTGGAAAATACGAGTGGAAATTATCTGGAATTCGGGGATGTAGGACTTCCGATGCCTTGGAATAATAAGTACGCAAGTATTGATGATACTTACAACAACCGTACAACTGTGCATACATTTGCGGGAGCAGACAGTGGTTATGCATATGCGATCAGATGCAGCGGTGAAGGAAACTATGTAATGTTCACACCTGTTACGGACACCGGTGCAAGAATTGAATATATTGATAACTGGACCGGTAATATTAACGGGGTAAAAGGAACACGTTCGGAAGTACTTATCAGAATTGGACAAGTGATACCGGTGGATGGTTCCCAGGACTTCAGGTGTATTACATTCATTCCAAAGATATTCAGAAAACGGGACGTGGTTATTACACAGATGCTACAAGTCTTGTACTGAAACCAGGTGAGAAGAAGACATACCAGTTCAAATTCTCAGCAGTAAGAGCCGGTGATAATACACCACAGAACAGCGCAGAGGATGCAAAATAATGCGTCTGATTCGGTAGAAGAACGTGAGAATAATATGCGTTCCATTCTTTATAAAGAAGGAATGATCGACGCTGTTGCGACTCCGGGATTCCAGACTGCAATCAATATGCCGACCAAGTTGGATCTGCATTATGATGACAGTAAGATCTCAGATGTATCGGTTGATATACAGTGCGTGCATGAAAATGATCTATGGGATGAAGAACATATTCCGGATCAGCAGAGTGGGATGGTCAATAATTCCAAATCCATAGAACATTCGGATAGTGATTCAGCAAAACTGGTTAATACGAAGACGGTAGATGGGGAAAAACATCATATTTATGAATTGAATTTCGGATGTATCGGTAACAATAGTGTACGTGTAAAATTACAAACTGAATGGTGAAGATAAATTTACACAGTATGAATTCAATGTTCTGGATAAACTTGACAGTACGATTGAGACGCATTCGGACTTCGTGGCAAAATCAGACTCAGGACAATGATACATCAAGTCCGACTTATGGAATTTACAGTGACTGGTATTTTGCAAGTGGAAAAGATTCTACACAGCAGTCTCATTGGGGAGATGACTGGAGCCACGATAATATTAACTTCATGGCAATGAAGAACTATCTGGATCCAAATGCTTCCGAGGTAGAGTCCATCGAGAAGTATCTGATTGATTTTATGTGGAATAATTACATGAAGAATTCGCATGAAACATATGCAGTAGCGAATTATCTGAGTGGATCGGGAATTTATGGTGGAAGTGCCAATCCGTATTCCAGAACTTATTCGGAAGTTATGGAAGCAACCGGATTCTTTAATATGTACCGCATAGAAAAAGCATATCCTGATCTGATTGATTACAGAGAAAGTGCAGAATGGTATCTGGAAAAAGCATATGGAATATACAGTAACCGCGTAAGTGCATATCCAATCGGATTTTACGGGGAACAGCAGATTCGGATATGATCGAAGCACTTTATGCAGAAGGCATGACAGAAGAAGGAGACAATCTGAAACAGCTGTTTGCAAAATCTAAAGGAACAAGTATGGCAACGGCCGCTTATCCATACGGATCAGAATTCGAGTATGATAATACCGGTGAAGAGGGTGCTTATTCTGCTGCAAAAGCATTGAGAACCTATTATCCGGATAATAGTAACACAAAGGCCGCGCTTAAAAATATGCAGTCCGCAGAGTGGAAAACACGTGCGATGAGAGGACTTCAGCCAACCTGGTATCAGTATGCCGATCCTGTCTTCCGTGGAGGAGAGACCTGGTGGAATTTCCAGTATACAGCATCTCTTGCCGGATATATCATGGACGACTGGTTGAGATATGAAGATACAGATGCAGACACAGATTCAGCGCATGGGCAGAGAGAATGAACTATGCAGCGAAGTTATCTAACTTTAATGCTGTAAACATGGGGACAGATTTCTTCTAATTATATTGGAAATACAAGCTGGAGATATACCATGTCAAAAGGTGGATATGGTGCACAGAATGTAAATGACGGAGGAACACGTGTCCAGAATAATGGATGGAACGATTTCTCGGGAGAAAGTGATGAGGGACTTTATGGATCGCTTCTTAGCATCAGTGCAGATGTTGCAACAGATCCTGTATTCGGACTGACCGGTTATGGAAGTACAGTATCAAAATCCGGTGGAAAATATACGATTACCCCGCTGGATGGTGTTGGAAAACGTATCAATGTGATCGATGATAAGCTGTATGTGGAACTGGAACAGGATTCTTGCACGAAAGCAGTCATTGATAAAGATGGAACATATTTTGACCTTGCAGTAAAGAATCTGACGGGGACGAACATCTTTCGAAGATCAGTCTGAGTGGCGCAGGTCTTAAAAATGGCTATTACAGTATAAAAGTAAATGGTGAAGAAAAAGAGCAGTGCTATGTATCAGACAACCAGGGCGATGCATACGCAGTAATTCCGGCAGGTGAATCTGCCAAGATTACGATCGAGGCAATGAAAGGTGGAAAATCAGGCACCAAAGATCTATAAGATCAAAACGTCAGAAAATCCACAGGCACTGGTATCTTCCCGTATAGAAGCTCAGGCTTATGATGACGGCGCACCGGATGGCAAATTGACTTATAAATGGGAAACAGTAAAGAGCCGGAAGACGGAGAACTTACATTTGATGCCAAGAATAAGCCATATGCCAATATCACAGCAAGCAAAGACGGAATTTACAAAGTAAAACTGACCGTAAGTGACGGAGAACTGAGTACTGAAAAAGAAGTAGAGATTGAAATCGGACGTGCACCGGAAAAACTGCACCGGTTATTGAAAAGTGCAACAGCAACACAGCATCCGACAAATACAACTACGGCAGAACTGAGTGGAAAGGCTTCTACAGATAAGACCTATGGAAATAAAGTAGAATACAAGTGGTCAGTGGTAGATCAGCCGGAAGGCGGCAATGCAATTATCGCAAATGCTGAAAAAGCAGATGCAAAATTAAAAGCATATGTGCCGGGAACTTACATTACGTTTAACAGCAACGGATAAAAATCCACAGAGTACGATGCAGATGTGGAATCAACAAAAGATATTGTTCTCGAGATGAAAGAACCGGTTGATGGAATTGAAAGAGCAGGTACGGTACTTACGAAAGTGAAGACAGAGCCGGAACTTCCGGAGAAAATGGAAGTCATCTATGAAGACGGAACAATAAAAGACAGTGAGATTGTGTGGGATCAGGTGGATGAGGAATCCTATGCACATGCCGGAAACTTTACTGTAAATGGAACGGTAAAAGATACAGATCTGAAGGTAGAAGTTACGGTTATGGTAGTATCCGGAGAAGCACAGAACGTGGCATTGATCGCAACACCATCAGCAATTATCGATACACCGGAGGATCTGGGAGGAGTGGCAGGACTGAATGACGGATATGATCCGGCAAGTTCAAACGACAAATCACATGGTGTATGGCATAACTGGCTGGGAGATAATGGCGCCGATGCATGGGTGCAGTATGACTGGGAGTCAGAAGTGACGATATATCAGTCAGACGCATACTATTTTACAGATGGTAACTTTGTACCAAAATCAGTAAGTTATCAGTATAAAGATGCAAATGGCAACTGGCGTGATCTTCCAAACGTGTCAGGCTGTGGTACAGAACTGAACAAATATAATACAACAACATTTGCGCCGGTAACGACAACAGCTATCCGTATGAATATGAGTCCAAAGACACAAGGTTGTGGTGTGATTGAATGGAAAGTATATGGATATGCAGAGAATGTCATTGACAAAACACTTCTGAAAAAGACAATTGACAGTGCAAATGCGCTGGATCTTACAAAAATATGAACTGACAGAAGAAGACAAGGCTGCATTAACGGAAGCAATCCAGGAAGCAGTTACAGTGAATGACAATAAAGAAGCAACACAGGAAGAGGTTGATTTTGCGGCAGCAAAACTTGCAAGAATCATGTCATCACTTCCAACAGCAGACGGTAACCTGGCATATGGTGCAGCTGTATCAACAAGTTATGTATCCAGCTGGGAAAAAGTAAGTGCTGTCAATGATGGCAAGATACCGGAAAGCTCATATAATCCAAGTGGTATGGCAAGATATGGAACATGGGGTAATGCAAGTTCGAAAGAAACAGTTACCTATACATGGAACCAGGAGATGAAGCTGACAGGAGCAGATATCTATCTCTGGTATGACGGCGATACAGAAGGAGATTATACAAAGGGTGGAATTAAGATCCCTAAGAGCTATACTTATGAATATCTTGATTCCGAAGGAAACTGGAAAGAAGTTCGAATCCATCTTCTTATGGAATGGAAATGGACAAATTCAACAATACGACCTTTGATGAAATAACAACGAAATCTATCCGTGTGACGTTAAACAAGCAGGCAAATGATACGAACGGTGTAGGCGTTATGGAGTGGAAGGTATACGGAACTGCAAAATATGCGGATGAAAACGATAAGGCAGATCTGGAAAAGGCAGTGAAGGATGCAGAGACAGAAGAGGCAAACCTTTATACAGAAGACAGCTACAAAGCATTCGAAGCAGCTTTAAAAACAGCAAAATCTGTTCTTGAATCAGAAAAGGTAAGTTCGGAGAAGTCAAAGCAGCACTTGCAGCACTGGTAAAGGCACAGAATAATCTGGTGAAGAAAGCAGAAGACAAGAATATTGCTCCGAAGGCAGCAGTAGACGGAATCTGTAATTATACAACAGATCTTGGAGGTCTTGCACAGCTTAATAACAACATTGACCCGTCTTCATCAAGAGATTGGGATGGAAGTCAGGTAGACGCAGGCAAAGGAATGTGGCACAACTGGAATAACCGTTATGATGCAGATGGCAATGTAGTGAATGCATGGGTAAGTTATACATGGGATTCAGAAATGGTACTGGAAAGTACAGATGTATATTACGGTACAGACGGTGGCGGAATCCAGCCTCCGAAATCTGTGAAATTCGAATATCTGAACGAAGCAGGTGAATGGAAAGAAGTTCCGAATGCAGAAGGACTTGGTTGTGAAAAAGACAAATACAATACAACCAAACTGGGTAACATCAAGACAAAAGCAATCCGTATGGTAATGGAACCTGAATTCTTAAGTGATGCGGACCCTGCACATGGAATCGGAGTTCTTGAGTGGAAAGTAAACGGAACGAAAGCGGCAGATCTTACGGCCTTAAAAGCAGCTATCCAGGAAGCAGAAGGAAAGAACGAAAGTGATTACACCGCATCTTCATGGAAGACATTTGCAAAAAGCACTTGAAGAAGCAAAGGCAGCAGCTGCTGATAATACTGTTACGCAGGAGGCAGCAGATCTTGCAAGAACAAATCTTCTGAAAGCAGCAAATGCGTTAGTGAAAAAAAGGTGAAAAACCGGAATATGATAATATCGCACCGGAAGCGAAAGCAGATGGAATCTGCGATTACACCAACGATCTTGGCGGACTTGCAACATTAAATGATGGTTATGAACCAACAGAATCCCATGATACATCACATGGTGCATGGCATAACTGGAATAACAGATATGAAAATGGTGTTGCGAAGAATGCATGGGTAAGCTATACCTGGGATAAACCTGTTGAAATTAATAGTATGGATATCTATTATTTCTCAGATCACGGTGGAATCGTGGCACCAAAGAGTGCAAGCTTTGAGTATCTGAATGATGCAGGTGAATGGGTTGTGGCAGATGAAGCACAGGGACTTGCATGTGTGGAAGATGAATACAATACTGTAAAACTTGCAAACATTAAGACAAAAGCAATCCGTATGACTATGGAACCGGGTTTATGAACGACGGAGATCCTGCACACGGTGTCGGGTGATTGAATGGAAGGTCTATGGCAAATATGCAGAGGACAAGCCGGAAACAGTAGATAAGACAGCATTAGATGCAGTGATCAGGAAGCCGAGTCACGAGCAGAAAAAGATTATACAAGTGACAGTTGGGAGACATTTGCAAGAGTACTCGAATCTGCGAAGGCAGTTCAGAAAAATGAGTCTGCAACACAGGAAGAAGTAGATAATGCAACAGCACTTCTGACAGAGGCAATGGATAATCTGGAGCCGGTAAAGAAGAACCGGTAAAAGAAGCTGACAAAAAAGAACTGAAGAAAGCAATAGCCAATGCAGAGAAATATACGCGTGTAGACTATACAGAAGAGTCATGGAATGATTTCCAGACAGCACTTCAGGCAGCATATCTTGTAGATAATAATACGGCAGCAACACAGAAAGAAGTTGATGATGCACTTCAGGCACTTCAGACAGCAATAAAGAATCTTAAGAAAGTTCAGGAAGAAGTGAAGAAAGATGATATCAGAAAATACATTGAAAAAGCACAGAAACTGAACAAAGAAGATTATACAAAAGAAAGCTGGGATGCACTTCAGGAAGCGCTGAAAGAAGCAGTAGAAGCTGCAAATAAAGACGATGTAACACAGGCAGAGATTGATCAGAAGACAGAAGCTCTGAAACAGGCAATAGGTAATCTTAAAAAAAGCAGACGGAAAAGATACAGGAAAAGATAATAATAAGAATAACGATAATAAGGGTAATGGACAGAATGTCAGCAATAATAATGCAAACGGAAAGAATCCGAAAGGCGGCAATCATAAGAATGTTGGAAAGAACAACAAGAATAATAATGGAAATGCAGCCAAAACCGGAGACACCATGCCAGTAATCCCAATCGCATCTGCTGTAGCAGCATTTGCAGTGATCGCTGAGATTATCAGAAGACGTATCAAGAATCGTTAGTACAAAAAGCGGGAAGCATTTGTTTCCCGCTTTTTTGTTGCCATGCATTCGTAAGGAGCTGCCGGGGGCAGGTCCTGTAGATCGTAAAATTCATTGTCTTGTGAACCTTGACAAAATAACTCTTACGGGGGTATAATATGCTTTACCTAAAGAAAGACAGTCTGCAAACCAGAAAAGCATTACAATCAGGGCTTGTACTGGTTTCGACGGGGGTCTGGAAGTTCTGGAAGCCATCCGTAGCGGGACACTACGTTAAAAGTTCCATTTAAATTTAAACGCAGACAATACAGAATTAGCGTACGCAGCCTAATTAGGCCGCAGTCGGCCCCGGATCATCCGCTGTTCGGGTCACCGGCTTCAAACAGGCGGAGCACTTCGTTCCCAAAGCTTTGAGGGAATGGAAGAATTTATGAAGCTACTAAAGTGGGGAACCTGTCATTAGGTGACTGATGGAGGGAATGTTAATATAATGACTGTGATGGGAGATGCTCGAATGGATGGGCTTTCGGACGCGGGTTCAACTCCCGCCAGGTCCACTGATATCCTGAAATTTTTGAAAGAATCAAAGATTTCAGGATATTTTTTGCGCTTTTGGTGGAAAATCAACAGTGGAATTAAATGATAATAAATATCAATATCAAAAAAAGAATTGAAGCAGAAAAAACATATGGTACATTTATTGAGTTAGAAGAACAGAACTGAAAACAACACGGACTAACTATTGGTAGATGGAAGTAACTATAGATATAGAGGATAAAGAATGAAAAGAAAGATTGTAATAGCCATTTTATGTGCGGCGGTGTCAATGGGGAACCGTTGGATGTGGAAACAGTACGGCATCCGCCAAGAAAAACACAGACGCAGACAGATAAAAAAGAAGATTCCAAAAAGTGAAAATTCCGAAAAATCCAGTGAAGAAAAGCAAAGCCGCGATATATTTGCGATGGATACGTATATGACGGTAACAGCATATGGAGAGCATGCATCTGAAGCAGTAGATAAAGCTGAGACAGAGATCAAACGGCTGGATGAAATGTTGTCTACCGGAAATGAAAACAGTGAAGTGTACAAATTAAATCAAAACGGGGAAGCGGTTGTTTCGGATGACACGGCGTACTTGTATGAACGCTCTGAAAAATATATAAACAGACAAAAGGAGTATTTGACATATCTATCTACCCGGTCATGGATGCATGGGGATTTACAACGGAGAATTACCGGATTCCTGCGGAGGATGAACTGAGTGCGTTACTGAAGAATGTAGATGCATCGAAGATCCAATATGACAAAAAGACAAAAAATCACGTTGCCCAAGAATGTGAAAATTGATTTCGGAGGCATTGCGAAGGGATATACATCTTCAAGGATTATGCAGATTTATAAAAAGTGTGGTGTGACGAGCGGCCTGGTAAGTCTTGGAGGAAATGTACAGCTTCTTGGTGCAAAACCAGATGGAAGTGCATGGAAGGTTGCGGTAGAAAGTCCGGATGAAGACGGAAATTATCTTGGAATCCTGCAGGCAAAGGACAAGGCGGTTATTACATCGGGTGGATATGAGAGATACTTTGAAAAAACGGGAAGAAATATCACCATATTATTGATCCGGCTACCGGCTATCCGGCAGAGAACGGACTGACTTCGGTGACAATCGTAAGTGATGATGGAACACTTGCGGATGGATTATCTACTTCGCTTTTTATCATGGGAAAAGAGAAAGCAGAGAAATTCTGGAAGAAGTATAGCGATAAATTTGATGTGATCCTGCTTACGGATGACGATCAATTATATGTATCAGAAGGAATTGCGGATGATTTTCAATCGGATTATAAGGTAAACATAATGAAAAAGTAGAGGTGGAAGACATGGATAAAGAAAAAGTGATCAAAAAAATAAAACAGGGTGCACCGGCTACCTCGGCGATTGTAGTTGCAGCCTGTATCGGGGTGTCATTAAGCGGCTATCAGGCACCGGTTTATGAAGCTCAGGCGCAGACGAAAGAGACAAAGACAACGGATGCCGATGAAGCGAAGAAGACAGAAAGCAAGGCAAAAGGTTCTTTTGATCTGGCAGACGGAATCTATAAAGGAACAGGAACCGGTTATGCCGGCGAGGTGACTGTTGCGGTAACGATCAAAGATAAACAGATTACGGCAATCGATATCTTAAGTTCTTCGGACGATGCAGCATTCTTTAACCGTGCAAAAGCAGTGATAGACAGGATCATTGCAGGGCAGACTCTGGATGTGGATGTGGTGTCTGGCGCAACATTTAGCTCTAATGGTATTATCAGTGCAGTGAAGAATGCATTGACAGGAGAAAAAGACAGTGGAGAGACGGGAGAATCCCAGTCCGGAAATGCAGCGGCACAGGGAAGTACACTGTCACTGGCTGACGTACAGGAACCGGCAGCATATAAAGATGGAACCTATTATGGAACAGGAACCGGATTCGGAGGAACTTTGAAAGTTAAGGTTGTGATCAGCGGAGGAAAGATTGCGTCTGTTGAGGTTGTGGAGAATCATGATGACAGCAGTTATCTGAATCGTGCAAAAGCATTGATCGGCAATATTATTTCATCGCAGAGTACAAATGTAGATGTAATCTCCGGTGCGACTTACAGTTCGAATGGAATCAAGAGTGCGGTAAGAGACGCACTCCGTCAGGCTGCAGTAAGCGGAAATTCACAGTCTGTAAATACGAAGACGGAAGATACTTCTAAGACAGAAGACAATACGACTGTTAAAGGCACTTTCCATATAAAGAAGGTATTTATTACGGAACGGCAGAAGGATACAACGGAGAGATAGAAGTAGCGGTGGTTCTTCAGGATAAATCAATCAAGGCAGTGCTCGTAACAAAGAATCATGATGATGAAAAATTCTTTAACCGTGCAATGGATGTAGTAAAAATATTATGAAAAAACAGAGTACGGATGTGGACGTAGTATCCGGAGCAACTTACAGTTCAAATGGTCTTATAAATGCAGTGAAGAATGCATTAAAAGAAGCAGAAAAGGTAACAAACGGACAGACAACGGAACCAGATAAAGAAAAAGCTGATACTTCAGAACTCGAAAAAGTGATGAAAGAAGCAGAAGAACTGAAACAAGAGGATTATACGGAAGCAACCTATGCGGTTCTTAAGACCAGAATGGAAGATGCACAGAAGCTGCTTGATACAGATAAGACAGAGATCAGTCAGGAAGATGTAGACCAGGCTCTTGAGAATCTGAACCAGGCACTGGCACTGCTGGAGAAAAAAGACGATGGCGAAGATGATACTACAGTATATAAAAATGGTATCTATGAAGGACGTGCGCTGTGCAGACCAGATGAAGATGAAGATTTCACGGCCTATAATCTGACATTGAAAGTGACGGTGCGGGATGACAAGATCGTTGCTGTTACCGATGTAAAAGGGGACGGAGATTCATCAAATGACAGATATATCCTCCGCGCGGCAAACGGAACATCAAGTAAAAAAAAGGTGTGACAAGCCAGCTGATCGAGAAAGGTAATACAGAAGGAATTGATGCAGTATCGGGTGCAACCTGCACTTCAAAAGCAATCCTGGATGCGTGTGAGAACGCATTGCTTTTCTGCAAAAGACAGTAAAAAGAGACTGAGTTAAAGGAGAGAGAAGAATGAGAGAATTCTGGATGCGCCTGATGAGCCTTGTAGTGATCGTCGGGTTGATATTGGGATATAATTCCGTGCTGGAAGCCAGAGCAAAAGATGAGGAAATTGCAAAACTGAATGCCAAAATCGAAAATACGGAAAGTTTAGAAGATGAGGATTCAAAAAACGGTTCTTATAAAGACGGAACCTATACCGGAGAAGCGGATGGATTTGGCGGAACTGTTAAAGTGGAAGTAATAGTAAAAAAGCAGAAGATTAAGGAAATAAATATTGTCTCTGCTGACGGAGAAGATGGTTCTTATCTGACTATGGCGAAAGATATTATACCGAAGATTCTGGATGCGCAAAGTGCAGAAGTAGATACGATCAGTGGTGCGACTTTCAGTTCTACAGGAATTAAGAATGCGACAAAACAGGCATTAGAAAAGGCGGTAAAATAAATGAATGCAAAACAATTGAAAAAGATACATATATGGATAAGGGCAATCATCCAATTGCTGTATTTTATCTTTATTCCGTCGGTATACACGGCAGCATTTGCAGGTGTGAAATATATATTTACACAGATTGGCGCAGGCGAAAAGTGGCGCTGACATCATTTGTTACTGTACTTATTGTGGTGTGTATATATACTGCTGTTTTCGGAAGATTCTTTTGTGGATTCGCCTGTGCATTTGGAAGTCTTGGCGATGGAGTGAATGCATTATACAGACTGATCTGCAAAAAGATGAAAAAGAAACCGGTGCAGATTCCGGACCGGATTGCAGACAGACTTGTATATCTGAAATATGTGATTCTGGCAATCATCGTATTTATGTGTTATGGCGGTGTATACAATAAAGCGCAGGGAACAAGTCCGTGGGATGTATTTTCCATGATCCATGCAGGAAATTTTAAACTGAATGGATATCTCATAGGGCTGGTCATTCTGGTGCTTTGATTGTCGGAATGTGTCTGGAGGAAAGATTTTTCTGCAGAAATTTCTGCCCGATGGGAGCTGTATTCTCACTGGTTCCGGTGTTACCGACATTTGCACTTCACAGAGACCGGGAATCCTGCATTCCAAAGTGCAGTGCATGTTCCAGAAAATGTCCGGCGAATATCGGACTTCCGACGGACGGTTCCTGGAAAGTAGAAGGTGACTGTTTCCAGTGCCAGAAATGTATAGATACATGTCCGAAGAAGAATATTCACTGCGGAGTGAAAAAGATCAGAGGCAATGAAATATGGTTTACAATCTTAAGAGCTTTGATATTACTTGGATTATGTATCTGGCTTGGCGTATAAAATAACATAACATGCAGACGTGTGTGGAAAACGCACATGTCTGATTAGTAAAATTTTTTTGATTATAAGTTAGAAAATACTAACTTAATAATAAATATTTTCATTAAGGAGGCTTTTATGAAAAAGAAAGAAATGAAGACAAAAGTAATGGCAGTTGCGATGTCGGCAACCATGGCAGCCAGCATTTGTCCGGCGGTACCGGCGATGGCGGTAACGAAAGATCAGGTGGCAAAAGATGGAACATATACGAAGACTGCACATGTCACAAAGAACAGAGGATGATGATGAAGATGAATGGAATGAATATGATGTCCGAGTAGCCTTGACTGTAAAAGATGGAAAGTTTTCTGATATTGTAGTAACTCCGGAAAATGGCTATGAGTCTGGTAACGATTCATATTTTAACAAAGCATATTCTAAATCAAAGGAATAAAATCAAAATTAGCTGGTCAGTCAGCAACAGAAGATACAATTAATAGTTGGGATACCGTATCTACTGCAACAAGATCATCTGATGCCATAAAAAGCGGCATTAGAAGCAATCCAGTCAGCACCAGAAGCAAGTACAGCAGCAACTGTAGATACAGCAGCTCTGAAGCTTCAATTACGAAAGCAAAAAGCATTAAAAGAAAGTGATTACACAGCTGAGACATGGAATACGTTAAAGACAGCACTTGCGTCTGCAGAGACAGCACTCGCTGAAAAGAAATCTCAGGATACAGTCGATGCAGCGAAAAAAATCTTGATAGTGCAATTGATAACTTGAAAGCAGCAGTAAAAAGAAGAATATAAATATGTCTATGCAGGACTTAGCTGGGCGGAATACTGGGCAGCAGAAGGAGTACAGGCAGCAGGAGACAGTTCATCATCAGGTGAAGCTGATAAAAAAGGAGAGCTGGATAAAGGAGCTTTTGATGTCGTAACACGTGCAACCGTGAATCATGGACTTCACAGAGGAAGTTATCAGTGTGCGCAGCAACCATAGAGGCTGAAAACGGGAAATCTTATGAGGTCTCATATTGGACAGCGTCAGATAAAGCTGTTCTGACAAATGGAAAGACGATTACATTTAATCGTGGAGCAATCACGGAAGAAGATGGAACAACAACGAAGATGGTAAAATATGATGTTACAGGTCTGAAATATGTACCGGTAAAAGTAGCATCAGAAGATTATGAAGCGTTCTGCAAGGCATATAAAGTTGTAGAAAATGGCGGAGAACTTGCAGGAGGATTTGCAGAAAATAAACTGCAGTCATACAGTGGTCTGAAAGCAGAAGTTACAGCAGATACAAACGGACTTAAGACAGCAACCAGGAATGCAGATGGAACATTCAGTTTTTCTGCAAAAGAAGCCGGAACAGGTTCCGGTATTGAAGGACAGGAATTAAAAACAGCACCATCCGCAGAAGAAGCAGGACTTACAGTAAAAGAAGCAAGCGGATCTTATGGAGAATTCTTAAGAGTTGATCTGACAGGAAATTATGGTGATCTTGGATCAAATCTCCAGACTGTTACATGGACTTACTATGGAGATGACAGCACATATACAAATGCAAAAAGCAACATATGGAACAAAATTTGCAGCAGATAACTGGATGCATAAATCAATGGGGTTCAGCTTGGCCTTACCAAATCACTTCGTTGTACATTGCCGGAAGGAACAGATGGAACAGGATACTGGACAATTACAATTTCAGCACTGGGGTATAAAGATGTAACATATAATTTCCAGGCAACAGATGAAAACATCGTAAAAGACGCAAAAGAAAGAGATCAGTACAACAAATCTGGAAGCAGCAATTAAGAAAGCCGAAAGTCTGACGGAATCAGATTATACGGCCGACAGCTGGGCGGCAATGCAGACAGAGCTTCAGGAAGCAAAAGATGAATTAAAAACACCGCATTCACAGGCAACAGTAGATGAGGCAGCCAGTCATCTGAATGCAGCAATCGACGCACTTGCTAAAAGCAGAGAAAAAAGAGACTTATGTTCTCATGAACATCCCATACGTAGCATTCTACAGATCAGAGACAACAAACAATGATGTGGATGTTGACGTATTTACTTCAGCAACGAAGAACAAGACACGTACTACAGGACTTGCAGGTGGTTCTTATCATGAAAATGCAGATGGATCACAGATTGATGGTATTACATTTGCTGTGAAAGTAGATACTTCAGTAGATCTTACAAAATACAAAGAAGTAAAAGATACGGATAAAGTTGATATTACAGTAACGAACCGTGGACAGACATCTACCACAACATTAGAAGGAAAAGATACACTTTTTGAAAACGAGACATATGCATACTATCCATTGACAGAGGCTCCTGCAAATTACAAAAGAAGTTTCTATGGACAAGGATGGAAAACTTGTATTCAGCGAGGTTAAAGGAAAGAAAGCAGAAGTTCTGACAGGTGTTACGGCAGAATTGTTAACACAGTCTTCTTATGGAGATTACCAGCTCAATCTGGACGGACTTCCGGAAGATAAGATTGCATCTTCTAATGTAAATGCAGTCGTTGTAAAGACAACAGATGGAACTGCCTATGGTATGCGTCATCTGGAGAACATCTGGAGAGGAAATGAGCTCGCTTGGGTACCGGATATACAGAGTCAGTACATGGTTGCCCGACATCTTCAGCGCATTATGCATCTATGATGGGCAAGACGATTGACAGTATTGAATATTATACAACAAATGGTCTATATACAATTGATGTTAATGATCTTTATGTCCCTGTAAAATTTGCAAAAACAGAGGATGCTGTTAAGGTTGCAGATGCAGATATTTCTGCTGGTAAGACGGCGATAGAGCTGAATCTTAGGGATGATTTTGATCCGGAATACACCGTTGAAGGATTGAATGTGAAAGTAGAAGGCAATGTATTAACATTTAAAGCAGATTCTTCAATTAATCCGGGGAAATATACACTTACAGTAAAAGATAAAAATGGAAAATATGCAGATTTGAAAACAACATTCATTCTGTCAACAACAGATATGCCGGCAACATATGATGCAGATAACAAAAAGCTTACAGTGGCAGAAAACAGTAATGAGGAAGCATTCAATACTTATATCGGAAATATTACATCTGTAAATGTGAACGGCACCGATTATGCAGCAAGTGGAAGAGGTTCTGCAAAGATTATTGATAAAGACGGAACGCTGGTGACAGATGCAGCACCATTTAAAGATGCGGCGGTCGGAACAGAATTCCAGATCACGGTTACATCAACTGGTTATACAACACCTCTTACATTTACATACAAAGTTCCGGGAGAAACTCCGGCGCCATCTGAAGTAGATACAACGAAACTTGCAGCAGCAATTGAAAAGGCAGAAGGATTAAACGAATCAGATTATACAAAAGACAGCTGAAAGCACTTCAGTCAGAGCTGACAAAAAAGCGAAATCTGCACTGGAAGCAAAAGAGAGCCAGGATACAGTTGATAAAGCAGCAGATAGCCTGAACAAAGCAATCGACGCACTGGAAGCAGCGACACCGGATGAGCCGACGAAAGAAGTATCAACAGATGCACTTGAAAAAGCAATTAAAGCAGCAGGTGCTTTAAAAAGAATCAGATTATACAGCAGACAGCTGGAAAGCACTTCAGTCAGCACTGGCTGAGGCTGACACAGCACTGAAAGAAAAAGAAAGATCAGGATACAGTTGATAAAGCAACTGAGAAGCTGAATAAAGCAATCAGTGCACTTGTGAAAAAGGATGCAGGACAGAAAATTAACGGTACAAAATGGAACAACCGGTACATCAGGCAAATCCGCTCATATAGGACAATGAAATATAAAAGTCCTATATGGGGGTATTTTCATGTTCAGAAAGAGTAAGATAGAACCAGTAGAAAAAGTAAAAATAGTCGAACGCTACCTTGCAGGAGAAATTGGCATACAGCAAGCAGGAAAAAAATTGGGAGTTGATCATCATAGTATTCGAAATTGGATTTCTATTTATCAGTATGATGGACCAACTGGATTACTCAATCAACCGAAAAACAAATCTTATTCAAAAGATTTAAAAATATCTGCTATAAATGATTATCTTAACGGAGAAGGATCTCTTCAGGATATTTGCACAAAATACGGAATTCGTTCACACAGACAGCTTTCCGATTGGATTAAGGTGTATAATTCTGGTGGAATATTAAAAACATCCACTGGAGGTGCTTACATGAAAAAAGCAAAGAACACTACACTTGATGAGAGATTAAAAATAGTAACAGATTGTCTTGCAAATGATAAGAATTATGGTGCAATGGCACTCAAATATGATTGTTCCTATCAACAAGTTCGCAATTGGGTAATACGATACGAAAAGATGGGTCGAGCGGGTCTGGAAGACAGACGTGGACGTCGTATAGCTTCTCTTCCAAGCAGAACACCTGAAGAAGAGCTACGTGACAAGATAGCTGAACTGGAAAAAAGAAATCTAGACTTACAAATGGAGAATGATCTGTTAAAAAAGTCAGAGAACTGGAAAGGAGGGGTCGCTATCTTTAATCCATCGGTTAGCCGAATATGAAGCCATCCAAAAACTATCGTCTACTAAGCATTATCCCATAGATAGACTTTGTAAATATCTTAATGTTTACGTTCTGCGTATTACCGCTGGGGAAAATATCCGAAAAGTAATAATGAACTTCGAAACGAAAGACTATCCACTGAAATCCAAAGGATTCATCACCAGCATCCAGATATGGGATACCGGAGGATTCGTGATGAATTAGATGGACATAAAAAGGAATTCATGTGAATGATAAACGAGTACTTCGTATTTGTAGGAAATACGATATAAAATCAAATATTAAATGGAAACCTAAGAGTTGTACCAGAGGAGACAGAAATCCTGATCACATAGCAAAAACTATTTACACCGTGAATTTCACGCCGAAAAACCGAATGAAAAGTGGCTTACAGATGTTTCTGAATTTAAATACTACAACGGAATAGAAGTTCATAAAGTTTATCTGAGTGCTATTTTAGACTTATATGATAGAAGGATTGTTTCCTTTAAAATCAGCGATCATAATGATAATCCATTAGTTATGGACACGTTTGATGAGGCTATTCGTCAGGAGCCAGATGCACACCCATTAGTTCATTCTGATCGAGGCTTTCAATATACAAGCGCACAGTTTTATACTAGATTAAAAAAACATCATATGAAGCAGAGTATGTCTAGAGTTGCCCACTGTATTGACAATGGACCAATGGAAGGGTTTTGGGGAATTCTAAAACGAGAAATGTATTATAAACAGCGTTTTAATGACAGAAGCTCTTTGATTACTGCGATAGCTAATTACATAGATTACTACAACAACCAACGACTTCAAAGGAAACTGCATGTAATGACACCAATGAAATATCATGAGCAATATACAAAAGCAGCATAAAATATCGCCAGCCATAGCATGGCTGACGATACAAAAATTTATTATTTTTTATTGTCCGCTTGACGGGGAGCATACCACATAAGTAATATGACACTGTGGGTACTTTTTTTATTCTATATACCGGAAACTTCACAAAGGCACATAGTTCTCTGCTATAATAATTAAGATCAAAGAAAAATATATCATGAAAATATAAATTTAAGAGGAGGGCCGGGTCTTATGGATAAGATGAAGATTTTAGTAGTAGATGATGAAAGCAGAATGAGAAAACTGGTGAAAGATTTCCTTGGAAGAGAAGGATATCAGGTATTGGAAGCCGGCGACGGGATGGAAGCAATGGAAGTATTTTATGATGAAAAAAGATATTGCACTGATAATTCTGGATGTGATGATGCCAAGAATGGATGGATGGCAGGTATGCCGTGAAGTACGCCAGTCATCAAAAGTGCCGATCATCATGCTAACTGCAAGGTCAGAGGAACGAGATGAATTACAGGGATTTGCTCTGGGGGTTGACGAATATATTTCCAAGCCATTCAGTCCGAAGATCCTGGTAGCCAGAGTCAATGCAATATTAAGAAGAGCCAATGTATTAGGCGGTGGTGACGAGATCGATGCAGGAGGAATTGTAATCGATAAAGCCGCACATCAGGTGAAGATTGATGGTAAAGAGATTGAATTAAGCTTCAAGGAATTCGAACTGCTGTCATACTTTGTAGAGAATCAGGGCATTGCATTATCGAGAGAGAAGATCTTGAATAATGTATGGGATTATGATTATTTCGGAGATGCAAGAACCATTGATACACACGTAAAGAAATTAAGAAGCAAACTCGGAGAAAAGGGAAATTACATTAAGACAATCTGGGGCATGGGATATAAATTTGAGGTTGATGAAGCATGAAGATCATAAGTAAAGATAAGAAACAGAAGATAAAAAGTGTACATCATTCGATTAAGACGCAGATGATCACATCCTTTGTAGGGTTGTTGATCTGTCTGGTCGTGACATTGATGTTCATCAACGGAAAATTTCTGGAGCCGTATTATATAAGTAAGAAGGAATCCCGTTTCATAGAACTTTATGAGAAATTAAATGACGTATCAAATGAAGATAAATGGGACAGCACAAAGAAGAATAATTCACTCATTCATTTCGCTGAAAAGAATAATATTTCTTATCTGGTAATTGAAAAGGATAATGATGTGCATACGAATGTGCATGACAAGAATATGTTGAAGAATCAGATGATGGGATATTTTCTGAATCAGGCACAAAAAAGAAAGCCGGACACTGGATTCTACGGATGTCTATCAGATCAACCAGTCATGGGATCCGTGGAATCAGAGTTATTATGTTGATATGTGGGGAAGTCTGGATGACGGCAGTCAGTTCCTGCTTCGAAGTCCGGTAGAAAGTATGCGTGAAAGTGCGTCGATATCCAATCGTTTCTTATTATATATAGGAAGTGTTCTGATCGTTGTATCCATTCTTCTGATCTGGTATTTCTCAAAAGAATCACAGATCCGATCCGGGAGCTTGCGAGATTATCTGACCGGATCGCAGACCTTGATTTTGATGCGAAATACACCAGCGGCGGAAGCGATGAGATCGGAGAACTGGGAGAGAACTTTAACCGGATGTCAGAGAAATTGGAGAGCACGATCTCTGAACTTAAGAAAGCTAACAACAGTCTGCAGAAAGACATCGAACAGAAAGACAAGCTGGAAAAGATGAGGAACGAATTCTAGGAAACGTATCTCATGAGTTAAAGACACCGATCGCTCTGATCCAGGGCTATGCCGAAGGATTAAAAGAAGGAGTCAATGAAGATGCGGAGAGTCGGGAATTCTACTGTGATGTTATTATGGATGAGGCGTCCAAGATGAATCAGATGGTCAAGAATCTGCTGACATTGAACCAGCTGGAATTCGGTGATGAAGATATCGTGTATGAACGATTTAATCTGACGGCACTGGTCAAAGGCGTTCTGCAGAGTATGGAGATCATGGCGGATCAGGCAGGTGCCAAGATTATGTTGCACACAGAAGAGGACATCTATGCGTGGGCAGATGAGTTTAAAGTAGAGCAGGTTGTAAGAAATTATGTAAGTAATGCATGCCATCATGTCAGCGGCGATATGGTGATCGAAGTGAAGATGGTGCAAAAGACGGCAAAGTCAGAGTATCGGTATTTAATACCGGTAATCCGATCCCGGAAGCAGATGCACCTCATATCTGGGATAAATTCTATAAAGTAGATAAGGCTCATACAAGAGAATATGGAGGCAACGGAATCGGCCTTTCAATCGTAAAAGCAATTATGAAATCATTCAACCAGGAGTATGGTGTAAAGAATTATGACAATGGAGTTGAATTCTGGTTTGAACTTGATGTACAATAAACCATAACAGTTCACTTGACAAATAATATAAAGTGAATGTCCGGGACAATATCCCTGATATACCACATATGAAAGGCAGGACAACAAGATGATTGCAATTATTGATTACGATGCAGGAAATATAAAGAGTGTGGAGAAAGCCATGCAGCTTCTGGGACAGGAAGTAATAATCACAAGAGACAGAGAGACGATCATGAATGCAGATAAAGTGATCCTTCCGGGAGTCGGAGCATTTGGAGATGCGATGAGTAAACTCAGACAGTATGGGCTTGATGAGGTGATCAGGGATGTGACGGCAAAGGGAACTCCTTTCCTGGGAATCTGTCTTGGTTTACAGTTATTATTTGAACGAAGTGATGAGACGCCGGGCGTGGAAGGACTTGGAATTCTGAAAGGTGAGATACTAAGAATCCCGGATAAGGAAGGCCTTAAGATTCCACATATGGGATGGAACTCTTTGAAGTTCCAGAATAATGGAAGATTATTCAAAGGGATTCCGGAAGATTCCTATGTGTATTTTGTACATTCTTATTATCTTAAGGCAGCAGATGAGGGAATTGTAACTGCTACGACAGAATACAGTACACATATCCATGCTTCGGTAGAACAGGGGAATGTATTCGCATGCCAGTTCCATCCTGAAAAGAGCAGTGATGTAGGACTTAAGATATTAAAGAACTTTGTGGAATTATAGGGAGGACATCATTATGCATACAAAGAGAATAATACCATGTCTTGATGTCAAGAACGGAAGAGTTGTAAAGGGTGTGAATTTCGTAAATCTTATAGATGCCGGTGATCCGGTTGAGATTGCAAAAGCATATGATGCATCAGGAGCAGACGAACTTGTATTTCTTGATATTACAGCATCATCGGATGCCAGAGGTACAGTGGTAGATATGGTACGCAAGGTGGCAGAAAACGTATTCATCCCATTTACAGTTGGCGGCGGAATCAGAACAGTTGATGATTTCAAGGCACTTTTAAGAGAAGGTGCTGATAAGATATCAATTAATTCATCTGCAATTAATACACCGAATCTGATATCAGAAGCAGCAGAAAAGTTCGGCAGCCAGTGTGTAGTTGTTGCAATTGATGCAAAGAAGCGGGAAGATGGAAGTGGCTGGAATATTTATAAGAATGGCGGACGGATCGATGTAGGAATTGATGCGGTGGAATGGGCTTCGAAAGTGGAGAAGCTTGGAGCAGGTGAGATCCTTTTGACAAGTATGGATTGTGACGGAACAAAAGCCGGATATGATCTGGAACTTACGAAAGCAATTGCCGGGGAAGTGAATATTCCGGTGATCGCATCCGGAGGTGCCGGCAGTCTGGAACATTTTTACGATGCATTGACGGAAGGAAAAGCAGATGCGGCTCTGGCAGCATCATTATTCCACTATAAGGAACTGGAGATCAGAGAAGTAAAAGAATATTTAAGAGGAAAAGGTGTATCCGTTCGTCTGTAAGAATGAACAAAGATAAGAGGAAAAAGGATAGTGTAAAACATGGCAGCAATTAATAATGACTGGTGGATGCTCTGAAAGGAGAGTTTAAAAAGCCATATTATAAAAAATTATTTGAAACAGTAAATGAAGAATATCGAACAAGACAGATATTTCCACCGGCGGATGACATTTTCAATGCCTTTCATTTGACACCATTACATAAAGTAAAGGTTGTGATTCTGGGACAGGATCCATATCATAATGTAGGACAGGCACACGGACTTTGCTTTTCTGTGAAGAAAGGAGTAGATATTCCGCCGTCACTGGTGAATATATATAAAGAATTGCATGATGATCTGGGATGTACGATCCCAAATCACGGCTGCCTGACCAAGTGGGCTGAGCAGGGAGTCCTGATGTTAAATACGGTATTAACAGTAAGGGCGCATCAGGCCAATTCGCATAAAGATATTGGATGGGAAGAATTTACAGATGCAGCTATCATGGCATTAAACAGTCAGGATCGTCCGATCGTTTTTCATCTTATGGGGAGCACCGGCTCAGAGAAAGGCAAGGATGCTTACGAATCCCAAACACCTGATCCTGAAAGCCCCGCATCCGAGTCCGTTATCCGCATATCGTGGATTTTTCGGAAGTAAGCCATTTAGTCAGACCAATGATTATCTGAGAGCTCACGGAGTAGAGCCAATTGACTGGCAGATTGAGTAGATGAGGAGAATATAAGGAAAGTATATGAAGAAAATTAAGGCATTACTTGTGGTCGTTTGCACAGGTGTATTATTGACAGCCTGCGGCAATTCATCCCAAAAAGGGGTAGAATACTTAGAAGACGGAAAATATGATCAGGCAATCGAACAGTTTGAACAGGCAGTAGATAAGAAGAAAAATGTCGGGGATGCCTATCGTGGCATTGGAATTGCCAAATGGGAAAAGAAGGATTACAAAGGTGCAAGAAAAGCTTTTAAGAAAGCACTGGAAAATGATGCCGAAAAGACGGGGAACCATCTATAATATGATTGGAAACTGTGATTTGAAACTCGGAGAAGCGAAAGAGGCATTAAATTATTATAATCTTGGCCTGGCACAGGAAGATTCCGGTAAAAAGATGAAAAAAGAGATGCAGTACAATATTATTGTTGCATATGAACAGATGGAAGACTGGGAAAGTGCAAAGGTAAAACTGGAAGAGTATCTGGAAAATTATCCGAATGACAAATCGGCAAAAAAAAGAGGCCGAGTTTCTGAAAACAAGATAAATGGAATGAATCTATAGAAAATGGGAACAGTATGATAGAAATAAAAATGAAACAGAAAAAGTAATACTGGTCGGTGTATCACTTTCAGATCAGGATGATACAAAAGAATCTCTGGAAGAATTAAAAGATCTGGTGTCCACGGCAGGAGCTGAGACCGTCGGAATGGTCATTCAGAACAGAGAACAGCAACATCCGGGAACCTATGTCGGAAAAGGAAAGATTGAAGAACTGAAAAGTATGATCTGGGAGCTTAGGGCGACAGGAATCGTATGTGATGATGAATTGTCGCCGGCACAGATGAAGAATCTCCAGGATGAACTGGATGTAAAAGTAATGGACAGAACATTGATCATTCTGGATATCTTTGCGGCAAGAGCATCTACAAGTGAAGGCAAGATTCAGGTAGAACTGGCGCAGTTAAAGTACCAGCAGACCAGATTGGCGGGCTTTGGTAAGGCTATGTCGAGGCTTGGAGGAGGAATCGGAACCAGAGGCCCTGGAGAGAAGAAACTGGAGATGGACAGGCGTCTGATCAAGAGCAGGATCGCACAGCTTAACCGTGAATTAAAAGATGTAAAGAAGCACAGAGAAGTAACAAGAGAGCAGAGAAGCCGCAGTCATATTCCGGTGGCCGCGATTGTTGGTTATACGAATGCGGGAAAATCAACACTTCTGAATACGCTGACCGGTGCAGGGATTCTTGCAGAGGATAAATTATTCGCAACCCTGGATCCAACAACCAGAGATCTGAAGCTGCCAAGTGGTCAGGAAATCCTGATGACAGATACGGTAGGATTTATCAGAAAACTTCCGCATCATCTGATCGAGGCCTTTAGAAGTACACTGGAAGAAGCCAGATATGCAGATATTATCCTGCATGTAGTAGATGCTTCTAATCCGCAGATGGATGAGCAGATGCATACAGTGTATGAAACACTTCAGAATCTGGGTGTGAAAGACAAACCGGTTATCACAGTATTTAATAAGATCGACCGTATGGAGGATATCTGGGTGCCGAGAGATCTTCATGCAGACTATTATGTGAAGATCTCAGCCAGGACAGGGAAGGAATTACCGAATTCCTTCAAGCTGTAGAAGCAGTATTAAGGGAGCAGAAAGTAGAGATTGAGGCACTTTATCCATATAAAGAGGCAGGAAAGATTCAACTGATCCGAAAGTACGGGGAACTGCAGGAAGAAGAATACCGGGAAGATGGTATCTTTGTAAGGGCTTTTGTTCCGGCAGAACTTTACGGACAGGTACGGCCCGAAGGCGTAACACCGAACAATTGTTTATAAGCTCTGGAGAAGGTAGAGTAATCTTTAAAACCACAATCATAACAAACCTGTGTGCCAGGCGCACCGGTAGATAAAAAAGTTCTTTCGCAAGCAGGAGCCGTTTCTGGGAGATGTATTGTCCCAGAGTATAACCGGTCTCCTGCTTGAATAATCTCATCATATAATATTTACTGATATAGAATTGATCTGCGATCAGATCGATTGACAGATTTTCACAGAGGTGTTCGCCTACATAATCAAGGATGGCGAGCACCTTTTCATTACAATTATCAGTATCGATATATTCGAGCCGGTTCTTTCTTACGGCCCGGTTCAGATGTATCATAAATTCCAGAAACATAACCTGTCTGTAAAGCTCGGAAGCATAGCCGCCATCCGTAAACGAATGCTCCAACTGAGAGATAGAACGAAACAGAGAGCTTTTTTCGAAAGATGGGATACGCAGAACATTGGAATGTTCTTTTGCAGCCTTTGAAAACAATAACTCAGATCATAATTATCTGTCTGATAAGCATTCATAAAATTAGGTGAGATATAGACAATGATTCTTTCATATGGGCAGGAATTGTCAACGGTCAGTCTGTGGATATCGCCTTGTTTTACAAGTACAATGTCATAAGGTTTCAGATCGTAAGAACGGCCCTCGATCATGTAATTTACTTTGCCACGGATGAAGATGGTGATCTTATCAAAGTCATGATAGTGGTAGTCTACTTTTTTGTCTCCTGATCTGTCAGATGAAAGAGACGGAATTCGCTGTTCAGGTATCCTTTTTTCTCATATTGTTCCATTATCTGTACCTCCCCGGATATATATTGGACTGTCTATAGAAAGTTTATATGAAAATAGCATTATTTGCAAGAAATACAGCATTATTTACGTAGAATATGGAAATAATGCCTGTTATGATAAAGATATATAGAACAGAAAATATAAAAGCGATCAATATAAAAAGCTGGGAACAAAGATCAGGAGGAAAAAAGATGAAGGTAGTAGTAGAACGTTATCATGGACTTGGCAATGATTATCTGGTATTTGATCCGAATCATAACGAATTAAAACTGGATGAGGCAAATGTAAAAATGCTCTGTGACCGTAATGAGGGACTGGGAGCAGACGGAGTACTTGAAGGCCCGATTCTGAAAGAAGACGGTATGCACGTAAAAGTATGGAATCGGACGGAAGTGAATCTGAGACCAGTGGAAATGGTGTCCGCATTTTGCAAAATATCTGAAAGATGCAAGTTATGTACAGAAAAAGAATTTTTAAATTATATACAGGAAACGGTCCGGTCGAAGTTACATTTTAAATGAGGACGGAAGCCGCCTGCGTGTATCGATGGGAAAATTATCTTTCTGGGTGATGAGATTCCTGTTATTGGAGAAAGACGAGAAGTGATCAATGAGGATATGGTATTTGGAAGAACGTTGTATCCGGTTACCTGCGTATCGATCGGTAATCCTCATTGTGTCATTCCGATGCGGGAGATCTCAAAACCACTGGTATGTAAGATCGGTGATTATTCTGAGATCGCAAGATATTTCCCAAACAGGATCAATACACAGATTATGCAGGTGATCGATAAGGAAAATATCGCAATCGAGATCTTTGAACGAGGTGCAGGTTATACAAGAGCATCGGAACAGGTGCCTGTGCAGCGGCAGGAGTTGCATACAAACTGGGGCTGACTAACAGTAAAGTGATCGTTCATATGCCTGGAGGAGAACTTCAGGTAGAAGTAGAAGATGACTGGAATGTATATATGACAGGTGATGTCTTCTATATTGCAAAGGTAACATTAAGCAATGAATTTGCAGAAAGACTTCGCGCATTGTAGACTAATATGTATACAACAAACATATATTCGTGTTATACTAGGGCATAAGGAGGAAACCTTATGCCTTTAAAATTTGTATTTGGGCCGTCGGGCTCAGGAAAATCAACGTATTTATATCAGCATGTCATAGAAGAATCTGAAAAAAATCCACAGGAGAATTTCATAGTGCTTGTACCGGAGCAGTTTACAATGCAGACACAGAAAGATCTGGTTCGTATGCATCCGAGACACGGAATCATGAATATTGATGTATTGAGCTTTGCACGTCTTGCATACCGTGTGTTTGAAGAGACCGGAGTAAAGAAAATACCGGTACTGGATGATGAGGGAAAGAATCTGATCCTGCGAAAGATCGCAGGGAATTATGAGGATAAACTGACTGTCCTAAAGGGGAATATTAAGAAACTGGGGTATATCTCTGAGGTCAAATCCGTGATTTCGGAATTTACACAATATGATATCGGGGAAGAAGAACTGGATGATATGATAGATTCGCTGGATGAAGAATCCAGGTTATATTATAAATTAAAAGACATCCGGCTTTTATATGATGGTTTTCAGGATTATTTAAGAGAACGTTATATCACAAAGGAAGAGTTGTTAGATGTGCTGAGCCGAGAAGTTAGAGAATCAGAGCTTTTTTAAAGAACAGCACAGTGGTACTGGATGGATTTACAGGCTTTACACCGGTGCAGAACAGGCTGATTCTGGAGCTTATGAAATATTGTAAGGGTGTAGGGATAACGGTTATCATGGATGAAAGGGAGAATCCATATTCTTACAGACATCCATATCAGCTGTTTGGACTGAGCAAGCAGATGGTGACAACATTAATCAGTCTGGCGAGGGAAGAACACATTGCGGTAGAGGAACCGGTCTGCCTGTATGGATATCCGGTAAAGCGTTTTGAGAAAAATAAAGAGCTGGCATTTCTGGAGCGGAATATTTTCAGATATGGAGCAGGAACATATGAAAAAAGAAGTGAAAAAATCTTGGAATTCATGTGGCGCGAAATCCGGGAGAAGAAGCAATGGCTGTAGCAGAAGAGATCAGGAAACTGGTAAGAAAAGAAAGATACCGTTATCGTGAGATTGGTGTCATAGTCAGTGATATGAATGTATATGGAGACTATCTGGAACAGGCATTTGAAACATATGGAATTCCTGTATTTATGGATCATAAGAGAAGTATTCTGCTGAATTCATTTGTAGAATACCTGAGAAGTCTTCTGAATATGGCAGAGAAGAATTTCTCTTATGAAAGTGTATTCCGTTTCCTGCGGACGAATCTTGCAGGATTTAGTTATGAAGAGGTCGATGAACTGGAAAATTATGTGATCGGACTCGGAATCCGGGGCTATAAGGGCTGGCAGAACCGATGGATCCGTCGTATGAAAGGGATGGAAGAAGAGGAACTGGAGAGGCTGAATCATTATCGAGTACAAATGGTAGAAAAAGTGGATAATCTGATGTTTGTTTTAAAACAAAAGAGGAAAACCGTAAAAGATATTACCTTGGCAGTATATGAATTTATGGTTCAGGAGAATATTCAGGAAAGACTTAAGAAAACAGAAGAAGAATTTCAAGAGGCAGGGGAACTGGCTCTGGCAAAGGAATATTCTCAGATTTACCGGATCATCATAGAGTTGTTTGATAAATTTGTGGCACTTCTTGGAGAGGAACCGGTGGGCTTAAGTGAGTATTGTAAACTTCTGGATGCAGGTCTTGAAGAAGCAAGGGTCGGCGTTATTCCGCCAAGTGTAGATCAGGTGGTAGCCGGAGATATGCAAAGGACCAGACTGAAAGATATAAGAGCACTCTTTTTGTGGGAGCCAATGACTGTTTCCTGCCGGGGGCGCTTTTAAGGACGGGACTTCTGTCTGAACGCGACAGAGAAAAAATTCCGTCAGGCTGATCATGCGTTGTCTGCGGGAGGTAAAGAAAAAGCTTATGTCCAGAAGTTCTATCTGTATATGAATCTGACGAAACCATCGGAAAAGCTTAAGGTATATTACAGCAAGGTGTCCGCGGACGGAAGGCATTAAGACCTTCCTATCTGATTCAGGAATTATTGCGTCTGTATCCGGATGTGAAGGTACAGGACGAGGATGAGAAGGAACTGGTGCAAAAAGAACTGACGGAAAAAACAGGGGTAAAATATCTGATCCGTGGTCTTCAGGAGAAAAATCTGGATGTCACATGGCAGGAGCTTTATACCTGGTATCAGAAAGATCCAAAGTGGAAAGAAAAAGTAGACGAACTTTTAACGGCATGGTACTACAGATGTCCGGAGGATCCATTGTCGGAAAGCGTTGCAAAGCAGCTTTACGGTGAAAATTTCGAAGGAAGTATTACCCGAATGGAACGGTATGCAAGTTGTGCGTGTGCACATTTCCTTGCATATGGATTACGTCTGAAAAGAACGGCCAGTATATGAGTTTAAAGCAGTGGATCTTGGAAATGTATGTCACAGTGCCCTGGAATTATTTTCAAAAAAAGCATCTGAAGCAGGCGGCTGGACGATCCTGACAGAAGAACAGAGGAAAGAACTGATCGATGAATGTGTGGAGGCAGCGATCACAGACTATGGTAACTCAGTGTTATACAGTTCGGCGAGAAATGAACAACTGATCGTCAGGATGAAACAGATGCTGGAACGCACAGTATGGGCACTTACGAATCAGCTTAAGGCAGGAGATTTTGTGCCGGAGGCATATGAGCTTCGTTTCTTTGGAGGAAAGATCGACAGAGTAGATGTGTGTGAAACCGAAGAACAGGTATATGTTAAGGTGATGGATTATAAGACTGGAAGCAAGGCGTTTGATATCGTAGCATTGTATCACGGCCTGCAGCTTCAGCTTATGATCTATATGGATGCGGCAATAGAATTTCAGAAGAAACGCCACCCGGAGAAAGAAGTTGTTCCTGCGGGCGTATTTTATTATCGGATCCAGGATCCGATTGTAGATAAGACGAAAGATAAAGAAGAAGCAGAACAGGCAGTCTTAAAGCAGCTGAAACCAGACGGGATCATACCGTTAAAGGCAGAGATCCTTAAGCATCTGGACCGGGATACAACGGGAGAATCTATGGCAGTCCCGGTGAAATATAATAAGAACGGCAGTGTGTCCGGATACTCTAAAGTAGTTGCGGGGAGAGGATTTCCAGGCAATGATGGTACATGCCCGGAAAAAGATGAAAGATGCAAGAACAAAGATATTAAATGGAGATGTAGGAGCACTTCCATATAAGAGAGGACAGGAAAGCGGCTGTGATTATTGTCCATACCGGCAGGTGTGCGGCTTCGACGTGAAAATCCCGGGATATGAATATCGTGATATAGGAACAACGGGAAAAAGAAGAAGCAATGGAAGCAATGCGGATGGAGCAGAAAGGAGGAGAATAGCCATGGGTGTGAAGTGGACGGAAGAACAGGAGAAAGTAATCCGATTACGGAATCGCAATATTCTGGTATCAGCGGCAGCAGGTTCCGGGAAAACGGCAGTTCTGGTAGAACGAATCATCACAATGTTGACAAAAGATGACCCTCCGATGGATGTGGACCGACTTCTGATCGTTACTTTTACGGAGGCAGCAGCATCGGAAATGAAAGAAAGAATCCGGCTGGCAATCGAAAAGAAACTGATGGAATATCCGGATAATGAACATCTGAAGCAGCAGGCTACTCTGATCCATAATGCGCAGATCACAACGATACACAGTTTCTGCCTTTCCGTGATCCGTGATCATTTTCATGCGATTGATATTGATCCGGGATTCAGAATTGGTGAAGAAGGCGAATTAAAGCTCCTAAGACATGATGTACTGGAAGATATGCTGGAGGAAAAATATCAGGAAGGCAGTAAGCGTTTTCTTGACTTTACCGCAGCGTACAGTACCGGCCGGAATGATAAAAAGATTGAGGATCTGATACTTAAAATTTATGAGTTTTCCAGAAGTTATCCGGACAGTGAAGCATGGCTGGATTCCTGTGTAAAAAGCCTATGAAATCCCGGATGTAAAGGCACTGGAAGGAAGCAGCATCATGAAGAAAGTGATGAGAGATATCAGAAAGAATCTGGAAGATGCAAAAGAACTGCTTATCTATGCGGAAAATGTGGCATTAAGTCCGGAAGGGCCTGCCGTATATGAAGCAACACTAGAAAAAGATCTGCAGGTCATCGAAGAATTGTGTAACAGGGCGTCTTATAAAAAGTCTTGCGGAAGCATTTTCGAATGTAAAATGGGCGAGGATCGCAGCAAACAAGGATAAAACAGTATCAGAAGAAAAGATTGACCTGGTCAAAAAGATCAGGGAAATGGTCAAAGGGATTGTGAAAATATGAGCGCCCAGTATTTCTATGAAAGTCCGGAAGAACTGGTGGAAGATCTTCGGGTATGTGCTCCGGCAATGGAAGAACTGGCGGATCTGGTGCGGCTTTTTGCAGAGAGATTCGAAGAGCAGAAGCGTGCCCAGAATATGATCGACTTTTCTGATATGGAACAGTACGCACTGAGGATTCTGACACAGAAGACGGAAAATGGTTTTGTTCCGTCCAAAATAGCGGAAGAATATCAGAAGCAGTTTGAAGAAATCATGATTGATGAGTATCAGGACAGTAACCTGATCCAGGAAGCAATTCTTACCAGTGTATCTGGCTGCAGAAGCGGAAGATACAATATATTTATGGTGGGGATGTAAAACAGAGTATTTACAGATTCCGTCTGTCCAGACCGGAATTATTTCTGGAAAAATTCCGCACATATAATATAGAAGAAAGTAAGACGCAGAGAATTGATCTGCACAAGAATTTTCGAAGCCGGAAAGAAGTACTTGAAAGTGCCAATGCTATATTCAGACAGATCATGACTGAAAAACTGGGCGGAATCGTCTATGATGATCAGGCAGCTCTTTATCCGGGAGCTGAATATCCGGAAAATGACAATGTTAAGACAGAGATTCTTGTGATGGACAGTGACCTGGAAATATTGTCAAAAGAGGAAGACTTTGAGGAGAAAATTCCTTCCGAGAGGGAACTGGAGGCAAGAATGATCGCAATGCGTATCCGGGAACTTCTGCGTTCACAGAAAGTTACAGATAAAGAGACAGGGGAACTTCGGAATGTGCGTTACTCGGATATTGTAATCCTGACGAGAAGTATCAAAGGATTTGCCGATGTATTTACCGAAGTGTTGAACCGGGAAGGAATACCGACTTATGCAGGAACAAGCGAGGGATATTTTCAGACTCAGGAAATTGGGGTGCTCATGGATTATTTGAGGGTCTTGGATAACAGAAGGCAGGATATTCCACTTACTGCTGTCTTAAGTTCAGCATTTGCCGGACTATCTCAGGAAGAACTGGCAGAAATACGGTGTGCATATCCGGATACTGCATTCTTTGAGAGTGTGACGAAGTACAGAGAACAAGGAGAGAATGCGGATATACAACTGAAACTTCAAAAATGTCTCGATCAGATGGATGACTTTAGAAAGATTGTACCGTATACACCGATGCATGAATTGCTCTGGAAGATATTGGAAACAACCGGATATGGAGATTATGTTGCATCCATGCCGGGAGGTGCACAGAGGAAAGCAAATCTGGATATGTTGATTGAAAAAGCCAGAGCGTACGAGTCAACGAGCTACAAAGGATTGTTTCATTTTGTAAGATATATTGAACAGCTTCAGAAATACGATGTAGATTACGGAGAAGCAAGTATAGAAGATGAGCATGCAGACACGGTACGGGTAATGACGATTCATAAAAGCAAAGGTCTGGAATTCCCTGTTGTGATCGTGGCCGGAATGGGAAAACGATTTAATATGCAGGATGCAAGGAGTGCTGTGGCTCTTCATGCCGGAATGGGTGTTGGACTGGATGCAGTTAATCTGGAATACAGGACTAAGATACCAAGCATTATCAAAAAGGTGATCCAGAAAGAAGAAGCTCTGGAAAGTCTTGGAGAAGAACTTCGTGTATTGTACGTTGCACTTACGCGTGCAAAAGAAAAACTAATCATTACAGGAACACTTTCAAATCCCGAAGATAAGATATCTGACGGGCGGGTATTTCAGGGAAATAAGAGAAAAGAATTATCATTCTTGCAGCTGAGCCATGCGGTGACGTACTGGGACTTCATATTACCGGCAGTTCTGCGTACAGAAGGAGAACCATTAAAACTTCAGATCTTACATGTAGAAGATGTGGTAAAAGAAAGCATAGAAGAGGAAGAAAAAAGGGATTTCCAGAGCTGTTCTTGAAAACTGGGATGTGAATGAGATTTACGAGCCAAAGCTTCATGATATGATGAAAGAACAGTTTGAATTCATCTATCCGTACGAAAAAAGCAGTATGAGAAAGCTGAAATTTACAGTTACCGAGCTGAAAAAGCGGGCATATGAGATTGGTCTGGATGGCGGCGAAGAAGAACGAGAAGAAGAAGGAGAACTTCTGCAGGAAGAACCGGAAGTTGTGCCGATGATTCCGCAATTTTTGCAGGAAGATGAGGTTCTGGCCGGAGCTGCAAGAGGTACGGCTTATCACAGAGTTATGGAACTTCTGGATATGAAAGGGATGCCTGAATTTACAGAAGATACGGCTGGGGAAAAAAGAAAACTGGAAGAAATATTTTATGGACTGGCTGGATGATCAGGTAAGAAGAGGACGGATAGAAGAAGATGCCGCAAGATGTATCTGCTGGGAAGATATCCTGCAGTTTGCAAAGTCAGGTATAGGAAGGCGGCTGCGGGAAGCGGACGGTAAACAAAGACTTTGGAGAGAGCAGCCATTTGTACTGGGAATAGATGCCAGAGAGCTGTATCCGGAGGAAGAAGACGGGGAACTGATACTGGTACAGGGAATTATCGATGCCTATTTTGAAGAACCGGACGGACTTGTCGTGCTGGATTATAAGACCGACAAGATAAGACGGAAGGAAGAACTGGCAGAAAGGTATCAGGAGCAGCTGCGCTATTATACAAAAGTGTTGGAACAAATGACCGGAAAGAAAGTAAAAGAAAAGATTATATATTCCTTTACACTAAAAAGAGGGGATTTATATTAAATAAATAGAAAAAGGCACATCTGTGTATCGTAAAAAATTATTTCAGTTATTTGAAAGATTTTGCGATGACCGGGTGTGCTTTTTTATCATCATACGTTCGAGAAAAGCTATCGGTGACAGATTCTGCAGATTTAACCTTACATTTTTGTAATGTAAACAATATGTGTTGACATACTATATTATATGACATATAATATGCGTAACGAAATAATATTAGATAATAATGCGAAAGGGAGTGAGAGCATGGTTTTTAATACAGGCGCAGCTCTTCTGGATGCAATTGTGCTGGCGGTAGTATCGCGGGAAGATGAAGGAACTTATGGATATAAGATTACGCAGGATGTAAGAAAAGCGATCGATGTATCAGAATCTACATTATATCCGGTGCTTCGGAGGCTGCAGAAGGGGATTATCTGGAAGTCTATGACCGGCAGTTTGACGGAAGAAACAGACGTTATTATAAAGTGACGGAAAGTGGAAGAACGCAGCTTGCCATGTATCAGAAAGAATGGAAAGAATATTCCGGAAAGATCAGCGAATTGTTTGAGGGAGGTAGACTAGAATGAACAGAGTAGAATTTATGGAGACGCTGTCCAGACTTCTTCAGGATATCCCGGAAGAGGACAGAATCGATGCGTTGAAATATTATAATGATTATTTTGATGATGCAGGGTCTGAGAATGAGCAGAATGTAATAGAAGAACTGGAAAGTCCGGAAAAAGTAGCGATGAAGATCAAAGCGGACCGGGAAGACACAGAAGATGGCAAAGAAGGTGGAACGAAAAAACAACCGAAGAAGCAATCGGCAAAGTAACCGGAGAAAATGTAGCATACTCTGGAGCCAGGGAACAGCATGACCGGGAAAACACATACCAGTATTATCAGGAAGATACATACGGAGAAGAAAAGGATAATAAGATATATCAGGATAACGGAACCTATGATTATGAAAGCCAGGAGAAAAAGCCGTGGACAAACAAATGGCTAAAATTGGCCATGATCATAGCAATTGTAGTGATCGGATTTCCGATTGTGATACCGCTTGGAGCAGGGATTCTGGCATTAATTGCAGGAATTGTAATAGCAGTGTTCTGTTTGTTTGCAGCGATTGTAATCGGTTTTGCGGCAGTGGTGATGGTCGGTGTTGTGCTTTTTGCTGCAGGAATAGGAAGCCTGTTCGCCAATCCGGGTGTGGGACTTGCGGTTCTTGGAGCAGGACTGATGGTGATCGCGATCGGTGTAATCGGTACAGTAGTTGGAGTAAGACTCTGTATTATCGTATTTCCGGGAATCGTCAGAGGAATTGTATATATTTTAAGAAAACCATTTCACAGAAAGGCGGTGGCATAAGAGATGAAGAAACGTTGGAAAATATTCTGGATCGTGTGTGGTTCTATGTTTCTGATTGGAATCATATGTTGTTCAGTATCCTGGGGAATGGGAACGAGCCTGACAGATATAGCACATCAATTTCCACATGGGATCAGCTGGGTATCCGAAGATAAGACATATGGTGATCCGGATGATGATGATGATGACGATATAGATGATGATCAGGAGGAAGATAATGAGACTGATACAGACGATGATCAGGACGAACAGAAACAGGAAGAAACAGTACAAGCACAGGAGAAAGCGAACATGAAAGATGCAACCGGTGTTATAGAAGGAAACGGAAAAGCAACATATCAGAATATCCATGAGATAAAAAGTACGATGCGCGAAGGAAGAATCCATCTGAAGACACAGTCAGATACAGATGAGATTACAGTAGAGAGCAAAGACACACATGAAAAGCTTGGCTTTTTGTGCGTTTGCCAAAAATGGAACCTTATATCTTACATCGAATAAAAAGATTAAAAGAATCAAGAATATAGGAAAAGGAACCATTACTGTGACGCTTCCGAAAGATATGGAACTGGAAAAGGCAGAGCTGGATCTGAAGGCTGGTGAATTAAGGGCAGAGCAGATTTTTGCAAAAGATCTTGAGGTAAATGCCGGAGCAGGTGAGGTTAACATCCTGGAATTTGCAGCTGAAAAAGCAGAATTTAAATGTGGGGCTGGTTCCATAACTGCAACAGGCGATGCAAAGAAGAAAATCGAAGCAGACTGCGGAGTAGGAGAGATAAACCTGAAGATAAAAGGAAAGCAAAAGATTATAATTATGACCTGGACTGTGGTATCGGAGAAATTCGATGCGGAGATGACAGCTTTTCAGGATTTGGGAGAGAAAAAAGCATTGATAATGGCGCAGACAAGAAAATGGATATTGACTGTGGTATCGGATCTATCAATGTAGCATTTATGGAACAGCTGTAAATACAGACAGATGTAGATGATCACAAAGATAATAAAGCAGGCAGAGTATATAATAAAAATATGGAGGACAGAACAATGGAAGGAAAAAGATTATACCGATCAAGAAAAGACAGAATGATATGTGGAGTATGTGGTGGAATCGCAAAATATTTCAACATTGATCCGACACTTGTGAGACTGGCATTTGTACTGATCTCAATGGGAGCCGGATCGGGGGTACTGGCTTATATTGTTGCGGCGATTATTATACCGGATGATCCGGAGGAAAATTAAGGGGTATTTCTATTTAGTTCATCATCGTGGCTTATTCCGGTCCATGAGAAAGACTTGGTATTATGTTTGTTGCTGGATGTCACGATGCAGAAGTTCTAAGGCAGTCCGCCTTCCCTAAGAACGAAAGGGTCTCCGCTTAAAACTCACCCCTACGGGGTTCAAACAGTTCGCTCCGTCCCTTTAACGGGAAGTCAAACTGCCTAAGAACTTCTACACATCGCGCCAAAATACGCAACAAACACAATACCAAGTCTTTCTCATGTCGTGATTGGCCAATGATAATGAATTCAATAGAGGGATTGTAAACCGTTGTGTAGCCGGAAAGTTGTGGTGAAACCATTGATTTTCCGGCTTTTCGTACACTTCCGGTATCACAAAGGTTACGGTTCCTCTGTTTAATTATTCCGGTCGGTGACAGCCGCCATGATGCATTAAATAGAAAAAAGTGGGCATACTTATAAGAAAACGAAAGGAATGCACCCACTATGTCATCAAAAAAGAAAAACCCCAATCCACCTGGAGGACCTTACTCCAGATGAAAAAGTAAAAATATGAGATTGCGGAGGAATTAGGCCTTCTGGACCGGGTGATGCAGGATGGATGGAAATCACTTACATCCAAGGAAACCGGTCGAATCGGAGGGTTGATCACGAAAAGAAACGGGAAAATGAAAAAATGACAAAAGTATTACGAATGTTAATTAGTGTGAAGATTGTGTAATAAAGGTTGAAAAGGGAATATCCATTTGCTATAATCGAAAAACTGGGAAAAGAGTTAGCAGGTGAGGATATGAACGAAAAGATTAATGTTTTAGATGTGAATATAGACAGCTGTACAGCAAAAGAAGCCATGAAAGAAACGATAGCTTTTCTGGAGTCAGAACCTGTAAGCGTGATAGATGTGGTATCGGTAGACGGTCTTATGCAGATGAATGATCTTTCGGAACTTAAGGCCAGGATGAATGAATTTGATCTTGTGCTGCCGGGGGAAAAGCTGATTCTTGAAGCAGCAGAAGAAGCGAGGCTGCCAAAGGAAATCGATATAAAATTATATCTGAAGATGTTTATGCGTTATTTGCATAAGAATCATAAGAGAATGTATCTTCTGGTCGAATCGGCGGAAGATGGACAGGAAGCATTTCGCTATATGCAGAGAACCTACAGTGGGATTCAGCTGGTAGGTCTTGCAAAAAAGTATCAGCGGAGGGAAGGGCAGACGACATGTTGGTCAATGCGATTAACGGAAGTGAAGTGGATTGTATTCTTTCGGCATTGTCAGTACCGTTACAGGAAGATTTTTATAGCGAAAAATAGGAATCTCTTGGATGCAAGAGTATGGGTCGGCGTCGGGAATAGAATGTTCTCGGATCACAGGCAGGGACTTGGTCATGGGAAGTGGCAAAATTTCTGTTGAATCATATATTTAAGCGTGAAATGGAAAAAAATAAGCTAAAAACAAAATCCTAAGAAAAAACATAAGAAATATGTTTCGTCACTATGTCTATGGGATAAATGTGAATAAATTGTAAAAAACTGAGGAAATTACCAAAAAGTGTGATTTCCTCTTTATTTTTTTGGTCATATATATTAAGATAAGATTTGACAGTATACATTTTGGAAATTTGTAGATAAGATTTGTTGTGGAAAATGTATATTGAAAAGAGTGGAGGAGATGGAATATGATATCTAATCAGATACTTCAAAACACAATTGAAGGATTGAAAGGAATTACAAGAATTGACTTTTTGCGTGATGGACACAGACGGTAAAATCTCTTGCAAGCACATTTTCAGAACAGGAGAACTATGTAGAGGAGGTTATCTCCTTTGTAGAATCCCCGGCAGACAGTCAGGTCATACAGGGATATCAGTTTTTTAAGATTTTGATGAACATCAGTTAGAGTATATTCTTCTTGCCAATGGAGGAAGTGATGATGTTTACATGGTAGGTAAGATTGCGGCCTTCCAGATTCAGAATCTTCTTGTAGCATATAAAGAAAGATTTGACAAAGATAATTTTATCAAAAATCTGCTGTTAGATAATCTGTTCTGGTAGACATTTATAACCGTGCTAAAGAAATTACATATTGACACGGAGGTAAAACGTGTTATCTTTATTATTGAAACAAAGCACGAAAAAGATACGAATGCGCTGGATAATGTAAGAAACCTTCTTGGTAATCGTACCAGAGATTTTGTGACGGCCGTTGATGAGAAAAATATCATCGTGGTAAAAGAACTGGAGCCAAATGATGGACATACAGAACTGGAGAAGATTGCGGAGAATATGTATACACTCCTGAAAAAGAAGACGGAGAAGAAGATGTTCTGATCGCATACGGAACGGTTGTAAATGATATCAAAGAAGTATCAAAATCATATAAAGAAGCCAAAGCTGGCACTTGATGTCGGAAAGATTTTCTTTAGTGAGCGAAGTGTCATCGCATATAGTGCTTTTGGGAATAGGACGTCTGATCTATCAGCTTCCGATTCCGCTGTGCAAGATGTTCATACGTGAGATTTTGAGGGAAATCACCGGATGATTTCGATGAGGAGACATTGACAACAATCAATAAATTCTTTGAGAATAATCTGAACGTATCAGAGACATCAGACAATTATATATACACCGTAATACACTGGTATACAGACTGGACAAATTACAAAAGAGTACCGGTCTGGATCTCCGTGTGTTCGAAGACGCCATTACATTCAAAATCGCACTTATGGTTGTGAAATATATGAAGTATATGGAGTCACTGGAGTATTAATAATCAGGAGGAACATATGATTGAACTAAGAGAAGTAACGAAAAAGAGTACTCAAAAGGGGTTGCATCCCTGAATGGAATCAATCTGAAGATTGAACAGGGTGAATTTGTGTTTATTGTAGGAGACAGCGGCTCTGGTAAGTCTACTTTGATCAAGCTTATCATGAAAGAACTGGAACCTACTTCGGGAACGATTATTGTAAATGGCAATAATTTAAGCCGTATGAAACATCGCAAAGTTGCGATGTACAGAAGAAATATCGGCGTTGTATTTCAGGATTTCCGTTTGTTGAAAGACAGAAATATTTATGAAAATATTGCGTTTGCGCAGAGAGTTACAGAGACACCTACAAGAATTATCAAGAAAAAAGTACCGGCGGCACTGTCACTGGTAGGGCTTGCCCAGAAATACAAAGCATTTCCGAAGGAATTATCCGGTGGTGAACAGCAGAGGGTTGCGATTGCAAGAGCGATCGTGAATGAACCTGCTATTCTTCTGGCAGATGAGCCTACGGGTAATCTGGATCCGACAAACTCATGGGAAATCATGAAGTTATTGGAAGAAGCGAATGACAGAGGAACTACAGTTCTTGTCGTTACGCATAATCAGGAGATCGTAAACGAGATGAAGAAGCGAGTTGTTACGATGAAAAAGGGAGTCATTGTAAGCGACGAGAAAAAAGGTGGGTATAATCATGAGAATTAGTACAATAGGATATTCGATGAAACAAGGGGTTAAGAACATCCGCAGAAATAAGATGTTTTCCGTTGCTTCGATCGCAACGATGGCGGCATGCATTTTCCTGTTCGGATTGTTCTATTCCATTGTAGTTAACTTTAGTTATATTGTAGAAAAAGCAGAAGAAGGTGTTGCTATTACAGTATTTTTTTAATGAAGATACTACAAAAGAACAAAAGATACAATTGGTGCCCAGCTGAAGAAAGAAGATGGAGTACTGAAAGTAAATTATGTAAGTGCGGATGCAGCATGGAATAAGTTTAAAGATCAGTATTTTGGAGAATCAAGTGATCTGGCAGAAGGATTTAAGAGTGATAACCCGCTTGCCAATTCAGATAACTACGAAGTATATCTTTCAGACGTATCAAAGCAGAAAGATGTAGTGTCTTATGCAAAGTCGCTGGATGGGGTGCGTAAAGTTAATAAATCAGACGTAGTAGCCAAGACTCTTACCAGTGTGAACAAGTTGGTGGGATATGTATCGGTAGCAATTATTGCAATTCTTCTGGCAGTGTCAATTTTCCTGATCAGTAATACGGTCACTATGGGTATTACGGTAAGACGTGAAGAAATTGCAATTATGAAATATATCGGAGCAAAAGACGGATTTGTCCGTGCGCCGTTTGTAATAGAGGGTCTGATTATCGGAGCTGTCGGAGCTGTAATCCCGCTCGTATTGCTTTATTTTATGTATGATAAGGCAATTACATACATTATGACAAAATTCAGCCTTCTGAATAATATTGTAGATTTCCTTCCGGTAGCAACTGTTTACAGAACATTACTTCCAATCGGAATTGCTTTGGGTGTTGGAATCGGTTTTGTGGGAAGTTTCTTTACAATCCGCAAACATCTGAAGGTATAAAAGTTCTGGCTCGGAAAGGAGCGTCATATGATAAAAAGAAAGAAGATGATAAGCCTTCTGCTGGTGCTTACGCTTGTAAGCGGAATGTTTGTGCAGACATATGCAACAGAAATTGATGATACAAAGAAAAAAGCAGAAGAACTGGAAAGCAAGAAGAAAGCTGCTGAAAATGAGAAAACATCTCTGGCAGATCAGCTGAAAAAGCTGACGGGTGAGATGGAAGAAACTAAGAAAAAGATTTCTGCAAAAGAAGATGAGATCACAAATAAAGAAGAAGAATTGATTCTTGCAAAAGCGGATGAGAATGAACAGTATGAAAGTATGAAGAAGAGAATCCGTTATATGTATGAAAATGGAAATACAGGATTTGTAGAAATCCTTTGCTCTTCAAAGTCAATTGGAGAATTGTTGAATAATGCTGAATATATCAGCAGAATATCAGGATACGACAGAAACATGCTGGTAGAATTCCAGAAGGTTTAACCAATGTCGAGAATCAGGAAGCAGAACTCAAGAAAGAATATAAAGAACTGCAGACGATGCAGGATAATCTGATCACAAAGCAGGACAGCGTAAATGAACTGATAAAGAATAAGCAAAGTGAGATTCAGAGTTTGACCAGCGAACTGGGAGATACAAAGAATAAGCTTGCACAGCTGGAAAGCGGCAGCTGCCGAAGCCGAACGTAAACAGAAAGAAGCAGCAGCGGCAGCGGCAGCTGCGAAGAAGGCTCAGGCAGCAGCCAAAAAGAATACAAGCTCATCGGGGTCTTCGGCCGGTTCCGCCGGGGCATCGGTGGTGTCGGGAAATGGAACATTTACACATCCTTGTCCGGGTGGATATATTTCGAGTGGATTTGGTTACAGAACACAGCCGATTGCAGGTGCAAGTACGAATCATAAAGGGATTGACTTTGCAGCAGCAACAGGAACGCCAATCTATGCGGCTGCGGCAGGAACAGTTATTTCAGCCGGATATGCCGGAAATGCTGGAAACCTGTTAGTAATCAGTCATGGAAACGGATTGCTTACATATTATATGCATTGCAATGCGATTTATGTGAGTGCGGGACAGAAAGTCAGCAGAGGTCAGAATGTTGCAGCGGTTGGAACAACAGGAAACTCTACGGGACCGCATTTGCATTTTCAGGTGATGAACAATGGAACACCGGTAAATCCGGCAAACTATCTGTAAGAAACGAACAGATCGTAGTATGAGGCAAGATAAATGAAAAACAGAAAAAGTTTTTTTGAAAGGGGCGCTTTGTGGCGCCCTTGCCATGTTATTAGTGGCAGGACTCGTGTCCTGTGGATTAAAAGTGAATAATGGAAACAGTGATATCACATCAAAAACAGAAGATAAGATATCAGAACTGCAGAACCTGATCGAGAAGCATTATATGGGGGATGTAAAAGAAAAGAATCTGGAAGATGGGGTCTATAAAGGTTATATCAATGGCCTGAATGATCCGTATTCGGTATATTATAACAAAAAAGAAACAAAAGAATTATACGAATCAACTGGTGGTGAATATTCCGGAATCGGTGCTGTGATGTCTCAGAATACAGAGACAGGAGTGATCACTCTGGTCCAGATATATAAGGATTCTCCGGCTGAGAAAGCAGGACTTAAGGCGAATGATATCCTTTATAAGGTTGAAGGAAAAGAAGTCACAGGAAAAGATCTCTCTAAAGTTGTAAGTAAGGTAAAAGGGTGAAAAAGGAACAACGGTAGAACTCACCGTATTAAGAGGTGAAGATGCCAAAGAAGTAACTGTGACTGCAACAAGAGATACCGTACAGGCACAGACAATTGAGTATAAGATGATGGATGACAAGATTGGTTATATCAGAGTGTCTGAATTTGATACTGTGACGTATGATCAGTACAAAGAAGCATTGGATGATCTTGAAAAACAGGGAATGACAGGGCTGGTTGTGGATCTGCGTAATAATCCTGGAGGTTCGCTCAGTACAGTATGTGATATGCTGGATCTGATGCTGCCAAAGGGCCTGATCGTGTATACGGAAGATAAAAATGGCAAAAAGACAGAGATGAAATCTGACGAAGAACATCAGTTTACAAAACCGCTGGCAGTTCTGGTAAATGGCAACAGTGCCAGTGCATCAGAGATTTACCGGGGCAATCCAGGATTACGGAATCGGTAAGATTGTCGGAACCCAGACATATGGAAAGGGTGTCGTACAGCAGATTTTTGATCTGGATGACGGAACAGCCGTAAAACTTACGATTGCAGAATATTTCACTCCAAAGGGAAGAAGCATCAACGGAAAAGGAATTACACCGGATGTAAAGGTCGAATACGAAAATAATGAAGAAAATCCGGATGCAGACAATCAGCTTGATAAAGCTGTGGAGGAAGTAAAAAGCACAGATGAAGTAATCGTTTGTGGATGGTGACATAGCAAAATAAGAGTTTTGAAGGGAATCCAGTTTGGCATTCCTTTTATTATGCCTTATGGTAAAATATAAACAATATGAAATTTAGATTATACATATAAGGTAGGAGGAAAAAAACATTGATTAATCAGTTAGTAGCCAACATAAAGAAGACAGGAGCACCGATTGTAGTAGGATTAGATCCGATGTTGAACTATATTCCGGAGCAGGTACAGAAAAAAAGCGTTCGCAGAATATGGTGAGACACTGGAAGGAGCAGCAGAAGCAATCTGGCAGTTCAATAAAGAAATCGTGGACAAGACTTATGATCTGATTCCGGCTGTGAAACCTCAGATCGCTATGTATGAGCAGTTTGGTCTTCCGGGACTTGCAGCATTCAAGAAAACGGTAGATTACTGTAAGGAAAAAGGACTGGTTGTCATCGGTGATATTAAAAGAGGAGACATTGGTTCTACATCAGCAGCTTATGCTGTGGGTCATATTGGTAAGGTGAAAGTAGGCAGCAAGACATACGCACCATTTGATGAAGACTTTGTAACAGTGAATCCATACCTTGGTTCAGACGGGTGAATCCATTCCTGGACGTATGTAAAGAAGAAAAGAAGGGAATCTTCGTACTTGTTAAGACATCAAATCCGTCAAGCGGTGAATTCCAGGATCAGAAGATCGACGGCCGTCCGTTATATGAACTGGTTGGAGAAAAAGTTGCCGCATGGGGATCTGAAGTCATGGGCGATGAGTACAGCTATGTCGGAGCAGTTGTCGGAGCAACTTATCCGGAGATGGGAAAAGTATTAAGAAAAAGTGATGCCAAAAGCTTACATTCTGGTTCCTGGTTACGGCGCACAGGGAGGAAAAAGGAAAAGACCTGGTACATTTCTTCAATGAAGATGGCCTTGGAGCAATCGTAAACTCTTCCAGAGGAATCATTGCGGCATATAAGCAGGAGCAGTATGCAAAATTTGGAGCTGAGAATTTTGGTGATGCATCCAGAGCAGCAGTTGAGACGATGATCGCAGACATCAAGGGAGCACTTGAGAACAGATAATGTCTGAACAGACGAAAAAAAAAAGACTTATAACGAAAAAAGTAAGACAGAGTAATCTTGACAGGAGATAAAGGAAGATGGAGAAAAAAAAGAACAGGCGAAAGTTCTGTCACAGGAGATGCTGGCAGATGGAATCTACAGCCTGTGGATTGAGACAGAAGCAGCGCTGACTGCCAGACCGGGACAGTTTATGTCTGTATACACGACAGATGCAAAGCAAATTACTTCCACGCCCGATCAGTATCTGTGAAATTGATAAAGAAGCAAAAAAGATTAAGACTGGTATATCGTGTGACAGGAGAAAAGACCGGAACAAAACAGTTGAACGGATCTGTTCTGGCAAAAGAGATGGAATTCCATTTGAAGAAATATGACGGTTATAATACATGATCATCGTCATTCAGTCAGCAACCGGAAAGGAATATCTGGTATGGTGAAGACTGGCTGATGAACACGATACATTATGATAATCAATATCGTGTTCACCAGCACGCAGGCTTCATGTTCGCCACGATTGCCCAGAGATCAAAAAGATTGCAAAAGCATTGATCATCATAAAACCAATCGTTACGATATGGATATGAAGGCAGCAGAAGCCGGGTGATGATGTCTGGCTGATCACATGAAGATTGATAACAACACGGTGGTAGCAATAAGACCGGCGGTGTGTTGTAACCAGTTGTAAAGGTCCATTGCAGTCCCCGTATGGTATATCGGCATGGTCTACATTGGCTGGAATGCGCTGGCACACCTGAAGATGCCACGATCTTTGCGAAAGCGGTGCATTCGTAGAACCGCAATTTCGAAAATCTGAAACGATCGAGATTATTGACCAGTTATATAAGAAAATGATTTGATATAACAG